>Ga0209084_1000429_pt1 | contig 39609 bp, 58 predicted proteins | sample C_130820_MF_Meta_FD_187309 | JGI IMG/M metagenome (GOLD analysis project Ga0209084, IMG submission 187309) | Freshwater microbial communities from Lake Croche, Canada to study carbon cycling - C_130820_MF_MetaG (SPAdes) (version 2) | ecosystem: Environmental > Aquatic > Freshwater > Lake... | reverse complement strand
ATGGTTACCGTGTTGCCTTTAACAAAGCGATCAACAACTTTCTCAGCAGAACCGCCAAAGAAAGTTACCTGGAACCACATAGTTAAACCATCAACCCACTCACCATTAACGCGATGACGCTGCCCAACAGCGAGTGAGAAGTTGCAAATAGCCTTGTTATCTTTGGTGAACTTGAGTACCGGATCTTTTCCAAGGTTGCCGGTGATAGTGATCTGATTCATTATTTACCTTTCTGCTGTTAGTTAATACCAGGGATTACCTAGCCTTGCTTGTTTATTCCAAAAATTGAGAGCCTTACACGGGCTTCCGTAGCGAACCGTAATATATCGTAAACCTGCCTTGATCTGAACTCTTGGATCTTTTGGCATATATGGGTACTTATAGTTTCCCCATGTCTGCGGCAAGAACTGAGCGATACCAAATGCACCTGACGATTTATTAAACGCTTTAGGATTCCAATGGCTTTCTCGATTCCAAAGAATGTTCAAACATGAAAACTCTTTAGAACTTTTCCATTGCTTGATAACAGATAACTTGGCAATCAAACGCGGTGACATTGCAAAATGTACGCTTTGACTTGGAGCTACTGCTGCTTGCGCTGGAACTATATGTAAAAGCCCTACCATTACGGCTGTTAAAAGGGCTTTACGGCGTAGGCGAATCGCCTAGCCTTTCTCCACCTTTCGGCAGACTTCGCAAGCATTATCAACCCAACGCTGTGCGCCACACTTACAGTAAATTACTTTTGTATCATCCATGATTTCCCCCTTTAAGGTGTTGGTTATGGACAAGAAACTATTTTAGCGTTACTGAATCCTTGATCTTCGACTTTGCAATGTCGCGGGCTACCTGCAAACCACGCGTGTACGCTTGTTCAGGTGTAAGATCCACCGGCAATTCCTTAAAATCTAGGATCTGCTGTTGAATCGCGCTCACAATATCTGAAGCTGTGCGGTTAAGAACCGTAAGCATGAGGCTATTAATCTGTGGGCCTAGTGATTTTGGATCGGGTTTCATTGACTGGACATTCCTTTCACATTGATGCTTGAGGTTGCGTGGAACTGCTTGGTCATCTGATGACCGCACATAGGGCATTGAGGAATTGAGGTGTCCTCAAAGGATTGATAAATTTGAGTCATCGTGTAATCGCCAGGGCAACGGTACTCATAAGTTGGCATTAGTGCTTCACCACCCGATAGTTCATAACCCCGCAATTATTACAACCAAATGAAATTTGAGTTATGTTGCGCTTGATAATCAAATCAACCTCGATCCTGGTATCGCAATCGCTGCATTGAAGAGCATCAACATATTGTTCTGAAACCAAGTAATAACCTGATTCATCAATAATCTTTGGCTGGCTGTTAAAAATTGCTTCAGCTTGATCCGCAAATTCGCTCATAGGTTCACCGTATCTTCGTAACCACAATGCTCACATACATGGGTGACTTCATCGCCTTCAACCCAGCAGGAAACATCTTCATTTTCTTTTTCGCACTTAGCGCATTGGAAAGCGCGATCAGTTTGATAAGCGTTAACGCTTGATCCCATTTTAATTCCCCCCTGCAAAATTAATATTTGCCGAACACCATTGGCACTCGACAATCGCGTTATTATCTTTTCCTTTAATCAAAAGAGCGTTAGCGAATCCACCTTTAGATCCGCACCATACACAAAATACATAGTCGCGCTTCATTTGTTCTCGATTCTGTGGCACAGTTCTTCAAGAGCTACACCAGCGAAACAAGCGAGCAAACAAAGAGCAAATACAAATAAAAAGAATTCCATAATGCACCTTTTCTCTTGGGGACTCTCCCCGTTACTGCGTAATCTATTCCTGATTAGTTACGGTGTCAAGAGAATCGCCATAACCGGCATCTCTTAACAAGTTAAGGATCTGCCCGACGGTCATAACCGCCCACCAATCCTCAACCGAGCCAAGCCCTACCCCATTGGGTTTAACTACGAGAACCCCATAGTCAGCTTTAGCGTTGATGCGCTCGACTTCAGTTTCCTTCAACCATTCAGGGAACTTGTAAGTCTTGTGATTCTTGATCTCAAATACCAGGCAAGGTGCGCCCGATACATCACCCATGTCGTTAACCCCTGATAAGGCACGGCGCTCGACCATAGGGAAAGACTCAAGCACCCGAGAGTTCTTTACGAACGCGGTTTCTGCGCTTGTGCCTTTTTGTTTAGCCTTACTCACTAACGATTAACTGAACTGGGTCGCGCACAATCTTGTGACACCCGCCGCAATCATTGTCCAAATAAATATCAAATGTCCCGTTATGGTCAGGACCATCCATGAGTCGGATAGTGCCTTTATCTTTGTCGATAATTACGGGGTCGCCAAGCTGAAGGTTGGCTGGATCTATAGATACGGTAGTCATTTTATTCCTTACTCGTAATCATTACGGTCTAGGGTACACATTACGGGACCATTGTTCAAGTAATCTTTTCTTTACTTCATCGGGAATTGGTACAGCATTTTCTCGATGTTGCTGATCGAGCCTGATGGCTTCTGCGGATCGTTCTCTCTCGATCCTGTCCCTTTCCCTAGCCTTGGCTAATTCAACCTCTCTCAGCTCATGTGTGCCGAGTTTTCGGGGTGGTAAGGGATCATCTGCCCAACGCTCTTCTTCAAGCCAGCGAGCAGGGGCGGGGGTGAATGTCGGATCTCGGTTGGGATCACCGGCATAGGCTTTAACTGCATCCAAAATAACTTTCGGGTTAACCTTTGTAATCGCTACTTTCCATGCTTCCCTGGTACTCACAACGCTTACCTTGCGCGGGTAAGCGTTCCAAAATAAACCAAAGTCATCAATCATCATCTCAAACTCCTGATTTGATCTTCTGTAATTCCAAACTTAGCAATTGCTTTGAGAGTTCTCAAGCGGTTCTCGTAAAACTTGTTGCTAACAAATGATTCGCGCTCGACACCGGTAAACCCGCCCCAAACGCCAAACTCTTCATTAGCAAAACCCCATTTCAGACAATCTGCCCATATAGGACAACTGAAACAAATGGCTCGAACTTCTTCTATGGTTTGGGTTTTCTGCGGAGATGCCCGCATTTCTTCAACATCAAAGAAAGTATTAACGGGCATCCCAACACAATTACCTTTTTCCCACTTTATCCCCGCTTCAAAGAACTGCATCCCACCTCGCCCGTCTCGTCAAAGTATTCGCAATACATCTTGCAGAAATGCTTAGGCTTCTCGGGAAAAGGAATATCTTTTTTAGATGCGGATTCTTTTACTTCATTGAGCCAAGCGAGCGCAACTTCTGCTTTCGCTGGATCATACGGTTCGGAATGGGTAAGAATGTCAGCCATCTTTCCATCTCTAGGGATGGTGACAAGTGCAACTTCCTTTGGATCTTCACCACTAGCTTTGAGCATATGCGCGTAAACCTGCGCTTGCCAAATCTGTTGATCGCTTGGAAAGTAACGAAGAGAAGCCTTGGTAGTGGTTTTCCAGTCCACTACCAATTGCTTGTCCCGGATATAAAGATCCGTATGGGCAGGAATTCCATACGCATCTAAAGTTTGCTCGATAAGGAAGTTGTCTCCAAATGGATCTTCAACCTTGATCGCTTCTGCGATACCGGCATGAATGTAAGTTCCAAGGATCGCCGGTAACTTCTCGGTTGTATTTGTTTCAGGCTGATCTACTAACTGATAGTAAACCTGACGACGGCAACCACCGAGTTGTGATGGTCCAATCTCCTTTTGGGTAGATCGATCTCGCTTACTATCTTCAGCAATAAGAGAACCAGTCAGAAGTTTGTAAAGAAATATGTTGGTTGCTTCGCTCATTCAGCCACCCGCACAAACAACTCAGCAATCGGTCCCTTTTCAATGAAAAGAATCAACTGCTCTTCCGTGTAGTTAGAATCTCTACGATCCAACCACCATGAAAGTTCTTCGGCAATTTTCTTTCTAAGAATTTTATCGCTCACTTTTTCTCCCAAATAGTAACCATGCGAGCGTGTGATGAAACGCGTCGGGTCTTTTCAAACCCAACGCGCTCCACCATGCCGTTATGTGACCAAGTGCGAATCTTTGCTCCAACAGCGTTATTAGAGTTTGGATTGCTCTTGTCAGGCAACCCGATTGCATCAATCAGATCTTCTGAAGTGAATCTTTCGCCGCTTGTTAAATCAGAGAACCATACATCAGCATCAAAACTCCAAAGTGATTTGGTGATAAGAGCTAAGCGTGATCCGTCATTAGCAAGCGTTTCTCCTGCGATGCTCATGCTTCAGATGCTTCTTTGAGTTCTGCAACTCGGGCAGAGATAGCTTGCTTTAGCGTTACACCATTGACAGGAATATCTAAATACTGTGCTTCGTCTGCCCATAGTGCGCGAAGTCCATCAATATCGTGTGACGATACGGAATTGATAAGAACTATTGCTCGCTTGATTTCAGATTCAGTTGGCTCAACAACTTCTGCTTCAGCAAATTGCTTTCCTGGTGCATCAGCCTTGACTGGTGTTGGCTTATCTTCCTTATCGGCCTGTGACATTTCATCGTTGGTATAGATGCCTGAAAGGTCATTAGGAAATGCTTTGCGAAGTGCCAATGCTTCAGCACACTTTGAAAGCATGAGATCCGGCATCTTCTTCCAAATTGGAGAACCGGCATTGTATGAATCCCACTTAGCAACTGCATAAGTTGGGTGCGGGGTATCCTTGTAATAGACACCGATACGGGCAGCAACTGGTGGGGTGGCTTCTAGCCAAACATCTTTCCAAATGCCATCCTGACCACACCATTCGGCAGGGGTCTGACCGCCATAGTTTCCTGAGCGCTGAGCAACAATACGAAGTCCATCAATTGAGGACTGGATGGTGAACTTGCCACCACGGGAGATCATGTAGATCTGACGGGCAAATGGATCTAGCCCTGTGCGCTGGCAATAGTGGTGGAATACCTTCATATCGCCTTCAGATGCCCCTGTAAGCCCCAATTGCTTGAGTGCAGCAACTTGGGTAGGGGTCCAATTTTCCTGCCCCGATGTGAGAGCTAGGCTTTTTTCTGTCATGGTCGAACCTTTCGTTTGGGGCTTCTATCTGCCCGTGTACCCGTAATCTATCGGAGCATAATCTTTAATGTCAACAACCCCGTAATCTGTGTTTTGGGTGTGTCGCGTGAGAGGATTGCCCTATGGCATTTTCATCAATCGAGATCAGACTGGGCGGCCTTTGGGTATCAATCCAAAGCGAATTGAACTACCCCGACGGGATAGATGACCTGACTTCTAGAGCGTTGCTTATGTTTAAAGAAGGCGTAAAAACCGCCAAAGCCAACGACATTGATATAACCGTTATGAGTTTGCTGACCGGATACCCCGAGGATACCGACGAGTGACAACCATTATTGGAATTCAGTACGACGATTCTTGCCTTATCGTTGCTGACTCTAGAGTTACTGATGACTCAGGGAAGATATTTAGTCACCCAAGCATGACCAAGATCAATGAACGCGGTGCGTTCTTGGTTGCCGGTGCTGGTGAAATCTTGCCTTGCGATGTAGTCCAGCACTCCTGGATCCCACCACGGGTAACAGCCAAAGATAAACAAGACCTTTATCACTTTATGGTGGTCAAAGTAATTCCATCAATTCGTAAATGTTTAAAAGAAAATGGTTACAACTTTGATGAAAACGGCGACGAGAGATTTAGTTTTCTCATTGCTATCTGTGGTCAATTATTTGAACTAGACGACAATCTTGGCATTACTCGAAATAACACCGGCTTTTATGGAATCGGATCGGGAGCGCCTTATGCTCTTGGAGCATTAACGGCTGGCGCTAAGCCAATAGAAGCTATGGATATTGCAACTGATCTAACGGCTTTTACTGCACCGCCGTATCAGTTTGCTGAGCAGTCTGCTTAATCAAGCATCCCTTTTTCCAAGCGCAATGTCCCTGATGCGTTGTTGCGGTACACCAAAACGCTTTGACAATTCAATAACATTTATCGCTTTACCTTTCACGATTTTGTATTCTGCACGAATAGTTTTTACTGCTTCTTCATCCAACATGGTTGACCTTTCTAATATCTACCGTGGATGAATCCAACCCCAATCCCTAAAATAAAGCAACCGATCATGGTCAACATTAGTCGAGCCATACTTGGTACTGGGCTGTAACGCGACCCTTATTAGGATCCACAAAGTGAAGTCGCTGGCTAGGCATACCTGATGCAGCCATTGAGTCACGGGCATAACGGTTATCGGACTCAGTAGATCCAGTCCAGTAAAGATTAAAGTTTTTCTGAATAGGTTCTTGTGCATGACGGTGATAGTGACCAAGATATATGTCATGGAAATCGTAATCGTGAGCGCCAGCCTTCCAACGGTTAGCACCGGCAATCCATGCAGCAGGGGAAGCAAATCCCGAGCGACCAAGTTCATCACCGTGCATCAACAATGCTCGGTAATTGCCAACTGCAACCTCTTGTATATCTTCAGGGCAATCTTTCCAAGTAAGGCGTTTCTCACCGGCAAGGATCTGCCGAGACATTTCATAGACCATGCGATCCACATTGTCACTCTTAGGAACTTCAGCTCTCTTGCCACCGATGCGCCCGTGGTTTCCCCACTCAGCAACAACAGTTACCTTCTCAAAGTTAGCAAGCATCACGCGAACAAAGTCCACGCAAAGGCGAGACACTTGGGTAAATTGACCAAAGAGTGAAGCATCGATCTGCCATAACTGGGCAGGGTAGTTAAACAAACCTTCAACCATGTCCCCGCCAAACATCACGACACACTCTCGTACTGGGTGATGCTCGCGTTGTAATTCAGTTAGGTGAACAATCTTGTCTGCAAACTGCAGGACTCTCTTACGCATAACTTCTGAGTTATACGAAGTAGTTACCTTTGCACCCTGCCAGTCAGTTGAATGAACAAGAGCAACTTCAGCAGATGCTTTGCGTTTGTCAATCTTAGGTGCTGGAACTGATGGAACTTTACCGAGAGCAAGCATTGCTTCATAAGCACCACGGTGGGTTGCAACTACAAGTTCATCGTTGCGGATCTTTGCTTTTGATAATTGTTTCTGAGCGTTATTAAGTGCCTTACGGAGTTCTACAATTTCAGGATCTGATTCTTTTTCCAGTTCCTCTAAATCATTTTCTAGACCCAAGGCACTCTCCCCTTCTATGACGAGATACAACTCCATCGGTTAGGTTGTATCCGTTTTTACGAAGCACCCGACTTAATGCTGAACTGGTGATATTTTTATCTGCTGCCCGTTCAGAAATTAACTTTGCTTCTTCTTTTGAAATAGTTTCAAGGAATGTACAGAATGTACATTTTCCCCTAGAAGAATGTACAAAATTTTCTTTGTTATTTAGATCATCAAGAAGTCCCACTATGCACCCACGATCTCTCGACCTACGGTTACATAACCCACAATGTCATCCCAAGAATCTGAGTAAGTAGGGTTTTTAAGAATTCGGACTGACTTCAAAGCAATCATCATTACTGCAACTTCTTCAGGAGCAATGTCATCTGTAGCGAGAATAGCTCCCCACAAACGACCAATAAGTGCGAAATTCTCAGACGCATCTCCATATTTTTCCTGCCGATCTTCAAGAATATGCTCAATCATGTTCAACCCTTTCTATTGGTTGAATGAACTCTAACAGGTTACGGTCTGTAAAAGCAGAAACACCCCTAGATCGGTAGGGGTGTTTCGCGAGGCGTTGCGGGGATTACGATACCTGAAAAGTCCCGCAATCAATAACAGGGATCTCGGGCGAGTCGGTGACCTGCGCCCAAACCTTCCATATACCTACGCCATAAGTACCCGTTAAAAAGCCTGTAGCGCCCTGTAGGAGCGTTGCGGCGAACCAGTCGGCATCAGTTGGTCGGGCGGTGGGTTTGATGACCGCAAACTCCACGGCATCGGTGTAAGCCACATTGTCTAGAGTGACCAGCACCGGCTGGAATTCAACGCTCTCGCGTGGGTAGATATTGGTCATTGGAGATATGCCTTCCATCGTTTGTCTTGAAGAGAGCCAATGTTGTTCTTATCCCCAAGAATAGCACCCCATCGACGGGTCGCCATTATAGCCTCATAGTTTCTTGGGGCAACGATGACTGAATCATCGCGCTGGACTGACAATTCTGCGTACCATCGGCGAGGAAGAACCTCACCAAAGGTCTGAATATCATGGTCATTAAGTGGGCTGGTGCGCTTGATCTTAAAAGTAAGTTTTGCGGTGATAGCCAAAGGTACTGTCGTTGCTAGATAAGTTCTAGATCCAGTTGATGTCAGATTTACTGTAACTGCTGTGTTGGCACTAGCAATACGAGTGACTGTGCCATCGGCTGTAAGCCCTATAGTTACTGCGGTATTTGTCAATGCAATTAATGAATGAAGGGCATCTGCAGTAAGGGTTGCAGTATTTGCTAATGTAGCAGTAGGGAATTGAACGCTAGACATTGCTGCAGTAAATGAAGCTGTAACAGCAGTAGAAGAACTAGCCTTCTGATCTTTGATTGTGTCGGCTGTTTGCGTTGCTGTTACAACAGTAGATGTTGCTACCTTTTGATCTTTCTTGGAATCAGCAGTTTCGGTAGCGGTTATTGCAAGAGAAGAAGCGCCATAGTGGGTTACATTTGCTGCGGTTGTAAGCGTGGCTGATATTGCAGTAGTAGATGCAATAAGGCTGTTATTAGAAGCAGATCCAGTTGTAGTTGCTGTGGCAGTAAAGTTTTCATCTGCATATTGGGTTTTGACGGCTACGCTTGTTTCAACATCGGCAACTGTGAGGTTTGCCTGGGCAAGCATTGCCCTATATCCATCAGCAGTAGCAGTAAATATTGCGGTGCTAGATGCTTGAAGGTAACCGATACGAACCATGTCGCCATTAACGGATGCAGTAAATGCGCTAGTTGCTTGCGCTGCACGGGTGACTCTTCCATCAGCAGTAAGAGATGCGGTAAATGGTGAAGACTCATCACCGTAAACAGTACGGAAAGAATCTGCGGTAACAGTTGCAGTAAGTGAAGTTGAAGCAGAAATACTCTGACCGCGTGAAGAATCTGCGGTCAGAGTACCTGTAAATGCCGAACTTGAATCGACATATATTGCAATCGCACCTAACCAAAAGGCAGGTGATGGAGAATAAAACTTACTATCGTAGGTTAAAGCGCTGGACTTAGTAAGACCCATGACTTAACCCCCTTGTTACTGCGAAAAAGAACTAAGCAGCCAAAGGCGAAAGTGATACTCCCAAAGTTGTGAATGTAAGAGTGTCTGTATTCACGACTGACTTAGATGTTGTAAGAGCTGCTGACCAAAGGAAATTTCCTGCTGATGAAGCATCCCATACAGAGATGTGTGTGATTGTCTCAGTCGTTGTCATTGAAAATGAAGGTGAGTTAGACAATGCAATTGCCCCTGCTGATGCAGCAGAGAAAGTTGCTGATGATCGAGTAGTAACAGCAGATGGATTTGCTGTTCCTGCTGCTCCTGGATCGGCTGTATGTAGCTTGATGTAAGTTCCGGCGGGAGCAGTAAATGCTGTAGCGCGAAGCATATTAAGCCAGTTATTAGCCAGGGTTGTAGTCGCTAGTCCTACAGTCATTCTTGCTCCTTAGTTTCTTCTTGTGGGGTTGCCTTAATAATCTCTGCATCAGCAGTAAAGACAAGCCCTAATACCGTTGCTGACATGAATTGTACCTTAACCCTTTATTCCATACTGCTTAGTAAGAGCAGTTACGCGAAGGATTGCTGATGTGAGAAGAGCGCCAGCGATAGGAGTAATTCCTGCTGGAAGGTTGACATTTGGAAGCTGGTTAGCAATCTCGCCAAGGATTGAACCCAAAAGGGCAATAACAAGGTGTCGGTTTGCTGGTGATAGTTTGTCTAGCATTAGATCTCCTTAATTGAAAGTGGTCTTACCAAAGCCTACTACGAAGATAGGCAAGTGGCGCTTATTGCCAGCCTTGTAAGCGCGAACCTTCATGGCAACCTCTCCCCCGTTGGCTTGAGATCCTGCTGGCTTCTTGTCAGAAGAGGTATTTCCTTCGACGGTTGTGACGGTTCCATCTAAGTTGTCTTTAATGACTATGCCTATATGTTCAATACCTTTGCCATCAAAATTAAAGTAAACCAAATCCCCAGGCTGAGGGGTGGCTGTTGCGGCATCTTGCCAATGACCCGACTTCTTAAAAGCATCAGCCCCTGAAGGGGTGTAAACCGTATTGGGAATAGTTACTTTTGTTTCGTGGGCTACCCACATACAAAAAGAACCACACCAAGGTTGAAAATCATGCTTGGTAAATTTTCCATATTTAGTTTCGTTATCTTTTGGACCTTCAACAACACCAATTTCGGCTCGGGCTTTAGCAACAAAATCTTCTCTTTGCCCCATTATTTTTTAACCTTTTTATTGTTTAAAACTTCATGGATAATATCGTTATCTTCTCCTGCTTTAGCAGTTGCTGTTTGATAAGCCTCTTTAATATCTTTAGAAGTAAGTTTTCCAGTCCAAGCAAGAACTACTCCTACAAAACTAATAACAATAAGCATGGTTGAGGCAAATGCAATTGCTCCACCTTTAAACCAATCATGGGCAAAAACTGCCCCAACACCCATTCCCATTGGAAATGAGAACATAGCCACCCCAAGAGTTCGAATGGCTATATCTTTATGAAAATCAAAACGACCCATTAATGCACCTGGGTTGCTTTAAGAACTTCAACATCTATTTTAATGGCTTGTTGATTAACAATTAATTCTTTGACATTGGCATTAGTTTCTTTTAATTGCCATTCCATGCCCCGACCTTCATTGAAAAGCGCGTATGAAATTCGATCCAATTTGTCTGATAATTCTTCTGTATGTTTAAGAACATAATGTTTTGCTATGTACCCAACACCGGCAAAAGTTGCTACCCCTACAAAGAAATACGAATAGACAATGGTTGCTGTATCTACATTCATAGTTGCGCCTTTACGGTTATTAGATTTCTAGAATATAAACAGGTGCTGTTCCTGAAGCAGTAACTGCCCAAAGTTCTGCGCCACCTGCAAGGTCAAGCGTAATCTTATCATTAGCATCCATTTTGTAACCTGTTGATGAAGTTACTCCACGCTCGCCAAGAAAAGTTGCTGCTGTTTCAACATGGATAGTCAACTTACGGGTTGATCCAGCTTGATCTGCAATCTTAACTGCTGTTGTTCCTGCTGTGTATTGTGCTGAACGCATTGATTCTCCTTAGATTACTTAGTGCCTAATATTACTCTATTAAGTTAACCAATGACCGTGTTCTATCCTGGGATAATTGAGTATAAATTTGAGTTGTGGCTACAGATGAGTGGCGCATAAGATCTCGAACTGCTAACAAATCACCGCCTGATTTTTCAAGCATTGAAGTTGCGAAATAGTGGCGTAATGAATGAAAATGTTTAGCATTGGGACCAAGGATTCGACGCATCTCATCAGCAGCTTTAGCAGAAAATTTGTTAGGGTCAACAACCCATAATTTGCCTAATGTGTTGTGGCTTTTAATTACTTCTGCAACTTTTGTAGAAATTGGAACTACAAGATCTGTTTTTCCCTTACCAATAACCCGTAATGAATAGCCACCGTTATCTTCAATTAGATCAGCGCCTTCGATCTTGGCTACCTCATGGGCGCGAAGCCCAACCATCCCACCTAGAATAAACCAGTCTTTGTAAGGTTGAGTTGCCTCGGCAAGTAATTTATCAAATTCACCCTTGGTTATGGGTTTAGGAACTCCCCTACCCGACTTAACATTAGGCAAGTCGGTTGCGGGGTTATTGCCATTGACAAGATCCATCTTGTTCAGGTGTTTGTAAATTGACCTAAGCCTAGACACATAATTTGCCTTGGTGCTTTGCTTGGTAGCCGAAAGGACTATTTTTTCAAGATCTTGGACTGTTGCTATGGCTGGATGAACGCCAATACGCCGGATAATCTGCCAGTCTGTGCGGATCACATAAGGGGAAAACCCCGAAGTGTCATACCGATTCTTGAGCTGTCGGTATATCTCTTCGAGGGGTACTAGATCCATCTACCCACTATATCGGGTTAACTCTCGGTGGAGTGTTCCGCTTGCATAGCGTCATAAATTGATTTCAGCATTGATAATTCGCTACCGTCTTCGCGTGTAATTATGGCGTGGGTAAATATCTCACCAAAAAACTCTACTTCTACAAATTTTACATTTTCCATTTTACAACTCCGCACTTAAATCTAAATAGGAAGAATATGAATTATTTGCAATTAATGCTCCATACCTAAATTGGGTTAAACTTGAACCAGTAAAATTGATTTGCACCATTTTTGTTCCATTTATGTTTGCATTTATTGTAGGTGTTGTTAATGGAAAAACAGTTACTGTGTCATAAAATGCTAAAGCGTTTGCTGCAACGCTTGTGGGTTGTACTCGCATTTGAACTGGCATTATTGGGTAAGCAGAAACCCCAGTTGTAGATGCTGCTACAGCATTTGCCATTGATTCATAAACAGTTGAACCGCCCCACCGAACAAAATACCGCTGGCACAAGGCTAACTCTCCTTGGAATGTGTTGCTGGCGGTGGTGAATGGTGTTGCTACTGAGCCACGCTCCACCTGTACGCCCCAAACATCCATTGCAACATTTGTAACATCCATACGAATTGTTAGAGATAAATAACTTCCAGTACCGATTGTCTTTCCCGATATTGAAGGTACTGCAACAGTGTAAATAAATCTTTGCCAAGCAGTAGTTGCAGAATTATTTTGAGCGCCGACATTTACAGTTGCAGAACCGCCAGAGCCAAAATACTGGTCAAGCACAACTACTATTGTTTGATTTGAGGCAGCTTTTGCCCAAAACGAAACAGTAATTGTTTGACCTGCATAAGTTCGTACATCTTCAATCGGTTGGTTTATGTAAGCAGCAGTATTGGTTGAGGTACTTCGTAAAAAATAAGTTCCTTCATAACCTGAAATTGGTGCAGTTCCTATTGTAAAAGATTGTTGGGAAATAGTCTGACTTGATGCTGCATAACTGTACGATTGCCATCTATCAGAAGTGTAAAAATAACCTGTTCCAGAAGGGTTAAAAGATGTACCTCGTTGCCAAATACCAAAATCGCCGTTGATGACTTTGTTCTTTCCCGCCACAAACGGAGCTACTGCCCCACCTGTGTTCTGCTCAACTGTTGAGGTTAATTGTGCGCGACTCATTATTCACCTGCCTGTGGGATAGAAGAGTTGGATGGGAGTGTGTCTTTATTGAGGTATGCCTGATAGTCGGCATTTCCTAAATCTACTGGAATGCAAGCGCCATCTGAGCGAATGATGACAGAAATAGATGGTTCGCCAGTATATAAATCTAAAGGTATTTGATAAGTATATTTGTCCATTTATAACTCCGAACTCAACGTGATATAGCCTGTACCTGTTTGGTCTAGGACAACTGCACCAGTGCCAATTGCTGCACTACCTGCTGAAAGAGTTGGTAAAAGGTTTGCACTTGTTAAACCAATATATGAACTACTTAGTGTTGCTAGATTTGTATTTCCTATGCCATAACCCAAACCAATGTTTGAAAATGTAATAGTTGGTGCAACTCTCATCTGTGTAACAAAAGGTTGCGAGCATTGTGCTTGGGTTGTTGAAATAAAGAAACCACTAGCCATCGTTGCATATTGTCGTGAAGGTTGTATCTGCTGGTAGTACCTCTGACAAGCGGCTAACTCCCCCTGAAGTGTTCCAGTAGCAGTTGTGAATGGTGTTGGAACACCCCCTGCTTCAATTTGGATTCCAGTTATGTAAACAGCATCATCCGCGCCTGCAGTTCCTGTTGGAGTGTAAGAGACTGCCAACGCTATTTCTTTTACGCTAGATGAAATTGTTCCACCAAAGGAAACTCTAGCAAAAGAAGTTGTCGGAGAATAACTTGAATCATTAACTGCGGTTCCCAAACCTGTAAAGGAATAAGGGTCACCACCTTGGTCTGTTCCAGTACCAGTCAATAATTGAACTGAAATATTACCACCTGAGTAATTTGCACCTTTTTTTATGTAAAAGGAAACTACAACGGCTTGACCTTGTAATGAGGCTACATTGGCACTTTCAATAATTTGAACTAAGTTCAAACTGTTTGTACCAGTATTGGCATTTGGTCGTTGCAATTTACAAGAATAAGTAAAGCCAGTAGGAGCAGAAGTATCTTGGGAAACTGTTGTTGCACTATTTCCTGAATAAACTTTGAATCTATCTAAAGTGTAAGTATATGAGGCTGCTCCTACGCTAATAGAAGTACCACGCTGTGCTATAGCAAAATTACCGTTAATGATTTTGTTACGCCCTGCAGCCTGATTTCCAGCCCAACCCATACCAGTAGCAGTAGAAGAGTTTGCCACGAGTGTTGTGCCGTCAGCTCCAACTGCAAGGTTGGTGACCGTACCTGATCCAGTAGCAGCCAAGAGATCACCCTTAGCGGTGACTGTGGATGACTGGATCGCGTTAGCAATATTGAATGTACCTGTTGATATGACTGTGGCTATATCGCCCGTTACAAGGGCTGTAAGCCCTGTTACAGAGGTTCCATTGGAAGCTGTGTAGTCAACTCCACGCTCTAGGAGAACGCCGTTGATATAGACCATTTCCTGCCCTGCTGTGTAAGCAAGGGTAGTGGAGAAGTCATCAGTTCCTGTAAGTGTTGTATCGCCAGTAGTCATAGACTTACGCCATTGGGTCATTGTGCCAGCGTTGTTTGTCCACTTAACGCCAGCAGTCTGAGTTGAGTCAGCAACTAAGAATGAGTTATTTGCTCCCACTCCAACTCGAGCCATAGCGCCAGCGCCAGTAGCAGCAAGAATATCACCCTTAGTTGTAGGGATATTGACTAAGTTATTAGCCTCATCAAAATCAATTGCTGTTGGGGATGGGTAAATGATCGCACCGGCAAGGTGGGAAGTGGCTGTAGTTCCATCGTAACCACGGGTAGTAATTGTTACTGTGCTTCCGCTACGGGAAGTAGCAAGCATCTTTTCTTCGCCAGCAAGTCCTGGATCAATAACAAGGGAGAAAACGCCAGTAGGCCAGCCAGTTGTCGCTGTCAGGGTAAGGCTGGTGGAAGAGCTTGTAATGTTCGATGTGATTGTTGTAGGGGCTGCAGCACCCTGATATTCACGACGACCCATTTATTAACCTACTATCTCTCTAAGTTGGGCAAAAAATACGCCTCTGACTTTGCCATAAATATCTACCGCATCGGGCAACCATTGGTAATCATACATGATTACCTGATAAACATTGTCAGCTACCTGTAAGGAAACAATGTTTTGATTCTGATGCAAGCCAAAAAGGAACTGAAGTTCGGCATCTGAATCCTGCGCCCAGTCTTTATCCCCAAGGGTTACGGTTGGGTAGATCAAAAGAGGTACATTCCATTGAGCGCTTCTAACTGGCTTTGGATATGCGCGTAAAATCCAACGGGTAAGAATTGGGCTATGGGTTCCATCTGAAATTAACTTAATAACAATTTGGAAGTTTTCACCAGCTAGTTGTCCTGCAGAAAATGAATAAGGACCCGATACGCTTCCTGGGACATCAGAAGTTCCAATGATATTGGCATCTGAGGCAACAATATAAGAATCGTTTTTATCAGCAACAATTCCTACTTCAATACTTCCCTGCAATGGCTCATGCTTAATATCAACAAACATGGCAATTTTGGGATCTGAAATTCCATAGGCAATAACGCCACTAATAAAAGTACCATCAGGAACTGGAACGCTTGCTTCACCAACTAGACCAAATCCATCAACAGTAAAGTAACGCTTATTGTTAAAGGTAATAACAGATCGAACTGTACCTAATACACCAATTCTTTTACCAGCAGAAGTATCAAAAGACATAAGATCTGCTGCATAAGCAGGAACAAGGTTAGAAGTAAATGTGGTGAGATCCATTCGACCCAAGCCACTTGTATAAGCGTTGTAATTAGATTCTCCATACCAAACAAAATGATCTTGGGCTTCAAAACAATAAACGGGAGAATCTGTTGGGATAATTCCACCAATAGTCAAAGAGCCATCTGTATTGACCGAACAGAACCGAACACCCTTATCAGAGCCAATCATTATGTAGCCAAGATAAGCAGAAATAGAACGAACAATTTCCCCATCAGGAAGTTCTGCTGCAACCGTAGGTACAGCAAGAGCTGTGCCATCAGGAAGGACTGCCGTACGGTAAATAAGCGACTTATCGCCAGCGTATCCTGCTGCATAAATTTGAGACTGCCCACCACAAATATCTACCCATGTGAAGTTGCGGGAAGAAAGATCAAGAAGAGCTGAAGGGAAAGCCCCAGTAGTTGTTATATTATAAAGTTTTCCACCGCCAGCAACCATAAGGCGTGACTTTGTGAAGCGAACAAGACTTGCTGTACCAGTAGCAAAACTACTAACTGTAGCTCCACCAATGGTTCCTGAGTAAATACCATTGCTACCATGGGCTGTGTAAATCGTATTGCCATCGGTATCAATAGATACAGGGCTACCAGTTGCACCCGTGGCAGTAAGCCATGTTGCTAAGGCTCCTGAAGAATACTTAATAGCGCTTCCATCAAGAAGGTAAATATAACTACCTGCTGTAACGCATTGAAGCCCAGTATTGCTGCTTGCATAAACTTTAGTTGTGTCGTTTAGAAGTTTTAATTGCCATGGAGTCCAAGGGTCAATTCCAAGTCCATCGTGGTAACGACGGATTTCTGAAGTTGATCGGTCAAGGTAAGTCTGACCTTCTCCATATAGCCAAGTATCTTGTGATCTACGCCAAAATTGCTCAGGGGAAATTGATTGCTCACCTGGAACATTTGAGTTATCTGCTTGCTGACGAAGCAAAGGAAGAGACTCGCGCTTAAACTTTGCGCCCCATACACCAATAGAATCTTTATCCCATTGAACGCCGTAATAGTGTCCACCCAAACCAACGGGAAATGGGTATGGAACTAAATCTGAAGAAGAAGTACCGGCAAATAAAGCGGGAGATGGATCATATAAGGGGGTATCAAATGCCTCTAGATCAGCCATTGTTACGCCTTAAAGTTTGGGTAGAGTGCTTCTAATCTTGCAGCTTCTGCTGTAATGCGGTTAGCGCGGAGTTGTTGCAATCCACGGGCAGATTGTAGAACTGCTCCTGGTGGGGTTTCACCAGCGCGACGGGTATCTCCCTGACCTTCTGTAAAGTTACGCTTGATTTCCCGACCTTCCATCAAACGAATTGCAGCTCCTAATGGCGGCAAGTCGTAAGCAGATGCAAGCAAGCCAGTAGAAGATACATTGGCAAGGTAGGTAGTAGGCATTACAAAATTAGAACGGTAAACAACACGAACATTGTAACCAGGGTAAGCAGGTTCAAACATCTGTAATGAAAGCCCTGATGGGAACTGTGATGAGTTGGCGTTACGGTTCAAGCGCCATCCTGTTGTATGGATGCGTGGGTTATCAAGTTGTGGTCCAGGAGTTAGGTACTTGACTTCATAGATAGACTGAAGGTTGTCACCAATAGAACCAAGGTCATAACCATTAAGTGTTGCATTGTAAGTAAGATCAACTGTTTGGATTCCATATAAGCCATTAGCAGGAGATGATAGATCTCCAAGATCATTTCCTAGTTGTTTCCAAATTTCATCACCAGTAAAACGGGGTGATACTCGAACAAGGGTTCCTGCTGGAACGCTAAGATCAGTAGAAGAATCTTCTCCTGCTTGAACTGTTGCTACCTGACCGTTTACTGACCACACATAAAATGTATTTGTACCAATAGAAAGGCGAGCGCCTGCACGAATACCAGCCATGTCATACTGAAAAGTAAGAACACCACTACCTGCTGTGTAATCTTGAGCAAGTTTGTTTCTGTTCTCAGCATAACCACTCATTAAGTATGAACGAGTTTGGGAGATCCAGTCTTGTCCTGTTGTCATAGATTTACCGGTTTCGTATCGGGGGCATACACACTCTTGCCTGTAATGGATTCAATAGCATTAACAGCAGTTTCAATTTTCTTTGCTTGACCAGGAAGAACCTGACCTGATTCAACTTCGAAACGAGTTTCTGCCTTTGCTTCAATATGAGCTGAGCCATCAATAGTCTTAGGTTGTAATCCTTGCTGGCGCATACGCTTATATGCTGGCATATCTTTTTCCCAACGCTTCTCACGGGCTTCGACTGCCTGAGATCCTGGGTGACGAGTAGGCATTGTGCCAACGCCAAAACCAATGGAGCGAACTGCATCTATTGAAAAGTTACCTTCATCAATTGGAAGAGAAGCATCACAAAGTTTGCAAACATAAGTTTTTTCAACACTACCGTCTTTTTGTGTCACAAAACTCATTTTGCGGTTTGTGTGGCTACAAGTCATTGCGCTCCCTTTCTCACCCGACAATGTTAGCACCGTAACCTGCTTCAGTAAGGATGCGCTTTTCATCATCGTTAATCGTGTAAATACGCCCACCATAATAAACTTTTTTAACACCAGGGGTCACACTAATTTTGTTTCCATCAGCATCTGTAACTGTGCGCTCAAGCCACAAAGGGGGTTGAATTTCGGTGACTTCGTTAAAAGTATTAATCCACACATTAATGCCGCGTGGGATAGACGGCTTGAAATACGCAAAAGGGCGTTGCTGTTCTTTAGGGACATTAGGAGTAACGACGGGAACAAGAACGCGTGAAGGTGGTTCAAAAGTTGCCATTGTTACTCCTAACGATAAAGCGGGGGATGAGGCGAGAAAGGTATAAGCGCCTCACCCCCCTAACTTAATTACTGACCGATTGAAGAACCTGATTCAATGCGGTACAAAGCAGCTTGACGGAATACAGCGTATCCGACAAAGTGCTTCCAACCAATACCTGTGAAACGACGCAATGTATCGATAACAGGTACATCAACGATCTGAGCTTGCTCGCCATAACCGCCACCGGTTGAAAACGCCTTAGCAAGTGCTTGGCGACCCATTACGAGAGTTCCATAAACGTCAACAGCAGAAACAACAAGTGTCAATGATGTTCCAGCATTTACGTTAGAAAGACCAAGAACCGAAACTGTAAGAGTTGTGGTTGATGGAACGGTTGCAACTGTGAACTGAGCGTTAAAGCCAAGTTGTGAAGTTGAACCTGTACCTGATGTTGCTGTAGCACCTGAGATGGTGAGTGTGTCACCAACTGCAAGACCATGAGCAGCAGAGGTTGTCAATGTTGCGACGTTAGAAGCAACAGCAATCGTTGAGATTGTGTATGAGTTTGTTCCACCGTCAGAGAAGAATGGTGCGCGTGGTGTTTCCATGAACTGAACGCCCTGGAAGTTACCAATTACGCCATTGTAGATACCTGATGGATCAGAGTAAACGTGTGGGTCAGACCAGTTAGTTCCACCTGTTGCGCCACGAAAATCGTATGAAACGTCAGGGTGAATTAGACCCTTGTACATACCATTGAATGTAGCAACGTTGTTCTTACGAAGTGAAGCAACAGCCTTACGGACATCGCTACCTGTAAGTGTGTTTGTCTTTGCAAGACCAGCACGAGTTGTTCCTGATGTGTATGCAACGTTTGTTCCTGCGCCAGCAGCGGTACGAGCGATAGCATCTGTTGAGATACCAGCGTTCCAGCCAACTACGTTTGCAGCAATAGGGTTAACTTCCATGAACGCTGTAGCACCGAGCTTAGAAGTAAGCTGAACGGCGTTACCGTATTCAAGAGGTGTAACAGTCACATAAGAATCTGCCATTGCTACTGGAGTAACATCTGAAGTTTCTGTAAGTGCTGTTGATGCTTCAGCAAGATCTGAAGCGATTGTGAAGGTAACTGAAGTACCTCGGTTTGTTGCGTTCGTTGATTGAACCTCTACTAGAGCATCGTAATAAAGCTCTGGACGAAGTGCGTAGTATGCAAGCATCTCATACGCGGCCTTCGAGAGATCCAGCGACGAGGTGGTTGTTAATGCCATTTATTTCTCTTTTCGCTAGGAGTTAATAGATCAGATCTTAAACATCTGACCTGGTTGGTCATGCGAAATAACGATATTGTTTTCACGAAGAATCTTCATAATTTCCGAAGGATCAGCAGCATTGCGAATTGAATCCAATGCAGTCGGGGAAACAACCCCTGTAGAACCTGCTGCAGCCTGTGAAATACGATCTAACGCATCAAGATCACTCTTGACCTCAGAAGTCTGAGATGTTGCGATCAAACCATATTCAGTTGCTGCTGCCTTAATTGCTTCTACAGAAATCTCTCCGTCGTATGCCTTAGCAAATAACTTTCCTGTTGGAGACTCAACATCTACACCTGACTTGATTAGGGCTAGTTCGCGCTTTGCAGCATCTGCTTCGTTTCGGGCATCTTCTGCCTGACGCTTTGCAGCCTTGCCTTCCTTCGCTTCCTGCTCTAACTTCCGTACAAACTGACGAGAATCCCTAGCGGGTTCGTTGCTTTCTTCCGGTGAGTTATCTAGTTCTTGATCTTCAAAATCATATTCGCTCATTGCATTTTCCATTTCCGTTTCGCGCACCTGCTAGGAATAGCGGTACGGCGGGGCTGATTGTTTGGGTTGGCTCGGAAGCCAAAGACCGACACCACGAAGCCATTCGCGGGGCGACCTTCATCAAGTCTCAACAGGTCTTAGGCAGACGACTTGGAGACTGCCAACAATTACTCGGACCTTCTAGACGAAAGCGTACAGAATGTCCAAGCGGTAAGCAACTTAGGCTGTGGCGTTACTTGTTCCAATACCCGATAGACCATTAGCATTTCCTGCTATTGCACCACCGGCATTAAACTCATTTATACGACCCTGTTGAACTTTTCTAGTAGCAATAATGTCATTAGGGTTTAAGTTAAATTGAGCATTAATAAGTTGCTGATTGCTTACGCTACCTGAAGTATCCCCAGGAAGGGCTTGGGCAAATTGACTTTGCTGACCAATATTGGCAAATCCTGTCTGCGCTCCTGCTTGAGTAACATTAGCGTTAGCAAGGGCTTCAGCTTGAGCCTGAGAAAGTTCTCCATTTGGACCAAGACCGCCAAGAAACTTTTGCTGATAAGCGGCTCCACCAATTTGCATTGCTTGCGCCTTTTTCAAAACAACAGGGCCTGCTAATTTTGGATCAAGTAAATAGGCTTTAAGGTGACCATCATCAAGACCAAAAGTATCTTGTGCATATTTTGAAACATTTGGATCAAGCATATCTTGAACTGCCATAAGGCGTTTTTCAAGATCTGTTTGATTAACATTGTTAATAAGCAAACTAGCAAGGTATTCCTTAGTATCAAAAATTCCACTAGGAATTCCATATTGTTTCATTAATTCTAAATCTGCTTGTTCTTTTTGAAGATATGTGCCTTCTGAGATTCCTTGCCCTTTATCATTAAGAGCTGCCATGGCAGGGAAAACCTTTTTGTAATCAGCGCTTGCACGAATTCCGTTTGTTGGATCATCCAAGATTGCATTAAAATCATAACCCTGGTTCCACATAGACCATGCTTTTGCAGAAAGAGAAGCTAGTCCAGCAGCTTTAAGGGCATCCGTGACAATTTGAAGCGCTCCTGGATTGGCATTGGCGCTTCCACCAGGATTAACGGTTTTTGTTCCAGTTCCAGTACCGGTTGCGGCTACGGTTCCAGTACCCATTCCCGCACCTGCTGTGTTGTTAGTTAAACCAACTGATGCAGCAGTTAAATCTTTATAAAGGATTGGATTCCCATCAGGCCCAAGCGTTGTACCGTAATGTGTTCCTGCTGGTGCAGGGTGGGCAGCAGCATAAGCAGAAATAGTGTTAGCAATTTTTTGGTTAGTAGATAGTGGTGTTTGAGTAGATGGCCCTGTTTGATAATTCGTAGGCATAACAACCATGCCGTTAGCATCAACGGTTCCACCAATTAACTTAGCGGTTGCTTCTGCATTTGCTCGAGCATCATCAACTGCTTTACGAGCATCTATTTGTTCAGGGCTAAGAGCAATAGGTGCATTTCCACCATCAACCATCATATTGACCCCAGGTTGGTAAATTGCCATATTATGCTCCCTTTCCAAATACTTGTTTAATTTTTGCTGCTAGATCATAAGCAGAATTTTTAGCGCCCATTGTTTGATCGTATCCGTATTGAGGATCATTTTTAACGGTGGTAAGAACTTCATTAAGATTAGGAAGTTTGGTAGATCCTACTGGGTTAACAAGTGATTGCCATTTTGGTTGTGACCAATCAATTGCATCTGTAGGAAGATCTAAAGTATTTGCAATATTAGTTGCATAATTTCCTAGATAACCTTTAACTGTCGAGCCAGCATTGATGGCATCAGCAAGGAATGGGTAGGCGTGAATTGCTTGCTGCTTTGCCCAGTCTCTAAAAGCATCTTCTGTTCCATTAACTCCAATTGCACCCTTAATAAAAGCATCTAATTGGGTTGGATCTTTAGGCAATGTAACACCATAATCTGAAGCAATGCTTGCAAAACTTGAAGCTGTTTTGCTTACTGCACCACCAGCACTTTTACCTGTTGAGGCTAAAGTAGCGGCTGCTTTAGGGTCATAATGGAACTGACTTGTAATTGCATTTTCAATAAGATTTTGGCTGCTACCCCACCCATTGTTATAAATGTTTTCAGCAATAGTTTGTAAAACTGTTGGATCAAGTGTAATTCCAAGACGAGTTGCTGTAGGGATTACAGAATTTTTAAGTGTGTAATCTACATTTTCTTTGTAAGTTGCAGGATCTGATTTTTGTAAAACTATAGCATTTCGAACAGCAGATCCTTTTGTGCCAAACCAACTTTTATCAGGAGCAACAGTCTGAATTTGACCATTAGCATCAACCGCGTGTGTTTGAAGATAATCTTTGATTCTTGTTAAATCGGTAAGACCATCTTTAGAAATTTGAAGGATAAGGGGGCCGAGTTCTTTATCGTTAACCCATGCTGCTTCTGATCCAAATATAGTATTTAGATAGTCAGTTGTTGTTTTATCTAGAATAGGACTAGCCATTTTTAACCTTTCAGAATCGACAAGACATTGTTAACGGTTCCAGCAAGAGCGACAGCACCAGCCTCGGGAGCATTTTTATTAGTTGCATAATTTTCTGCAGCAACAGATGCGGTAGGTGGTTGCATAATGCCATTTGTTGCAGCAACTGGATTTTTAACTGTAGTTGCATTAGGAGTAATACCTTGTTGCTGGAATTGAATAGGCTGTGCAGGGGCTTCAAATGCAGAATTGGCTTTAGCGCTGACTTTATTATTTCCATAAGAAAGAACAAGGTCTTGATACTTTTTGGCAAAATCTGCTGATTCTGCTGGCGATGGAAGGCGACCAAGTTTTTTGCTAAATGCAGTTGTTGCATCACCGGCAAGATCTGCTGTTGCGGGAATTGGAATAACTGGTGTAACGGTTTTAGTGGCATTAAGGGTTGTAAAATTTGTTCCAGTTTTTTTAGCATCAGTCAATGTTTGAACAGCAAAACTATTAACATTAACGGATGGCTTTTGAAGAAGTTTGTTAGTTGAATTATAGTTATTAAGAGTAACTAAGAAATCTTTAACTGCTGTGACATCTTGACTTGTCCAGTTTGATTTAAGATCAGAAAGGGTATATCCCTTTTGGGTATTTTTTAATACATCACGAAAACTTGTCCATTTAGGTGAATTATCATGGGCTAAAGTTTGAAAAGCCTGAAGTAATTGGTCACCAGTCATAAATTTGTTATACCCAGGAATAATTCCACCAGGATCAAATGTTGCTGCGGAAGCTCCCGCCCAACCTGATTGTTGCTGTCCTGAACCACCAAAATTTGTAAAGCCAGTATCGGCGCTAGTATCCCCAGTAGCAGCCGCACCAGTTACGCTTGGTTTAGGAGTTGGGCTTGCTGCAGGTGCTGCTTTTTTAACTTCAACGCCGTTTTTAAATGTAGTGGTAACACCAGTTGATTTATTGGAAGCATCGCCAGTATAAGGCTTTCCGTTAAGGAGAAGTTTTCCTGCTTTATCTACTGTAAATGTATCAGCCATTACAACTCCCCTAGTGGACCAAATTTAGATTCATAATATTTCTTGTAGAAAGTATAGAAGGTGCTATCAGAATAAGATAACTTGAGTGCAGCCGATCTCATCTCATTGGTTGCCTTAGCCAAAAGGTTAGGGTCAACAGTCTGCTTGCTGATAACGGTTCTAATAGTATCTGCTTGCTTGATAAAAGCATCGTAAAGAGCAAGGGAGTGCGGAGCATCCTTTTGGATAGCGGTTCTCTCCTGGGCAACTTTTTGGGTTTGAATAGCAACCCATTCCTGCATTTTGGCTGAATCCCATGCTGGGTAAGCAAAGTTAACTATGTTTCTAATTCCTTGCATAGAAACCTTTTTGCCACCTTCGCTAGGGATTTGAGTAGGCCAAGCTATGTTTCCACCATTACGGTTGGCTGCCAAAACATTTGCTACCTTAGATGTAAGTTTTTGGTAAAGCGCCCATCCATCAGTCTGTTGTTGGTCATAAGGGGATAAGCCGTTTGGTTTGGTTGGGATCTCGACTCCGGCAATTTTTATGACTTTACCTGAACCGCTTACAAGTTTAGAAATATCTCCACGGGCTGCATTAATGGTTTGAGCAAGTTCTCCATAAGCAGGGCCTGATGGCTTAGCACCAGTAAGGCTGACACCAAAAATTATGTTATTGAGGTCTTTAAGGACTGGGATCATATTAACTGTTGCTTTAGCAGAAGCCATATCAGTAATTGCATTAGGTTGCATAAGGGATACAAATGCTTGCTTAGTAATACCAAAAGTTCCAGCCAAGATACCGCCAGGGTTACCTAATCCGATTCCATGGAAGAACGGGTTAAACTTTTCAAACTCTTTAATAATTGGTGCGTGTTTTTTATACCAATCTTTAATATCTTGTTCATGGTTGTCATAAAGAGCAACTGCTTGGGCAGCAACCAAACGACTTGTAGGGCTATCTAGAAGGTGACCGCCAAGTTGACGGGCAACTGTCTTTTCAAATGAGAATGGGAAAAAGAACGCATTGACTGTCTTTTCGGCAGCAGTACGATTTCCATAAGAATAAACATCATCAAACTTCTTCATTACTGCTGCTTTATCAACTTTGCTTGCAACCCCGCCAACAGCAGCCAAGGCATCTTTATGAAGGTTATAAAGAATCCATGCTTCCGTAGCGGTAGGGTTATAAACATTGTAAATATCAGCTTTATTAAATTCATTATTAACATAATCTGAAACTTCTTGAGCCTTTGCGTCAACACCTAAGTAGGATTCGCGAAGTTTCATTGCTTTGTCATAATTGCCGCTTGCTTTAAGGGATTCCATAGGGTTCATGCTGAAAGGAACATTTTCAGTTACACCCTTGATGGCTGCTTTCAGCACACGCAAATAAGCAAAGCGTGGAGATCCTTGATAACGAAAAGCCATAATTTGATTTTTAATTGCTGGCAAGAAATCAAGAACTTGGTGACCTTTAATATAAAGCGGAAGTCCACCCATATAAAGAGAACTGTCAAGCATCTTTACAAATGGGTTAAACCCGCCAACATAGTTAGGTGTTGCGCTCATGCCTTTACGCATTGCGTTATAAAATTCGTTGGCTTGCTTAGTAGAAATTGGCGCACCATTAACAGTAATTGGTTCTACTTCAATTACTTTTCCATTAAGTGAAACCTTAATAAGCCCGTTATCTTGTGTGCTTTTCTTTGTAAGCGCTTGAACTACTTGCTTACGAGTCCAAAATTGCGGTCCAGTTTCACCTTGAAGCGTATCTTGTAAATGTGCTTTAGCTTGATTACGGGTAAGTTCAGGGTTTTCCTCGATAAGAGCATCTACTTGCTTAGAGAAACCACGAACTCCAAGGAATTTAGATCCCTTGGTTGCTGTGAGTTTATATTGAGCAGAAATTAATCCATTCATTTCAGGCTTGATAATGCTATTAAGATAGTTCATCAAGCGTGGCGCTGTAGCCCATACAGGGTAAGTTCCTATTGGAGAGCCATTAAGATGTTCTTGAATCTTTCCAAGCATTACAGAATATGAATGTTTTGCTGCAGTTGTAGGATTGACCTTTGCAAAGTTTAATCCTAATTTATCTGAGTAATGTGAAATTCGAGATTGTATATTGCCAAGTTCTGTAATGTCTTTTGGAGTGTAATTAAAAGCGTGACCAATATCAGTTCCATAAACCAATTTACCGCCCAAAGCATTAAGAGCTGCTACCCCGTCATGTAATGCTTGTGGTGCATCTAAAGGAATTGTTATGTCACCTGCTGCTTTAGATGAACGCTGAACTACAAGGTCAATAAGATTTTCTGTAGGTACATAAAGCAAATCTTTAATATTGACATTAAGTTCTGACCCAAGGTAACCCAATACTTTATTACGCAAAACAGTTTCTGATTCCGATGCTGCTGTAGGATCAAAAGATCGAGGTAATTTCTTAGCCATTGTGCGAACTGTTGTAGGGTCAACTGATGCGTTTAAGTCCCAAGGGTTAACATCTTCAGGGTTTGGTAAACGGGCAGATTGTGCTTCTTCCCTAATATCAATAGTTGTAGGCGCTCTAAACCCGGGCTTTGCTTTAGCAAGATCTTTATAAAACTTTAATGCTTGGCTTTGCATATCACCTGAACTTTGACGCTTGATATTCATGTGACCAATGCTAGGAATCAAAGTATCCCCATTTAAAGCAGCAGCTTGTGCATCTGTAATTGGATAAGGAACTTTAGCAACAGCCTTTTTATTTGCTTTTGCAAGTTTCTTTGCTATTGCTGCTCGTTCCCCTGTTGCTTTGTCCCAAGCATTTTGAGCATCAAGTTGATTTTGAATTTTTACCTTTGCTGCTGGATCTTTAGCATTATCTAATGCTTTTTTAGATACTCTTTGAACTACGCCTTTTTTAACAAGTCCAACATCTGCTGCAGCATTATGAGCCATTGCTTCTTTTTGTTGAGCAGCTTCATATTCTTTTTGAATTGTATCTACATACGAAGAGTAACCATAAGGAAGTGGGGCTACTTGTGGATTAAGCGCATTTTTGCTTAAAGTATCAGGGGTTACCAAATGGTCAATATAAGGAACAATTTGTTCTCTGATAATTTGATCTCGCTTGAGTTTGTCCAAGAAACTTGTACGATAGTCGTAAGTTTTATCTGCTTTCATATTTACTGTTTGGCGAGCAAGATCAGCAGCAAATAATCCTGGTTTTAATTTATATGATTCAACTGCTTGATCCATCAAATCTTTGTTATTACGAATAGCATTTGAGGTCTGTTCTAAAAATGCAATACGAAGATCATCTTTAGTAGGGTCAATTTTTCCATTTTGGACAAGGAATTGATATTGGCTTTCTGCAGCATGACGAGCAGCAAATTCATGGTAATTATTTAAAATTCCATAATCAACAACATCTGCTGGAATATTACGCTTTGCTGCTTCAGCAATAAGTTTTGTGTAATCGGTGTTAGTTCCCCGTTGCCAATCAGCTCTAACGCTATTTTGTTGCAAAGCATCTTGAAGTGTTTGACGAGCGCCTTCGACTGTTGTGCCAACTTGGTGAGATGCAAAACCATTAATATCATAATGAGGTGCATGGAATCCAAGTTGTAAAAGATTAAGAGCTGATCCTTCTAAACCTGCAATTGGTTTAAGGTGGTCAAGGGCATAAGCGTATTGACCGTTTGGATCTCCAAGGAACTTTTGTGTATCAGCAACAAGACCAAGTTTTAATCCAGTCATTGCTACATCTGTGCCAATTTTGCCAGCAATTCCAACTACAGGTAAACGATATGGTTGTGCCGCAACTGTTCGGGCTGCTTTCCACATATTTGTTCCACCAGTTGCAATGCTTTCCCCAATATGACCAAGGGTATTTGCAAAACTTGTAGTAGGAGAATTTAATAAACTATTAGTAAATGGAAGTCTGCGAAGCCCTGCTTGTGACTCAGGAAATAAAGAATTAATAAGCCATTTGTTAGGTCGTTCTGCTGCTGCTTTACCTAAATCTTTTGTAAGGGCTGTAACAACATTTGTAGCACCTGCTTCTTTACCGGCAGCAATACCACTTTTAATAGCAAGTGCTGCTCCTTCAAGACCTTTTCCAACAACAGATGCTGTTAATGCTGTATCTACTACAGCAAGAGCATCTTGCCAGCCAACAGGGGTTGCAAGGTATTGGTCAATAGTCTGTGCTTTTTGATGTTCAATGAGGCGAGATGCGGCATCAATGGAATGACCAAGTTTGTCAACATTTGTTGAAATAGTGTCGGGTGTTTTTGCTGCCCAAGGTAAAATACTTTGAGTTTGCTCAGCAAGTTTTGGAAGAAGAGCAACAGTATGTATTGCTTCTCCAACTGCTGTTTTAGCCATGCTTGCAACAAGCGGAACTGCATGAGACAAGAATGAAGGCCCAAAGATTCCGTCAAATACTTTGCGAGCGCTAAATGTACCTTTGCTTTGTTTAGTTAAATTTGCACTTGTTAGATTGTATGCTTCATTAGACCAGTCACTCCCCCAAACCCCATTTGCTTGAAGTTTGGCTGCATACCCTTGGCTTTGAAGATTTTTTTGAATTGTTTGTAAATCTACTGGTTTAAATGTTTGTATGCCTGTATTATTAAAATGATCGCTTACTGTTTGTGCAGTATTTGGTGGAAGTTTTGTAGATGGATCAGAAAAGAAATGACCGACGCTTTTCCAAGCATTTGCTGCAGCACCTGTAATAGCACCCATAACACCATTATGAGTAGGGTGATTAGTTGAACCTGTAGAAGTGGCAATAAGAACGCTAGGATCTAAATTTCCATAACCATTTTTATGCGCCGCATCGATATATCCAGCAAGAGAAGTTGCCTGTGGGCTTGGGGTTACAGTCGGCTTTGGTGTAGGTGCTGAAGCCGAAGGAATAAGATCTGCAGGATTAATATTATTAGCCATTAATGGGGCATCTGATTTTCTGCTTGCATAGCAAGGTAGTTTTTAATGTAAGCAACTTGTGGAGAAATATTATCCCCAAGAGAATTTAACAAAGTTAATGCTTGTTGTGATGGATCAAATTTTAAGTTTTGCATCATGCCCTGACCGTCTAACCCAGTTGTAATAGGCAATCCGTGGTCAGTTGGTGCGTTAAGGGGAGTTATAGGCCCCATAGGGGCAGCAGGGGCTGGTGGAGCGCCGTTGGTGGCTGGTGCTTGGGCAGGTGCTGACGGAACTGGGTTTGATGTTGCTCCCATTGGAACTGCTTTTTGTCCTGCTAGTTGTGCGCCAGCAGCTCCATAGGATTGCCCTGGAACTGCAGTCATTGCAATTTTGTTTGCATTAAGGTTTTGACCTTGTGGACCTACAACATTTGCACCGTTCATATCAGTACGGTTTGGATAGGCTTTACCCGTAACACCCTGACGCATACCGCCACGACCTCTAGACATTATGCACCAGCCTTAGCGCCAGCGCCGAGTGATGCAAGGAACGCACCAACATCTTGCGGTTGTTGTGGTTGTTCTGCTGGTTGCTCTGCACCCATTCCTGGCTGTGCAAGTCCTGGCATTGTTTCAGGTGCGCCTTGTGGTGCTTGTGTTGCTTGACGCTTCTGAGCTTGTTCGTGAACCTTTGTTACCGCATCAGCCAACGACGCTTTGTCCGATACGACCATAGCAGCAATAGCAGCCACATCGCTAGGGGGAATAGCACCTTGAGAAGCCTGAGTTTGGATTGATTGGAGAAGCGCTTGTTCGAGTCCTTCACTAATAACACGGTCTTTCTCTTGCTCGGGATCGGAAATAAATGGATCAATTTCTTGTGCTGTTTGCTTAGACATAATTCCGATACCGATGCGTTGACCAAGACCTACAACAAGTGCATTTGCATCTGCACCTGTGTGTGAATAAGTAACCACATTGTTATCATCTTCAAAATCTTTATTTGGTACATAGTCAACATGACCCTTTGCACCACGGGATGAAATATAGAAAGACTTGCGCTCGTTACCAAAGTAAGTTTTAGCAATTGCAATAGCGCGTTTGTTTTCTTCTTGCAATGAAGCAGCAAAGATTTCCTGTGCTTCTTGGATTGGGAAATCAACTACTGCTGAAAGGATTGCATCTCCGCGCTTTCCAGTACGGACATTGGATGTTGATTCTCCACCAAACTCAGCAGGAGTACCGGAACCGATACGCTGCGCTCGCTCGATGCGATCCATCATTCCATTGGTAGCAAATCCAGGGTTAGCAGCCATTTCACGAATGTCTCCACCTTGAACTACATTTACTTGACCAGTACGACCATCATAAGGTCCTGCTACGAAACGAGCAGTCTCACCTGGGCGAGATACAAGATAAGTGTCAGGGAAAATACCGCGCTCTACAGCAATAACTTCAAGAGCCATCAACTTAGATTGCAACTGGTACATACCAACAAGTGAATCAAACTGACCCATTGGGCGATCAAGAGTAATACGACCTGGAACAACAGCAAGGCAAAGACCTGTCTTGTTTTGGATGCGCTCAAGTTCTACATGGGGAACACCGCGAACTGGACCATCCCATTGAGAAAGTTTTGTCTGTGATGAAGCCATAAGAACTGTTACTTCAGCATCTGTGTACTCAGCAATCTGCACAAGATCAGTTGGCTTTGCTTTATCTCCACCAATGAGTTGTACTGCTGCATCAGGATAGTGTTGCTTGAGCCATGCGCGTGAACGAGTGTATGTAAAAATACAATCGTTAGGAGTAATCTCATCGGGATCTTCACCGATTGATGGGTAAGTGCTTAGGGGATCACGAATATCCCAACGAGCAGCACCCCACTTTGTATCAGGGCGAAGAATAACTGGTGAAGAAGCATAGCCAATAAGCCAGCGAGCGCGACGGCGCATTTTCAACTGCATCTTATTTGCTTCCCACCAGCCCATTGTTGCGCGCTTACGAGTACGAGCGCGCTTCTCAGAAGCATTGTTTCCTTCTTCAAGGGCGGGATAATAAACAGTAGGCATCGTTGATGAAATACGCATTGCAGTCTGATCTAGACCAGTAGTAATAAGATTTGCTACAGCAGACTTTTCGCGTCGATCCATTTCAGGTAGCGGAATAACAAGATCGCCATTGTAGGCATCTCGTAGTTGACGCATTTGGTCAATCATTGGACCTTGGCGTTGTTGTCTTTCAGCCAGGATATAAGCAATCTCAGCAAGTGTTGGACCGATCATTATTTACCTGACTTCTTTTTAGTTTTTTTGGCTGCTGCGTTATCAACCAAATTTGGATAAGGTCTGCCAGCAGCTTTTGCACTTGCCTTAGCTTTTGCCTTTTGCTCAGGAGTTAAGGGTTTAGAAACTTTATTAGGATTCTTTTTGTCCCAAAATTCTTTTTTCATTTCTTACCCTGGTTTCTTTTAGAAATTGCAGCAGCTTTTTTCTTGGCATCTTCTTTGCTAGAAGCACCCCATGCTTGCAACGAAAGTAATAGGCGAGTTGGATCTCCATTAGGCTTATGCTCAGGTCCGGCAGCGTTACCCATACGAGCAAGAAAACTTGCTCTGCGTGGGTTGTCACCTGATTTAACAGGTGGCTTTAAGTTGCTACCTTCTGCCTTTGCACTAGCACGGCCTTTGGCATTAAGACCGCCCTTTGGATTCTGCCCTTCTTTGCGTTGCCATGCAGGAGTCTTTGGCATTGATTAACCCTTTTTCTTTTTTACCTTGGCGATAATTTTCTTGTCTATAGCATTGTCTGCTTCTTGTGTTTTAACCTTGCGATGTTTTTCATCTAGCTTCTTAAATGCTGCCTTTTGAGTAGCAGACAAGTTGCCAATCATACGCTTGTCAATGACTGTATCTTTTGCTTCAATGTACTTAGCCATTACATACCCTTCTTGCTTTTTACTCCTGAAACCTTTTTAAGGTTTGGGTTAGCTTTGAGTGCGGCAGGAGATGCTTTACGAGCGCCAGCAGCAAGAATTGCTCCTGCTCTTTCTTTGCTAACTCCTTGCTTTTTTGCAATTTGTGCTTGAACGGCTTTAAACCCAGGATGAACTTTTTTCATTTTGTTTTTCCTTTTTTAACAGGGGGCTTAACTACCATTTTTACACCAGTCTTTTTAGACTCTGCTTTAGCGTTTGCTACACCTTTGGCGGTATATGGAAATTCCTTTTTACCTACTTTTGGCATTAGACCGACTTCACAATCTTTTTACCAGCAGACTTCATTTTCATGGATGCCTTAGTTGCTTTAACAACTACATCCTTTTCGCCCATCTTCTTTTCCATAGCAACGATCTTTTTACCTTCAGCATTTTCATGCTTAGCCATTGCTTTCTTAGAAGCGTACTTTTCAACTTTACCCATTTTTGCCATGTATATCTCAATTCTCGAGAGGCGTAACTTGTGTGTAAATATACCAGTAAATTGTAATGGATTACTTGTTTACCCAACGGGAACCTGACATCCAACTTGGTCGTGCAAATTTTGGCGGGTCAGTCATATTGGCATGAAACAAATTAGGTGCGTTCCAAATTAAGAACCAATGCGCCATAACGGTATCGTCGGTTGATCCTTCGGGCCATTGAATAAGTTCTTTGACCATTGGTTTCATTGTTGCTTTTGACCCAATGTAATCGCCACCACCAGGGAATCGAACGCGACCAGCTTTGTAATGCGGGGCTAGGGTCTGAACACCAAAGTCCTCATCGGACTTGTTGCGGTTGGTTTGATGCGGGACAAGGCTGACATTGCGGATAGCAGCCCACCGTTTGAAATGGTCGTACTGAAGCATAAAGCGTTGCGCCGCATTAGCCTCAACAATGAGTGTGGTAAACGGATGACCCTGATCGTTAGCGCGTTGCCACCATTCCTCAAGCAACCCCGTGTACTGGCGCGTGTCCTGGTTGAAATCCAAAAAGTCAGGGGCATCCATGGGCGAGCGCACCAAATCAACCAAATGCTGCATTTGGGTTTCTGCTGAGTAAGCCCACCATTGAACAGCCCAATACTTTGTAGGAGACGGGTCAGCAGTTACCACCGAATAAGCATTGATGCCAACAGGCCACTTACCGATGATGCGGTCCTCATCCCAGGAACCTTGGTGCATGACACCGGTTGAATCTTGCCCACCGTCAATCCAAGCAGGTTGAATCAAGCTCGCTGCCTGATCTACATCTTCTTGTTGATAGAGAGTCTGAAAGCGATCTAGACGATTTTTTTTAATTCGGGCTAGTTCTCGCCACGGCAATCTGTATTCATCTAAGAGGCAACCTTGTGGGTAGTTGCCTTTGTGAACCCCGCCATTTTTTTCAGCATCGCATAGTTCGTCGTAATGCGCCTTGTAAACAATGTGGTGATATTTCTTGGGGGCTTTCTCGGGGGTTTCCTCAAACTCCTCAGACCAGTCAACAAGGTTGAGTGCGTACCGGTACAGATCATCTGAAGCCATGCGCTGACCTTGAAGGATTAAAAGCCCACCTGGATCAAGACGCGTCTCAGCTTCTGTTTCCCACCAACTGATTAAATTCTCTCGGGACTCGACTGTACGAATGTTTGTTTTATCAACAAGGTCATCCCAAATAACTGTGTCGAATCGCCCACCCAAGAAGCCTGAATCCATACCGTATGCGACGAAGTTGGGTTCTTTGTCGTCAACCGCCACTCCACCGTCTTGCGCCAAGATGAATTCCTCAAGTCTCCATAAGTCTGAGTTGCTTGGTTTAAATCTTCCAAAGTCTGTAATGAGAGTTGATTTTGCATCTACTGCTAAGCCTTTCTCAAAGAGGATGGGATCAGCCTTAACTGGGCTGACGCGTTCAAAGGTACGACGGATGCGACCTGTGTATTTAACTGCTTGTCCTGCTGTACGAGATCCGATCATAGTTCTACGAGAACGGTCACGGACTGCAAGCCACACCGGAAAGTCGTGTGTCCATGTAGTTGACTTACCAACGCCAGGTGGACAGTTGATAACAACATATTCTTTGTTGGGGGTGGCTGCTAACTCAAGCATCTTGTATGCAGCTTCTTCCACCCATGGTGAAGTAGAGCGCGCAAAGTAACGCTGACGGAAATAACCAAAATCTTCTATTGCTCGTTGTGCATCGCCTTTAACATCATCAATTCCAAATACGCCAGCCTTCTCAAATCCAAACTCACCAAGCACTCGATTAAGTCGTGATGTTGGGATTGGCAACTGACGCATAACAGATGAATAACTAATGCCAGCCATCTGCGCGGCAGTTCTCTGTGAATGTCCTTCGCTGACTGCTTTGGCATACTTACGCCAACGCGTGTCATCAATGCGCTTGTTGCTATTTGCCATCGGGTGCAATCCTCGCGTGTAGGAAACCAGTTATGTAACTAATGTAAAGGTGGTAGAAAAAATGTTTATGCCTAATATGATTCTTTAGATCAAGAGTCCACAGATCAAGTGCATCCATAAAGACAACGCTCGGATAACTCTCAGACTTCCATTTACATCTAGGGCAATTGGCTGAATAGTTTCCTTCTACAAGATCAAACATTACATCCCAACATCTCAGCAATATCTAAAGCATCACGCTTGGCTAAATATTTATATGCCAACGCGTAATCTTTCTCAGTAGCATTAGGAATACCATCAAGTACATAAGCAACATTTGCCAGCTTATCCATTATCTCCATTGTGGCTCCTTTCGTAATGTTTAACCCTATCACTTGCAATGCTTGTAATTGATGCTATCGTTCGTTTACCGCGAGGGGATTTTGCGGTAGTAAAACAACTTAATAATGGCTGCGCGGCAAACCATGTAAAAAACCGTGCCATCCACTCACAGATGGATGCGACCCGTTAGATGGGGAAAATTCCCTATGCCTAGATTATGACTGGCACAATTGGTAGAAGACCACCATTGATCTGAAGAACAGATCATCAACGGCGAGATGAGTAGTGATTGTAATTTCGTGTCTCCTTGCAATCAGCTTCAACAACTACTCATTATGTAAAACGAGATAACCCCCGTGGGGGTAAGAATATGTTAACTGCGTAAGGTGCAGATTAGTGGGTGGCTTTAAAACCATTACACATAGATGAGAAGATAGCCTTAAAGCTGAGCGACAAACTTGAGTCACACCGACTCAACTACGGCGGGTCAATAGGTTACGCTCATGACATATAGTTCATATGGTGATATGACAAAAGCCGCCGCCACCCACCCTCGGCACATACCCCGTCAAACGATAGTAATCGAACAGATGTTCGAATGAATGACCTTGCTCTGAAGAAAATAACCCCGCGTAACCCATACACCTAGGGGAACGAACTCACCCGATACCCCGCAGAAAATAGGGCCACCCGGTAGGCCAGGATAGATAACTCGTAACTAGTCCGAGCCGCATAGAGTGTGAATAACTAGGGGATAACATGGGGATAAGATTCGGCAGCTTAGCTCGACTTATCCTCAAGATATACACAATAGGCAGCGATAACCGGGGATAAAGTGAAGTAATTCCGGGGAAATAGTGGAGTAATACCCGACTCACTCCCGGCCCTAAGAATTTAAGCGTGAAATAACCCCGAGCAGCTACCGAAAGGCCCGCCGCCTATAGTGCGCCTATCTCACCGGCTTAGCTACCGGGATGAGTCAACTATGGGACCGCGCCGGCGAGCTATTCGCGGCCTTTATTCGGGGTTATCCTGGCCTATTTCCCACATTATGCGGCTATCTTCGAGCGCTTCTAGCTCATCACTTAGGCAATTCCATAAGCTGCAATATTTATCAATATCACTCTCCGGAGCATTGATTAAACGGGCCTTATATTCTTTCGAGTCAAGCGCTGCGAGTAATTCCTTAATATTTTCGACTGTTAATTCCATAATTTAACCCTATCTTTCGGGGATATTTTCCCCGGTATCTATCTAATACGGGCTAGGCCGGGAAAGTGTTAACCCTGGCCCTATAGCGATCCCCGGCGCTCGACTCTCGCGGCCCTAGGTCCTTGCTATACCGTAATCTTTCGGGCTATCCTTACGCCTAACGAGCTAGGGAGAGTCCTGGCCGATAATCGAAAGGCTATAAAGTGAAGATCTATACAGCTCAAGCGAATAAATTCGGAAATATTATTGTCTGCGGCGATGAAGTAGCCCGTAACACTTACCGGATTATTTTTACCGGTACTTATCCCGAGTGCATGGCGATTAAATTCGGCGGCGTAAAGGTAGGCGCATAACATGAGCGCACTAGATACCGGCGTAATTCTTGCATTTGGTACTGATGAAGTGAGCTTCACTCCCCGCGCATGGGTGGGATGCTTATCGTGTTATAACTCCGGGAGATTATTCGGTAAGTGGATCGATGGAGTCGAGTGCGACGATCTCGAGTCTGCCGGGATTGCAACTATGGAGACGGTCGGAGAATATTCGGCTTATCGCTGCGTGAAGTGCTTCGGCGATGAATTCTCGGTTATGGATCACGAAAATTATCTAGGGCTAATCTCCGGCGAGTGCAGCACTACCGAAGCAGCAGAAGCAGCGCGGCAGCTCGCAGATATTGCAGACGATAGCGAGCGCGAGATAGTTATCGCCTGGCTAGGTAACGGGATGGAGTTCGATCTCGAGAAGATGCGCGAGTGCTATATCGGAGAATATTCTCATGATGAAGCCATGGCAGAAGAATACTTAGAGAGTACGGGGATGCTAGACGATGCGCCGGAATTCTTAGCAAGATATTTCGATTATCAGTCATTCGCTCGAGATCTTATGGATGATATTTTCGAGTATTCGGGCCATTACTTTCGGAGTTATTAAGTGAAGCTAACGAGACGCGGCGAGCGCGTTAGGGCAATATTCATCACGGCGCTATTTATCGGAGTTATTTACTTACTTAATTACTTACTCACTCCGAAAGGCTGCCGGGTATCTCTCGAAAATATGTCGCAGGGATGCCGGGATATTATTTACCCGCATTAAATAGGCAGCGCGGCCCGGCGGCTAGGGAGTGTTCGACTCACTCCCCGCGCACTATCTCTTAGGGATCGGCCCGGGAGATTATCGAAAGGTTAAACGATGAATAACACACTCGCAGAAAATAAAGTAAATACCGGGGTAACACTTAGCGCGGATCTATTCCGCGATCTACTCGCCGGCGGCGCTGTTGCAGCTCATCCGAAAGACGATCTAACCGCGCTTAACGGCGTAAATATTCGAGTAATCGATGGAGAGTTAAGAGTAACCGCCACCGATAGATTCCGAGCTATTATCGGAGAGATTTCTCTTGAGTCCGGAGATCTCGAAGCGCTTACGATCCCACTAGCGAGCGTTAAGAAGATCCTCGCAGCGCTTAAGGCCCTACCTAAGCGCACTTTTAAGCCGGTAACGGTTAATCTATTTAAGGCCGGGGATATTCTTACCGTATCAATTAGCGCGGCTTCGCTTGAGTCTCCCGGGGATAGCTTCTCGATCTATCTCCCCGGCGCTAATTTTCCCGGTCCGGAGACTCTCGAGAAGCTATGGGATAGTGAGAAGATCGCACTCTCCGAATTCTCACTTAACGCGGAATTTTTAGCGAGTTTCGCTAAAGTGCCGGGATCTAATAAGGCCGGAATAAATAAATTTACCTTTCACGGCGAAAATAAGCCGATAACTATCGAAATTCCTCACGATTCGATCAAGTGGCGCGGCTTACTTATGCCGGTACGCATTAAATAACCCGGCAGCGCGGGCCTAGTGGCCTACGCGAGAGTGCGATCCTCTCGCCGCGCACTAGCTCATAGGATCGGCTTATGAGTGAGTGAAAGGAAAATAAAGTGAAAGAATATATAGTAACCCGCTATAGCTTCGAGGAATTATCTCCCGAAGCGCAAGAAAAGGCCCTAGAAGCATGGAGATATTCTCTCCATATGGAGATCCCGGACTATTTTCTCGAAGAGTCTATGCTCGATGAATTAGCCCGCGAGATTACCGGCGCTTATGATCTACCCGGCGCGGATGATCTTAAGATCTCTTACTCCCTAAGCTATAGCCAGGGAGACGGGGTTAGCTTCTCGGGTCGAGTAAATAAAGATACGGCCCCGGGCTTATCCTGGCCCGATTCGGCTATTTACGCAGAATTTAAGCGGAATTCTAATTACTACTCGCACGCTTACACGGTTACGCCGGAATTATTCGACGCGGAAGAAGAAGAGATAAGCGACGGGATCGAAGAATTTCGCGAGTCCTATCTTAAGATCTGCCGGAATTTAGAGAAGTACGGTTATAAGTGGATCGAAGAGTGGACTAGCGAAGCGCACGCCAGGGAAGAGATCGCCGAAGCCGGCGAAATTTTCTTACTTTCGGGTAAAGTCGATCATCCTGCCGGGGTTACAGCATGAGCGCCGCAGATCACGCCGTCGAATTGTGCGACTGTAGCCCGTGCGAATACGCGCAGGAAGTGGCCCTATATCATGGCGAAGCGGACTCGATCTCATGGGGAGAGTTAACAGATCTTACTCACGCGACGCAGCTAGAGCGCTTCGGCTTCTGTTCATGCGAAGATCCGGGAGACTCGGAAGATCTTCCCTATTTCGACTGTCCGAAATACGCCGGTAACGGCGAGCGCGTAAGCGTTAACGAGTCCGGGTTATTTATTGACTCACTAGGCCGATTCGGTTATCGGACATGGCTTAGCGGCGCTTATATCTGTTATAGCTGCGGGGCCTTATGCGATCCGGACCGGCACGGGTGGGAGAGTGAAGAGTAAACTCTAAACCTATCAATTAGACTTTATTTTAGATTATGTCTAATTAGACTTTATTCTAGAAATTGTCTATCCCCGGATCAATAGGGTCCGGGGGTCAAGAAATAATGGCTCGTAAACTAGTAAGAACTCAATCCTAAAAAAATTTACAGCAGGTTACCTAGTGAGAACTCAATCACCGGTAACCTGCTTTTTTTCTGTGGTTAATCTCAATCTTTCTTCTAGTAATAAATCAATCGACTCAACAAGGTTCATTTTTTTACGCCAATCCATCCGATTACCGTACTCATCTCTTTTAAGATCGCTTGAAAGATTAGCAAGAGCTTCATCTATTTCAGCGAGAGATTCATTCGTAACGGTAAGCACAAGCATATTTTAACCTTGATTACGGTCATCGCGCTTTGCTTTGTATGCGCGAACATCGTCAGCCAAATAGAAAACATCTCGACCAACTTTTTTCACCCATTTGATAGCACCGCGATGCTGCATTTGTCGAAGGTTATTTAAGTTTACTTGCAAGAACTCAATAACTTCTTTAGATGACCAAAGTTCTTCACTCATTAGAAGGGTGCATCCTCGCCTTGTGGAAGGGTTGCAGGTGCATCCTCAGTTGATTCTTTAGATACACGCTCAACCTTTTCAATTTCAGTACCGATAATATCTAAAGAAGTGCGAACCTCTCCACTATCTGTAGTGAATTGAGACTGAGCTAGTCGGCCCGTGATGGTTACCGTGTTGCCTTTAACAAAGCGATCAACAACTTTCTCAGCAGAACCGCCAAAGAAAGTTACCTGGAACCACATAGTTAAACCATCAACCCACTCACCATTGACGCGATGACGCTGCCCAACGGCAAGTGAGAAGTTGCAAATAGCCTTGTTATCTTTG
>Ga0209084_1000428_pt1 | contig 39648 bp, 19 predicted proteins | sample C_130820_MF_Meta_FD_187309 | JGI IMG/M metagenome (GOLD analysis project Ga0209084, IMG submission 187309) | Freshwater microbial communities from Lake Croche, Canada to study carbon cycling - C_130820_MF_MetaG (SPAdes) (version 2) | ecosystem: Environmental > Aquatic > Freshwater > Lake... | reverse complement strand
TAATAGCATACGGACTACCAATTATAGTACCACCAAATGTACCACTGTATGTTATACTATTGCCTTCAACTGCGGAATTTCCAGAACTAAATCCGTGTGCAGTTATAACCGCAGGAGGATTTAAGCTGGTGTCGTTAATTGTTATGAGAGAACAAGTTGCTAGAATTGACCCGCTAATTGAAACATTTCTAATTTGCACTTGGAATGTTTCTGCACCTTCAGTCAAACTATCAGCTGTTGGCGTTATACTAAATGTTCCTGTTCCGCTTGATACTGCAAATGATCCGGATGTTGCTGAAAAATCAGCACTAGATGTAGTTCCATGTAATATAGTCCAATAATAAGTTCCGTCTGGACTAACATTTCTTGCCGTTAGCGTAACTGAACTACCTTCATTAACTGATGATACATCATAACTTAAAGTCGTTACCGCTGGGGGTGGCGGTGGAGGAGCAACACTGGTATCATTGATAGTAATAGTTGAACTTGTAGCCAATACTGATCCAGTAATACTAGTAGAACGAATTGATACTGTAAATGTTTCCGCACCCTCGGTTAACACATCAGCTGTTGGCGATATTACAAACGAGCCAGAATTACTTACAATACTGAATGATCCAGATGTTGCTGAAAAATCAGCTGAACTTGTTGTGTTATTATTAATGGTCCAGTAGTAAGTATCATCAATAATTAATGATCCTGTTACATTAACTGTTAAACTGGCACCTTCATTGACACTATTTGTAACAGGTGTAATAAAGTATGTTGACGAAGGAGCTACTATTACTCCGCCTGTAATTGTAGAACTATGACTAGGTAGGCTAACTTGAACGTTGGTGCCAGTGGAATAATAAGCCTGTACAGTACTTGTTAGTGTACCTTCAACACTTTCGTCCACATTACCACCAGAAAGATCTGCAAACTGTATGCTAAAAGTTAAGATTCTGCCGGTACCATCTATACTAGCTAGTATATCATATTGGTTATTAGTATATGACGGGCTAGATGTTTTCTTTTGAAAAATGTTTTGCGGAGTAGTAGTTAATTGATAGAAACCAATACTAGATCCAATAGTTGTATAAGACCCAGTTGAAGTAGTGCCTGAAATATCAAAAGTAATTTTTCTCATGTTGGATAACAACATGTTCCAATCACTATCTTTTGCATAAGAGGCGTCCGGACCTTGTGTGTATCCTGGGTAACCAGGATAGTTGATTAGACTAGCACTAAATTGAAAATTGCTACCGGAATTAAAATAATATCTAGCATCAGCTGAAGTAGGAAATGTTAAGGTCACTGTATGATATACAGTACCATTCCACGAACTAGTGCGAGTTGCTTGCGGGAATGTCACAAGACTGGCTTGGCCAGCAGGCGGTGTAACATTTACGTTATTAAAAACTGACTGTATTAAATTTGCATACAGTGCATAATCTGTTCCAGTAATTGTGTTGCTTTTTACAGGAACAATTGGTATTGTTAAATTGCCGAGTGAACCTTGATGATAGTATGCCTTTGTGGTATCATCTCTTAATTTTGACCACTGATTAGCGGTAATAACAGGATTGCCTGATATTTGAGAACTGGTATATCTTGGAGATATTTGTCCGTAACCAAATCTTCCTGATCCGTTAGACATTACCAATGCTAATTTTGATTGTAATATATTGTAATCGCTTGCAAGTATTTTAGCAGCGGAAGTTCCAGTAATATTCAGTTTGACAGAACTTGTTCCCGATGTTTGACTAACAGTTACTTGGTAAGTTCCAGTACTGCCAGTTGTTCCGGTTAGTTGAGATATGATACGTGTATTGGCACTGATTGAATTAGTAACGTCTGAAATAGCCATGCCTAATGCAATTGTTCCGGAGGATATTACTGAAACTGTTAGTGTAGTACCAGCAACCCCATTAGTGCCGTTATTAATATATCCTGTAAATGAAACAATAGAAACAGTCATTTTTTACCTTTTATTTTTAAATTAGTTATGTTTAAAGTATAACACATTCTACTAATTTAATCGAAGTTGTGTTGTTAGTTTCTAATGCAATAGCAAAAGTATCTATGTTATCTGTTGCTGCTTGTGCGCAACCGCTAGCACCTGCAATTAATCGTTGTCCTTTAATAATTGGTCCGTCAACTTTAACAGGAACGCGACCTTTTAGGGCAACATAAGTTCCACCTTCTAATCCACTATTCATCATGTAAGCTGGATTTCCAGATACTGGTCCAACTGCGAGGAAACCAACTTCACACGCAGTTACTTCTTTATCGCCGCCAATCATTAGAACTGTACCAACTTCGTAGTCAGCGTCAGCTAGATATTTTTCGGCCAAATCAGCATAGTTTGCACTAGTGGATGTACCATTTATAACATTGGCAAATATATCGTTATTACTATTTCTTGCAACAATCGTATTTGGAGCACTTGCTATAGATGCAGCAGACGGATTTCCTCCAACCATCAAATAGTTTGAATTTGTTGAAGTTCCATTAAAATTGATAGCCCATACTGTAGACCAACGTGCTGTAGCACTACCTAAGTTATTTGTGCTGTCGGAAGTAAAATTAGTAATTACTAACGGGCCGCCGGGCAATAAATCATTACCTTTGATTGTTAAAGGATACAGTTTTCCTGCGCCCGATGTAGTACGAAATGCTATAGTATCATTAATAACATTTTCAATAATTGGAGTAGCTCCAGAGTTTCCAATGCTAACTTTTAATTTAGGATTAACTAATCCCGTTGAGCCGCCCACAGTATAACCAGTATCTGGAAAATGTGCAGTGCCCATAAAAATAGGACTATCACTTTGCAAATAACTAGATGCAGGAAGGCCGTTTAACTTATCAGAATTAGTTGCTGTACCCCACCAGCGATGTGCTGTACTACTATTTGTTATGCCGTTATCTGCTTGTCGGGTGTACGCAAGTGTTAGTCCTTGTTCAATCCTATCAAATCCGTTAATAGGATTAATAGCATTAAGAGTAAACGCATTATCTGCACTAATTATGAAAACCACAGTACCATTAATAACTGCTTGAATGATTGGATGAGCAGCATTTGATGTGTCTTTTACCAAGATTGATTGCATCTCAGTAAGTCCTTGTCCTGTAACTCCTTGCGGGCCAATCAATGTAAAAGGATCAGAAAGATTGCCGTTGTATGCATACAATTGATCTGAAGTAGTATCAAACCATAAATCCCCAAGTGTTAATCCTATAGGGGGTATAGCACTTACTTCTGTACTACTCGTTGTTCTAAATTTACTACCGTCATAAAATTTTAATTTAAGGTTAGCACTATCAAACCAAATTTGACCGGTTAATGGGGAAGGAGGTTCAGTAGTGTTTGCAAAATTCTCTAGTAACCAAACAAAATTATCATTCTGAGAAGTGCCATACCCAGCATAATTCTTACCAATTAGCGTAAGGTCTGTGCTATTATCTACGGTTCCGTCTGCCACTGTTGTTAATAATGAACCGTTGTAATGATTTATTGTATATGACATCTCGCCTTTTTCCTTGTTTGTATATTTATGTCGGTTTACATTAAGCAATATCTGCTTGCCAACTCCATACACCACCAGCTACTTCGTACAATTTTATTGTCAAATCGGAACATTGAACCCTGCATTTTGTTCCGTTTGGGTGTTCTTCTACAGGAAAAATAATAGCCAATAAAAGTGTACCTATTGTGGTGTTATCTTTGCCTGTTGTATTTAGACTTATCCCCAAAGGTGCTAGCTTTATAGAAGAATCAACATATGATTTATTAGCAGCGTCTGTATTATTTGCAGGAGTTGCAAGATTAACAATGTTAGCACTACTAACATCCACAGATCCTATGCCCTTTGGTTGTAATTTAACATCACCCGACGTTTGTATACTAGTGTAGGAAATAGTAGATCCAATAATAGATAAATTACCTGCTTGTACACTGGTCAAAATTCCTAAACTGGTAATTCCCGGAGCACTAGTTATAGTATTTCCTAAACTCGTTGAGCTGAGTACACTTTGGCCGTTGATATAATAACCTAAAGAATTACTTCCAACATTAATATTATCTGTAAAATTCCAGTATCCTGTATTAGTTGATTCATTATTGGTTACAGAATCCCATGCAATAACTTTTGATGTTAGACCTGCTAAAGTTAGGCCGCCACCGCTAGCAGTAACATCTGTTGGTGTAGCTGTATTACCTAAAACAATATTTTTATCTGCCACACTTACCGAAGTACTGCTTACTGTTGTAACATTACCCTGTACAGTAAGGTTTCCTTGAATATTAACGCTACCAGCAACATCTAACATACTGCTAGGTGTTGTAGTAAAAATTCCTACTTTTTTATCCTGTGCATTTACATAAATTGGAGTTGCTATTGCGCCGCCACTCTTGAGATTAATTTGAAAATTCTGATTTATAACATTAGATTGCATTATAATAGAATTGGTTGATCTATTAATGTTTAATTCTAAATCTGAATAACCGCCTAATACTAGTGGATTATCATTTTGTATTACCAATGTACCAATAGTAGATGAGTTTTCTTGAGAAGAAAGGAAACTCTCAGCTGTCCGTAAACTCCCGTCAGCAGCTAATAGCTGTTGCGCTTTGGTGACAACTGTATTAAAAACAACTCCAGGGTAAGAACTTGTATTAAATCCAACTTTAATTATATCATTTGTCGAACTCAGTGACACAGGGGATTGTATACTTCCTACTATATTGCTATTACTAACAGCGTATGTGCCAATATTGCCAGTATCACCAGTTAGTTGTTCCGTTATTTGTGTATTAGAAAATATAGTATTACCAAATATAGTCTGACCAATGCCAACTTGACCACTAACCATTGATGTAACCGTTAGTATTGCACCAACTTGATAAGCTAAAAATTTAGCAGTTGTACTAAATCCAGCAATTGGATTAGCTGGGATAAAAGTATCTTTGCTAAAAATACCCAGGGTGGTACTTCCAACTTTTAATTCTACAATAGTGTGTAAAGCGCCGTTAACATCCAAAATTGTTTTTGTAGAAAGGCCGCTTTCTCCTTGGGTGGTTGAATATCCAGGTCCAGCAAGTTTATTGGAAAGTCCATCATTGAACCATAATTGGCCGTTTGTACTATCAATCCATATATCTCCTCTAGAAATACTAACTGGTATAGTTGGAGAAACTATTGTACCGTTAGTTGTAGTAAACGAGATTCCATTATAAACTTTAAGTCTGTTTTCTGAAGTGTCAAACCACAGTTGTCCTATTAACGGATAGTTAGGTTGATTAGTATTTGCAAAATTTTCTAACAATCTTACAAAATTATCATTGAAGAATACACCATAGTTTGTTGTATTTTTTCCTATCAATGTAAGATCAGTATGGACTTGATCAATCTGGCCGTCTGAAATAACAGTTAAACCTATTCCGTTAGTAAGGGTTATATTATAGCTCATATTAAATTATACCAGTAAAAATTATATAGTTAATAGTCTGATACGGATTCATTATATTTACAGGGGTGCCTGTAGTTCCATTCACACTACCTGTGTTTAAAATACCCGATCCGGTTCCGCTATCACCAGATGTGCCTTTATTTGGAATAGCATTTCTATCGCTAGCTTCACCGGGAGTGTTAACTGCATAGAACTGACTAGTACCGTCATTAAGACTGTGCGTATGGTCTGGTAAATTACTGCTTGCTAATGTTTTTGATTCTGTTGCATAGGTGTTTCCTTGACCAATTACTGTGGCAGTTATCTCGTTAACACGATGTGCAATTAAACTAGGATTGCCATTTAGGTCCAACGAAGTACTTACCTGATTGCCTGAACCATCTTTACTTGGAACTGTCATGTAATTATTCATATTATCAGCACCGAGCGCAAACCGTCCTCGAAGATCAGGAAGTCCAAACGATCCAAGGCCGTCTAATAATCCAGGCGCTTTGTAGGAATACCCAATAACAGAGTATAAATCCGAATACGTTGCTATTAAAACTTCAGAACCATCACATAATAGATAACCAGTGGGCACAGCTATTCCAGCAAAGGGTAAAATTGTACCAACAGGAATAGTTGCTATGTGGTTAGTTAACACAGCTTTTGACATCTTAAGTAAGCCAGTACCGGATCTGTATACCAAGAACTCATCATTTATTAATGAATCAGTTGCAGAAGTTTTGCCTGAAATAAAATTCTGGTTAATCGAAGTGCTGAATATTGCAGTGCCAGTTTCTGACTGGCCGTTAAAACTAACACTATTACTAGTTACGTCTCCAATCAAACTAAAAACAGTAGGGCTAGACAAAGCGGCAGCTGTTCCGTTAGCACTGCCTTCTAATGTGCCGGTAAATGTTCCTGTAAAATTTCCAGAAAAATTAGTAGCAAATATATTTCTAAAACGACGTGTTTGCGTTCCAATATCATATAGAGGATTTATAATATTTGGGATGTTTAAACTAGCTGCTTCTGCCGAATTTGATGTGTACCCTGGCACTATAACCGAAGCGGCAATTGGGTTTGCATTAGCATCTAAGTAATTTAAAAAATATTGACCAAAACTAGTAATATCATCGCCAAAATTTGATTTTTTAGCAACGCTCAGGCCGCCCTGTGTGACTATACTACCAGTAGCTGAAGTGAATAAGGTGCCCGGAGAATAACTACTATCTGCGGTTCCTGTTATTTTCAGTCCAGTACTAGCTGTAATTAAACCTGATACATCTAATGCAGAAGACGGTGCAAGGGTATTAATTCCTACTTTTCCTGAAGAATCGGCATGTAGTACAGTATTGGTTACCCCACCAGAAGTTGTTAGCTTTATATTAAGATTTGTGCCAGCCAGGGTAGATTTTAAAGTAGGACTACCATTTTCAATATCTATAATAAAACCCAGATTGGATCCAATACCCAGACCTGCGTCTGATTGTATATTCAATTGATTAGACGTAGTACTTACTATATCACTTCTTAAAAAATTTGTAGCAGGAACAGTTGTTCCATTGTAATATAATGCATCTGACTGTTGTGCAATTCCCCAAAATCTAGTTGGGTTGGTAGTATTAGTACTATCTATTGAACTAAGATTTATACCTTCATTTATTATGCTGAATCCTGGAACAGAAGCTTTTGGAATAAATTTTTCTTTACTAATTATAGAAATAATATTATTATTTGCATACATTGAAATAACATAATGACTAACATTATTACTGTCAATAATAGTATCTACACTAGGTCCAGTTTGTGTACCTATGCTAAATTGTGGACCAACCAAGGTCCAATTACTTCCTGTAAACAAATATAACTGATTCGTCGACGTATTTGACCACAAGTCTCCTTGTAAGCTGCTAGAAACTGCTGGTGCAGCAGTGCCTTTTTTTAAATTTCCTGCTGTCACCCATGTGGTACTATCAAAAATTTTCAAGGTACTTGATTGGGTGTCGTACCACAATTGTCCTTGTACAGGATTAGATGGACTAAAAGGCGCTGCAAAATTTTCTAATATATGTAATAAATTATCAGCAACTATTGGAGCATACCCAGGATAAGATTGACCTACAAATCCAATACTTGTAGAATCAGTGTTTATTGTTCCATCGGCAACTGTAATTGGAGGTTTGTTAGGGTTAGTAGAATCAGTAAATTGAACTTGATAAGTCATTTGCTAACTCCTTAAACCGACACAAGGCCAGTTAAACTCTGAATACGCACAGTATAGTCAATTTGAATTAATCTGTTAAGACTTTTTAGTACAGGGTGAAAGACAACGTGAGTTAATAACAAACTTTCGCCCACTGTGCTGTAGCTTCTTAAGCCTAATTCATCAAACGTAAATGTGCTGTTAACATCTGAGGTAATATCAAATGCTTTTTGGCCGCTAGGTTCGCCGTAGTCTAACAAGCAAGTTACAAAAATATCTGTATAGTTTGTACCTGTTGCATGTCTTACTTCTGTAAAATTTCTTGTAGGATCAGTATTTGTACTACTTGTAGAATTAACTACTTTGCTGTAAGTTTTATTATATAAACTGGCGTTGGATCCGCTAGAATTTGGAGTAAGATATGTAATAATGCCAGTAGGATCTACCGCAGTGCCGCCGTTACCAAAATCCATCTCATATATAAATCCGCCAGTAATGTTGTTAGATAGCGACTGTGCTAAGGCAATACTCATGTTTTCATAATGAATAGCATTACGTTTATCAATATAAATTTCTTTTGAGACAGGGTCAAATATCTTAATATGCCCTTCTATATGAATTCCAGTTGCGTCTTTAGTCTGCATGTTGATCTCTCTTTGTTTAGTATTTATCTGCTATTATTAACTAGGTGTTTTATAATTATTTTTTGTATTCTGAATACCAAATGCCTGGCTCTGATTTGATAAATTCAGCTATTTTGCCAGTATCCAACATTACATTGGTAGTTTCGTCCCAGGAAATTCCTGTAGTTTTAACTACCGTGACCCTAGTTCCTATGGCTAGTGAGTTTGTTAACGTTATTTGATTGCGTTCTCCATCAACTACAAAGTCTGCATCAAACTCTACTGCAGTATCTGTATTGCTATAAGGTCCTAAATTTACATTAAACAATTGATAAGGAGCTTTTTTAAGTCTAATATTTCCAACAAAGAACGCCCAATTTACAATATCATTAGAAAAATTATCGCTGCTAGTGTGAGTCACTGTACATCTGTATGTATAGCTTCCAACATTAACTATTGTGTCCTCTGAATAAGAAGTATGCATTTCCCAGATTGCAGAAGTATCATAGCCGCCAACAAATACTTCAATTTCGTTTGCGGTTGCCGGAGCAAATCCCAACGGTACAATATTTGTACCATTAGATGCAAATGTTGTTGTACTTACTGAATCTTTATAAGGAATAGTTTCTGCATTGCCAATATCCTGAACAAAAGTGCCTGCAATATTTAAACTAGTTATACCTGTTCCAAGTGTTCCCCTACGTATGTTACTAAGTATGTTTCCAACTTTACTAAAATATTCAATACGCTCTCCTCGAATATCAATAACACCTGGAACATTACTTGATCGATTAGGTGCTTGGAATTCGCTAGCATCAGTTAGCACAATTTGCGTAGAGTTCCACGACAGATCGCTTGCTAGTGTGGTTTGTTTTTTCAAACTTAATCGTTTATATACTGTTCGATTCAACATATCTTTAAACTGCATATATGCAATTCCCAATTTAAGTATATTACTACCAAAAGTTATTAATTCAATCGTATCATCTATATGAAGAGGCAAAGTAAGTTGAATTTCTGTACGATTATCATGTAACACATAATCAACACCTGGCGTTAAAATTTTTGAATTTTTAATTACCCATACATAACTTTCATTTATTACCGGTCTGTCTAATATTATGGTACCACCTAATGTAGACAAATATTCATAATAAACTAAAGACTCAGGGGTAATATTTTCAATTGTCCTTGCTGTAATTTCAGTTCTTTGTATATCTAAACTGTCATGTCGGAACGACGAAATTACTTCAACTGTATTTAAACTATCATAAGAATTTGCAAAAATTATCTGATTAGTAGTAGGATTATACAAATATCCTTGATTATGTCGTATACTAATGACTAATTGTTTTCCAGCATATGCTTTATATGTTTGTCTTGTAATTTTGATTGATATGCCAGTAAGATCAACTGTATAATCTCTGCCATATATTAAAGTAAAATTATCAACATACACAATTATATCCTGTAAACTTACACTTTGAGGAAGAATTTTATCAGTATTAATAGTATAAGTTAATTTATTAGATTTAATAGTATAGTAACTAACATTGGGGCCTCGTAAAATACTCTGATCTACACGAACAACAACACTTGCTTCATTGGGAAATGAATTTCCAATTATAGTATCTAGTGTGTATGTGTCGCTTCCGTGAGTTGCGATCCGTTCTGTAGTTGTTACAGAAAAAGTTTGTTGATTGCCTGAAACAATGATATAATTAATTAACGCTCCAGAAGCTGGCGCAACACTAAATCTAATACCAGTGGCATTTGCTAAATCATAGGTATTGTCAGTTTTAAATAAAGTATAATCAGCTGTTAAACCGTTAACATATATCAAAGAGTATACATCAACTAGCCAAGGTGCTCTAGTGACAAATTCTATCGTTGAGCCGTCACCAACAAAATATTCTATATCTAAAATGTTAGATCCCGACAATCCAATAGTAAAGATGCTTACAATTTTGTTTATGGTTGGATTTGCAGCAAATGTAACAGATTGAGTTGCATAGTCAATAACATAATCTGTAGTAACAGTTTGTATTACGCCGGCAAGTTTAACTATTATAGATTGTGAACTGCTAAAAATTTTTGGTAGTAAGAATGATGCCTGAGAACCCGTTGCAACATAGTTAATAACTTGTATATTAGCGTTTCCAGAAGTTGGTTTATCAAAAACTTTGATTGACAATGTATCAACTACTTGTCCAGGAACAACTTCTTCTGGAGCAGGGCTAGATGTCGGAGTAGTAAACCCATCACCATCTACAACTATATCGTCTGCAAGTAATCCCTGTGCTGACGAATAGGCTAAATCGCCTCCTACGATATCACTGTCATAATCTGAAGGTGCGATTGATCCATCACTTGTACTCTGGCGGAAAATAAATTCATCGCCGGTGTTTACAGTAAGACTCAAAGGCAATGTTATAACATACGCAAATGTACCGTTTGCAAAAGGATATCTTTCTAACAACGGCATTTGTGTTGTTCCAATAATGATTGGAGAAATAATGGCATCCGGGTTGGTCTGCTGAATTGTTCCAAAGTCAGGATCATCTAGTCGAGTCGGGTCTAACTTTCCATAAATGCAAACATTGCTGCCTACTGGAACAATCTCCGTTAGTACCGCTATCCCGCTTGGGTATGCAATAACATCAACCGGTTGAGATAGTATTCTAGTAAATGTCAAATCTGTATTATTTGCTAAATTAATAAACAATATTTGATCTAGTGTTACTGAAGAATTTACAGCATCTATGCTAACTATCTTTGTGTTGTATCCAAATACACCAAGTCGGTGAGGAGATATATCACACCCGTCTCCAATTTTTAAATTTGCAACAGAAGATACTTTTATAATTTTAGATCCGGCACTGTTATTAGTAAATTCTAAAATTTCTCCTACTGTTGGGATTAGGTCCGGAGGACTTGATAATAAGATAGTAGTTGAATTAAGTTTTTTATTTACAGTTTGTGTTGTAAATCCTTTACCAATAATACTAAGTCCCTCAGCAATGTTTGTAGTGCTGTTTAGAGTCAGTGATGTTCCTAATGTAAAGAAATTATAGTTACCCGATGCATCCGCTGAAAGGTTGGTAGATAATGTAACAAATTTATTAGAAATATATGTTACCTTAGTGTTAATTGCTACACCGGTGCCAGATACAAACTGACCTATCACTATGTTTGATATTTGATCAAACTCAATTACTCCCTGTCCTGCTGCGCCAAATACTGAAGTAAGTACCGATTGCAAATTAGTAGATATTGCGTAGTCTGAAATAACGCCGTTTATATTTGCCAATGTTGCTATACCATTAATCCCTATAGAACTTACCGAATGTACGTTAGTAATTATTGAAACTACTGGTTGATTGATTAGTAAATTAAAATTATAAGTTAATGAGGTACCGTCGGCTGGTGTTGATGTTACCGCATTTTGAGCACGATATACATTAATTTCAGTTCCTATTCTTGGTGTATACGGTAATTTAAAACTATGCGTGTTTGCCGAAACTGTAATTATATAATCATTAAAGGTTGGGTCAAACACATCCCATGCGTTTACAGCATAGGGCACATCATTCCAACCCTGGCTGGTATTAAATCCAAGATTACCAACAATTGTGCCGCCGTAATCAATACCTAACATTAATTGATTAAACTCTTTACCTATTTCACCAGTTGCTGAATTATAGAAAAATTCAATTCTATCTATTGCGTTCAATAAAGATATATTTTTTTTGTAATTTACAACAATTGATCCTAATTTTACCGGTGCTGTTTCAAATGTTATTGTTCCAGAGTAATGAGTGTACCCATTTATCACTGTTGCAATAACTTTTAAGGTATATAGTTCTCGTAGAACAACATTATTATCTACAAGAACTGAAGATCTACCCACATGTATATCTGGCGCCCACTTCAAGGAATATTGTAATTTAGATCCAGTTCCTACAAATGACTCAGTAACATCTAATGTATTAATATAGTTTGTATATGATAATCTATCAAATTTTATGTTTATTGAATTAGTCCTAGCTAGCCCGTCTCCGATGATAGCTACAATTCTAGCTGCTGTGCCGCCGGTTGCTAGTCCTCCTACTAAACTAACACTAGGAGCTGTTAAGTAGCCACTTCCAGGAGTTAATAATAATATTCTGTTAATTGATCCGTTAGTAAAAAATGCTTTAGCAGTTGCGCCTGTGCCACTACTACTAGAAATTATTACCTCAGGTAAAGTAACGTATCCCGAGCCGCCGTTGACTATTTTTAATTCCATAACAGAGTAACCAACGGTGTCTAACCAAAATTTCCAAGGATACGTGTTTACTAACGAAGAATTAAATGTTAATGTTTCATCTACAACTTGAGTTTCAACAACACTTAATCCGTTATTAAAAAATATCGGTGACAAGTCAAAATCTGTAACAGCGGATTCTGAAATATCAGTTGATGTATAATTGCTGATATATTCTCTAACTTTTGTTTTATAAGGTTTAACTTCTGAAATATAGTCCTGAAAATTACTTAAATTATCTACAGGATAATAGACAGGTTGTCCTAAAGTTCCTACATTATGTGTAGCACGAACAAAACTTGTTTTAAATATCCAATCAAGATATAGTTGTTCACTATGTGCATAGTGTATACTATTAAAAAACAACTCCAAATAGTTACTTTTTAATTCATTAATAAAAATATTATTTCTTAATGTATTTAAAATCTTTCTTAGTTCGGTTGATGCTTTGATATCAAACCCACTATTATCATATATACCCGAATCGTAGCCCACTGTAGTTGAACTAGTTTCATACAGATTAGAGTTCAACTGTAAAGTACCGTTTTGAATTCCAACTAAACTGTAACTTTGTGTCCAGTCAATACTAGGCGAATTGGCATATTTGTATAATAACTCCCAACCTCCAGTATTAACAGTTAAAACTTTAACAAGTTGCCCAACATTTGTTGATATAGAATTTAAATCTGCGTATGTTGAAACACTAAAATCCGCTGCTGTATACTGAGTGGCTTTAAATAATACTTTTCCAGAAATATCTGTATAAGATCCGTACCAATCTGCATAAGTCCAATAATTTTTAACATCGTAGCTTTGCGTCATTATTCGAGACCATATGCCAACTACTGAGCGTGTTCTATTATCAACATATGTAGGATCGTACGAATATATACTCCACACACCGTTTGCTGAAGTATCGCTAAGAACCAACACACAGTAATCCCTTACGGTACAAATTGTGGTATCATCATATCCATATCCTGCAGATTCCACAGTTGCCGATACAATACGACCAGCAGAGTCAATTACTGATCTCACAATAGCGCCTTCGCCTGATCCAATTATTTGAATATACGGAGAAATTAAATAACCCTTACCTGAATTTATAATCATAACTCCAGTAATTTTACCGTCTACTATGCTTGGAGATAAAATTGGTCTCTGAAATAAATTTGCATTCGTATATGTTAGTTCTGCTTCAGTATCTAACGTGCTATCATATAATCCACTTATTATTGTGGGATGAACATCATAAGCTTCAAGTTTGCTAACATCTCTAATTTTTATTATTTGATGCTTTAATAAAGAAATATTAGTTAATTCAACAAATTCTTTCAAAGCTTCAATCCGATTTACAAACATACCCTGTCGTGGACGATTTTCTATACCGTAACGTAATTTAGGTGGCAATTCTGTATCAGGCACAACCCTGCCAGCAACGTCTGCGCCACATAAGCTGTCAATCCACTTTTGTTCTAATGTGTGAGGTAAATCTACAATGCTATTGGAACTAATTAATTTCCATTGGCTATGAATGTTTCTGTGTATGCTATCTGTTTTCCAATACTCTACGGATAATACTATATTGTTGCCTGTCAAATGCTTGTAAGAGTTTGATAATGCAAACGAGTCTGCTCCAATTAATGAAAGGTAAGTATATCCTTCAGACATTGGCGAAGATATTAAATTTGAAACCGACGATGCTGAAATTCGGCGGCCGTCTATGGAAGGAGTTAGGCGTTTATTCTTTACCCAGTAATAGTAAACATTAGTAAATTTTTTAGTTATATTATTATAACGTTGACGAGTACTATATACTTTGTTACCGTATAAACTTGTACCGCTAATTCCTAGTGCAACACCGGCAGGAGTATCTGCTTGCTCATCCCAAGATTCTGGTAATAATGAAGAAGTAACCCACTCGTAAATATCAATACTTGCACCAGGTGCAAGATTATTCCAAGTATTAGATTTATAAAGAATGTTATTAAAATACGGATCAATAAATTTTGCAGTACGTAAATCCCACCACAACTGTCCTAATTGATTCTTTGACCAATAAGTTTGTGTACTAACTGTTACCGATACAGTGCCGTCACTATTTGAATAGACAGCAGGATCATAAAAAGTCTTATATTTTAATTCTTCGTCCGCTGGGCCTGCAATTTTTCCTTGGATAGGATCAATTACATCTAAATAAGTTACAAGTTGATCTGTGGATTTATTATATAAGAAAGAACTTTTAAGTTTTTCAAGATCAACTATAGCAGATTGAGAATCTTTTCTTTTCCAGCTATATATGTTTTCAGATTTTGTATAGGAATATAATACACCTGTTTGTGAAGAATTTTCAATTAAATTACCCTGAGAATTGGTTGGAGTGAATAGTGGGGCACCGGCAAAGATGCTGTTGTTACCCACCGAAAATCCTGATCCAAAAGCATCAAAGTTTTCATCAGGATTGGCCAACGTTTCACTGAATACCCAATTAGTATTGTATCTGTCATATACATCAATTCGTCCTGTACCAATAATAGATGAAATAAATGTAGTAGAAGATTTATCAAAAGTTGCTTTGCTAGAATCAAATGATGTTATCTGAGGGCCTGCGGCATTTTCACTATAAACAACTACAGTATCGTAGTTGTTCATAAATGCCACAGAGTTACCAAAATTACTACCTATATCAGAATAATGGTCTGTTATATACTGTGGATTTTCATATCGATTAGTTGTGGTATTTAAAGAATAAATACCGACTCGCCCGCGACGTGCATCAGCATTATTGTAATATACACTATCAGAAATTGCAATAAAATCACCGTTTGTCGATATCGATGTGCTGCTCCCAAAACTAGCATCCACACCTTCTATTGTTTGACTTAAACTATAAATGTTTTCATTATTTTTATAGATATAAACTACACCAATCATTATTGTTTCTAGATTAATTATTCTAGTTTCTATAGAAGACACTAACAACGTGTTGCTATCGGCACTAAAAGACAGTACATTTCCAAAATTAGAATTAGTTTGTTGCCCGGTAATAGTACTGGTTGTATCATATTTCCAGTTAGTTACAATAAATTTTAAATTACCGGATGGAGTTTGATCTGGTTTGCTAGATAACAATACCGTTGCATCGCTTTGTATTGTGCTAACTATAAATTCTGCTGAAATTATTGTATTTGTAAATGTTACTGTTGTTACTGTTGATGTAATATCTCTTTCTGCACTGACTAACACGTAATATTTTCCAGATATATCTATGCCAGATTTCACTACCTGAGTGTTAGGAAAAATACCGTTCCCAGTAACAACAGTTGCTTGTGATATAAAAGACAAATTTACATTATTATTTTGTGTGTCTCGAATATAGTTTGGAGCTCCTGAGACAGAAGCAAAAAATAATTTAGATAGTACTGATTTAACTGTTTGACCACTTTCAAATCCAGTTCCTTGAATAAACTGTCCGGCTGATATTCCTGCGGTACTAGTTACGTGCAATACCAAATCTGTACTGCCAACTTCATCGTAAAATGTGCTTGCTCGTACATCATCTGTGTTAACTAGTTTATAAACCGAGCCAGTGGAGTTATTAGATCCTGGCGCACTAATCCATATTACTTTATCAGTAAGTGCAATTGCTTGACCAAATTTCTCATTGGTATTGGGTAGTGGGCTAATGATTGTGTCCACTAATGCATAAGAATTATTAATGTCGTTTGTGTATAAAGAAACAGCGCCTTGCGAATATAATTCAGAATTAGATGATTGGTTATTAACCGGAATATACGGTACTGAATTCCAGTACAGCGAGTTGTTTAAGGGTATTAAGTTAATAGGTACTGGTAGTATTGCTTGATAGTATGTATCAATGTGATATACTATATCGCCTATATCATATACATTAGAAGTTACATATTCTCCCATGTAAGCCGTAGCAATATTCCCAGCTGACGGTGATCCTGATAAAAACCATTTTCCAGATGGAGATATAGCTAAAACTGTAGCAAGAGTGCTAGGTTCGTTAGCAGACTCGTGGGAGACAAAGGGAGCTTGTATATACTGTCGATTTGTCCAACCCAAACCTTTACTAATTTTATCGTATATACTAACATTACCTACCGCGGTTCCAACTGCTGCGATATTTCCAATTTTGTTTATTGCTGTAGTTTTTCCAAATTGCAAATTACTAGGACGAGTTACTGGGTGTAATGTATTTTTAGAATACACAGGGTTATAAGACCACGTGGCCCATTTTCCAGAAGAGTCGTCGTCTGTCCATAATAAATCACCAGAACGTGGATTTTCAGGTAAGATACTATCTATTAAATCAATATTAAGAGCTCGCTGGGTTACTAGACCAAATATAACAAGCTGTTGTTGATGCGTAAATGGTGTAGGAAAACCTGCAATTTTAGCAGAAACAGTAAATGTATTTAAAGTAACACTAGTCACTTCAAAAAATCCATCAAGACCTTGTATTTTTTGTGCATTTGGTAATTCTAAAACAATACCAACGTAAGACCCAACTTTAAGATTTACTAGTTTTTTACAAGTTATAGAAAGAGTATTATTAGAATAGGTTGCATCTGTTACTCTCAAATTTATATCAGTAAATCTATAAACATTCCAGGTATTTGAAATAATATTATTATCAAACGCACACCAAATATAATCACCTTCTACAAATTGAGTAATATCAACTGACACTACACCAGTGCCTGTACCTGCAGAAGTAGCATTAAAAATTGTGCCGGCATCGTTATTTGCTGATCCAATTTGTGTAAAATTAGTAGTACCGGGTACTATAATTTTATAATTAATTCCTGTTTTAATTAAAGTTACTGGTTGTAGTAATAGTTTTTTAAGGTCCGGTATTCCTAGTTTAACATCTAACAAATTTACATAACCCGCACTTCTTAGAAAAGAATTGCGATTTTCTTTAAGAGGAAATGGATTAGAACTATATCCTAAGGGTTTTAAATAAACACTATTAGCCGGTTGTTGATTAACAAATGTACTAACCGATGGATCTATTTGCTGTACTAACAATGTAGCCTGTGGATTATTTCTAGAATAAGTTTCCTGTTTTAAAATAAATTCAACATTTTCAAAAGCGTTTGCGGCGCCGTATTGCCCCACACGAACAGCCCATTCTTCATAAAATACAAGACTTTCAAGATTATCAGAACTTAATACATCAAACAATTTATTAAGAACATTCTGTGTTCCTTTTTCTCGGATCATTCCTTGATAAAATTTAAATTCGCTTACATCATCTTGAATAATGTTACCAAGATACTGACGTTTTTGATAACCTATTAAATGATGGGCCATTGATTGTTGATCGGTATTAAAGCTATCAACTTCAAGATTATAAAAATCTGTAAATTGCGTTGCAACGTTTGTCCAATTTGGTAATATCTGACTCGACGGCTTTTTAGGTAGTAAGACCCAGTCACTGGCCAAGAATATCGGAGCGCCGACTAACAATTTAGGAGCACTATAATAGTATCCTTGATGATTAACAACATCGCCAATTGAATAGTCTTGATAAGGTTCCCACAATTTAATTGATGCTGCATCAAATATAAATCCAGGAATATCTAAACCGCCGTACCAGTCAGTAGTAACATATCCAGAAACTTTCAATCGTTCTTGTCGATAACCACTAGCAGGACTATAAATTATATCATTGAATATCGTTGTATTGTTAACAATAACAATATGTTCGTTTTGAACTAGATAAAAACTTGCTCCAAAAATGCCATCTGTAGTTCTTGGGCTATAAGTCACAGTATTTTCTTGACGATAGCTGTCTATGTGAGCTATTTCAAAAGGTGTTCCATCAACTTTAAAAATCTCGTATGGATGAAATTTAGTTGTGATGCTGTCTACCACAGATAACTCTGTAACAAAACTTATACCGTTTGCACTAGGACTTAAACTAATCACACTGCTGCCAATATTGCTCAGTCCAGGAAGTATAGACCATTTTGTATAATCAAATGTAGTTGCAGGTGCAATATTGAATAATGCACTATAATAATCTCCATCATATCTTACAATTGTTCCATATGTATATGGTTGAGATGCTGCCCAGTCGCTCCATTTATCTTGTTCGGTACTCCAAGTCTGGGTTGACCAGAACATAAATTCTTTAGCACTAGTTTCCCAGTTAGCAACTAACGCAAGATTTTTATTAAAATCATCAAATAAGAATCCCTGATCTTTTAAGTATTCCCCGTAACCTAATAAGAAATCAACTACATCTTGTAATTTTGTAATCAAGGTGCCGTACGGTGCAACATTAATCAACGATCGATCCCACGAAGTTTTTATTTTAGCAGAGACTCCGCCCGACATCGGTAAGCTGGCCAAAGCAACAAAGTAATCTTGGTTAAACGCATTTGTTGAAACATGAGTAACTGTTGTTCTATAGTAAACATTGTCAGACTTTACCACATGTCCTGTTGCATATTGCTGTCCTGGAGTCCATGTGGAATAGTTTTCTGAGATTCCTCCCACATTGACTGTGGCTCCAATATTATTAGGGCTGTAATAATTAAAATACGGTTGAGTGATACTATAACCTTTAATTTCAAAACCAGTAGATAGTTTTGTAATTATAACTCCGCTATAATTTAACTTCTTTATACTACTAGACTTGTTTAAAAATATTTTATAATCGTCTGATGGAACAAAAACATTACCAGAGCTTGTTGGTGTTTTAGATTCCAATAACAAATTAAACTGACTTTGATTAGAAAATGCGCCCATGCGATAACTTAGCTGAGGTAACATTAACTTTAAATCAGATTTATATAAGTTATAATTTGCGAGATTATTGCTGAAGATATAATTAAAAATTAAATCAACTGAGTAATTTATAAGTCCTGCTGTTTGTTCTCTAGAGTTGCTTGAATATGTACTTGGCAACACAATGTCTGCAGGTTTTATACGTAATCCAGTCTCTGTGTATATTAACTGTCCAGCAAGATTTCGTTTAATCCGCGACCTGTCTAATAAAATTCCAAATGTTTTTGCAGGAAATAATAAAATGCTAGAAATTAAAACGCTAAATGGATAATAACTGCTTCTTGTCCATGCTGTTTCAACTGGACTACCGTCGCCAAAGACAAAATTATTATCTATATTTGGATTTAATGTGCCAGCTGCTATACCCGAATCTAACGGGCTGATAAGATTACCATCTTCATCAACTGGTATGTAATTTAATATAAATGGTTTTGCATATTTTTTAGAATATGTTATTGGTTGATTTGGTTTACGAATTGATCCTGTGGCAATATCCTGCCATAGTGGTAAATTATTTCTAGTGTATGGTGCAGGGCCGTATACATCTTGCCACCAGTTTGGTTCAATAGTAAATCCAAGCATTTCCCAAGGACAAATATTAGGACGATCGGTATCTAAAATCCATTTGTATACACCCCTCCAGTAACCTGGTAAACTGCTAATATTGTCAGGTGCATAATTTAAAGAATAGTTATAGGTAAACGAGTTAGCTCTATCGTAATTTAACGGAGTAGTTAAATCTTTTCCAATTAAATTAGTCCACTTGTAAAAATTAGGAGCTAGTACTTGATTAAATTCAGTTAGTGAATAATCAGTTGTTCTATTATAACTAGGGATTGTATCAGATATATCGAAAATATCAGTATCGTATTTTACTTTGATATTGTTAAAAATTCTTTTTTCTAATTCTAACAATAAAGCATCTCGGTAATCACCATAAGCTAAAATAATGCTACCGTCGTGCCCTTGTATTACTGTTTGAGGATTTACTAGTGTTGTATCAGTGTACATTTGCGGAATATATGCAGGCCACATTCCTAACTTAGTAGGTGTTGCAGGCACAAAACTTCCATCAGTACTATCATATTCATAAGTTGTAATAGTATCACCTGTTTTAAGACCAACACGCTCAGTGATAATAATAAATCCTTGATCACTAAACAAATAATCGTGTTCGTGCATCAACTGTGTACCATTTAAATACACTCCAACAGCCTTGTTACTTAATTTGTCTAGTGTAAATACAGAACTTAACGGATATTTTTTAATTCTGTAGTCGACTACTGTCAAGTCCGAAACTATGCATGCACCATACGGCACCATATCACTAAAATAATAAGGAGAAGTTGTTGGCTTATTTGCATTTATTTTTTCTAAAACTAAATTTGTTATTGTTACCGGATCTCCATCTTTTCCTAAATTGCTTGCAGTATCAATGAAAACTCTTTTAAAATTATTATAATCGTCCCGTGATTGTTGAATTGCTTTTATAACATTGTTATTTTCAGATGTAGTGTGATATATTCCTAAACTCAGAGGGCCACTATGCTGAACGAATCGTGTTCCGTATGGGGTTATATTTCCTAAATCTCTAAGAATGCTGTTTCCTGGGAATACACCAGTAAATGCTGGCAAATTATCTACAATAGTGCCAACATGATCAATAACTTCACCTAGTGTGAAATTAAGCATGTTATCATTTAACGGATTGTTTTGTAAATTAATCGGAATTTCGTAATATCCATTGCTATTAATAGGTTGAGACGAAAATGCTCTTATCGTAAGCACATCTGTTAAAGCAATTGCTGTATTTAAAATAATACGTTTATAAGGAGTTGAATTAACTACACTCCAATTAGCACTAGATAATCGGCGGCCATTAACATACACTTTGATTACCAAGTCTTTTAAATTGGTGTGATTGTCAAATATATCTAATTGAAATGACTTGGTTAACCCAGAATTTTTATAAATTCTAACAGCTGCTTGAGTATTGTTAGTAATGCAAGTTTGCCAACCGTTTTTATAAACTATATTTCCGCCATAGTCCAAAGAAGACAAATATCCAACATTTATATTCTGTGTTACTAATGATAATCCTTTTTTATACTTAAATGAGTCAGTTGCAAGGTCAAAGTTAAAAACAATATCACCAATATTATTAACATTTTGGTAACTTAACGGAAATCCTAATTTAGAGTCAGCTTGACCTGTCCCAAGTTTATAAGAAAAAATCTTAGAACCTTTAAAAGTAGTTCCTGTATAATTATTTTCGTCGCTGTAACTTGTCCCGGTATCGTCAACAATATCAAATAACGGCGGCTGATTTACTTTTGTTTTTTGTTGTGCTTGTATCCACTTGGTACCATCAAACCAGAACATTTGACTTTGATATTTTCCCTGTCTAACTAGCACTACTTGATTTAGTTTAGGCGAGGCAACTTCAACTAGGTGTAGTTGTTTACTGCCAGCTGGAAAATTATCAGTAGGAGCAATATGTTTTACATCAATATATTCTACTTGATAAATTTTATTTTGTACTAGCGGGTCAGGGTCTCCTGCAAACAAGACCAGCATGCCGGCAGTCAACGGCACAGAGCTAGAAAAACTTCCCGTGGGTTCTTGATAACTAACTGCGCCTTCAATTACTGTAAATACCGGTAGTGCATGCTTGTTCAAGGTAGTATTACCTGTGGTATCATCAAAAATATCAATATCAAATATTGCAGTTGTACCAAAATTAAACAATCGAATATCTGCTTCAAATTCAATGATAGGTCTAACAGCTCGAAGCGTTTGGTCTAAACCTATTTTAGTATTATTATAAGATGCACTTACATTAATAACATCTTTATGAAACCATCTATTATATCGACTCCAAGGATTATGATCTCGACTAGAACGATTAATAGTAATATAATCCACTTCGCCAGCAAAACTTGTTGCATCTTCCCACGGTTCTTTATCAAACGGTGTTGAATCAAACGGTACCGATTCATCTATTGTCCATGGACTAATAACCTCCAAAACTGACGCAGGTACGAGAATAATAGAATTGCCAACGCCTTCAACATAATATTGATCAGTAGAATAAGTTGCTGGGGACACCTGGCCTCCAAACGCAATTTTCATACCGTTACTTAACAGAGTACCGTCACTTAATGTAACTGATTTTTTACCTAAGATTTCTAATGTAACATCAATGTTTGTATTTTCATCTATTGAGAGTACTTCTATAACTCCGCCAGATGTTATATCAGTTTCACTTTGATAATACAAAATATTTGGAGCGTTCTCTGGGATGGAAATTGTAATAGTTCCAGATTCAACTGCATACTTGTCTACCGCATTAAGGAACTGATATCGATCAGATGAACCTGTACTACGAGCTGTTTTAAAACTAAACGGATTACCAGGACTGTCAATTTCAAATTTATATGTTTTGCCTCTATATAGTATCAGATCAGGATTAGGAGTTGACCCGTCAGGAGTGAAAACATATTGGTTGTTAGAGCCTTCTGTTTGCAACTTAACTGTATAAGTTGTACTAACAATATTCTGCGGGCCATAAATTGTAATAGTGTCAGGTCCGTAAGGAAGCCAATAGTAATTTTGAAAGTTAACAAATTTATCCCAATCAATGTGCGGATCCCAACTGTAAAATTCTTGGTTGTTCAATCTAGCATGATTGGTAGTATTACCTCCGAATATATCAATTTGATTTATATAATCAATATAATCTTTAAAAAACGAAACATTATCTGATGAATCTTTAATTACGAGCCCAGGCTCTAACTGATAATTTTTTCTAGGTTGATTTACAGATTTAAGATAAACATCATCGCCCGTACTTGCTTTTGCATTTTCTCGACCAATGTAACCTTTGACTTTTGTAAGTGTTCCAGGTTGAAATAATTGATCTATTGTGCTTTGTAGAAATTTCTTATTTGCAGGAGTTTGATAAAAATTTGGTAATAAATTTACGCTCAGACCCTTTTTACCATTAACATTTGTTGCCATTAAATAGTTCCTCCGATTGCATTGCTAGTTACTGTTTGATTGGTCGTTAGACTACTTGCAGGCGATATGCCAATGGTTTTTAAATTGCTGCTAGTTAACCCGTTTACAACAATAATATTATCTGTTGTAGCACAACTTAAAAATATACTGTCAGTAGAGCATTGAATTTCAAATAAAGCTCCAAAGAAATGATCGGGTTGCACCGGAACTATTACAAAAGAAATCAAGTCAGGAGCCAGCTGATTCATAACATATGTACTCAACTCTGTAAAATAAAATGTGTCTCCAAATTCCCAATTATCCAATGCAAAGAAAGTATTAATTGCTTTCAGTATTCTTGCTTGTACATCTGAATTTGACACAGCACTGTTTGCGTTTATCATTGCATTAAAATTTGCTTGCAGAGATATGTCAGCATTTGATCCAAATAGCAACGTATAATTTACTGGATGATATATTATTTCGTCGCTTATAGATTTAATTAAGTTTAAATTAGAGCTTAATAAACTATTTAATTCACTGCTACTAGGAGGAAGTGGTTTAATTCCAGCGGCACCGTTAGTTACCCATTGTCTAAATGCCGTATCGTAACCAGTAGTTAATATATAGATATCCATAATATTGCTATTACCAGGATCTATTCTACTATCATAGTCTGCACTATGAACATATTGAAATTTTAATCTATCTCTTCCAATATATATTTTATAATCTAAAGTAGGCGATAGGTGCCCTGTAGATAATTTTAACTTAAACACTGTTGCTGAGTCAAGAAAATAAAAATAAGAACCGTCAGCATACTGCTTTAACGATCCCAAATTAGGATCACGTTGACTACTGAATATTCTAACTGGTCCTTTACGTGGATCATTTAGTATATATTTGTAATCTTCCTGTCCCGATGATACAGAATATCTCTGTTCAACAATATATTTAGATAATGGATTTGCAGACGGATCTACTATGTCTAAAAACAATTGCGGATTATCTACCACGTTAGATCCGCCAGAATTTGCAAATGTTAATATAATTTTTTTAGGATCAATATAGCCGTCTTTTCCTGTATATGCCGAGGTAACTTCCCATGTTAAATCTAGTGTAAAAGGACTAGTACTATCGGGTTTGGTGTTAACACTAAGAATTTTAATTGTATCTAATATAGTAGTGCTTGATACAGTATCATAAACAACTGTATTTGTATCAAAATAGAAAGTGATATCTTTATCACTTTCAAAGATATAACGCAAATTCCTTGTTGTTATAGTATACTTTTCAGTATCAGTCGTAAATAATACCAACCAACTAGAATCTAATTGCAGGTTATCAGTATTGCCTTGATTACCTAAATTAAATTGATCAATTGTATTTAAATTAGCAGCTGATATAAGTTGCCAACTTTGTGTTGGTGCATCGTATCTTAACCCAAAATTAAGATTGGCAAATATTTTATCTATCATTCCCGTAACAACAGTAGGACTAATAGTAACAGTAAATTGCGGAATTATTTGAGTAGCAATAGCAGTATTAGGAATTGATTTGTTCAATGTTATTGGGCCTGAATTTGTTGGTAATATACCTTTGCCGCCAGCTGTACCATTATCAACAACATTTACTACTTCTGCCCAAACATATGTTGAAGAATTTAAAACATTAGCTGTTCCACGAACAAGTACATTATTATTAGAAGTATCAAAATAGTATCCTGTTGGTGCAACAAATTTAATTAACGAACCCACTGTAAGGTATTTTAAATCGGTTGATGAGTATGTACCTACCGCGAGAGGCGAAAGAAAAATTCCAGGAATATTATTGATTAAACTTATATAACCAGTGGAACTATTACTGTCAGATGTAACACTGTTCCATTGTATGTTAAGGCTAACATTTAAAAAATCTAAATAATTTGCATAATAAAAGTTTCTTAAATCAGGAGTGTTTAATAAATCGTAAACAGTATTATAAATTACACCCTGGATATCAGTTTGAGTAGTGTATGAAAAATTTATATTAGAAATATATATTTCTTGATATATTACGCCGTCATCAGCAAACAAATTTGTTTTAGAATATTTTCCAGTTGGATCAGTTAGATCAAAATATCTGCTAATTCCGCTACTTGTTCTGTTAATAGCTTTAACTTTAGCCACTGAAAGATTTGCACTTAGCGGACCAATATTATAATCTTCTCCAGTAACCATACGATCTTGCATGTAGTAAGTTTGAGGTGCATTAGTTTTAATACTAGCATTTGTTTCTGCTGTACTTGAATTTGACACACTAGTGGGTAAACTTAAACTAATACTAAGTGTTTCAATTTTATTCCGTGTACTGATATAAGGAATAGACACATTAATATTAACAATATCGGCTGGGTTAACTGAGTATTTGAGTGCATTGCTAACTCTATAGTAGATTCTAAATTGTCCTAACGGTAAATTTCCAAAAATTCCGTCACTGAAATTAAGGGTAATTGCATCGCCTGCTCTAGTAACAACACTATAAATGTTTTTAATTTTTGAATTTAAACTATTATAGATAACGTTGTTACCAGTCGTCGAAGGAACTTGTGTCCATAGTTCAGTTTCCAATCCAGTATTTTGATCAATTGAGTATATCCAAATATCAGTATTATTAATATTTTGTGTAGCAATGTCTACTGTTTGATTACTAACCGGGTGCGTTACTGAAAAAGAACCGTTGTTCAAAGTACCTTGTGTAAAATTAAAAAAGAATCCGGTTGTGGGACTAGTGGCTCCAAAGCCGTCATCTCTATAAACAAATGCAATACTATTGCCCACTTTAGGAGGTTCTTCGTAAATATACGTTTCTCCTTTAAAAGTTGTACTAGTTACTTCAAAATTCATACTACGTCCAGATACAGTTTTTGTAAAATTATAAATTGGAACATTGTTGTTAGATGAATTAAATCTATACTGTGCAGTAGGAATGCCGTATATCTTAGCAGAATCAACAGGAGTACCAAATTGATGATTCTGTGGAAGTGCTGCATTTACTATTTTAATAAACTGGTCATACCAATTAACGTTGCTAGGGTCGTTCCATTGAATAGTTTGTCCTGCAAGATTCCTACCGTTACTGTCAATAATAGATTCGGTAGTACTAACTGTATTAAATTTTAAAAGGCCCGTTGCTGCTTGATTACGGCTGGCATTGTATCCAATCATTCTGCTTAATCGAAGAATACTATCTCTGCGTTCTGCTAGTTCTAAGAAGTTTTCACGGGCATTCAAATCCACACGGAAAGCTATGCTTTGACCCACAAATGCTATAAGGTCGATAAGGGCAAGGTATTCGCTGGACTCAATGTAATCGTTAAAATCTTCAGGAAAATTCGTACGGATGTAATCAATCATTGTGCGTCGTAAATTTTCAAAGTCATAGCTTTGAAAATCCGCATTCTTAAATGACTGATAAATTTTCTGCCAATTTTCAGCAATTAACAGGTTATTCTGTCTATCCGTTGAGCTCATAATGAATCCTAATAAGTGTATTTATTAGATCAAATTATGTGGGTAGTTTATTGTCGCGTCAACCCGTTATTCTGATCAAATGTTAATTTCATGTTTTCTTGTATGTTGTAAAGCAGATATTCTAGTGTGCATTGTATTTGTAAACCAGTATCATAAGGAGTAATAACTATACTCTTGGCTCGTACCCGAGGGTCACTACTAAAGATCTCGTTTACATTTTGTAAAATAAGATTTTGTATTTCATTTGTCAACGGTTCAAATATTACATCCCAGATTATGGTTCCAAAAGCCGGGTTCATTAAACGTTCACCTTGTCTTACATAAAAGTGATTTAACAAATCTTGTTTAATTAATTCAAAGTCAAACAATGAAAAATTTTCAGTTGACCGACTAATTGTACTAAATCCTCGATAACGTCGTGTAATAGGCGCTGGGTGTGCTGGAAGTGTTTGTACTTCATGGGTGGTGTATAGTGTATTTGCCATAGTTATATTGTCTCAGAGTATTAGTTTTCTATTTGACCTTGTAATGGAATATTACGAGAAAATGTATCAATTGATGTGGAATATTCTTTCCAGGCCGCAGGCGGATCAATTGCACTGCCAGCTTCTCTATCTGTTAAATCTATCTTGAACATTGTAGGGTCTAGGTTTTCATGATGAGGATAAGGTTCTGTTGTTGGAATCCGCAACATAATACTAGTAATAGTGTTACCTTCAACTTCTGTTGGATTATCAAACGTACTTAGTGGCTCAGGGGCTGTAGCAGATGCTGCAGATGCTGCCGATGCAGCCGTAGGGCCATTCATATGAATAGCACTGGCGGTTTCAATGTGGCTTCCGCCAGACTTGATATCTGTGCCGCCGCCTGCTGTAAACTTGTTGCCACCGCCTGTATTAAGATCAAAATCGCCGACTGAAGACAATTTTGTACCTGCACCAACAGCTATATCTAATGCGCCTGCAATACTAATTGCAGTGTCTCCAGTAATTGTTTCATCATGTGTTCCATCAACTTGTATAGCAACATTGCCATTAACAATACAAATTTTATCCATACCTACTTCTGTTTGGTGGCGTTCTGCAACTTTCAAATTAAAGTTTCGGCCAGCTTCTATATTAATATCCCGATCAGCGTAAAAATTTAAATCGTTTTGTGTACGTATACTAATACTATCTTGTGCATAAACATCTATTTTACCATCACTAGTTAATTCAATCCATGCTGTGCCTCGGCTATTAGTGATGTAAATTAAATCTTCACTATTATGTAATAATATTTGATGTCCAGTACGGGTACGCAATCGAATTAATTCGTTGTGCGGGCGAATAACTTTGCCACCTTTTTCTTTTTCTTCTACTGCAGCGTATTCAGGCGGGCCTTCACTAGGAGATTTTTTCCTCAAAAACTTATCGTCCCCGTCATCCATAATAAACGAAGAGCCACCTAATCTACTTACAGGTCCGTTTTTAATAAGATGTTCAGGTTTGCCATAACTTCCTGTTTGTGATCCCGGTTGTTTATCCAACGGACCCTGTGTACTAATACCAAAAACCATACTGGGAGATTCTCTCCTAGAACTACTAGTTGTTATTCCACGAATGTCATCCAATAACAATCCTTGATCTGCAAGGGTCTGTGCAAATGGATGGATAGGTTTTTTAATTTTATTTGGGTCAATGAGTGTTTTATTTTCAGGTGCGCTTTTATTATATTCTGCAACTGGAACTCGCGTTGCATAACCGTAAGGGGTATCCAGGCCGCCTTCTACACAATTTTCAGTCGCTGCTGTTCCAGGAGTCATAAAATTAGCGGAGCTGTCGGGCACACATCCCATCCAATATCCCTGTCTAGGATCTCCGTCAATAAAAAATATCATTACAATTTGACCAGGGTCCGGGGGTGCCATCCAAAACCCTGCTGACTTTTGTGTATTGTTGTAATCGTTATCTTCGCCGTTGTAGTTTGTATTTGTTGCACTAAAAAAAGGACTCATGTATTTTACTTGATGCAACTGGCCTTCGCTAGTACTTCCGCCAGTTGGTCTTAAGATCTGTACTTCTAAAATCCCCATGTAAGTAGGATCAGCATTGCTAACTACTTTGGCTAAAAACGGGCCGGGTTTAGGATCCGGCTGTGCAATTGTACTGACTGTTGGGTCATTAGATTTTCCCATATTATGTTCCTGATTCCTCTTGGCCTTCTGTGCTTCCCGGTTCCGTATCGCCTGCTCCAGATTCACTTGGCTCTTGATTTGGCGAATCTCCTGATGGAGGAGACGAGGAGCTGGATCCTTTAACTTCGTCTGAATCAGCAGGTCCTTTATATGGCTCTGTTCTAGTCACAGCCATTGCAGCTGCAGCTGTGCCAGGACCGCCAAGTTCTTGATTTCTTATTCTAAATAGCTGTAAATCTTGTGTAAATTGATTTTTTGAAAATGTACTATCAATTGATTGTACTCTATATAAGCCACTAAAACTGTGTACAGGCACAGTGGGATTACTACCAAAATTATACAATCCTTTATTTAGGTCAATATCAATCGGAGTTCTAAAATTAACAACAATATGCACTTCGCCTGTTTGGTAATTTATTGTTCCGTCCTCATTGAGGTTCTCAGTTGATGCTTGAGCTGTATAATTTCCAGTTCCGCTCATTGCAATGTAATACGGGTCTCCTACAATTGTCATAGTAAGAGACATCATGTCAAACCCTGCTGTAACGCTATCGTGGAACATCCTAGCTGCTCTAGTAGCTTGTGTTTCAGCGCCGCCGCCGCCAAATTTATCAGTATTGGCCAATGTTTGGAAATAGCTCACGCTTGTGGGGATAGACGGAGCAGTTGACGGATCTTTGCCTGGCGTGATCGCTTCTATCTCTTGGACATCTTTGTCTTTAACTCCGCTGGTATTAGCTTGGGTAACTACACTTTGATTGGCCGTGCCGCCATCCGCTAGTAATACTCCTCTAAAATTAGCTTTAAAATTAATATCAAATTTAAGTATATCAACATTTTTTCCAGTGTAGATATAATTGTATTCTTTTACTACTTGTTTTTTAAGTGCAGCAACCCCAGCAGGCTTGACGTTTGGTGGCGTTGGGCCTGAACTCATATGTAGTTTATATGGTAATACTCTATAAACTAATAATTTAGGAGGAACACCTGTAGCTTTGTTCATGTTACCAATTATATACACTTGTGTATCAATATTCCACCAACCTTTATATCCTTCTGCTGTAACAGCACCAGGATCCAATGTTTGATCAATGAATTCACTTTGTAATATAACCTGGTTTATGGCGTTTAAAATATCAGTGTCTTGTCTAAATTTCATATCCGATTGATTCACATCAATAGGGTTTTTATTACGACTCATGATTTTACCTTCTCTATCATAAACGTCTCTGTCATTACCCATAGGAGCATCACCCCGGCGAGCTTGATCAAAACCCATCTTGGATCTACCAATATCGTTAACATCTTCCTTGGCTTGGATTAGATTATTGTGTTCGGTTTCAGTAACATTTAATTTTATAGTTACAGATTTGCTATCGCTAACATTAATTGGATCAGGCGATGTTGTTGCTGCATTTGTATCGGGATTGGATTCAGTATCGCCGGATGTCGATCCACTGCTAGTTACTTCTGATGCAGCTTCTTTTGGAAATAAAATTAATATTCTATCTGGTCGTTCTATGTTGTTGATCTTAGCAACTTCTCGTAGTTTTTGATTAATAACCGATTCTAAACTTTTTGGTCCTGACTGCAACATCTCTTGTACTGTAGTTCCTTTGATAGATATGTCTGATTGAAAGTTTTTGAAGCCGTCGGTTAGTGCTGTTTGATTATACGGGTTTGCAACACAGTCATAATGTGTACCTTCATTGGTAACTCTCATCTGTATGTCAGTTATATTAATTGGGATTTGTCTATCCGTTTTAGGAATAAATGCCATTTGGCCGTCTTCTTTATTTCCTTGAAATTCAAGTGTTATCATGAAGGGTGCATCTGTCCAGTTTTTAAACCCTAGTTTTTGTGCAGTAACTTGCAGTGCTTCAAAAAACAATCCCATACTGTATGGTTCAAATATTTTAAATGATAGTGTTTGTGCATTAGTATTCTTACCTTGTTCCCAACCAACCATGCTATGTATTTTAAGATCGTCTATATAAAATTCAAAAGACCCTTCTGATAAACGAACTCGATTGGCAGGATCAATGCTGGCAGATTTTGCAATTAAAGGAGCTCTTGCTCCCACTCGGTAAGTACTGTCAGGATTTTCTAAAAAATCTTTAGGCAATGCTGCTAATCCAATAAGACAGTTGTAAGTTGCATAGTCAAATAACGAATTCGGCAACGGAAATTCGCTATTGGCTGGGCTTGATAGAGATACAAAAGAAGATCCAAAACTGTTGGCTCCCGATAGTACTCCTGATAGTGATCCTGGTAAATTTCCAAACGACGAAGTTATACCAGATAATGCATTGGTAGCAACAGACAGCCCAGAGGCTAGACCGTGTTCTACAGCAGTTATTGCGTTAGATGCACCGGACGATAAAGTAGCGCCAAGATTTGATATAGTAGAACCCAATGGATCAAATATTCCCATTATAAACCCAATGCCTTTACTAAACTATTTTTTTTGCAAATAAAAATGCCAGTGCCTGGTACAAAATCTAATATTGGATCTTGAATAACATTTAAATTTCGTTGCATGAACACCCACCATAAGTTAGATGTACCATATAAGTCATATGCTAATAAATCTGGACGGTATGCGTATTGCGCTTCAATATGATAAAAGAAATCATCGGTCTCAGAACTAACTGGACGAATAGTTAAAATATTTAGATAATTATTAGTTACTGGTGTTTTATACCAAGGACTGGTGCTTGAATATTTTGCCATATTAAATATACCCAAATGAGTTGTTTAGATAACCGCCTTGCACAAAGGTATCAAGACTAAAATCTTTCACACTACTTCTACTATACACCGGTTGTAAAGTTACTGAAAAACTACTCTTAGTAGGAACATGACTGACTTCTCCAGTAGTGCCGCCGCCAGTTAGTTGAGATACTGTATTCGCTATGTTAGCAATGGAACCTAATCCAGAAGCTACACTACTTATTTTGTTTGCAATGCCGCCCAGCCCAAGAGCGGATGCACCAGCAATACTTGCAATGTCATTTAACCCTGATGCAATTCCACCAAGGCCGCCTAATGGGCCGCCAGTGCTTGCTAAATCAACACTTATGTAATCGCAATCATTGTCTAATTGGGTTGTAAATTGTGTTACAACTACTGGAACATTTTTAAACACATAATTTCCATAACCGTTTAAGAAAATAATAGGAGGAGGATTACCAGCTAGTGTATCTGGTCCAGAAAACATTTTTGTTAAACTACGCAAATAATGCACAGCTGCAATCCAATATAACCCCTGTGTTGCATCTTCAACGTTCATTGGCGCGGTAATAGTGATTGATCCTGGATCACTATTTTGAAATGATTGCATTGTGTAATTTGTATGTATTGTGCTAATCGGTGTGTATTTTGCGGCGCTGGCAATATTGATCTGCGGAGTATACGGAAACACCAAACCGCCTGCATTTTTTAAAGGAGCAAGAACATGACTAGTTTGAAAACTATGCCAGCTACTTAGACTTAAACGAACTCTCCAATCATTTGGGCTAACATCTCCGCCAAATGTTGCCGATGCAGCTCCTAACAGTCCTGCAATTGCTTGACCAGCTGGCGGCAAATTAAGACTTCGCATTGCGCTTGATAATGCTCCTGGAATATTCGCGCCCGTCCCAAGCGCCGCGCTTAGGTTACTAGCAATACCAATGCCGGCTGCTATGCCGCCGACTGATGTTGCAGCACTTAATAATGAATCGCCAAATGACATAATATTCTTTCCTTTTGATACTCTATTTATTTGACTTTATTATGTACGTAGTTTATAATTACATATAAGAGGGCTCTCAGGATGACAGTAAAAGTTAACTATTTAAACAACAAAGATATGTTGTTAGAAATACACAGAAGTAAGACATCATATTGTACTTTCACAAAACCAGAATATCACCAATATGATTTGATTCTGCCCAGTGTGGATAAAATTAATATTAGAAGTGTTGCTGAAGCCAAGCGTGTACGTGCCAAACGCATGGGTCAGCAAGAATTCGAGCGAAGAAAATCGCTCGGTGAAAAGATTAAAATTGCAGATTGTGAAATTGATTACAAAAAAATAGCCAAAACAGATGTTGTTTTTAGGATTATGACATTTGATCATATTCCGCTGAATAATACACGTAAGAAAAATCCAAAGAGTTTAGCGGATCACAGAGATAAAGTTAACTTTCCTCCGTTTCAGCATTGGAAATTTGATGAAGACGCTCCAGAAAATTTAATATGTGTTGGAAAAAGTCACTGGAAGGGTGATCTAGAAAAAGGACATTTTGATAAAGATGCTGGCTCTATATCAAATACACTTGCACGAATGATGATTAAACTGTGCGAGCGTTATGCTACTCGTGGTAATGTTCGAGGCTATACCTATAACGACGAAATGAAGGGCATGGCTATTCTTCAACTGACGCAAATTGGCTTGCAATTTGACGAATCAAAGAGTGATAATCCGTTCGCTTATTTTACTGCCGCAGTTACCAATAGTTTTGTGCGTGTTATTAATACAGAAAAACGCAATCAAAATATTCGAGATGATATTTTAGAAATTAACGGTATGAATCCAAGTTATAGTAGAACCGGCTCGGGAGAACATGCTGCCGCTGTTAAACGTTTTGATGAAGGTGCGGAATGACAAATTTATTTAAAAAGGTTGCTTGCTTCACAGACATACACTTTGGATTAAAGTCTAATAGTAATACACACAACCAAGACTGTGAGGATTTTGTAGACTGGTACATTGCCAAAGCCAAGGAGGAAGGATGTGACACTGGAATTTTTATGGGAGATTGGCATCACAATCGAAATAGTCTTAATATCACTACTATGGACTATAGTCTTAGGGCCTTGGAAAAGCTCGGTAAGGCGTTTGATCAATTTTATTTCTTTCCTGGCAATCATGATCTTTATTACAAAGACAAACGAGATATTCACAGTGTCGAGTTCGGCAAGTATATTCCCGGAATTACTGTTGTTCATGAGCCTACTACCATTGGCGATGTTACACTTTGCCCGTGGCTTGTCGGAGACGAATGGCGAAGTGTAGGTAAGAAAGGTGGCAAATACATCTTTGGTCACTTTGAATTGCCCAGCTTTTTTATGAATGCCATGATTCAAATGCCTGATCACGGTGAGATTCAATTAGATAGCTTCAAAGGTTATGAGTTAGGATTCAGTGGACACTTCCACAAGCGTCAGCAACAAAAAAATATGATTTATATTGGAAATGCGTTCCCGCACAACTATGCAGACGCATGGGATGACGATCGAGGTATGATGATTATGGAGTGGAATGGAACTCCAGAGTATTATAGTTGGCCTAATCAACCTACGTTTAGAACTGTAAAACTAAGTCAGCTTATTGACGATCAAGATACAATTATTAAACCTAAACAGCATTTACGTGTTGCATTAGATATTGATATTAGTTTTGAAGAAGCTAGTTTTGTTAAAGAAGATTTCATGTTACGATATGATATCCGAGAACTTACACTGATTGCTGAAAAGAAAGAAACAGAAATTAACACAAACATTGATATACAAGCATTTGAAAGTGTAGATCAAATTGTTAGCAACCAGATTGTAAACATTGATTCAGATCAGTTTGATAAAAATACATTATTAGCCATTTATAATAGCCTATGACAATTAAAATTAAAGAATTAACAGTTAAAAACTTTATGAGCGTGGGCAATCAAACCCAGGCGGTTAACTTTGCACAAGAAAACTTAACACTTGTACTAGGTGAAAACTTAGATCAAGGTGGTGACGATAGTGGAAGCCGCAATGGAACAGGTAAGACCACGATTGTTAATGCACTGAGCTATGCACTATTTGGCAATGCGCTAACTAACATTAAAAAAGATAATCTTATTAACAAGATTAACAATAAGAATATGTTGGTTACACTAGCTTTTGAAAAAGATGGAACAGATTATCGTATCGAACGTGGGCGTAAGCCAAATGTACTACAATTCTTTGTTAATAATCTAGCACAAGAAACTGAAGAGACTGACGATTCGCAAGGCGATATGCGCGAAACTCAGAAGGACGTGGACGACTTACTGGGTATGAGTCACGACATGTTTAAACATGTTGTAGCATTAAACACTTATACAGAACCGTTTTTGTCTATGCGGGCAAACGATCAGAGAGTTATTATCGAGCAATTGTTAGGTATTACTTTATTAAGTGAAAAAGCAGAAGCTCTCAAAGAACAAATTCGTCAAACTAAAGATACAATTATACAAGAATCTGCAAATATAGAAGCAATTAAACGATCTAACGAGAACATTCAAAAAAGTATTGACGGTATTTTAACTAGACAAAGTGCATGGAATAATCAACATACACATGAATTAGAAAAAATAGGAAGAGCAATTGTTGAACTTGAAAATGTAGACATTGACAATGAGTTAATTAAGCATGCAGAGTTAAAAGATTATGACGAACGAAGCGGAAAACTGAAAAGTCTAAATAAAGAGCGGGCTACATTAAACAGCGCAATAGCGCAGGCGGAGAGAAGCGTAAAAAAATACGCCGATGAGCTTGCTAAATTGCAGGACAAAAAGTGTCATGCTTGTGATCAAGAACTTCACGACCATAAACATGAAGGGATGAGCAAGCAAGCACAGGCAAATGCCGACGAAGCTGTTGTTTATCATAACAAAGTTGAAAAAGATCTTGCTAAAATTACTGCTGAGATTAATATCATTGGTGAGGTTAATACTCGTCCAGAAACGTATTATGATACTATAGAGCAAGCACTTAAACATCAAAACAATCTTAAGACATTAGAAACACAATTGCAAATTAAGGCAGGTGAAGCCGATCCGTATCAAGATCAAATTGACGAATTGACTAATACCGCCATGCAAGATGTATCGTGGGATAACGTAAACACACTTAATACATTAAAAGAACATCAAGAGTTTTTGCTTAAACTATTGACCAGTAAGGATTCGTTTATTCGTAAGAAGATTATAGATCAAAATCTAGCATATCTTAATAACAGATTAACATACTATCTTGACAAAATGGGATTACCGCATACAGTTGTATTTAAAAATGATTTAACGGTGGAAATTACGCAACTAGGACAGGATTTAGATTTTGATAACTTATCTCGAGGAGAACGTAATAGGTTAATACTTGGATTGTCTTGGTCGTTTAGAGATGTATGGGAAAGTCTCTATCAACAGATCAATTTGTTGTTTGTTGACGAACTTATTGACAACGGGTTAGATGCAAGTGGGGTTGAAGGTGCATTGGCTGTGCTTAAAAAGATGGCTCGTGAACGTAGAAAGAATATTTTCTTGATATCACATAAAGACGAATTAATTGGTCGTGTAAACAATGTTCTTAAGGTTATTAAAGAAAACGGATACACTAGCTATGCAAATGATTTAGAGGTTAATGAGTGAAAGAATGGTCCACTGGTCAAGCTATTGAACTTATAAAACGTATAAAAGTTGAAACCAATAGTACTAGACGCAATACAAACAGCCAATGGGATTGCAAAAAAGACCTATATCTGTTAAAATGGGCGTGTGAACAAGCATTAAGTCAGTGTGCAAACTATGATCAAGAAACAGAATATGTTAAAAAATATGAGCATTACCAGTTGTTGGAGAAGATAAAAGGCCCAAATGTCTAAGCACGTAGAGCCAGATCCAGAACAAAATGAAGAGTCCCACGAGAGACTTATGCTGGCTTTTAGAGAATATTTCAAGGCAAATCAAAATTGGCAAGCAAGAGGCTCACGGTTATCAGGCGAAAAGATGCGATATTGGTTAGCACAAATTAGAATTATAGCAAAAGAACGTAGAGGTCACATTCAACAATATAGAGTGTGGCTAGATAAAGACAAGGCCGCAAAGAAGGCAAATCAAAAGGCACAGGCAGGAGATCAAGATAACACTAACTAGTGTATGTCTTGGTACTACGAAAATCAATTAATCACAGAATTGCCCGAAGATTGTATTGGGTTTGTTTATAATATAACAAATATAATCACAGGGCGTATGTACATAGGCAAAAAATTAGCAAAATTTAGTAAAACGACCTACAAAACTGTAAAGTTAAAGAACGGCACAAAGAAAAAAAAGAAAATCCGTAGCAAAATCGATAGTGACTGGCAAGAATATTATGGTTCTAGTCCCGAACTTGGCAAAGACGTTACGCAGTTAGGTACCGAAAACTTCCGTAGAGAGATACTTTATTACTGCAAATCTAAATCAGAATGCAGTTATATAGAGGCAAGAGAACAATTTAGTCGTAGGGTTTTAGAATCCGACGACTACTATAACGGGCACATACAGGTTCGGGTACACGGTTCCCATATAAAAGGCAAACAACTAAACGGTTAAAGCTGGCGCGGGCTAATTTCATGCGCTCTAAACCTGGATCTCGGATCGCAGGGACGGAAATCTCTTGCCGTTAAGAGTACTCAACCACTATCCTTTACAGGACGACGATAGCAAAATGCCGCTGTTTGGTTGTTTAAAAATAGTAAAAAAGGCAAAAAGAGGGTTAAAAAACCCACGTTTACAAATATGTTAGCGTATATTTGTAAGCCGCCGTTGTATAAAGACTCTGCTCGTGGTACCGGACAACCGCCACTGTAATGCAGTAACGCTAGTGTGACATTGTGCAACTCAGATAATGTTATTTTATTCTTTGCCCTGCTCGGGCAAAGTGTGACTGAACAATCTAGATAATATTAACAGTGCTTCGCACTTAATAATAATTAAAAAAAGAAAGTAGTTCGAGCGAAAGCGAAGAACAGATGAACGTAGTTCATCTTTACAGTATGATAAATATCTTATAGGGATATAAGCAATGAAAGTCTACGAAATAATTGTTGAAACAAAAACTCAAGAAGGCTTGATAGCTCAAGGATTTGAGAAATTAGGTGGTGCCTTGGCTAAAGGTGGTAAGTTTATATCAAACCCTATCAAAGCTCTTAGGGGAGCTGCTGGTGCAATTGAGGATAAAATTGCTGCAGACATAGTTGCCATTGCAAAAAATAAAGATATAAAGGCTGCAGATGCGGCCGCTGAATATTTACGCAGAAATAATGCCAGAGTCACTAGGGAAATGATGACTCTGGAAAGAGAATACAAAGAAGCAGGCAAAGCTGTTCCTAATTCAGCAACTCTTAAAAGACAAGCTATTGATAGTCTGGGTTTAGAAGCAGAACAGTTAGACGCTGCTGTTATCAAACGGGCAACATCCACGGCTCAAATGGATATAGGCAAAGCTGGTCTTGGTTTAGAAAAAATCACAGCCATGGGTGCAGGCGAAGCAGCTGTGAAAACTCTCTTGTGGGGTTGGAATCTTAAAGAATTGGTACAACCTTATTTGGATTTTGTAAGCAAGATGGATGGTTACAAAAAAACCAAATTAGACACAGGTGCATGGACTGAAGACGAATACAATGCGGTACTGAATCAGGAAGCCACTATCATGTTGGCACGGTGGGCAGCTGTGCTTGCTGGCGGCACTGTATTTTATGCACTGACTGGTGGCCCGTTTTTGAGAAAACTCACTAGCAAAATTCCTGGATTCAATACAGTATTGCTAGGCGGTGCAATAGCTGTTAAGTCTTGGATTAACAATACAGACAACGCAAACTACATTGCATCAATGATAGCAGACAATATTCCTGAACTGGCCCAAACGATTGGTGAAGTTATTAACAGCGGATTGCAACATGTTCCTAAGGCAATGCGTCCTTCAATGCCAGGTGCTGATAATCCAAATAGTGAATACAACAGAGCCGCTGCACCAACAGGCACAACAGGTGCAAACGATCCGCAAAAAGATATAGCAGCGGCTAGTGATCCAGGTACATCAGCTAATCCTGTAAATCAGTCAACTGGTAAAACAGCTGCTGGCCGTAAGATGTACTATAATGATAACTGGCACAGTAACAATCAAGACATAACTGGATGGGTAGTGGATCCTGACAATCAAAATATGATACAAGACCCTACTAATCCAGTCAAGCGAGCACTGAAACCTCCAGGATGGAAGCCTGATTAAAGCAACGGCATCTGGCTTGCTTTAGTTGCTTCAATATTTTCTTTGATAATTTCGTACATGATCTGACGATCTTCGTACCCGTATCGCTCCATCAAGTCGTTTACACTGACACCGCCGCGCATGTACCAACTGATTCTAAATAAATCTTCTTTGAAAATTTTAGTTTCTTTTTCAAGCCTAACCAGACTTTCGTGTATTTCTTGACCACTAAGTCCGATTAGGCTCAGTCGAAAAAATTGCTTTGATCTAATTCCACAAAAAGATTAGCTTCGGTATCGCAAGTGTCGCATTTAACAGGGTAAGTTGGTGCTTTCCATTTGTCTCTGCTTTCTTCAATATGCTTTTTGATGCTGTCATATACTTCTTTATCACAGTTGTCTAGCCATTCGTTAATAAATGCACGTTCAGTAACCACTTTGTTGTTAGCTTCAACTGATTCAACAGACGCTTTATACAATTCATTTTGAATTACACTTAGTTCTTCAAACAATCTATTGATTAAT
>Ga0209084_1000426_pt1 | contig 39743 bp, 37 predicted proteins | sample C_130820_MF_Meta_FD_187309 | JGI IMG/M metagenome (GOLD analysis project Ga0209084, IMG submission 187309) | Freshwater microbial communities from Lake Croche, Canada to study carbon cycling - C_130820_MF_MetaG (SPAdes) (version 2) | ecosystem: Environmental > Aquatic > Freshwater > Lake... | reverse complement strand
TACAAAGAATCTCTTTCTTCTATTATTGAAGTTGATTCTTTGTATCGAGAAGATCAATTTTATTTTGGTTTTACCTATAATCTTTTAATTAATAGGCCTAAAAGTATTTCACAGGAAAAATTTTCTTCCGGATTTACAGCAGGTTTTCTTCGGGATATGCCACTAAACAAGAATAGAACTATAGCTATTGCAAGTGGTTTGGGGTTGTCTTATAATAAGTATTTTCAGAATTTATCGGTACTTGAAACGGATCAGTCCTATGAATATTCTGCTCTTGAAACTATCTCTTCTTTTAGTAAAAATAAGTTAGAACAAGTTTTTGTTGACCTTCCTGTTGAATTTCGATGGCGAACTTCTACCCCAGAAAGCCACAAGTTTTGGAGAATTTATGCTGGTTTTAAGATTAGTTATTCAATTTATGATAATTATGTTTATGTTGCTAATCAAGTAACCCGAAAGATATCCGATAATCAAGATTTAAATAAACTGCGTTTAGGAACTTATCTAACGGTAGGTTATAATACATGGAATTTTTATGCCTATTATGGAATCACTCCACTTTTTAAAAATTCGGCCACGATTTATTCGGAATCCATCGGATTAAATACGTTGAATTTGGGTTTGATGTTTTATATTTTATAACCAAAAATACCATAAAATAAGTTGTGGAATTGTACCTAAGATAAAACCTATACCTAATTCTTTGGGTGTGTGTGCATTTAGTATTAACCTAGAGCTTGCGACCAATCCATTTATAAGTAACAATAAAGCAATGAAATAAAGTATATTTATTTGATTGTGAATGCTTAAACCAATCATAAAAGTAGTTAGTGAGCTGATTCCAAGAAGGTGTAAGCTGGCTTTTATTTTAAGAAACAGAAGTGTTAATGCAGCTATTAAACTAATTAAGCCACTTAGAAAGAAAAAATACAATTCAGGCATTAACTCTATTTTAATGCTTTTTTGAATCAGAATTCCCGTTAAGAAAACTTGAGCAATCAAGGGAATTTTTCGCTGATTTAATTTGTCGAGCATTAGTGAATCCGCTAACCCCAGTGTTTTTAAAAGATAAAAAAAGGAGATTGGAATGAAGACACTGATAATACTGACTTGTATTAGTACCAGATAAATTTGTCTGATATCAAAATAATTAATGTTTTGGAAAAAATAAAGTAAGGTTCCAAAAAATGGAATAAAAATAGGGTGAAACAGGTAAGAATATGAGGTGATTATTTTTTTCAAGTAGTTGTTTTTACTTAACAAATATAGAGAATCTAATATTGTAGTTGTTGCATTTTAGTTTTTTTGTAAATAAAAACCCTAACCATAAAATCATTTTATTATAGTTAGGGTTTTACTCCTTTTAAATTTTTATCAACTCATGGGATTTAAGTATCCATATTCTTTCCAAGAAACCGAAGGAAAACCGATATTATTCCGCTTTTTCTATTTCTGTTTGGATTATTTTCTTCACTAATGTTTTTGAATTCCGCAAAAGTCGAAATTCCAAAAGCAGTGAATGAAATCACAAGTACTATTGTGAAAGCTATTAATACAATATTATCCATATTATTGTTTGCTTTTTAAATTTAGATAAATGAGCAGTGACATAATTGTAGGCGGCCATAAGCCGATAAAAATTGCATGGAGTGGATTTTTCATTATGATGTAAAAATATTCTGAGACGAATATTAAAACAACCACAACAATTAGAATAATAATTTCTGAACTTTTGAATTTTTTGAACATGATTTAATAGTGTATTGGTGATAAATTATTGCTTGCTTTTATATTATTAACTACAATTTAATACTATAACACCTATCTGTTTAATTTAAACAGCATCGTTCTAATTTCATTGAAAGTAATTATTTAAATACAATAAAAACATTACACAGATATACATTATTGGAAGTATTAATGCACGTAATTGTTTTGTTTAAAGAAGTAGTTTTTTAGGACTACAGCAACAAATTTACTCTAAGTTAAGTAGCTATTTTTCGTTTTGAATCATTATTTTTAAATATTCTATTTAATGTAAGATTTAAACTACAGATATTATGGAATTCATTTCCAAAATAAATAAAATAGCAATAATAAAAAACTCTTTTCGGAAAGGAAAAGAGTTTTTTATTAATGAAGTACAGAAGTTTATTTACATTTTTTTGCGCATTCTGGCAACAGGAATATCTAGTAATTCTCTGTATTTGGCAATTGTCCTTCTAGCAATTGGATAGCCTTTTTCTTTAAGAATTTCCGCTAGGCGATCGTCTGGAAGTGGTTTATGTTTGTCTTCTTCTTCAATTGTATTTTGTAGAATTTTTTTAATCTCGAGAGTAGAAACATCTTCACCTTGATCATTTTTCATCGCTTCAGAGAAGAATTCTTTTATTAATTTGGTTCCGTATGGAGTTTCAACGTATTTACTATTAGCAACGCGAGAAACTGTTGAAATGTCTAAACCTACAAGATCAGCAATGTCTTTCAGAATCATTGGTTTCATCTTGGTTTCATCACCATCAAGGAAGTATTCCTCTTGATAATGCATAATTGCGTTCATGGTTACATATAGTGTTTCTTGTCGTTGTCTTATGGCATCGATAAACCACTTGGCCGAATCTAATTTTTGTTTGATAAATTGAACAGCATCTTTTTGGGAATTTGATTTATCACGGGACTCCTTATAGGTTTGCATCATTACCTGATAATCTTTGGAAACATGTAGTGCTGGGGCATTTCTACCGTTCAAAGTCAGTTCTAATTCACCATCAACAATTCGAATTGCAAAATCGGGAACTACATTCTCGGTTATTTTATTATTTCCTGTAAAAGCCCCACCTGGTTTTGGATTTAGTTTTTCTATTTCGTGAATCGCTTTTTTAAGTTGCTCATTCGAAACATTGTATTTTTGAATCAGTTTGTCATAATGTTTTTTTATAAAAGCATCATACTGATTTTCTATTATATCCGTGGCCATAGCCACATATTCTGTTGGTGTTTTGTGTTTGAGTTGTAACAAAAGGCATTCTTGTAAGTCACGAGCTCCAACTCCAGAGGGTTCTAATTCATGAATAACATTCATCATTTTTTCTACTGATTTTTCATCAGTATAGATGGCTTGGGTGAAAGCCATATCATCTACAATATCCTGAATGCTTCTTCGAATATATCCCATATCATCGATACTTCCAACAAGGAATTCTGCAATATCCCGTTCGTCATCATTTAATATAAATGTGTTTAGCTGGTTTATTAAATCCTGATGAAAACTAATTGGAGCTGCTAAAGGTGATTCTCGTTCTTCTTCACTATAATTATTGACTTGTGTTTTATAATCAGGTGTTTCATCATTACTTAAATACTCATCAATATTGATTTCTTCGGTATTGATGTTTTCGTTGTCTTCATAATCATCATATTCCTCGTCATCATATTCTTCCTTATCGTATTCCTCCTCTTCATTTCCAGTTTCTAATGCTGGATTTTCATTCATTTCTTCTTTTAAGCGTTGTTCAAAAGCTTGCGTAGGCAATTGAATTAACTTCATCAACTGAATTTGTTGAGGAGATAATTTCTGGGATAATTTTAAATTTAAAAATTGCTTAAGCATTTTTATTGATTTAAGTTTATGGTTTTATGTTGCAGAATATCAACAACGATGAACCGCAAACAAATTTTTTAGAATTCAGCATTCATCGGTGTTCTAGGAAAAGGAATTACATCCCTAATATTGGTCATTCCAGTTACGAAAAGTACTAATCTTTCAAAACCAAGACCAAAGCCGGAGTGGACTGCTGAGCCAAAACGTCTAGTATCTAAATACCACCACAATTCCTCTTCATCAATTCCAAGAGCTTTCATTTTTTCGACTAAAACATCAAAACGTTCTTCTCTCTGTGAGCCACCTACTATTTCTCCAATACCTGGAAAAAGGATATCCATAGCACGAACTGTTTTTCCGTCTTCGTTTAATCGCATATAAAATGCTTTTATATTTGCGGGATAATCAAATAAGATAACTGGGCATTTAAAATGTTTTTCAACTAAATAACGCTCGTGTTCTGATTGCAAATCAGCTCCCCATTCGTCAATTATGTAACTAAATTTTTTGTTTTTATTTGGTTTACAATTTCTTAAAATATCAATTGCTTCGGTATAAGAAACTCTTTTGAAATTATTTTCCAAAACAAAATTTAATTTGTCAATTAAAGCCATTTCGCTTCTTTCTGCTTGAGGTTTTACTTTTTCTTCTTCGATCAATCGACCTTCCAGAAATTTCAAATCATCTTGGCATTTATCTAGAGCATATTTAATGACATATTGAATAAAATCCTCTGCCAAATCCATATTGTCATCTAAGTCATTGAAAGCTACTTCGGGCTCGATCATCCAAAACTCAGCCAAATGACGGGATGTATTTGAGTTCTCTGCTCTAAATGTTGGTCCAAAAGTATAAATCTGACCTAAAGCCATTGCAAAAGTTTCTCCTTCTAATTGTCCAGAAACTGTTAGATTGGTTTCTTTTCCAAAGAAATCTTCTTTATAATTCACTTTCCCATCTTCGGTCCTTGGAGTATTGTCAAAAGGTAAGGCTGTAACTTTGAACATTTCTCCAGCACCTTCGGCATCTGAACCTGTAATAATTGGTGTATTTACGTAAACAAATCCTTTTTCCTGAAAATAACTATGAACGGCATAAGATAAGACAGAACGCACTCTCATGATTGCGCCAAAAGCATTTGTACGAACTCTCAAATGGGCGTTTTCACGAAGAAATTCTAAGGAGTGTTTTTTTGGTTGCATCGGAAATTTCTCTGCATCCGAATCTCCCAAAATCTCTAATTTAGCGACCTGAATTTCATATTTTTGTCCAGCACCTTTACTTTCTACTAAAGTTCCAGTCACGGAAACAGCGGCTCCAGTTGTAATTCTTTTCAAGGTTTCTTCGGCAGTATTCTCAAAATCGACAACACATTGAATATTATTTATGGTTGAACCGTCATTTAACGCAATGAATTGATTATTTCTAAAAGTTCTCACCCAACCTTTCGCATTCACTTCATGAAGCGTAGTTGTACTGTTTAGCAGGTCTTTTACTCTGGTGTGTTTCATTATAATTATAAAATTGATATTAAAATTTGGCTTACAATAGTACTGCAAATATAATTCATTTGTTTGTATTTGCTTCTATTTTATGATTTCGACTAGCTTAAAAACATGGATTTTCAGAAGCTATTCGTCTTGTTCCTTATTGTCCTAGCGATAGGGTGGATATCGTATTTATGGGAGTTTAGTAGAAAAATTATGGGAAGATGATAACAATCTAGTGCAAACAATTCTTTATCGTTTCTAGATTTAGGAAAAATTGTTTGGTTTAATTAAGAAAATCATTCCTTTTTTTTCTGATTTTTATTTTCAAAATCATCTATTTCGGCATCGCTTCGTTCGATAATATTAATTTTAGGTTCAATAAATTCTTGTTCGTTGGCTAATGTTTTATTTAAAGTCAAAACTAAAGCAGGTAACAGCATTAAGTTTGACAACATTCCGAATAAAAGTGTTAAAGAAACTAAACCTCCTAAGGCGATAGTTCCGCCGAAACTAGAAAGCATAAAGACTGAGAATCCAAAAAATAAAACGATAGAAGTATAAAACATACTTAGTCCAGATTCTGTAAAGGTTGCATATACCGACTTACGGATTTTCCAATTATTTTTCTTTAATTCCTCACGATATTGAGCCAAGAATCTAATGGTGTCATCGACAGAAAGTCCAAAGGCTATTCCGAATACTAATATTGTAGAAGGTTTTAGTGGAATGTCTAAAAAGCCCATGATTCCTGCTGTTAGTAAAAGCGGTAATAAATTTGGGATTATTGAAACCAAAACCATTTTGAAGGATCGGAACATAAAAGCTACCAAAAGAGAGGTTAAGAAAAAGGCGAAAACCAAGGAGGAAAGTAGATTGTCTAGTAAATAACCTGTTCCTTTTTGGAAAACTAGCGCTTTTCCAGTAATAATTACGTTATATTGGTCGGCAGGAAAAACTTTGTCTGCTTTTTTTCGAATTTCGCTTTCTATTTTTGCCATTTTGTCTCCACTATCGTCTCTCATAAAGGTTGTGATACGCGCAAATTGGCCTGTAGCATCCACATAGCTTTTCATGAGATTGTCTTTGGAATTTTTAGTTGCATTTTTAGCATAGGCCAATATAAAGTTTTGCTCTTGCGATGTTGGCAATTCGTAATATTCTGGATTCCCATTGTAATAAGCTTGTTTTGAATATTTCACAAGATTTACAATTGAAAGGGGTTTTGATAACTCTGGAATTTCATTAATTGTTTCTTCCAATTCTTCCATTCGTTTGAGCGTAGATAATTTCATTACACCTTTTTTTCTTTTGGTGTCAATCATTATTTCGAGGGGCATTACTCCGTCAAATTCTTTTTCAAAAAACACAATGTCTTGGAAAAAGGGTGCTTTTTGAGGCATGTCTTCAATCAAGCTACCTGAGATCCGCATTTTGTAAATACCGATAATACTAATCACTAATAATATTATAGCAACTACATAAATTGAAAACCGGTTGGTTTTTACATTTCTTAAAATCCAATCCATAAATACTTTTACATAGTTTCGGTCTAGATGTTCTAAATGACGTTCTTTGGGTGGTGGAACATAACTATGAAAAATAGGGATTACGATTAGACATAGAAAGAAAAGCCCCATGATATTAATAGCAGTTACGACACCAAATTCCAATAGAATTTTATTATTTGAGGCAACGAATGTAGCAAAACCAATTGCAGTAGTAAGATTAGTCATTAGAGTGGCCATACCCACTTTGGTTGTAACTCGTTGCAAAGCTTTGGCTTTATTACCGTGAATTTTATATTCCTGATGGTATTTATTTGTCAGAAAAATACAATTTGGAATTCCGATTACAATTATTAATGAGGGAACTAAGGCCGTTAGTACGGTTATTTCATAGTGTAATAATCCTAGAACTCCAAAGGACCACATTACGCCAATAATTACGATAATTATAGAAATTAAAGTAGCTCTGAAACTTCTAAAGAAGAAAAAGAACAAAAGAGAAGTGACTAAGAGCGCAGCACCAATAAAAATCCCAATCTCATCCATAATGGTCTGCGCATTCAGGGTTCTGATATAAGGCATTCCGGATACTCTAAGATCAATTTTAGTTTCTTGCTCGAAAGTGTCGAGAGCAGGAATCAATTTTTTGAGAATAAAATCTTTCCGGGCAGGAGTATTAATGATTTTTTTATCTAAATAAATGGCTGAACGTATGCTGCCAGAACGTTTGTTGAAAAGTAAGCCTTCATAAAAAGGCAAGTCATTAAAAAGCTCTTTTTTTATTTGTTTTAAATAAACAGGATCTAGGGTTTTAGACTGATCAACAAAAGGAACTAGTTCAAATTTTTCAAGCGAATCATTTTTTTGTAATTTTTTTAAATTACTGATTGAAACCACCAAATCGACTTCTTTATTCTCTTTAAGAGCACTCATTAATTTAGACCAAGAAGCAAAGGCTTTAGGGGTAAAAATCGCATCATCTTTTACTCCAATAATCACTAAATTACCTTCTTCTCCAAACTTATTTAAAAAAGCATTGTATTCAACATTAACGATATTGTCGTCGGGCAATAAATTAGCTTCAGTGTATGTAAAGTGAATATTTTTCCATTGAAGTGCCAATAGGGCAGTAATTGCGATAATTATCGACAACATTAAGATTCTATTTCTTAATACTATTCGTGCAATTAATTCCCAGAACCCTAAACCAAACCATTTAATCATAGCGTAAATTTAACGCTGTAAATGTAAATAAAAGGAAACAGATTTCGCTACAGAAGCTTTAACATTTATAGATTAATTAAGTACTTTACAAGTTGAATATTAAATTTAGATTACTATTTTTTTTGATGTTAAAATTAATATATTTGATTTCGCATATTTGTAAAAAAAATGGTTGTGTCAATATTATGAAGAAGTATAGGAATTCTATTTTTTACATTACCGTTACGGGAGTCTTCTCGGTATTCATTTATTGGATTCTAGAACAGGGTAAATATTTGGAAAATGGAAGAAAAATTGTAGTTTCTAAAACAGTAAAAGATCAATGGTCTGAGTTCATATCCTCTATGTTACATAATTTACAGGAACCTTTAGCTATTTTGTTATTACAGATTATCACCATAATTATAGTTGCCCGATTTTTTGGGTGGATGTTCCGTAAAATTGGACAGCCCTCTGTTATAGGTGAAATGATAGCCGGAATTGTTTTAGGACCTTCTTTAGTTGGGTTGTATTTTCCTGAATTTTTTTCTAATTTATTTCCGAAAGAATCTTTAGGAAATTTAAAATTTTTAAGCCAAATAGGTTTAATACTTTTTATGTTCGTTATCGGGATGGAACTTGATTTAAAATCTCTAAAGAATAAAGCAAATGATGCAGTAGTTATAAGTCATGCAAGCATCATATTTCCTTTTACTTTAGGTATTGGTTTAGCCTATTTTATTTATAATCAATTTGCTCCTGTAGGAGTTGAATTTGTATCTTTCGCCTTATTTCTTGGTATAGCAATGAGTATTACTGCTTTTCCTGTTTTAGCTAGAATTGTACAGGAAAGGGGAATTCATAAAACCAAATTAGGAACTATAGTCATTACATGTGCAGCTGCAGACGACATTACAGCTTGGTGTATATTAGCTATCGTTATTGCGATAGTTAAAGCTGGTTCTTTTGTGAGTTCATTATATGTAATAGGTCTTGCTATAGGATATGTTTTTTTAATGCTTAAAGTTGTCCGACCATTTTTAGAAAAAGTTGGAGAGCTCAAAAACTCTCGCCAAAGTTTGAGTAAACCGGTTGTTGCTATTTTTCTTTTAACACTTATCGTTTCAGCATATTCAACAGAAGTAATAGGAATTCATGCTTTGTTTGGCGCTTTTATGGCTGGCGCAATTATGCCTGATAATGCAAAGTTTAGGAGTATCATCATTGAAAAGGTTGAGGATGTATCGGTGATTTTATTGTTGCCGTTATTTTTTGTATTTACAGGTTTGAGGACTCAGATTGGTTTGATAAATGATCCCTATTTATGGAAAATAACCGGGATGATTATTTTGGTTGCTGTTGTCGGAAAGTTTGTGGGAAGTGCCTTGGCGGCAAAATTTGTAGGCCAAAGTTGGCGCGACAGTTTCACGATTGGTGCTTTGATGAATACTAGAGGTTTAATGGAATTGATTGTTTTAAATATAGGTCTGGATCTAAAAGTGCTATCCACAGAAATATTTACAATGATGGTTATTATGGCATTAGTTACTACCTTCATGACTGGTCCGGCTTTAAATTTAATTAATTTTATTTCTAAAAAGAGAGTACTACTTATTCCACAAGAAGTAATATCAGATAAGAAATACAAAATATTAATCTCATTTGGGAACAATCAGAAAGGGAAATCATTATTGCGACTCGCTCATAGTTTGGTAAAAAAACAAAAAAGCAGTTCCGTTATTACAGCGATGCATTTATCATTAAGTGATGAGATGCACGCTTATGATATAGAAGAGCAAGAAAAAAGACGTCTTTTGCCTATATTAGAAGAATCGAAAGCTTTAAAACAAGAAATCACTACTATCTTTAAAGCAACAGTAGATATTGAAACTGATATTGCTGATATTGCTAATCAGGGAGAATATGATTTATTATTGATTGGTTTAGGAAAATCTATTTTTGAAGGAACTTTGTTAGGGAAAGTTTTAGGCTTCACCACCCGAATTATAAATCCGGATCGATTGATTGATAAATTTACAGGTAAGGAAGGTTTGTTTGAAAATTCTCCTTTTGATGAACGAACACGCCAAATTATATCCAAAACTAAAATGCCTTTAGGGATTTTGATTGATAAAGATTTGCAAAATGTGAATCGCGTTTTTATTCCATTGTTCAGTAATGAAGATTCCTTTTTAATTGATTATGCACAGAAATTAATTTATAACAGTAACACTTTTGTATCTGTTGTTGATATTAATACTATTATCGAAGATAATTTTGTTATGAAAAGTGCAATTGCTACCTTAGAAAAAAAATTTCCCGACAATCTCAGTTTGATATCAGAAATCTCAATGGAGAAAGATTTTTTAAACCAGCAGGATTTGATGTTGGTTAGTTTCGAAAGTTGGAAAACCCTTGTCAATAAAGAAAGCGAATGGCTAAGTCAAGTGCCTTCGGTTTTGATTATTAAACCTTAATATATGAATTGGATTTTATTAGTTATCGGCGGACTTTTTGAGGTTGGCTTTGCTAGCTGTTTGGGGAAAGCTAAAGAAAACTCAGGAACAACGGCTAGTTTATGGTTGATTGGTTTCCTTGTCTGTTTGCTTATTAGTATGAGCTTATTGTATAAGGCCTCTCAAAGTTTGCCTATTGGAACAGCTTATGCGGTTTGGACAGGAATAGGAGCAGTAGGGACCGTTTTGGTAGGGATTTTCATTTTTAAAGAACCGGCTACTTTTTGGCGGATTTTTTTTATATCAACACTTATTATTTCTATTATCGGTCTAAAGTTTGTGTCAGCGAATTAAATTCCTAAATTAAAAATGAAGGTTAATTTTACTGCCAGATTGTCCACGAATTTTTCGAGTTGATAGGGTCCATAACGGAAAGAAGCAGAGAGGCCCAAGCCGTTATAAATTTGGTTTATTTCGAGACCTGATTCAAAATATCCTTTATCTAAAGTTTTATAATTAATTCCGATTTGTTGTTCCGGTTTTTTTAAATTTCCCCATGCCATTCTTGATACTAGAACAAGTGAAGGTTTTATTTTTTTGAATAATTCTATTCTTTTAGAGCTATGTTTTATTTGGAAAAAAGCATATTCGCTGGAAAAAAATTCATTAAAATACATCGTTTCAAAACTGTTTTTTCCTGCAAAAGTAACTCTTTGAATCACACTTTCTTTATTCAGATTATTTGGACTCGTATTATACAAATGGGTTAACGGGACATCGCCGTAGGTATAACCGGATTCAAACAAAAGAGCTGTTTTTTGTCCATTTAAATATTTTTTTTCGTATTCAGTTCTGAAATCTAGTTTTCCAAAAACAAAGTCGTTAGCGATATCTGGTAAAGCTTGAGTATACTGAAATGTAAATTTAGGAAATTTTTTATCTATTTCAATTCGACCAGTTGGGGTTTGCATATAATTACTAAAAGGGTTCCATTGTATAGAAAGCATAGCTGTAGTCATTTTATAATTGTCGTACAAGCGATCCCTATAATTGAAAATATAATCGAATTGCGGTTCAATTTTACTATGGGTTATTTCCCAGATACTTTCTGTTTTGGGAATTATTTTAGTTTCAATATAGGCTCTCCATGTTTGAAAATTATAAAAAGTACTTACGTTAAAAGGGCGAGGGTCATAGAGTTTAAAAGTAGGATTGTCTATAGCGAAAGAGGTACTTGCAATTTCCTTCAAATCGTCAGTATATGACAATCCAATCCAAGAATTTGAAAATTTTTCGATTCTAGTTGCCAATCCTAAGCTATATTTAAAAACAGCATCTTTAGCACCATAGGCTGTATAGCCTTCGATTCGAATAATTTTAGAAAATTTTTCACTTGTTCTACCGCCTAATCCCAGTCGGAAGCCCTCGTAATTATTATAGGTTACTAAATACCTAGGGTCTAAATCAACTATTCCAAAAGGAACATAACCGTTAAGAATTTTTCTACCAAAACGCAGTTTTTTTTCAATTCCTTTTTTTGAAACAATACTATCTAAACCGGTATAAGTCCCTATATTTCTCAAATCGAGACTGTCTTTTCGGTATTTTTGCCAATAGGATTCCTCTTTGTTAATAGCATTGTCTTTTATCTCAATTGCAATATTAGGATGTCTTATTTTTATTGGAAGATTATAGGAAGCCTCAAAAAAATCGGTTTCTGAAAGTAAATAAGCATAGTCAGAAGCTTCTTTCTTTCTAGAATTCTTTTGTTCGGTTTGTACGGCATCAAATTTTAAAGTTTCGCCAAGTATTCGAATATCTTCGTCATTTATTCCTTTGACAATTTTAAATATTTTTCTTTTTGGGAACCAAAGTTCTACCTCTGGTATGTAGTTGAATTCATGAATTCCGGTAATATCCAAGACCCCTTTTACTCGCATTATTGCTTTTGCAATAGCATAATTTTGTTGGTCAATATAAAGTAAACCAGATAGTCCATTGTCTTTTTTCTTATCCTTAAAATAAATAAGATAGGTATTCCTATTTTGTAATCTTACGCTATCTAATATTTTAAATTGATAAACTTGAAATGGATTTGTAGCAATTGGGTTCTTGTATTTAGTTTCAAAAAGTTCGTATCTATTGTCATATACAGAAAACGATTGTAAGTTTAGACCACTGATTTCATAAATTGGCATTTTGAAACCAGCCATTTTTGTAGCTAGAACGGTTTCTTTCAATACTTTTTTATCGAATTGATATTTAGCTATTTTCTCAGTGAGGAACAAATGTTGTTTGTTAATTAATTTTTTAAACTTATAATTGGATGAATCAATTTTAGAGAATATTAATTTTGATTTTTTTTTAATAAAAAGGGAGTCTAAATCATCATTAATAGAGTCGGGATTAGCAGTTACGACTAATTTGGTATAACCTTTAAATTCGAAACTCTTGAGTTTTTTTTGAGGATTGTTTTGATCTTTGTTCTCCATTACTTTTCGGATTATAGCGAGTGCTGGATTCTCTTTTTGGTCAAGGACGACTTCCTCCAAAGGATTTACAAGCGGAATTAAAAAAAGGACATAGAACTTCTTGTTTGGGTCAATATTGACTTTTAATTTATTGTAACCAATGTAAGAAACCATGATATCGTCGGTTTTTTTCTCTAATTTAATACAAAATTTACCGTCGATATCTGAAATCGTATTAATATTAGCCGAAGAAATGTTAGCAAATGCGAGTGGATTTTTTGTAAGTACATCGCGGACAACACCGTTAACCTGGTATTGCGCTTGAAGGTTAAAGCAAAAAAAAAGGAAAATTGAGCACAAAAGCTTCATATGTAAGGTTTATTAGAAAACAAGTGTCATTTTTTTGTTGTGTAAAAATAAGCATAAAAAAATCCGTTCACGTTGGTGAACGGATTTTTATAGGTAATAAGTAGAACTTAAACTTTCATTATTTCAGCTTCCTTAGCAACAAGAAGTTCATCAATTTTTCGGATGTAAGTGTTAGTTAAGGTTTGTACTTCTTCCTCAGCGCTTTTACAAATGTCCTCAGAGGTACCTTCTTTTTCTAATTTTTTAATTTCAGTATTTGCCTCTTTTCTAACATTTCTAATACCAACTTTAGCATCTTCCGATTCAACTTTAGCCTGTTTAGCAAGATCTCTTCTTCTTTCTTCTGTTAATGCAGGAACACTTATGATGATTAAGTCGCCATTATTCATTGGGTTAAAACCAATATTAGCTATCATAATTGCTTTTTCAATCACTTGCAACATATTTTTTTCAAAGGGTTGTAAGGTAATTGTTCGAGCATCAGGAACACTAATTTTTGAGACTTGTGAAAGCGGTGTTGCAGATCCGTAATAATCTACAAAAACACTACCAAGCATAGCTGGTGAAGCTTTTCCTGCACGAATGTTTAGAAATTCTTTTTCTAAATGGGCAATAGTACCTGTCATTGATTCTTGTGTACTATCTAATATAAATTCTATTTCTTCAGTCATAATTTTCAGATTTCGGATTTCAGATTTCAGCCATTATATTCAGTGCTGTCTGTCAATTAAACCTACAATTTTTTAAATATTCACTACAGTTCCAATATTCTCACCTTCACAGATTTTTAATAAATTCCCTTGATTGTTCATATCAAAAACGACAATAGGCAATTTATTTTCTTGACTCAAAGTAAAAGCAGTGGAATCCATTACGTTTAAACCTTTTTTTAATACTTCATCAAAAGAAATTGAATCAAATTTTGTAGCAGTGGCATCTTTTTCGGGATCGGCAGAATAAATTCCATCAACACGAGTTCCTTTCAAAATGACGTCGGCATGAATTTCAACTCCACGTAAAACCGCAGCAGTATCAGTTGTAAAATAAGGATTACCAGTTCCTGCTCCGAAGATTACAATTCTACCTTTTTCAAGATGACGAACGGCTCTTCTTTTGATGTATGGTTCTGCAATAGCTTCGATTTTCAAAGCAGTTTGCAAACGAGTCAACATTCCTTTTTCTTCTAAAGCACTTTGTAGGGCCATTCCATTAATCACAGTTGCTAACATTCCCATATAATCGCCTTGAACACGATCCATACCGTTACTAGCGCCGGCGACTCCTCTAAATATATTTCCTCCACCAATTACAATGGCTATTTGAATGCCTTTTTTGTGAATTTGATTTATTTCGTCAGCATATTCAGATAATTTTGCAGGATCGATACCATACTGTCGATCGCCCATTAAGGCCTCGCCACTTAATTTTAGCAGAATTCTTTTGTACTTCATTATATTTTTTTAGTTGAGTTGTGCAAATATAGTGATATTCTGTTTTTTTGAAATAGTCTGAGATAAATTTTATAAATTTAGTTTTTCGTATGAGGTTTTGGCAGCCTCATAGCCAATTCTAAAAATTGTATCCATTTTTATTTTATTGGATTCAAAAGTACTGAAATTACCTAATGCTTCCGGTTCAATAACCCAATCACAAATATTAAATTTCTGCATGTTCGAGTTGGCTGAATAAATATCAAAAGCTCTCGTAGTTACTGCTTTTATGGAAGACAAATCTTTAGCTTCTATTTTTTGTATTGGACTTACATAAACACCAATAATGGTTTCACATTGACCTTGCAAAATGTCGGTAGGGAAATGATTCAGAATGCCGCCATCTGAAAATAAATTTCCATTGATTTCAAAAGGAGAAAATATACCTGGAAATGCTGAAGAAGCCAAAATTGCATCAGTAATTCTGGTTTCAGGGCCAAAAATTTTTAGTTTTCCCCGTACCATGTCTGTAGCAGTAATTTGTATAGGGATTTTTAAATCACTTAGAAGTGCATCTTGAAAGATGTCTGAAAAATAGCCTTTAAAAGATTCGGAATCGATTAGTCCTGCTTTTTTAAAAGTAAAATGTTTCCAATTGAATAGGTAAATTGATTTGAAAAATTCTACTATTTCCTCTGGAGATTTTCCCCAAGCATACATAGCACCAACTATTGAACCGGCACTAGTTGCAGCCATACGGGAAGGTTTGATATTCTTTTCTTCCAGAAATTTTAGAACTCCTGCATGCGCCAGTCCTTTTGAACCACCACCCGAGAAAACCAAACCTATTGATTTTGTTTCTAAATCCATCTTTTACTATTTATTATAAAAATACACTTTTTGAACTAGCTAAACTGACTTTTATCATACTTTAAATTCTGAATTGTCTTAACTTTGATAGAAACAAAAAACATCATGAAAACGGTCCTAGCCCAAGCTTTATTTAAAAGTCATTCCTATGCAGAGTATCGAAAATTAATTTCCGATTTGTTGAGGGAAAATAAATCAACAGGTATTGAACAATCGGAGGATTTGACTCATTACAGTAGTTTGAATGACTCACGAATGCATCGCTTGGACAAAACGATAAAAATTAGCGATGAGAATATTCAAAAGTTGCGTTCACTTAAAAAGGAATATATCTGGTTAATATTATCTGAAGGATGGTGTGGTGATGCAGCTCAAATCCTTCCAATTATGAATAAATTAGCTGAGGAATCAGAAGATCATATAGATTTAAGAATTGCTTTGCGTGATGAGAATGAGGAATTGATGAATTTGTTTCTTAGCAATCGTGCAAAAGCTATCCCAAAACTAATTATTATGGATAAAAAAACTACAGAAGTATTAAATCATTGGGGACCACGACCTGAAGGTGCTTCTAATTATATTAAGGAATATAAAGAAAAAAATGGTGTAATCGATGAAACAGCCAAAACAGAATTACAGTTGTGGTATTTGCATGATAAAGGAATAAGTACTCAAAATGAGATTATAGCGTTGCTTCTTGGTCTGGAACAATAGAATTTTCAAAAGTAGCAACATCAATAGCATTTGACACCACATAATCTCCAATTTTTGTACGACGCAAAGCGGTTAAATGTGCCCCGGAATTCAATGCTTTGCCAAAATCAAAAGCTAAGGAGCGAATGTAAGTTCCTTTGCTACAGATCACTCTGAAATCAATTTCAGGAAGTTCAATTCGCGTGATTTCAAATTCGTGGATGCTGGTTTTTCTGAAAGCAATTTCCACAGTTTCACCTGCGCGAGCATGCTCGTAAAGACGAATGCCATCTTTTTTTATAGCTGAATAAATAGGAGGTTTCTGATCTATTTCGCCAAGAAATTGTTTTGTAGTTTCCTGAATTAATTCGGGATCGATGTGTGAAATCGGAAAATTTGCATCAATTTCAGTTTCTAAATCATAGGAAGGCGTTGTAGCGCCAATGAAAAAAGTGCCTGTATATTCTTTAGCTTGTCCTTGAAGTTCTGTTATCCTTTTAGTAAATTTCCCGGTACAGACTAATAACAAACCAGTAGCCAGAGGATCTAAAGTTCCAGCGTGACCAATTTTTATTTTTTTTAAATCTAATTTGGTTTTTAAAGCCCATTTCATCTTATTAACAACCTGAAAAGAAGTCCAATTTAAAGGTTTGTCTAAAAGTAAAATTTGTCCGTTTTGAAAATCTATTGCATTCATTAAGATATGGTTAACGGATGTACGAAATAATGAATTATGAGCAGTGCTATTCCTGCTATAATTCGGTAATAACCAAAGATTTTAAAACCATTTCTACTCAGAAAGCCAATAAAGGTTTTGATTGCCAAAAGGGCTACAATAAAAGCAATTACATTTCCAATGATGAGCAAATTTATTTGGTCGTTAGTTAAGACAAAACCATCTTTATAATAATCATAACACTTTTTTGCAGTTGCACCAAACATAGTTGGCACCGCTAAAAAGAAAGAAAATTCGGCAGCAGATGTGCGCGATAACTTTTGAGACATACCACCTACAATACTGGCACCACTTCTGGAAACTCCAGGAACCATTGCTAAACATTGGAATAATCCAATTTTGAAAGCTTTCAGATACGTGATTTCGGTATCTTCAGAATTATTGAACCAACTGTCTACTTTTAGCAAAACAATTCCGCCTATCAATAAGGATACCGCTACAGTTAATGGGCTTTCTAATAAAGCATCAATTTTTTTACTAAAAAGAAGTCCTAAAATCACGGCTGGTATAAATGCTATTAGGATTTTATAATAGAAATCAAAAGTCTGAAAAAAGCGTTTAAAATATAAAACAACCACTGAAAGAATAGCACCCAATTGAATTACAATTGTAAAAAGCTTAGTAAAATCGTCACTTGCAATTCCAAAAAAGGAACTTGCGATAATCATGTGGCCGGTTGATGAAACAGGTAAGAACTCGGTAATTCCTTCAATAATTGCAAGGATAATAGCTTGTAAAATATCCATTTATTATTTTTTTGGGTTTTTTAATATGGAAAAAATTGTGATTCCAAAACCGATTAAAACCAATGTAGGTGCTAATCGAATTCTTCTGAAACTAAAGACATCTTCATTGAAAACGGCAGGATTATCGCTTCCTCCTCCAGACATTAAAATAAAACCTAAAGTAATTACTGCAATACTTATTAAAAGGATTTTGAAGTTTATTTTATCGAATAGAAATTCTTGTTTTTGTTCTTGGTTTTTCATTGATGCTGAGTTTGTTAAATCTGAATCCGTTTCTAAATTTCGATTAGTATAAATCGTCTGTTCTCAAGTTCAAAAAGCGTTGAGTGGCAAAATAAGTACTGATCCAAGTAATTAAAACCCCAATAGCAAGAACGCCAAGGAGCACTAATCCGATTAATGCTTTGTCCTCTATAATTTTTAAATTAGGGAAACTATTGTCTAGATAAATCAGTAAACCAATTAAGGCTATAACAGCTAAAATTGCTCCAGCGATTCCCAATCGGATACTTCTCAATATAAAAGGTTTTCTAATAAATGCTTTTGTAGCGCCTACCATTTGCATGGTTTTGATGATAAATCGATTGGAATAAATTGATAATCGCATGGAACTATTAATCAAGAGCACCGCAATTAAAGTAAGGAAACCACTGATTATTAAAATCCACATACTTACTTTTTTGATATTGTCATTCACTAATTTGATTAGTTGTTTGTCGTAAACAACATCCGAAACCATTTCGTTAGAACGCAATTGTCTTTCAATTTTCAGGATATTAGCAGAGTCAATATAATCAGCTTTCAAATGGATATCGTAAGAATTTTGAAGTGGATTCGTGCCTAGAAAAGTCATAAAATCTTCACCAATAATATCCGTATGTTGTTTTGCAGCAGCCTCTTTTGAAACGTAAATACTTGATTTTACAAATTTTAATTTTTTTAAATCCGTGCCGAAGGTTTTCAAAATGCTATCGTTGGCTTCGTTCTTAAAGAAAACAGTCATTGCGATTTCTTCTTTGAAATCATCAGAAAGTTTTTTAGAATTAATAATAAACAAACCCAAAACCCCCAAAAGGAAAAGTACTAAGAAAACACTCAGAACTACTGAAAAATAGGATGAAATTAGTCTGCGTTTTTGAAATTTTTCGAAAGAAGAACTCATATCTGATTGAAATTATTTGGTAAAAATAATAAAGAATTTCTTTAATCATAGTTTATAACGTTTAAAGTTTTGACTTTAGTACAATAAACGTAAATTTGCGACTGATTTTTTAAGAATCAAAAAGCTTGTGATTTATCAAAGAATCCTTTTCCCACTATTCGTTGCAATCCGCCAAAAAAACGCTGGATTTACTCTGCAATCGTGGCTAAAAGAAATAAGATATTGACTACTTGACAATTGGCATTCCAGCTTTTTTGCAAGAAAAACATATAATTATGAAGTACAATCCAAATGAAATTGAATTTAAATGGCGAAAGTATTGGGCCGAAAATCAGACTTTTGCTGCCAAAAATCATTCTGATAAACCCAAGTATTATGTTTTAGACATGTTTCCTTATCCATCGGGTGCAGGATTACACGTAGGGCATCCGCTAGGTTACATCGCCTCTGATATTTATGCTCGTTTCAAACGCCATAAAGGATTTAATGTTTTACATCCACAAGGCTATGACAGTTTTGGTTTACCAGCTGAACAATATGCCATTCAAACAGGGCAGCATCCGGATAAAACGACCAAAGAAAATATTGCACGTTATAGAGAACAATTAGACAAAATAGGATTTTCCTTTGATTGGTCTAGGGAAGTGCGTACTTCAAATGCTGATTATTACAAACATACTCAGTGGATTTTCATTCAATTATTTAATTCATGGTACAATAAAGATTCGGATAAATCGGAAGACATAGAAAGTCTGATTTCTGTATTCGAATTGCAAGGTAATGCAACAGTTAATGCTGTTTGTGATGATGTCATTCCTGCTTTTACAGCTTTAGAATGGAATTCTTATTCATCAAATCAAAAGCAACGAATTTTATTACACTACCGATTAACTTATTTAGCTGAAACTGAAGTTAACTGGTGTCCCGGATTAGGAACGGTTTTGGCAAATGATGAAATTATTAATGGAGTTTCGGAACGTGGTGGTCATGCGGTAACACGAAAAAAAATGACACAATGGAGTATGCGAATTTCTGCTTATGCAGAGCGTTTGCTCGTTGGTTTGGAAACTATTGATTGGACAGAAGCTTTAAAAGAAAGTCAAAGAAACTGGATTGGAAAATCGGTTGGTGCGACGGTTTCTTTTAAAGTCGAAAGTAAGGATCAACATATAGCTGTTTTTACTACACGACCTGACACCATTTTCGGAGTGACCTTTATGACGTTGGCGCCGGAACATGAATTGGTAGACCAAATAACAACCTTGGACCAAAAACAAGCTGTAGCTGATTACGTAGAAAAAACAGCCAAACGTTCAGAAAGAGAGCGGATGGCCGATGTAAAAACTATTTCAGGTGTTTTTACTGGAGCTTATGCTGAGCATCCTTTTACCAAAGAAGCGGTGCCGATTTGGATTGGAGATTATGTTCTTGCAGGTTACGGTACAGGAGCTGTAATGGCGGTTCCTTGCGGGGATGAAAGAGATTATGCTTTTGCGAATTTCTTCAAAGGCCAAAATGGAATGACAGAAATAAAAAACATATTTGAGAATATTGATATTTCGACAGCGGCTTATGGTTCTAAAGATAATGTTATAATTGCCAACTCGGATTTTCTAAATGGTCTAAGTTATAAAGAAGCTTCTAAAAAAGCCATTCAAGAATTGGAGGCTATTAATCAAGGTCAAGGAAAGACGAATTATCGTTTGCGTGATGCTGTTTTTTCTAGACAAAGATATTGGGGAGAACCTTTTCCAGTGTTTTATGTAGATGGTTTGCCACAAATGATCGAATCCGAACATTTACCAATTGCTTTACCAGAAGTAGAAAAATATTTGCCTACCGAAGATGGGCAACCGCCTTTAGGGAATGCTTTGGTTTGGGCTTGGGATACCGAAAAAAATCAAGTTGTTAGTACCAATTTAGTCAATAGTAGCACAATATTTCCTCTCGAATTGAACACGATGCCAGGTTGGGCGGGGAGTTCCTGGTATTGGATGCGTTATATGGATGCGCAAAATTCAACTGAATTTGCAAGCAAAGAAGCTTTGGCTTATTGGCAAAATGTAGATTTATACATTGGCGGAAGCGAACATGCAACTGGCCATTTGTTGTATTCCCGTTTTTGGAACAAATTTCTTAAAGATAAAGGATTTGCGCCAACCGAAGAACCTTTCAAAAAACTGATTAATCAGGGAATGATTTTGGGGATGAGTGCATTTGTGTATCGAATTGAAGGTACAAATACATTTGTTTCCAAAAATAAAATTGGCGAAGAAGTGGTGCAGCCAATTCATTCGGATGTTTCATTTGTTACTGGATCTGATGAATTGGATATTGAAAAATTCAAAAATTGGAGAGAAGAATATGCAGATGCTATTTTCATCACTGAAGATAATGGAAAGTATATTGTAGGTCGTGAAGTGGAAAAAATGTCAAAATCCAAGTATAACGTAGTTACGCCGGATGCTATTTGTGAACAATATGGCGCAGATACTTTACGTTTGTACGAAATGTTTCTAGGGCCTTTAGAACAGGCGAAACCATGGAATACAGCAGGAATTTCGGGTGTTTTTAGTTTTCTTAAAAAACTATGGCGTTTGTATTTTGACGAAAATGGTTTGATTGTAACTAATAATGAGCCTCAAAAAGAGAGTTTAAAAACGGTTCATAAAACCATAAAAAAAGTTAATGAAGACATTGAGAATTTCTCCTTCAATACTTCGGTGAGCCAATTCATGATTTGTGTGAATGAATTATCTACTCAAAATTGTCATGAGCGTACTGTTTTAGAGCCATTAGCTATCTTGATTTCACCTTATGCTCCGCATATTGCTGAAGAATTATGGTTTATGTTGGGGCATTCCGATTCCATTTCAACGGTTGATTTCCCTCAATTTGACCCGAAACACCTTGTTGAAAGCAGCAAGGAATATCCAGTTTCGTTTAATGGAAAAATGAGGTTCACAATCGAATTGCCTTTGGATTTATCCAAAGAGCAAATAGAAGCAATAGTAATGAATGACGAGCGAACTATTAGGCAACTTGATGGAAAAATGCCTAATAAAATAATTATTGTGCCTGGGAAAATTATAAATTTAGTGGGTTAGTAATCTGACAAAATTTCAGATATGTTAAGACAAACGAAAATGGCTTGCAATTTGATGTAGTTATTGTAAATTTATATTTTTAAAAACAAAATTATGGGAATGAGTTATTTAATATTAGCAGGTTTATTAATGTTGGTCAGTTGGTTGGTCAGCAACCGATTGAAGAATAAATTTGAAAAGTATTCAAAATTGCAATTGCAAAACGGAATGTCCGGAGCTGAAATTGCAGAAAAAATGTTGGCAGATCATGGAATCCGAGATGTAAGAGTGATTTCTACACCGGGTCAATTAACAGATCATTATAATCCAGTTGATAAAACAGTCAATTTAAGTGAGTCGGTTTATAATCAAAGAAACGCCGCTGCGGCTGCAGTTGCAGCTCACGAATGTGGTCACGCCGTGCAACATGCAACTGCCTATAGTTGGTTGACCATGCGTTCTAAATTAGTTCCAATTGTTAGTGTAGCTTCCAGCTATGTGCAATGGATTTTGATAGGTGGAATTCTTATGATGCAAACTTTTCCACAATTGTTGTTGATTGGAATTGTGATTTTTGCAGCGACAACTTTGTTTTCAATTGTTACTTTACCAGTAGAATATGATGCTAGTAATCGTGCCTTAGCTTGGTTAGAAAACAAAAGAATGTTGACACATCAAGAACACGACGGTGCAAAAGATGCTTTGAAATGGGCAGCTAGAACTTACGTTGTTGCGGCAATTGGTTCTGTTGCGACACTTTTATACTACGTGATGATTTATATGAATCGAAGATAATAGATTAAGTATTTCTAAAAAATCCGCAATGAAAGTTGCGGATTTTTTTTGCAATTCCTGATAGAGCCTTTATCCACGCTAAAAGCGCGGGATATCGGCTCTATCAGGGCTATTTTGCTTTTATTTTATTACATATTAAGTCACAATTCAATTACAACTGAATTTGGCGGTCAATTTGCTGATCTAAAGAAATAAAAGTTTCTGTTCTAGAAACACCTTCAATGGTTTGAATTTTTGTATTTAAAAGACTCATCAAATGTTCATTATCTTTGCAGATCATTTTTATTAGTATAGACCAGTTTCCAGTGGTGTAATGGCATTCTAAGACTTCAGGAATTTTTTTTAAGTCTTTCACTGCTTCTAAATTCCGAGCTGCTTTATCTAAATAAATCCCCACAAAAGCCATAGTGCGGTAGCCTAAAATTCTATTGTTTACAACAAATTTCGAACCTGATATCACTCCTGATTGTTCTAGTTTTCGTAAGCGTTGGTGAATTGCAGCACCAGAAATCCCTATTTTATTCGCAATCTGTAGAATAGGTTTTCGGGCATCTTCCATCAAATCACGTAGAATGTCTTTGTCTATTCCGTCAATTTCTACTTCTAAAGAATTAATTTTCATTACTATTTTAATTTAAACTAAAAAGCCATTTTTAGTTTTATTTCGAAAGTAAATATATTAAAAAAACCATCATTTAAAATAAATAATGATTTTTTCAAGTTATTTAATAAAAAATCTAAGCTCTTACATTATCTGGATTATAGCCCATATATGGGACTTCTTTTTCTTTAAAAACAACACCATACTCTTCCAATTCTTTCAAAATTGGTTCATATACTTCTTTGTTTATTGGCAACTGAACCCCAGGATTTGTTATTTTGCCATTTAATATTTGTAATGTAGCCATAGCAACGGGTAATCCAACAGTTTTTGACATCGCCGTATACGTTTGGTCTTCGCCTATACAAACCATTTTAGAGTCAATTTGTTTTTGGATACCATCAATTTCATAGCCGAATTTGTGGTACATCACAATCATGTCTTTGTCTTTTGGCTCTAAAGTCCATTTATCGGAAAGTATTTTTTCGAGAATTTGAGCTGGACTAGCATTTTTCAAACCCACAATTATGTTTGCGTTAAAGAGGTCAAGTTCTAATAATTTGTCCCACATGATATCGTCTTGTTCAATTCCGAGAATTAAACGCAATTTAATTTCTACAGAATCTGTTGGATGATAGGGGAGAAATAAGTTTGTAAATCCTCGATAGCTGATTGTTTCAGAGTTGTCAATGGTGTAGGTGTCGTCTGTCATCCCTAATTGAACAAACATGTTCCAAGCTCTTGAAAATCCAACCCGACGGATAGTTCCGCGGTATAAAGTCAACACCTTGTCAAGTCCATAAACACTTCTGTATTTCAAAGAATCTCGATTGGCATAAGCTTCAAATCTTCCGTAGCCTTCAACATCTAAAAGTTCTGTTCTTCGAAAAAGTTTATGATAAGGTATGTATTTATAAGTTCCCTCCTGTATGAACTTTGCAGCGCCACCTTGTCCGGCTAATATTACGTTGCGAGGTGCCCAGGTAAATTTATAATGCCACAAATTAGTATCTGATTCTGGAGCTACTAATCCACCACAGAAAGACTCAAACAAAATCATTTTACCACCTTTTTCTCTAATTTCATTAATGACTTTCATCGCACTCATATGATCAATCCCCGGATCTAACCCAATTTCGTTCATAAAGATTAGATTGTTTTCTTTGGCGGCAGTATCTAATTCTTGCATGGCATCGCTAATATAAGATGCGGTCACCATGTGTTTTTTATAAATCAAACAATCTCTGGCTACTTCAATATGGAGATGGGCAGGTAGCATAGAAATTACAATATCTGCTTTTTGAATTGCATGATTCCTTTGAATTGAATTGTTAATATCCAAAGTAATTGCAGATGCATTCTTGTGATTATTAGTTTTTTTTTGTGCTAAATCTAATGAAATATCAGCGATACAAAGATGTAAATTTTCCTGTTCGGATTTTTTAAGTAGATACTGAATTAAAGAAGAAGCCGATCGGCCAGCACCAATAATTAGGATATTTCTCATGCTGTTTTTTATGAATGTTATACAAATGTATGGATTAGTTTAGGCTAAAAAATTTCAATTGATGTTAAAAATAATCAGAATCAAATTTTGATTTATTAAAATAAGATAACTTTGAGGGTTCTGATTTGAATTGGGTTCTGATTTTTTTTTGTATTTAATTAAATCTTAAAAACAGTCTTCATTTAATATATTACTAATAAATTTACTCCCTATTTTAAGAATCTAATTATGGAAAAAAAAATTATTTCGACAGCGGCAATTTTAGGAATGATTGCAATTATTTTGGGCGCTTTTGGCGCTCATGCTTTAAAAAAAATATTGTCTTTGGATCAACTAAATACTTTTGAAACCGGAGTCAAATATCAAATGTATCACGCCTTATTTTTATTGTTTTTGGGGACTACGAATATTGTTTCGGATAGGGTGCGAAACCGGATTTTTTATCTTGTTGTATCAGGAGTATTTTTGTTTTCAGGTTCCATCTATTTATTGGCTACCAATAGCTTAATTAATATCGATTTTAGATTAATTGGACCGCTAACACCTATTGGAGGATTCTTACTAATATTTGCTTGGTTCAATTTATTTATCAATATTTTAAAGAAAAAGCCATAATATTTGAAGATTATTCAACGTTTGTAAAAATTTAGAATTACTTTTGTATTGGAAAACATTCAACACAAATACAATTCAATGGATACTCATGCTCAAATTACGAAATCGATTGCGTTAGAAAACTACGGAATCCAAAATGTCGAAGAAATTATTTACAATCCATCCTATAAATTTTTATTTAATGAGGAATTAAATCCAGATTTGAGAGGCTATGAAAAAGGGCAGTTGACAGAACTCGATGCGGTTAATGTCATGACGGGAGTTTTTACAGGTCGATCACCAAAAGATAAATACATTGTAAGAGATGATGTTACTGAAGATACAATTTGGTGGTCCTCTGAAAAAGCAAAAAATGATAATAAACCAATCTCTCAGGAAACTTGGAATGCCTTAAAAGAAAATACGGTAAGCCAATTATCTAATAAGAAAAAATTATACGTTGTAGATGCCTTTTGTGGAGCTAACGAAGATTCAAGACTTAAAGTACGTTTTATCTTAGAAGTAGCTTGGCAGGCTCATTTTGTAAAAAATATGTTTATTCGTCCAACAGAAGATGAACTAGAATATTTTGGAGAAGCCGATTTTGTTGTAATGAATGCTTCTAAAACCGAATTTAAAGATTTTGCTGCTCACGGATTGAATTCAGAAGTTTACATTGCTTTCAATTTAACTGAAAAAATTCAATTAATTGGTGGTTCTTGGTATGGGGGAGAAATGAAAAAGGGATTATTTTCCATGATGAACTATTATTTGCCATTGAAGGGAATAGCCTCTATGCACTGTTCTGCTAATAAAGGTAAAGAAGGTGATGTTGCGGTATTCTTTGGTTTATCCGGAACAGGAAAAACCACTTTATCTACAGATCCAAAAAGAGAATTAATTGGAGATGATGAACACGGTTGGGATGATGATGGTGTTTTTAACTTCGAAGGAGGTTGTTATGCTAAAACTATTGATTTAAGTAAAGAGAATGAACCTGATATATTTAATGCAATTCGTAGGGATGCATTATTAGAAAATGTAACTGTCGATGCAAATGGCAAAATTGATTTTTCAGATAGCACAATAACTCAAAATACAAGAGTATCATATCCAATATATCATATTGTTAATATTGTAAAACCAATTTCAAAAGCAGGTCCTGCATCTAAAGTTATCTTTTTGACTGCAGACGCTTTTGGAGTTATGCCTCCTGTTTCTAAATTAACAGCCGAGCAGACTAAATATTTTTTTCTTTCTGGTTTTACAGCAAAATTAGCAGGAACTGAAGTTGGAGTCACTAAACCGGAGCCAACTTTTTCGGCTTGTTTTGGAAAAGCATTTTTATCTCTTCACCCAACAAAATACGGTCAGGAATTAGTTCGTAAAATGGAAGATAACCATGCTGAAGCTTATATGGTTAATACAGGATGGAATGGAACAGGTAAAAGAATTTCAATAAAAGATACCAGAGCCATAATTGACCGGATATTAGATGGTTCTATTGAACATGCTATAATGCAAACGATACCTATTTTTAATTTAAAAATTCCAAAAGCTTTAGAAGGATTAGAAGATAGAATTTTAGACCCTAGAAAAACTTACGAAAATGAGAATCAGTGGACTGAAAAAGCAAAAGATTTAGCCAATCTTTTTATTAAAAACTTTGCACAATATACCGATAATGAAGAAGGTGAAAATTTAATAAAAGCCGGACCTCAATTATAAATTAGACGGTAGTAAAGCATTAGTAGACAGATTTATAAGCAAATTACAATTAAAATCCTCATTTTATAAATGAGGATTTTGTTTTAAGAAAACGATTTCTTTTATTTAAATAGAAAGTTTACTATCTGAAAATTAATAATTTAACTAATTCTAAGCTTTCTTTTTGATATTATCCTAATTCTTAACATTAGCTATTGTTAGTTCAAATGAATTTAGTTTCTTTGCTTATATAAATCTAAAAATGAAATAGTTATGTCTATTAAGAAGCAATTTATAAAAACAAAACCAGTTTGTAAAGTAACTTTCTCTGTTGAAGCCAAAAACTCTTTTTCGGCATCAGTTGTTGGTGATTTCAATAATTGGAATTCTACTGTAGGAGAATTAACAAAATTAAAAAACGGTACATTTAAAGGGGTATTTGATTTGGACAAAGATTCCAATTATGAGTTTAAATACTTGATTGATGGTGCTTATGTTAACGAAGAAGCTGCCGATTCCTATAAATGGAATGAATATGCAGGGGCAGAAAACAGTGTTTTAGAAGTCTAGATAGTCTAATTTGAAAAACAAAAAATCGCTCCTATGGCGATTTTTTTGTTTTTATGAATCTTTTTAAATTTTCTAATTTTTTTAGATGGTACTCAAATCAAATTCGCTTTTGATTTCAACCGGAATTTGATTGGGTTTAAAAAGTATGGCAGTAAGACCTCCTTTTAAAAGTATTTTAGAATCTTTTAGCTCCAGCCAACTTCCCTCTCTTAAACCTAAAACAGACGGTGAATTAAATTTGTGGTATTCTTTAATTCGGGTTTCTCGACTTTCACCCATAAATTTTGCCTGAGAATCCAAATCCAAATAATGCGGATTCAAATTGAAAGGAAGTATTCCTAAGGTTTGAAAACTTGGTGGATAAACAATAGGCATGTCATTTGTTGTCTGCATGCTTATTCCTGTTATATTACTTCCAGCGCTAGTTCCCAGATATGGTGTACCCTTTTTTAAGGTTTCGGATAAAACCGTCATCACTTTATTTTTGTATAGTTCCTTTACCAATAAAAAAGTATTTCCACCACCCGTAAAAATCCCTTCTGCTTTTTCGATAGCATCGATAGGGTTTTGAAATTCGTGAATTCCTTTGATTTTTTTATTGATTTTTGCAAAAGCTAAGCTCACAGAGTATGTATAATCAACATGTGAAATTCCACTTGGTCTTGCATAAGGAATAAATAAAATAGTTTTGCAGTTTTTAAAAAGTAGTTCCAGTTCTGGTAAAAGATAGTCTAGGAATTGACCACCATGAATGGAGGAACTACTTGCTATAATTAGATTTTTCATTTATTAATTTCAAAAATATATTTTGGATAAAGATAAAAAATAGCTTTACTAACATGGACATTATTCCTTTTTAAATTAACATAATTTTATCAATTTGTTAATAGTTTATTAGGAATTCATTCTGATATATTTACAATCGGATAAAAGCCAAAGATTCATGAATAAATTACTGCTTACTTTTTTTATTCTCCTTTCCATTTCTTTTTCGGGTATAGCACAGCAACCTACGAGTAAAATTTTGAAAGGGAAAGTTATTGCTGATGCTCTTTATTTAGAGGATATTTACGTGATTAATACTAAAACAGAATTTTCAACAAAGACAATAAGTGGTGGTTATTTTTCTATTGCGGTTACAGTTGGCGATACCTTAATGTTGTCTTCGACCCAGTTTAAAGGCGTCCGATTAACTATGACCCAAGCCGATTTAGATAAGGATTTATTTTTTGTTAAAATGCAGCCAACTATGACTCAATTGGCAGAAGTTGTTGTTTATCAATTTAAAAATATTAATGCAGTAGATTTGGGAATTATTCCTAAAGGACAAAAAACCTATACTGTTGCTGAGCGTAGATTAAGAACAGCAACGGGTTTGGATTCCCGAATAGGATTGAATACCTCACTTTCTATAGATCCTTTATTGAATTTGTTTTCTGGAAGAACGGCTGAATTATTAAAGAATATTGAAGTTGAAAGGAAGGAAATTTTATTAGAAAAAATAAAATATACCTTTGATGATGATTATTTTGTAGGTAAATTAAAAATACCATCAGAATATGTAAAAGGATTTCAATATTATATCGTAGAAAACAATAGATTTGTCCAAATGATTAATTCAAAAAATAAAGAAATGACTGCCTTCTTAATGGGAGAATTGGCTACAAAATATTTACAATTAATTCGAAGTGAAAAAAAATAATACTTTATTCTGTCTGCTAATTTTTCTTTGTCAATTTACTTTCGGACAAAATGAAATAGAAAAAAATGTTTTAGGTCAAATTACAGCTGATTCTAGTTCGGTCGAAAACATTAATATCATAAATCTTAGATCTAAAAATACAACAGCAACTAATAAAACAGGGGAGTTTAGAATGCTTTTAAGAATTGGTGACATATTGGTTTTGTCGTCCTTTAATTTAGAAACTAGGCGAAAAACTATAAAAGAGGGCGATTTGGAATTAGAAACTCTTAGTATTAAGATGAATCCAAAGATGAATCCTTTAAAGGAAGTCATTGTTAATGAAAATTCAGCTATAAATGCAGAGAACTTAGGGATTGTTCCATATGATCAAAAGAAATATACTCCAGCAGAACGGAAATTGTATACTGCTAGATCAGGTTTGCTGGATCCTTTAATTAATAAAATGTCCGGAAGAACAGGTATGCTAAAAAAAGAAGTATTAGTAGAAAGAAATGAAAAATTATTATTAAAATTCGATGGTCTGTATGAAGATAATTACTATATTGAGGTATTAAAAATCCCCAAAGAATACATTAAAGGTTTTCAGTATTTTCTAATAGAAGATTCTGATTTTGCTAGAGCCCTTGATGAAAAAAATAAAACAATGACTCTTTTTTTAATAAAAAGATTAGCCCTTAATTATCATGAAATTATCACAAATGAACAGAACATTACTTTTTAGTTTTAGCTTGCTATGTCAATTTTGTTTCGGTCAAATAGAAACTAGAAAACTATTAGAAGGCCAGGTAATAAACGAATCTGCAAAAGTTGAAAACGTTATTGTTTTTAATGTTAATTCAAAAACAGGAACAGTAGTAGATGAACAAGGATTTTTTAAGGTTTTAGTAAAAGCAAAAGATACTTTGGTTTTTTCAAGTTTAGAATTTAAAGCTAGAAGAATTATACTAAGTGTAGAACAATGTTCGGCTTCTCTATTAATTGTAAAACTCGATAAATATACAAATGAGTTGGCAGAAGTCATTGTATATAAGCCTTTAGATTTAAAACCGATTAACAATTCTCAATCCTCTGTCGATCAAAAATTTTTTGATGATAAACAATCTAAAGCAAAAATCAATACCATGCCAAGCTATGCAGGAATTGAAAACGGAGTTGATTTCGTAAGAATTTACAAGGATGTTGCAAAGGTTTTTAGAAATAAAAACAGAGAAGGAAGTCCTTCACTTGTAGATTTAGGTTTTACTAAAGAAGTCATGGGGCGATTTGAATATCATTTTTTTACCGATAAACTAAATTTAAAGGATAGTGAAATTCAGCTTTTTCTAGTCTTTTGTGAAAATGATTTCGAATCTAAAAAATTCAAAAAAACAGATTCTGATTTTACAGTAATGGATTTTTTGATCACTAAAAATAAAGAATTTAAAGCTTTAGTTAATGCTGAAAAATGAGAAAAACAATAAAGTATGTTCTGTTTAGCCTTTTTTTATTGAGTTTAACCTCATTTAGTATTCATAAATTTTATGTTTCAATCTATCAGATTAATTATGCTACAGATAAGAAGATGATTCAAATTACTTCGCGAATATTCATAGATGATATGAACAAAGCCTTAGAAAATAAATATTCAAAGAAAACGCATCTTGGAGAAGAAAATGAAACTATTGAAGATGTTGCATTAATGAATAAATACCTGGTTGATAATTTTACCATAAAAGTTAATGGAGAAAATAAAACCTACAAATTCATCAGTAAAGAGATTGAAAACAATGTTATTATTGGATATTATTCTATTAGAAATATTCCAAAAATAAATAGTCTTGAGGTTCAAAATACAGTTCTTCTTGACCTTGGGTTTGATCAACAAAATATTATTCAGTCTAAACTTTATGGAGAAAAGAACAGTCTTTTGTTGACGAGTAACATAATAAAAGGAGTGTTAAAATAGGCATAAAATATCTGGGCTCCCTATAAAACACTTACTTTTAACTTTATTAATGATTTACTTACCTGCAATTTCGAATTTATGAAAAAATTTACTTCCATTCTATTCCTTTTTTTACTATCAATCAGTACTTTAATTGCACAAGAAACTGCAAAAACTAAAGAAAAAGGACACCCTGATGAGAATAAGTTTCGACAGATGTATGATTTGTTAGCTACTCCAAATATGTATAGAACAGCATCTGGAGCTCCAGGGCCTGAATATTATCAGCAGCAAGCCGATTATAAAATTGATGTTGAAATTGACGATAAAAACACCAAGTTATATGGAAATGAAACCATAACTTATCATAATAATGCTAAAGAGCCGTTGAACTACTTGTGGGTACAAATGGATCAAAATCAACAAGCACGTACTTCAAAAACACCATTGGTAAGTAGTAATAAAACAGATCCAGCAATAAGTACACAAGCATTTTCAAGAAAATATTTAGAAGAAAAATTTGATGGAGGTTTCAAAATTGAATATGTAAATGATTCTAAGGGAAGTCCAATGAAATATACCGTAAACGAAACGATGATGCGTATTGAGTTAGACAAGCCACTGGTTTATGGTCAAAAGATATCCTTTTCAATAAAATATTGGTATAATATCAATAATTATATTGTCGATGGAGGTCGTTCGGGTTATGAGCATTTTAAGACAGATGGAAATAATTTATATGTCATTGCTCAGTTTTTTCCGAGAATGGCTGTTTATAATGATGTAGAGGGTTGGCAAAATATGCAATTTTGGGGTAGTGGAGAGTTTGCATTGCCTTTTGGGAACTATGAAGTAAGCATTACAGTGCCTGCAGATCATATTTTGGAAGCAACAGGAACACTACAAAACAGGAATGAAGTATTCACGGCCGAACAACTAAAAAGATATGCACTTGCTGAAAAATCTTTTGATAAACCTGTAATTGTTGTTACTCAAGCGGAAGCCGAATTAGCAGAAAAATCATTTTCTGATAAGAAAAAAACTTGGAAATTCAAAGCTGATAATGTTCGTGATTTTGGAATTTCAACTTCAAGAAAATTCATTTATGATGCGATGGCAGTGAAATTAGGGGATAAAACTGTAATGGCTATTTCTTTATATCCTAAAGAAGGAAATCCGTTATGGGAAGAATATTCTACTCGGGTTGTGGCTCATACTTTGAAAAGTTATTCCAGTTTGACTTTTGATTATCCTTATCCAAAAGCAATTTCTATAAATGCACAAGATCAAGGAATGGAATACCCAATGATTTGCTGGAATTTTGGACGACCTGAAACAGATGGTAAATATTCGGATAGAGTTAAATTCGGAATGATTGGAGTTATCATACACGAAGTGGGACATAACTTTTTTCCAATGATTGTTAATTCTGACGAACGTCAATGGACTTGGATGGATGAAGGATTGAACTCTTTTATGGATTACAAAGCGAAGATAGAATGGGATAAGAATTTTCCTGTAACAAGAGGACCAGCAAAAAATATTGTTCCATACATGAGTGGAGCCCAATCTGGTTTGGAGCCAATTATGTCTAATTCAGAAAGTATTCGTCAATTTGGTAATAACGCATACGGAAAACCAGCAACAGCCTTAAATATATTAAGGGAAACAATAATGGGACATGAGCTTTTTGACTATGCTTTTAAAACCTATGCTAATAGATGGAAATTTAAACATCCGACACCAGAAGATTTCTTTAGGACTATGGAAGATGCTTCTGCAGTAGATTTAGATTGGTTTTTTAGAGGTTGGTTTTATACCACAGATTATACTGATATTGGAATTAAAGAAGTTAAAAAATATTTTGTAACAAACGATCCAAGCAAAGAGGTTAAAGATTTTCTAGCAAAAAAACCACAAAGGAGATCTGGTGTTGACGGTCCAATGGTATATATGACATCAGAAGGAAGCGAAGATTTTAAACCGGAGATGAATAAAGCTTTCGAAGTTAAAGAAATCAAGAGCCTTGATGAATATGTTCAAGCTACTTTTAGTAAAGATGAGCAAGCCAAGTTGGTTAATCCAAAATATTTTTATCAGGTTACCTTTAATAAGCCTGGTGGTTTAGTAATGCCAATTATTGTAGAAATAACCTATGAAGATGGTAGTATAGAAAATCAGACTTTTCCTGCTCAAATCTGGAGAATGAATGATGAGGAAGTTTCACGCACCTTTGCCACTCAAAAAGTAATTTCTAAAATCGTAGTTGATCCAAAATTAGAAACTGCGGATATTGATTTGTCTAATAATACCTGGCCAAAACAAGAAGAAAAATCAAAATTTGATTAATCAAATTTTTTTATGAAATAAGCCAATAAAAATCTGCTTAAGTTTGTAACTTTGCTAAGTTTAAAATTTTAAAATTATGTTTGGAATAGGTGGAGGAGAATTAATTTTTATCCTATTTGTAGTATTGATGCTATTTGGTTCTGATAAAGTTCCTGAAATTGCACGTACGATGGGAAAAGCGATGGCGCAACTTAAAAATGCTACAAATGATATTAAAAGTGAGATCCAAAAGGGTGCAGAAGAAAATGGAATGGACAAAACATTTCAAGACTTTAGAACTAATTTTTCGGATGTAAGCAATAATATCAGTAATGAAATTACAAAGGCAAAAGACAATTTATTGGCCGAGACAAATACTCGTATCGAAGAAGTTAAAAAGGAAGTGGATGAGGTTTCGGGTCCAATTAAAAGAAAAGATTAATGTTAGATTGGATTTTAGAATTAGATAAAAATATTTTTATTTTCCTGAATAGTTTAGGCTCAGAATCATTTGACGGTTTGTGGTTAGTGATAACCCGACAAACAAGTTGGATTCCTTTTTTTCTAATTATTTTATATCTGATTTATAAAAAAATCGGATTAAAACAAAGTCTTTTTTTATTGTTATTTGTTGCCGTTTTAATTACTTTTTCGGATCAAATAACTAATGTTTTTAAAAGAGGATTTGAACGACAGAGACCTTGTAATAATCCAGAAATAATGTCATTTATAAGAATTGTACAAAAAAGAGATTCTTTTAGTTTCTTTTCTGGACATGCAGCGAATACTATGGCTGTAGCTACTTTTTTATATTTTATTTTTAAAAATCAATTCAAATATTTAGGATTTTTATTTATTTGGCCACTGGTTTTTGCCTACAGCAGAATTTATCTTGGATTACATTATCCGACAGATATTCTGTCTGGATTTTTATTTGGTGCTGTCAGCGGGTTTGTAATGTTTAAGATATACAAGGCGCTACAAAGTAAATTTTTTCCTACAGAAGCTTAAGGAGCGAATAGCTTGATTTTTATTTAGAAATCACATTTTTTGTTTTGCTTTTGTCCACGCCAAAAAAGCGTGTGATAAAAGCTCAATCAGGACTGTGAAATAATATTTCGGCTTTTTCGAAATTTTATAAAATCCGACTCACCGTTAATCCGTCCCGAATGGGTAACAAAACAGTTTCTACCCTTAGATCATTTTTTAATAGCTGATTGTACTCTAAAAGTATTTTAGTACTTAAATCTTTCGGGTTCAAAGGTTCTAAAACTTTACCGCTCCACAAAACATTGTCCGACAATATGATTCCGCCCTTATTCATTTTCGGGACAATCAATTCAAAATAATTGAGGTAATTTTCTTTATCAGCATCAATAAAAACCAAATCAAATTTTAAATCTAAATACGGAATTATGGTAATTGCTTCTCCAAGATGTTGCACTATTTGGTTTGCCCAAGCTGATTTATCAAAATATTTTCTTTGAAAACCAACTAATTCTTCTTTGATGTCAATGGTATGTATACTACCATTTATTTGCATGCCTTCGCACAAGCACAAAGTGGCATAACCGGTATAAGTGCCTATTTCTAGGATATTTACGGGTCGAATTAGTTTGGATAACATACTCAAAACACGACCCTGAAAATGGCCACTTAACATTCTGGGCAATAATATTTTTTGGTAGGTTTCTTTGTTTAAAGCCGCTAATAATTCTGGTTCGTTTTCAGAATGTTGCTCGATATAATCCTCTAATTCTTGTGAAATAAAATGCATCTAAACCAATTTTTTTATTTTCGGTAAAGTTATCAATTTATCAAATCAATAAATCAAGAAATACTCCTTAAATTTGCAGCATGCAAATGGAGAAAAAAGACATACGAGCCTTAACTAAAGAACAATTACGTGAATTTTTTGTCACTAATGGAGATCAGGCTTTTCGGGGTGTACAGGTTTATGAATGGTTGTGGAGTAAAGGAGTTCACCGATTTGAAGACATGACTAATGTTTCTAAACCAACGCGAGAAATGCTAGAAAATAACTTTGTGATTAACCATATCAAAGTTGATACGATGCAACGTTCAAGCGATGGAACTGTAAAAAATGCAGTTCGCTTGCATGATGGTTTGGTCGTAGAAAGTGTTTTGATTCCAACAAATACCAGAACAACAGCTTGCGTTTCAAGTCAAGTTGGTTGCAGTTTAGATTGTAATTTTTGCGCAACTGCCCGACTAAAAAGAATGCGAAATTTAAATGCGGATGAAATTTATGATCAGGTTATGGCCATCGATAAAGAAAGTCGATTGTATTACAATCATCCTTTGTCTAATATTGTTTTCATGGGAATGGGAGAGCCCTTGATGAATTACAATAATGTTTTGAAAGCTATTGAAATGATTACTTCTGCCGAAGGTCTTGGCATGTCACCAAAAAGAATTATGCTTTCGACCTCCGGAGTACCAAAAATGATAAAAAAATTAGCTGATGACGATGTTAAATTTAAACTAGCTGTTTCACTACATTCTGCAATAGATGAAATTCGATCTCGAATTATGCCTTTTAGTGCTAATTTTCCTTTGGCAGATTTGAAAGAATCGTTAGAATATTGGTATTCCAAAACAAAGAGCAAAATTTCTTACGAATATGTGGTTTGGAAAGCTATTAATGATAATAAAGAGTCAATAGATGCGCTGGTTAGGTTTTGTAAATATGTGCCCTGCAAAGTTAACTTAATAGAATACAATCCTATCGATGATGGTGAATTTCAACAAGCGTCTGAAGAATCGATAAATGCTTATATAAAAGCGCTGGAATCGAGTGGAATAGTAGTGAAAGTGCGACGTAGTCGAGGAAAAGATATTGATGCTGCCTGTGGTCAATTGGCTAACAAAGAAGCAGAAGCTTAATTTTAGACTTTAGCTCAAATTAAAAAGAGGTTGACTTAACAAAAGTCAACCTCTTTTTTGTAAAAACTAGAATTATTTTTTCAATTCTATTATTTCTTTAGCAATAGTATGATTTGCTTTGAAAGTATATCCCATTGATTTTGCAATTGTTTGTGCAAATTGCTCCTGATATACTTGGTTTTCTGTATTAATCTCTCCTTTACCAATAATCTCAGGACCCATTGCTGCGAACCATATTTCGTGTGCATCTTTAATATCGCTACCGTGGCTGGTCCATTGTTCTTTTATTTTGTCTCCACGACCATGATCGGTTGTTATTATAAGCGTAGTTTTATTTTTATATTGTGAGTCATTTTGAACGAAATCCCATATTTGTTTGATCCAAGCATCTACTTGGTGCCCGGCATCTAAATAAGAACGATAGTGGCCTGCATGAGCCCACTCATCTGTTTCTCCGTAAGCAATATATAGCACATGCGGTTTGTTGGTTTTTAATTCATTTAAAGCTTCATAATGAGTAAATACATCTAAACATTCGTCTCCGTGAAAAGGTTTAAAAGAATCAGCAAGCATACTGTTAATTAATTTTTGTTGCTCTGTCGGATTCTTACCACCAATTTTGTCAAAGGCAGATATTACTGGAAAACCACTTCTTTCCTCATTTAATATTCTGTCAAAAGCATCCCAAGCACCAAAAGCAGCTACTTTTCCCTTTATGCCAGATTGCTTATTTAAAAATTCTAATACATTTTCATTTGGATTTCTTTTGTATCCGTTAGAATTGACCAAAGTATCTGCATAGCCTGTCATAATTTCATTGTACCCTGGATAGCTAAACCAAAATGGATTGGCATTATCCACTTTATTTTTTAAATCTCTATTCCCATAAATTTGTCCTTTTGAAGCTATTTCAGACCAAATAAAAGGCATTAGTTTTTCTCTTCTTTCTAATATATCGGTACTCCAATATTTCTTATAAACATAAGTACTGTCCCCTTGATTGAATTTTTTATCGTTAGCAATCTTGGAATCCATTCCTTTGAAAATTTCCTGCCATCTAAAACCATCTGTGGTTATGATAATAATATTTTCTGTTTTTTGAGAATAACTTACTACAGTTAAGAAAAAGCTCAGGAAGACTATTGTTTTTTTCATTACTAGATTTTTTATAGTTAAATATTAGTTTCAAAATTATAGTTTAGTTTATATTATAGAGTTAAGATAAGTTTAATAAATAAATTCAATTTAATAAATAATTTTTTTAAAATTGTTAGGTATCTTTGAAGCCGAATGAATATCACTTCACAAATAAAACAGCCGATCCAAATAGAGATGGAACTTTTTGAAAAAAAGTTCTATGAATCAATGAGTTCAAATGTAGCTTTGCTAAATCGAATTACCTATTATGTAGTTAATAGAAAAGGCAAACAAATGCGGCCAATGTTTGTTTTTCTTACCGCTAAAATGCTTTCTGAGGGTTCCGTAAACGAAAGAACCTATCGAGGAGCCTCCGTAATTGAATTGATTCATACTGCCACTTTGGTTCATGATGATGTAGTTGACGATAGTAATAGAAGAAGAGGGTTTTTCTCTATTAATGCCCTTTGGAAAAATAAAATTGCAGTTTTAGTAGGTGATTATTTACTTTCTAAAGGACTATTACTTTCTATTGATAATGGTGATTTTGACTTATTAAGAATTATTTCGGTTGCTGTTCGCGAAATGAGTGAGGGAGAATTATTACAAATTGAAAAAGCACGCCGACTTGATATTGACGAAGCTGTATATTATGAAATCATACGAAAGAAAACAGCAACACTTATTGCAGCATGTTGTGCACTTGGCGCAAAATCGGTAATTGAAGTAGAATCTCAGGTCGAAAACATGCGTAAATTTGGCGAACTCATTGGAATGGCTTTCCAAATTAAGGATGATTTATTTGATTATACAGAAGAAGCGATTGGCAAACCAACTGGGATTGATATCAAAGAACAAAAAATGACCTTGCCTTTGATTTATGTACTAAATCACTGCAGTTCGAAAGAAAAATCCTGGCTAATTAATTCAATCAAAAACCATAATAAAGACAAAAAACGAGTTAAAGAAGTCATTGCTTTTGTGAAAAACAATAATGGACTTGTTTATGCCGAAAAAAAAATGGTCGAATTTCAGCAAGAAGCACTTCAGCTATTGCATGTTTATCCGGAATCAAAATATAAGGAAGCTTTAATTCTGATGGTAAACTACGTAATTGAAAGGAAAAAATAACTTTCCTCGGTCCATTATTTCAATCAATCCTGATTTTTTTTAGATAATTCTACTCTTTTTTTTATAAATTTATAAGAGCATGCAACCTTTTTACAGAAAATCTCGTCTCTATAAATAGTAACACCTTATCCGATATTTTGAAAGTAATCCCTTTACATCAGGAAGAACATGAAATCATCCGTTTAGCTTACGAAAATAATCGTCAGGCTCAGCAAATGATATTCACTAAATTTTCTCCAAAGATGTTAGGGGTTTGTCGCCAATATATAAAGGATATTCAATATGCCGAGGATTTGATGTTAACGGCTTTTATGAAAGTCTTTTCTAATTTGAGGAATTTTGAAAATAAAGGTAGTTTCGAGGGTTGGATTCGCCGTATTATGGTCAATGAATGTATTTCATATATTAGAGTTCAGAAAAAAGTAGTCTTTTTAGAAGAAACAACCTATATAGAAGAAAGTTTTAATTCGATTGATATTGAATATAGTATCGATGAGATTCAATTTCTTATTGATCAATTGCCGGAGGGTTACAAAATGGTTTTTAATTTATATGTAATTGAAGGATATAAGCACTTAGAGATTGCAACAATGTTAGGGATAAATGAGGGTACATCAAAATCGCAATTATCACACGCTAGAAAGATGCTAAAAAAACAGATTCAGACACTAAAAAATTATAGTTATGGAACAGACTAAATTAGAAAAGGAAATCAGACAGCAATTAAGTGTTCGGGAAATTGCTCCTGCTACTGATGCTTGGGATAAATTGAATTCAATGCTTGGTCAAGAAACCGAAATACAACTTAAAAGGAATTATAATTGGTTGTATACTGCAGCTAGTATTATAGGATTCCTATTAATTGGAACGGTGTTTTTTAGTCAGACGGAAACGCTCATCGATCTTAAAAGAGAGGATGTAGTTATAGTGAATAAAAAAACAGTCTCACCTTTAGAGGATAATTTAAAAATCACCGGGGTGAATCATTCTGGAAACCCATTGGTGGTTACTAAAGTAAA
>Ga0209084_1000425_pt1 | contig 39759 bp, 28 predicted proteins | sample C_130820_MF_Meta_FD_187309 | JGI IMG/M metagenome (GOLD analysis project Ga0209084, IMG submission 187309) | Freshwater microbial communities from Lake Croche, Canada to study carbon cycling - C_130820_MF_MetaG (SPAdes) (version 2) | ecosystem: Environmental > Aquatic > Freshwater > Lake... | reverse complement strand
ACTTAGGTCAAGGTAACACATGGGTAGACACAAGTAATGGGGATATTTACATATATGCATAATAAAAAATATAGGTTATGGCTTTCAAACTCAATCAAATAGTAGGTAAAAAACCTACTGAAAACACAGTACCAGTACCAGCTCCTGCTCCAGATAATCAACTTAGTGTGCAGGAGTTGGCTTTTTTACTTAGTACTTTAAAACAAGTAACTTTAACAGGAGAGCAAGTGGAATTCATGTATAATTTAATCATGAAGCTGCAAAAACAATATATTGCACAAGGCTCATAACATCTCTGTTTTTCATTATTTTTTACTATTTATATAGGATATAGGTTCTATAATATAGAACACTGTTAATAGGCCCGAAAGGGAAGTGGGCTTAACACATTGTTAAGTTGCCAACCATTAAAAGTAAAAAAATATGCCTAGTTGGCGCAAAGTAGTAGTATCAGGCTCTGATGCTAGTTTTAATTCAGTAATTGCAACAACCAATGTAGTTGCACAGTCTTTCACGGGTTCATTGTTTGGTACTGCTTCTAACGCAGTAAGCTCATCTTATACGTTAAGTTCATCGTATGCATTATCTACAACATCTGCATCATATGCCTTAAGCTCTTCATATGCAGTAAGTTCTTCTTATGCTGTAAGCTCTACAAGTGCTTCGTATGCTTTGAGTAGTTCATATGCAGTAAGTTCTTCTTATGCCCTAAGTAGTTCTTATGCTGTATCAGCAACAACTGCTTCATTTGCAACTAACTTTACGGCTTCTAACATACTTGTAAACGGTACAATAACAGCTCAAACATTAAATGTTCAGTACATAACATCATCTACTGAGTATAGTAGTGGATCTAATGTATTTGGTAACAATACAACTAATACACAGCAATTTACTGGTTCAGTAACAATAACAGGATCTTTAGCAGTAAATGGTCCAGTAAATGTTACCAAAGGAATTACAGGTTCATTATTAGGTACCTCTTCTTATGCTGCTCAAGCTTTAAGTTCTTCGTATGCTCAAACAGCATCTTATGTCTTAAATGCTGTAAGTGCTTCGTTTGCTCAAACAGCATCTTATCTTTTAAATAGCGTATACTCAAGGGAATTACACATATCTCAAGAGAGCGGTAGTGATACAACTGGTAACGGTACTTTACTTAAGCCATATGCTTCAATTACTAAAGCATTAGCCAACGCTTCATCAGGATTCCTACTCACCGTTCATCCCGGTACATACACAGAAACGGTTAATATAAGCGGGTCGGCAAATAACATTACTTTAGCTTCACCTTCTCAATTAATGGGAGGTATAGTTAATATTTCAGGTTCAATAAACGTAGCGCAAACAGTATCTTCGGTTAGGTTGGCCGGAATAAATGTTGATACTATTAATCATACAGGCAGTTGTAATTTATATCTTCAAGACTTAAGTATTAATACTGCTCTTAATAAGACATCAAACAACTATTTACAAGCAACTAATATAAGCTGTGAATATCCAGCTACAATAGGATTAACAGGAAGTGGTAGTGTAGTAATATCAAATTCTAAATTAGGAGTATTAACTGTAAATAACGTTAATACTATTGCAAATCTTTCTAATAACCTCTTTGTCGTTACACCTTCTTGCGTAGCAGGTACTTTATTTATAGACGGCGGTACCATTTATTCTCTAGGTGAATCAACAGCAGCAGTATTTGGTTCAGCAGGAGCAGTAGTAAGTTTAAAGGATGTAGTATGTTTTACTCCTTCAAATGCTTTAGCAAAAATAGGTTTGAATGCTGCTACTTTATACGGTATTCAAAATACTGCTTACAATAAAGCTAGTAGTACACTAGGCATATCGTTAGGCAGCAATGCTCACTTTCAAACTATAACAGCAACTTCATTTACAGGTTCTTTATTTGGCACTGCTTCTAACGCAGTAAGCTCATCTTATACATTGAGTTCGTCTTATACAGTAAGTTCTTCCTATGCTACAAGCTCTACAAGTGCGTCTTATGCCTTAAGTTCTTCTTATGCAGTAAGTTCTTCTTATGCTACAAGTTCTACGAGTGCATCGTATACTTTGAGTAGCTCATATGCAGTAAGTTCTTCCTATGCTACAAGCTCTACAAGTGCGTCTTATGCCTTAAGTTCTTCTTATGCAGTAAGTAGTTCTTATGCTACAAGCTCTACGAGTGCGTCTTATGCCTTAAGTAGTTCTTATGCATTAAGCTCTTCTTATGCACAACAAGCAGACAGTGCTACAAGTGCATCGTATGCATTAAGCTCTTCTTACGCAGTAAGTAGTTCTTACGCAGTAAGTTCTTCTTATGGTAGAAGCTCTACAAGTGCATCTTATGCCTTAAGTAGTTCTTACGCAGTAAGTTCTTCATATGCTACAAGTTCTACGAGTGCATCTTATGCAGTGAGTTCTTCTTATGCAATAACCTCATCACTTCCATTATTAGGAATTGTAACAGCTTCAGTTACTGCATCTACAATTACCTTTACAAAAGGAGATCAAACAACTTTTCAAATTGTAGTAGCGCAATCTGGATCTGTTCAATCAGCTTCTTATGCAGCATTTTCAACTAGTGCATCTTATGCAGTAAGTTCTTCCTATGCTACATCAGCAACAACTGCTTCATTTGCAACTAATTTTACAGCTTCTAATATATTAGTAACAGGAACTATTACAGCCCAAACATTAAATGTTCAGTACATAACATCATCTACCGAATATAGTAGTGGATCTAATGTATTTGGTAACAATACAACTAATACACAGCAATTTACTGGTTCGGTAACAATAACTGGTTCTTTAGCAATAAATGGTCCAGTAAATGCTACTCAAGGAGTTACAGGTTCTCTTTTAGGTACCTCTTCTTACGCTGCTCAAGCTTTAAGTTCTTCTTATGCGGTAAGTGCGTCCTACTTTAACGCATCTATTCAAACAAACGGAACTACTTTATATTCTACAAACCCAGCAACTTCTAATTTTAGCGTTAATAACAGTATATTTTTTGGATCTAATGCTGCAAGTGGAGCATCCAGTGCCTATAACTCAAACTTTTTCGGAGCTAATGCCGGATGTGCTGCACAGTATGCTAGTAATGCAAACATTTTCGGAAATAATGCCGGATGTGGTGCAACGTTTGCTAATAATATAAACTTTATTGGAGTCAATGCTGGATGTGGTGCAATTAATGGTTTTAACTCAAACTTTATTGGATCCGGTGCTGGTCAAGGTGCAACAAATGCTTGCTATTCAAACTTTATAGGAAACAATACTGCGTATGTGGCACCTAGTGCTAGTTTTTCGAATTTAATTGGATATAATGTCGGATCTACTTCTAATATTGGTGGACCTGGAATTGGAAAAAATAATATTATCATAGGTACTAATATTACGCTACCTGATAATTATTCTAATGGTATTAACCTAGGCGGTTTAATATTCGGTAGTGGGTCATATTTTAGCCAAACATATGCAGATATATTATCAGGCTCAGCAAATGGTAGAGTAGGTATTAATCAGCCTAATCCTAGTGCTACTTTAGATGTTAATGGTAATACCACAATAAGCGGTAGCTTATTTGTGACTGGTTCTACAACTCAACTAGGTAACAATCAAGTAACAGGTTCATTTAAAGTATCAGGAAGTACTTTGTTACAAGGTACCGTTGGTATTACAGGTAATAGCACTCTTACTGGTTCCTTCTTAGTAAGTGGTTCAACTACTCAAGTAGGTAATAATACATTAAGTGGTAACATGGTTTTAAGTGGTAGTTTTAATATAACTGGATCTGAAACATTTATTGGTGCTTTAAGTTTAACTGGCTCGTTAAGTGTAAGTGGTTCTCAATCATTTGTAGGAGGTAACTTTTTAGTAGGCAACACTCAAGTATCAGGCACTTTGGCTGTAACTGGATCTACTATACTATCAGGTAGTGTTGCGATCTCTGGTTCTTTAGCGGTAAATGGTCCAATAAATGCTATTAGGGGAGTTACAGGTTCTCTTTTAGGTACTTCTTCTTACGCTACCCAAGCTTTGAGTTCTTCCTATGCTCTAAGTAGTTCCTATTCACCAGGTTCCGATTCTTCTGTATCAGCTTCATATGCTTTAAGTTCTTCTTATACTGTATCAGCTTCTTATTCATCAGGTTCCAGCGCTTCAGTATCAGCTTCATATGCTTTAAGTTCTTCTTTTGGAATTAGCAGCTCGTATGCTTTAAGTTCTTCTTTTGGAATTAGTAGCTCGTATGCTTTAAGCTCTTCTTACACTTTAAGTAGTTCATATGCAGTAAGCTCTTCCTATGCTACATTTGCAACATCTGCTTCTTATGCAGCTACTGCTTCAAGAGCTGATGCTACAGCAACTACGCCATTTGTAGTAGGTGGAACTTCAGTATATTATGGAACAGTTAATTCATCAACTGCAGGTTCAAACAACTTATTTAATTTGCCAACTGGATCATTTACAGCTGGAACATTTCAATATACAGTTTATAATGGTTCCAATGCAAGAGCAGGTCAAGTAATCGCTTCTTGGAATAACGGAAATATTCAGTACACAGATTTTTCATCACCAGATAACGGTTCAACAACAGCAGTAACAATGTCTGCAGCAATAGTAGCATCTCAGTTGCAATTTAATGCTCAGACAGGTACTTCAGGTTGGACAATTAAAAGTACAGGAACATTAATTTAAAAATTTAAAATAAAACAATAAACATGTATCAAGTTAAAATGCAATACGTCCCAGGTAATCGTATAATTTGGGTAGCACAAATAAATTCAACTGATCCAATTTACAATTACGATACTGAAGCTGAAGCTCAAGCTAAAGCTGATGAACTTCAAGCAGCAGATACTACAGGAAGACAGTATCGAGTTGTTCAATTGTAGACTATTTATATGTAAATAAACCCAAGCTTTGGGGACAGTGAACCAAGGCACAAAATAGATGTCAGTAACTAACGCTTTCGTAGCCAGAAATGGTATTGTATCCCTGAACGACGAACAAATTACAGGTTCGTTATATGTTTCAAATAGTGTAAATATAGGTAATAATGCTACAATTAACGGCTCAGCTCAGATAACTGGCAGTTTAAGTGTAACCGGCTCTACTGCCTTAAGTGGAACTTTAGCAGTTGGTAACGGAACGACCTATAACGGATATCAAACTCAATTATACGGAGCAAATGCAGCATCAGGTGCATTATATGTGTCAGGTACAGTCAACATAGCTGGTTCTACTACTCAAGTAGGCAATACTACATTAAGTGGTAGCTTAATTGTTACTCGAGGAATTACAGGATCGTTTTCAGGTACAGGATCTAATGCGATTAGTGCATCTTATGCTTTAAGCAGCTCCTATGCAAATCAAGCAAGTAGTGCTGTTAGTTCTTCATACGCATTAAGTTCCTCTTATGCTTTATCGGCTTCCTACGCACCAGGCTCCGATGCCTCAGTATCAGCTTCATATGCTTTAAGTAGTTCATATGCACTAAGTTCTTCTTATGCTAGAAGTTCTACAAGTGCATCTTATGCTTTAAGTTCTTCTTATGCAATAAGTTCTTCATATGCTAGAAGTTCTACAAGTGCATCTTATGCTTTAAGTTCTTCCTACGCAGATACAGCAATAGGAGTTCTAAACGTTTATGATCCAGGTCAAGTGATTTTACTAGGATACACTAGTAGTCAATTAAAATGGGCAGAAGCAAATATAGTTGACTATAGCAATACTTGGCCGATAACAGCTTCAAATGCTAATTATGCAGCAACTGCCTCTTTCGCAACTAACTTTACAGCTTCTAATATATTAGTAACAGGAACCATTACAGCCCAAACATTAAACGTTCAATACGTAACATCATCTACTGTATACAGTAGTGGTTCTAATGTATTTGGTAATTTAAGCACAAACACACAACAATTTACTGGTTCAGTAACGATAACTGGTTCTTTAGCAGTAAATGGTCCAGTAAGCGCCACTCAAGGCATTACAGGATCGTTGTTGGGTACCTCTTCTTATGCTACTCAAGCTTTAAGTTCTTCCTACGCTTTAAGTAGTTCTTTTACGGTAAGTTCTTCCTACGCTTTAAGTTCTTCTTTTAGTAGAACTTCTACAAGTGCATCTTATGCAGTAAGTAGTTCTTATGCTTTAAGTTCTTCCTATGCTGCAAGTTCTACAAGTGCATCTTATGCAGTAAGTAGTTCTTATGCCGTAAGTTCCTCTTATGGTAGAACTTCTACAAGTGCATCTTATGCTGCAAAATCTTCCTATGCTTCAACTAGTTCTTATGCAAACGTAGCAGTAGGAGTTCTAAACGCTTATGATCTAAATTATACAATTACACTAGGATATACTGGTAGTGAGTTAGACTGGGGCATAGCAGGTATTACTGACTATAGTAATAATTGGCCAATAACAGCTTCAAATGCCGATTATGCAACGAATGCTACAAGTGCATCATATGCTTTGAATTCTTCTTACACAGAACAAGCAGATAATGCTACAAGTGCATCTTATGCTTTAAGTTCTTCTTACACACAACAAGCAGATAATGCTACAAGTGCATCATATGCTTTGAGTTCTTCTTATACAAACCAAGCAGATAATGCTACAAGTGCATCTTATGCTTTAAGTTCTTCTTACACACAACAAGCAGATAATGCTACAAGTGCATCTTATGCTTTAAGTTCTTCTTACACACAACAAGCGGATAATGCTACAAGTGCATCATATGCTTTGAGTAGTTCTTATGCTCTAAGTTCTTCTTATGTAGTGAGTAGTTCATATGCAGTGAGTAGCTCGTATGCTTTAAGTTCTTCCTATGGTAGAACTTCTACAAGTGCATCTTATGCTTTAAGTTCTTCCTATAGTAGAAGTTCTACAAGTGCGTCCTATGCTTTGAGTAGCTCATATGCTTTAAGTTCTTCCTATGGTAGAACTTCTACAAGTGCATCTTATGCTTTAAGTTCTTCCTACGCTTTAAGTTCTTCCTATGCTTTAAGTTCTTCGTATGCAGTAAGTTCTACAAGTGCATCTTATGCTATAAATAGTTCTTACGCAACTACTGCCTCTTATATAAATTTAGCAGCTAATTCTAGTTTATTAGATGGTACAGGAAGTGCTAATTTTATTAATACCGGCTCTGTCAATACACTTCAAACTATTACTGGATCTTTGACTATAACTCAAAACTTAACTGTACTAGGCTCCTCTTCATTATCATACGTAACTGCATCACAAGTTTTAGTCAATCAAAACACAATAACTACCTATGCAAATGGAGTTGGTTTACCAACAGGTGGCTATAAAGTAGCAGATAGTAGTTCTATATATGGATCAGGTTCCTTACTTTTTAATGTCGTAAATGGATACTGGACAGCTTCAGCACCTTTTTATGCTCCTTCATTTGTAGGACCATTAACTGGTACAGCTTCTTATGCAACTCAAGCAACGACTGCTTCTTATATTTTAAATGCAGTAAGTTCTTCTTACGCAGTAAGTTCGTCTTATGCAGCATCTACCACATCTGCATCGTATGCTTTAAGTAGTTCCTATGCAGTAAGTTCTTCTTACGCAGTAAGCTCTTCTTATGCAGTAAGTTCTTCTTATGCTACAAGTTCTACAAGTGCATCTTATGCATTAAGTAGCTCTTTTGCATTTAATACAATAAGTTCTTCTTACGCAGTAAGTTCTTCCTACGCAGTGAGTTCTTCTTATGCTATAAGTTCTACAAGTGCATCGTATGCACTAACTTCTTCCTACGCAGCAAGTTCTACAAGTGCGTCTTATGCCTTAAGTTCTACAAGTGCATCATATGTCTTAAGTAGCTCCTATGCAGTAAGTTCTTCCTACGCAGTGAGTTCTTCTTATGCTATAAGTTCTACAAGTGCATCATATGTCTTAAGTAGCTCTTATGCAGTAAGCTCTTCTTACGCAGTAAGTTCTTCTTATGCTACAAGTTCTACAAGTGCATCGTATGCTTTAAGTAGTTCCTACGCAGTAAGTTCTTCATATGCTGTGAGCTCTTCTTATGCTACGTCAGCAACGACTGCTTCATTTGCAACTAACTTTACGGCTTCTAATGTATTAGTAACAGGAACCATTACAGCTCAGACGCTAAATGTTCAATACGTAACATCATCTACTGTATACAGTAGTGGTTCTAATGTATTTGGTAATGTAAGTACAAACACTCAGCAATTTACTGGTTCAGTAACAGTGACTGGTTCTTTAGCAGTAAATGGTCCAGTAAATGCTACACAAGGAATTACAGGATCTCTTTTAGGCACGGCTTCTTACGCTGCTCAAGCTTTAAGTTCTTCTTATGCAGTAAGTTCTTCGTATGCAGTAAGCAGTTCATATGCCTTTAGTTCCTCTTATGCCCTAAGTAGTTCTTATGCCCTAAGTAGTTCTTATGCGGTAAGTTCTACAAGTGCATCCTACGCTTTGAGTAGTTCATATGCTTTAAGTGCTTCCTACTTTAACGCATCTATCCAAACAAGTGGATCTACCCTATACTCTAAAAACCCAGCTACATCTAATTTTAACACAGTTGATAGTTTATTCTTAGGAACTAATGCTGGAAACGGTGCAACAAATGCTAACAACTCAAACTTCTTAGGAACTAATGCTGGAAACAGTGCAACAAATGCTAACAACTCAAACTTCTTAGGACAAACTGCTGGACGTAATGCAACAAATGCTAACGATTCAAACTTTTTAGGACAAGGTGCTGGATGTAATGCAACACGTGCTTGTCAATCAAACTTTTTTGGTGCTGCTGCTGGGTATGCGGCAACAAATGCTTGCAACTCAAACTTTTTTGGATATTCAGCAGGATACAATGCAGCATCTGCTAGTAACTCAAACTTTATTGGAAATTCAGCAGGAGGTGGTGCAACCTGTGCTAACTACTCAAACTTTTTTGGAGATAATGCTGGAAACGGTGCAACAAATGTCTACAGCTCAAACTTTATTGGTGTTTCTGCAGGAACTAATGCAACATGTGCTTTCGTCTCAAACTTTATTGGACAAGGAGCAGGAGATGGTGCAACCTGTGCTAACAACTCAAACTTTTTTGGTGGTGCTGCAGGAACTAGTGCAACAAATGCTAACAACTCAAACTTTTTTGGATTTTATGCTGGTTATGGTGCAACAAATGCTTACTATTCGACTTTTATGGGCGCACGAGCTGGTCAAGGTGCAACAAATGCTTGCAACTCAAACTTTTTAGGATGTGAAGTTGGAGGCAATGCAGCATCTGCTAGCAACTCAAACTTTTTTGGAAACAATACTGGGGTTAATGCAACATGTGCTAACAACTCAAACTTTTTTGGACCTTTTGCAGGATACGCTGCGACAAATGCTAACAACTCAAACTTTTTTGGCTCACAAGTTGGATGTAATGCAACATATGCTTATCAATCGAACTTTTTTGGAATTGATGCTGGTCGAACTGCGACATCTGCTAGTAACTCAAACTTTCTTGGCTACCAAGTTGGAAGCGGTGCAGCAAATGCTTATTGTTCAAATTTTATTGGCCCACAAGCTGGATATAATGCAACAAATGCTAACAACTCAAACTTTTTTGGCTCACAAGTTGGTCGAGCTGCAACAAATGCTAACAACTCAAACTTTATTGGAAATGGTACTGGAAAGAATGTAATGAGCGCTAGCTATTCAACTCTTATTGGATTAAACGCTGGTGCTAATATTGTCGGAGTTAATGGAATTGGTAATAATAACATTGTCATTGGTACTGGTGTTACATTACCTGACAACTATTCGAATGGCATTAATATAGGTGGTTTACTTTTTGGATCTGGAACTTTATTTAACAACTCTGCAAATAATAGCTATGATGCTGCAGGCGGACGTATAGGTATTAATCAACCTAATCCAAATGCTACTTTAGATGTTAGCGGTAGTACTATATTAAGTGGTAGTTTAATTGTTACTCAAGGAATTACAGGTTCTTTGTTTGGAACATCATCCAATGCGGTAAGTGCGTCTTATACTCTAAGTAGTTCTTACGCAGTAAGCTCTTCGTATGCCCTAAGTTCTTCTTACGCAGATACAGCAATAGGAGTTCTAAACGTCTATGATCCAGGTCAAGTGATTTTACTAGGATACACTAGCAGTCAATTAAAATGGGCTGAAGCAAATATAATCGACTATAGTAATACTTGGCCGATAACAGCTTCAAATGCTAATTATGCAGCAACTGCTTCATTTGCAACTAACTTTACAGCCTCTAATATACTAGCAACAGGAACTATTACAGCCCAAACATTAAACGTTCAATACGTAACATCATCTACTGTATACAGCAGTGGTTCTAATGTATTTGGTAACAGTATAACTAATACGCAGCAATTCACTGGCTCAGTAACAATAACAGGATCTCTAGCAGTAGATGGTCCAGTAAATGTTACCAAAGGAATTACAGGTTCTCTTTTAGGTACATCTTCTTACGCTGCTCAAGCTTTAAGCTCTTCTTATGCAGTTAGTAGCTCATACGCTGTAAGTTCTTCTTATGCAGTAAGTGCATCATATGCACCTTCTGCTACGTCTGCTTCTTATGCAGTTAGTAGCTCATACGCTGTAAGTTCTTCTTATGCACCTTCTGCTACATCTGCTTCTTATGCTTTAGATGCTTCGAACGTACCTGGCTCAGGAGTAAGTGGTAATATTTCAGGCAATGCTGCAAACGTAACGGGAACAGTAGCAGTGGCAAATGGTGGTACAGGTGCAACAGCCGGAACTACGATTAATGGTACTGCTATAAGCTACGGTACAACTAATACTATTACAGCTGCAGCTCCTAATGCTTTAACAATTGGTACAGGTTTATCAGGAGCATCATACAATGGTTCTACTGCAGTAACAATTGCAAATACGGGTGTAACTTCAAACGTAGCAGGTACAGATATCACAGTATCGGCAGCCACAGGGTCAGTAACTATTGGAAATAATTCAACTTTAGATACTGTAACAGGTAGAGGTGCTACAACTACAAATGCTGTTACAACAGGAAACTTCCTTGCAAACGGTACTCTTACTGCCACCTTTAGTTCAGCAAGTACTGTAATGACTATTACTAACAATAGCACAGGTCCTTTAGCTTCCTTTAACAACTCAGGAGGAGTAGTAGTATCTATTTCTAATGGAGGTGCATTGACAGCAACAGGTGGAGGTTTTGATTCAGACTTAACACTGAAAGAAATACTTACAAGAGATCTAACTACTCATAGAATAGCAGATAGAGTATCTCCAATCGTATACATCTGGAAGGATGCTACAAAAGGAACAACTCCAAGATTTGGATATGGTGCTCAAGAATTACAAACATTAATTCCTGAGGCAGTTTACCAAAACGGAGATACATTAGCAGTAGATTATACACAAGTACACACAGTATTAATAGATGAGAATACAAAACGTATTCAAGAATTAGAGAAACAAGTTACAGAATTAAAAAATATCATTAATGAGTTGGTCAGCGCTATCAAGTAGTCAGTGGGTAAGTTATAATAATTTGCAGAATGCGGTAAATACTGGCGTATTTATAGCTACAGGTACACCTATTCCTGCAACAAATCAATGGACTAACAAAGGAAATGCCCCAACCTATGTAAACCTATATACAGGAGCGCCTGGATATGCAGCAAAAGCACCTACACAATGGTTAGCTAAGCAAAATATGGTAGCTGCTCCTACACCTGCACCAACTACAGCTCCTACAACTGCTCCTACTACAGCACCAACTCCTGCACCAACAGCTCCTACACAATATAGCCTAACGTATAATAATGGAGACTTTATTGTATATGGAACAGATGTTTGTTATGGTTTAAATGGAACAGTTGGACCTTATACCTACTATACTGCTCAACAACCATTAGGAAATGGAACTGTATTATACAGTAGTCCAAGTCTAGGTGTTTCTGTTGCAGCAAATGGATATTATTCGAACGGCATATTCTATTGGGAAATAGTTGATAGCGCTGGTACGCTATCTAACCAAACTTCTTGTGCAACTCCAGCACCTACTACAGCTCCAACTACGGCTCCTACGACTGCTCCTACAACTGCACCAACAACTGCACCAACAACTGCTCCTACAACTGCACCAACAACTGCACCGACCACAGCTCCAACAACTGCACCAACTCCTGCACCAACCATACCTCCTTCACAGTATAATTTAAATTATAACAATGGAGACTTTATTGTATACGGAACAGACTCTTGTACTGTAGGATTAAATGGAACTGTTGGACCTTATACTTACTATACCGACCAGCAACCATTAGGAAATGGAACTGTATTGTATAGTAGCCCAAGTTTAGGTGTATCTACTGCAGCAAATGGATATTATTCGAACGGCATATTCTATTGGGAAATAGTTGATAGCGCTGGTACGTTATCTAATCAATCTTCTTGTACGACTCCAGCTCCAAGTACTGCACCAACTCCAGCTCCTACGACTGCTCCTACAACTGCACCAACACCTACACCTACACCTGCTCCTACAGATGCACCTACACCTACACCTACACCTGCTCCTACAGATGCACCTACACCTACACCTGCTCCTACAGATGCACCTACACCTACACCTGCTCCTACAGACGCTCCTACCCCTGCACCAACTTCATCAGGCTATTATTATCAATTAGAACAGTTTGATTGCCAAAATCCAAGCTGCTTATCAACACCATTTACAGCAATTGGTTATTCGACAGTATCGTTAAGTGTTGGAACTTACATTAATGTTGGAACAGCTTACGTATACCACATTGCTTACAGCACATCTCCACAAGCATACGATTTAGATATTAGTGCATACGCTGGTAGTGAATATGCGAATTGTACAGATGCATGTCTATTTTAAGTAAACAAGTGTAAAAAAGTTGGTTCTTTAAGTTAATATATGTAAATTATAGTTATGAATATTGTATTCCAAATTAACGGTGGTATTGGTAAATGTGTAATGGCTACAGCAGTGTGTGAAGCTATCAAAAAGCAATACCCTGACAGTAAATTAATTGTAATTTCTGCCTACCCAGATGCATTTTTAAATAATCCTCACGTTTATCGTGCTTTTGCTTTTGGAGACCTTAGTTACTTTTACAACGAGTATATTGAAAACCAAGACTTTAAAATCCTTGCACATGATCCATATCTCCAAACTGAACACGTAATGCAAAATGAACACCTAATTAAAACATGGTGTGAGATGTTTGGTGTAAATTACAATGGCGAACAGCCAAAAATACACCTAAATCAGAGGGAGATTGATTTTTTCAGTAGTAAGTTTACATCTGACAAACCTATTCTACTTTTACAAACAAATGGTGGCTTGCCAACGGATTTAAAATATTCATGGGCACGTGATATTCCTCATAAAGTTGCATTATCTATAGTAGAGGAGTTTAAAAGCAAATACAATGTTGCACATATTAGAAGAGAAGATCAATTAAATTTAGAAGGTGCTTTTACAATAACAGATAGCTTTAGATCGATTTGTGTATTGATTTCAATGTCTACTAAGCGTTTATTTATGGATAGTTTTGCACAGCATGTAGCAGCTAGCATGAACTTACCTTCAACTGTATGTTGGATAGCAAATAAACCTGAAGTGTTTGGCTACGACATACACAGTAATATAACAGCTAATCCTTTTACAGTTAAACCTGAGTTACGCAACGCTTATTTTACTAGATTTAATATCAGTGGAGATTTATTAGGATTTCCATACAGCAGCGAAGAAGAAATTTTTAATGTAAACGACGTAATAACATCAATAAAAAACCAAAAATAAACTAAGGTAAACATGGAAACAGAAGTAAAACCAATAGAAGAATGTACTCCTTGCGAGAGAAGGAGACGATTACATACTCAATATCCTAGAGTACATATTCCTAATCAATCGGGATTAGAATTTTTTACGATTGACAACTTTGTAACTGACGAAGAATGCGATTACCTATGCTCTATCATTGAAAAAACTAGCTATAGATCTCAAGTAGCCGGAGCTGGAAATACAGCAAGCACGGTAATGGAGTCGAGAACAAGCTCAACTTCTACTTTGGTAGATTCCGATCCTACTGTTAAAACACTTAATCAAAGAATAAGTAATATATTAGGTATTCCAGAAGCAAATGGTGAAAACATGCAGGGGCAAATTTACCAAGAAGGACAAGAATTTAGACACCACCGAGATTATTTTGAAGGTGATGGTTATATTAATCATTGTTTATCAAGTGGACAACGTACATATACCTTTATGATCTATTTGAACGATGTAGAGGAAGGTGGTGAAACAAACTTTCCAGAGTTAGATAACTTATCTATTAAGCCTAAAAAAGGAATGGCTGTAGTATGGAGAAATTCCAATGGCCAAGGTACAGAAAATCCAGCTAGCCTACACGCAGGTACCCCTGTTGTTAAAGGTAAAAAGATTATCATTACTAAGTGGTTTAGAGTTAATGAGTGGAATAGTGCAGAGGATGCTAGATTAGCAAATGAATATCATGAGCAAAATAAAAACACGATTGAATTTAGGACAAAAGAAGATTTGCCTAAGCTTACTGAGCTTGGCTTTAAAGTAGTTAAAGTACCTACGAATACTTGGAGATTAATTCAGGAAGCTTACTTACTACTTCAAAATGTAAAAACAGTAGAAAGATGGGCTGGAATGGAAAACTTTATTCATAACGATAAAGGTGAGGTAGCTGATGTTGAGATATTTAATATGGACAATTGCCATAGAATAAAGGAAATTATTATCGATGAGTTACAACCTATCCACGAAGAGTTTATTGAACACAAAGCAAAAATAAAGCCAAAGTGGATATACGGTATTAGATCTTATAAAAACGGTGCAATATTGGAAAATCACACGGATAGTTTAGCAACACATCACATATCTTCTATTATTATTGTTGATAAGAAAGTAAATAAAGATTGGCCATTAGATTTTCAAGATCACAATGGAAATTGGCATAAAGTATATGCTGAACCAGGTGATATGATCCTCTACGAATCTGCTAACTGCTTACACGGTAGAACAGAGCCATTTGAAGGAGAATATTTTAGAAATTTTTACACTCATTATACATTAGCCGATTATAAACTTGTATCGTAATTATGGATTATGTTCTTTACAGCACTAGTAATTCAGACTATCAATCATGGCAGTGTAAATTACTAGAGTATTCCTTTAAAAAAGTAAATCAACCAGGTAAATTAATCAGACTATGTAGCTACAATGCTCATAATTCTAATAGACCTTTTGATACTTCAGAAATTTCAGAAATTATAAAGCTTCCTGATTATAGAACCAGGTGGACTAACTATACCGAAAATGTCGACAAGGATTATGGAATAGTTAATAAAACAGAAAGTCTTAAGTACTGGCTTAAAAACTATCCGGGACTAAACGATACTGATGTGGTTCTTTTAATAGATCCTGATATGGTATTTGTAAAAGCTATTACTGAGACTGTTACCCAAGGTACTATTTTAGGCCAGAGGTGGGTAGATGAAGGTGCTGCCGGTAGTAGTGCTTTTGTAAAATATGGCAACCACGTTAAAGATAAAATAATACCGGAAACAGCTTTTATGTATCCGTATATTGCTACTGTAGGCGATTTAAAAAAGATTGTCACTAGATATACTAGTTTATGTTACAAGATGAGATTAGAAAACTACCCTCATTTGTGGGAAGCTGAAATGTTTTCTTTGATTATATCAACATTAGAGCAGAATATACAAGTTAAAACAATCGATAATTTAGGTTTTTGTACAACTTGGGCTGAAAGAGAAAAATATAACAATAGAGAATTTGTAGATTCGGTATCTATATTCCACTATCCTTGGAGTATTTTAAATAAGAACAGAGAAACTATTTTTAATAAGCAAGATTATACTAATCTTACAAGAGACAAACATTGGGCACAAGTTAATCCTAACGAAGCAACGACTTATCTAGAACAAAAATTCTTACGAGTACTACATGATTACAATAACGAAAAGAAAGTAGATTTTTATTGGGAGGATACCGAACTTATAGACTCTTTATTTAACTACAATCCAAAAGATAAGTATTTAGTTTTTAAACCTTGGCCTGGAGGATTCAATAATATAAGGATGTCTCTAGAACTTGCAGCTTGTATTGCATTCTTACAAGATAGAGTACTTGTGTTACCTCCTGAATATAGAATGTACCTACTTAATAATTCTAATTCATTCTCTACTTTTTTTGATACTAATGATCTTGGACTTAAAACGATGTCTTTTGAAGACTTCGAAACTAAGTTTAATGTACAAGGTTGGGAAGAAATAGAAAAAATATCTTTTGTAGAAGATAGAGATGTGGTTGATACACTACTCACAACAGCAACACCTCCAGATAATGTAATTCACAATAGACAAATAAGAGATTTAAACGAACTAAACGAACACCAAATAGTTTACTTTAAACAAAATCTACTAGGAAGCTTTTATTTGAATTTTTACACAGAGCAATTACCAGAATTATGTAAGTATGTAGCTAGACACATACATTACAATAAAGAAATATTTACAGAAGCATCTAAAGCAGTTGAGTTTATAGGCAATTACTATGCTATACACATTCGTAGAAATGATTTTCAATATAAAGACCTCTTTTTATCTATAGATCAAATTTATGAAAACATAAAGGATGTAATTCCAGAAGGTTCTAAGTTATATATTTCAACAGATGAGACAGATAAGAGTTTCTTTTCTCTTTTAGCAGATCATTATCAACTTTATTTCTACGACAATGTTAAGCATCTCATTTATCCTAATATAAACGAAGATTTAATAGGTCCAATAGAACAAATTATATGTACAAACGCCTTAACTTTTATTGGTAACAAACTTTCTACTTTCTCTTCTTACATTTATCGCATAAGAGGTTATATGAAAGAGATAAACGATAAGAGATTTTTAACTTACAACGTAAAATGCAAGCCAAACGAAGAAGAACCTTTTTGGTGGGTAGGAGTGTGGGCTAGAGAGTATGCTCAAAGCTGGGAAGCAATAAAACAAGTTAAATATTTTGATCCAGAACTAACAATAATACCTAAAACAGTATTGGTATCTATAGCCTCTTATAGAGATAGTCAATTAACAGATACGATAGATAGCCTACTTACTAATCAAAGCGGGCAAAATACGATTATTGTTGGAGTTTGTATGCAAGACACAGAAGAGAATTACAATGCGTTTAAATACAGGGATAATCCCAATGTGAAGGTTCATTTTATGCCTTACACAGAAGCAAAAGGAGTTGGGTTTGCTAGAAATTTAATTCAACAACAATTGTTTAACGGCGAAGATTATTTTTTACAAATAGATTCACATAGCAGAGCTTGTAAAAACTGGGATAGTATTTTGATTAGACAATTAAAAGATTGTGCAACTAGTAAAGCTGTCTTATCAACTTATCCAAATAATTTTAACGTAGCAGACGAAGAGCAACAGTATTTTAACATGAACACGTGTCCATATCTAAGAATGAACAGCACAGACGATAATGGTAAAATGCATGTTACAAGCGCTGGTATTGTAGAAAAAGGTAGTCCTATGCTAGGATTTTGGGTAGCTGCTGGTTTTCTTTTTACAAAAGGACAGTGGTGTAGAGAAGTTGAGTATAGCAAGGACTTTTATTTCTCAGGAGAAGAAGATCATCTTTCAGTAATGTCCCACGTAAACGGATGGGATGTGTATGTACCAGATACTTCTACTATATGGCATGATTATACAGATAATAGGATACAAAGTCCTACCAAATATAGACCGCTACATTGGGAAGACCATCCCGGAACAAGTGCTAATCTTGAATTGTTAGTAGACTTATATAAGGATGCATACGGTGGTTCCTATCAAAGAACACCAACCGACTTTATAGACTTGGCTAGGAAAGTATCAGGATACAATGATCGTATAGATGTGGAAGTCGTATTTGACTATGATAAAATACCACCTGCAGATCCAAATAAACAAATAAAGGTAATTATATTTGCATTTAAAGCTCAAAACGGTAAAGAGTTATTTAGACCTGACATTTACGATGAAAGAATTTTTAATCGTACATCTAATAGTCTTTCTTTTAACATATATCAACGCGTACATGAGAAGGCTACGAGTATTATCTGGTTTTACAAATACGATGATGATTCATTTGGCGACTTTTTAGAACTCCCTATTACAAAAAATGGAAACCAATGCTTAGTATGATAGAATTAAGTAATATTACTCTGTGTACTGTTAGCAGTGTTCACATAGAGCACCATATAAGAGCTTTAAAGTATTCTTCTCGCTACTTTAAATTTGCAAACACAAAATTTATTTCAGATAAAGAAATAGATCAACCTGGAATCGAATGGATAAGGTGTGAAGAAATGAAAAGTCAGAATGATTATAGCTTTTTTATGGTAAACGAATTCTATAAACACATAGATACAGACTTCGTTTTAGTAGTGCAGGCGGATGGCTTTATAATTAATCCTCATAAATGGACAGATATTTTCTTGGAGTATGATTACATAGGAGCTCCTTGGCCTCACGAACCTCAATATGGTTTTGCAGGAAATACTAGAGTTGGTAATGGTGGTTTTTCTTTAAGATCAAAAAGGTTTATTGAATTGCCTGTACAACATGATTTTAGAAATCGAACTATGAATTTTGATACTTGGCACGAAGACGCTTTTTATTGTATTCATAATAGAAGTTTGTTAGAAAGCTACGGGTGTAAGTTTGCTCCTTTAGAAGTTGCTAAACATTTTTCACATGAAATACATGAAACTGATTTGGAAGGCATAGAGCCTTTTGGATTTCATGGAAGACCAAGAAAAGAATTTTATGACTTCGAAGCTGAACATAAAAGACGTTCTAGTTTACGATCTATTAATTATATGTCATGATATTTGTAAGCATAACCTCCTATAGAAATAAATAATCATACTAAAAATATAATACACACACAATTTAATTAGAATACAAAATTATGGGATTTGATTTAGCGCTTCATGTTGGACACAATTCATCTTATACTATAGCAAAAGATGGAAAAATATTAGAAACATTAGAATTAGAAAGACTAGTAGGACAAAAAAATGCAGGTCATTTTTATTACTTGCGTGTACAAAATTATTTAACTATTGCCCATTGGATTAAAAAATATTTTGAAAAAAAATACAAAGTAGATAAATATGATACTATAGTAAGATTAACAGGTAATGAGTATTATGAAAATATAACTTTAGGAGACGTATTAGAATTTTTTAATGGGGAAAAATATACATTTACTCCTCATCAAGATACACATGCTGCCTCTAGTTTATATCAATCACCTCATAAAGAAGCATTAATTATATCTTGTGATGGAGGTGGAGACGATGGTGTATTTGTAACATATCATGCTAAAAGAGGTGAACCTATTGTTAAATTAAGAAATATTCCTAAATATAGTTTAGGAATGAAATATGCTCAAATAGGATCTGTAATACCACAAATCCATAAGTCTAAAGTCGAATTAAAAAATGAATTAGGCCATAAGTGGTACTGTTGGGCTGAATCTAGAAATATGGATAATCTAGTAAACTCAGGCAAATTAATGGGGTTAGCAGCCTACGGTAAAGTTAGAGAGGAATGGATTGAAGCTTTTGAAGAATATTATGCTGATTTTGATACGTTAATGGTGGGTTTTAAAGAAATGGATACTAAGCTAGACGAAATGCTAAATAAATTAGGATTGCCTGGTAAAAAATTAGAATGGTTAGGTCTTACTTATTATATGAGAGATGAAGAAACAGGAAGAGATTTAGCAGCAACTAATCAATATGTATTTGAAAAAATATTTGAGCAATTAATCACACCAGAACTAGAACAATTTCCAAATTTACCTCTACATATAACTGGAGGTTGCGGATTAAATATACTTAATAATACTAAGTGGTTAAATAAAAGAGAAACATTTATAATTCCAAATCCCAATGATTGTGGAATTAGCTTAGGCTTAATGCTAAATCATTTAAAACCAGAGGAAGCCTTTGATAGTACTTATTTAGGACCTGAACCTTTTGATAGTGAAATGCTAGCAGAATACATTGAAGAACACGATGGTAAAATTCTTGATATAGATACTTTAACTAAAGATTTAGTTGAAGGTAGTATAATTGGTATAGTAAGAGGTAAAAGTGAACATGGTTCTAGAGCACTAGGTAATAGAAGTATATTATGTAACCCTATGTTACCGGGAATGAAAGATATATTAAATGAAAAAGTTAAAAATAGAGAATATTATAGACCCTTTGCCCCTGTAATGAGATATGAAGATGTAGATAAATACTATATATGGGGAAAAGGTGAAAGTAGATGGATGTCATTTGCTGCTGAAATTAGACCTGAATATAAAGATATCTTAAAAGAAATAGTTCATGCTGATGGAACAAGCCGTATTCAGACAGTTAAAAGAGAGCAAAATCCTTGGTTATATGATTTATTAACTTCTTTCGAAAAACAAACTGGAGTAGGTATATTATTAAATACTTCTTTTAATGTAGCTGGAAAACCTATTTTAAATACATATAGAGATGCTTTAGAAGTATACAATAAAACAAAACTAGATGGTGTTGTATTTGATGATTATTATATAAAAAAATTAAAATGATATTTGTAAGCATAGCTTCGTTTAGAGATAAGGAACTTATCAAAACAGTTCAAAGTTGTTTGGCTAAAGCTAAATATCCTAATAATATTAGAATAGGCATTTGTTGGCAGTATGATGAAGAGGAAGATTTAACTGCTTTAGATGATATTACACAAGTGGATGCTTACAAAATATATTGGAAAGATGTTGAAGGGAGTGTATGCTGGGCTAGAAGCTTAATTCAAGAAAAATTCTTTAAAGACGAAGATTATTATTTCCAAATAGACTCACATACCTTATTTGCTCAAGACTGGGATGAATTACTGATCGAAATGTATAAGGATCTACCAACAGACAAAGCAGTAATATCAGTAGGACCTCCATATTACTACGATTTAACAGTTGAAGGAGCTTTACCACCAGAACCTTGGGATGAAAACATAGAGACAATAGATGGCATTCATTATGAAACCGTAGTTAAAAAGCAAAAGTTAGATTCTTTTGGTAATGGATTTTTCATGTATGGATTTTTACCTGCGGATAACGTTTCAAAACCAATTCCTGCTAGACATATTAGTGCTGCTTTGTTATTTACAGTTGGTAAGTGGGTTAGGGAAGTTCCCTATGATCCTAATTTGTATTTTCATGGAGAGGAAGGATCTTTAGCGTTGAGATCATTTACAAGCGGATACGATTTATTTAATCCAAATAAATTTGTAGTATGGCACTCTAAGTATCGTTTTCCAGATAGAAAACGTCATTGGAATACTTTTGATGAGCAAATAGTAGGTAAAATGCAAACAGCAAATAATCTAAGATATCAAAAAATTATACGTGGTAAATTAGAGGGTATTTACGGATTAGGAACTGAGAGGACTTTAGAAGATTGGAAAGGGTATTCAGGTATAGATTTTATTAACGACACAGCAAGCGAAGATGCTTATAGAGGAATAACACCAAAATTATAAAAATGAAAATATTAGTTTGGGGTATAGAAGAGGACTTAATAATAGCTGAAACAAAAGCCGCTTTTCTTATAGACACGGCTTACCGTTTTAATGTAGATGTTGAATTTATCGGTATAGGTGAAGTTTTTTTAGGTTTTAGAGAAAGATTGCGTATACTTCAAGCAAAGCTAAAAACAGTTAATCCTGAAGAAATAGTAATAGTAATGGATGGATACGATACATTATTTAATAATAGAGCAGAAGTAGCTCTAGAAAGATTCTTGGCCAAAAATACTCGCATATTAATATCAGCAGAAAAATTATTTACGTATCAATATGCAGCCTATCAAGAAAAGTACGATCAAATCGAATCACCTTACAAATATGTAAATGCAGGAACTTATATGGGGTATGCAGGTGATCTTTTAAATATGCTTAATGAGTTATTTGAAATACCATACCAAGCAATAGATCAAGGATTAATAGGAGTTTGGTTATATGATAAGTTAGACCGACTTGAAAAAGTTCAGTTAGACACAAACTGTGACATATTTTGGGTTACGAGTGGAGATTGGTCAGAACTTGAAAAGATAGCAGAAAAGCAGTCTGAAATAATTAACCCAACCACAAATACCAAGATATTTATTATACACAATACAGGTAATGCAGATCCAACAATTAATCAAATCTTCTCAACTGCCTATAAAAATATAATGGGGTTAAATTAGAGGGTTTAGTTTTTGTAAAAATGAGACTATTTATATATACAACAAAATAAAATAATTATGACATTTATTATCATTATCGCATTGTTAGTTGTAGGCTGTGTTGCTTACTTAGTAGCAGGAGTGCAATCAAACAAAAAATCTTTAACACCTTCTAACATTGTAGAAGAAGCTAAAAAGGAAGTAGAAGTAGTTGAAGCTGAAATCGAAACTGTAGTTGAAACAGTTAAGCCAAAAGCTCCTAAAAAAGCAACTCAAAAAAAAGTTACAAAAAGTAAATAAAACATGGCAAAATTAACAGACCAGGAATTAAAAGAGTTTCAATCGTATAGACAAGAAGCAAGTAATATTGCAGTTTCTTTAGGAGAAATCCACTATCAAAGAGCATTTCTTGATCTAGAATTAGACAAGTTAAAAGCAGCAGTTCAAGCCAATGCATCTGCTCAACAAGCATATTTAAAAGAATTAGGTGAAAAGTACGGAGATGGTTCTATTAATGTAGAAACTGGCGAAATTACTCCTATCCAAAGCAACTAGAGTAGTACTTGATAATAAATTAGGTTTTGCCAATCATAATAGCTATTTATTAGTAGAAATAAAATCATAAAATGGCAGAAGCATTAATTTCACCAGGCGTTTTCCTTAATGAAAACAACCTCTCTCAAACAACAGCAGGTCCAATAACAGTAGGCGCTGCCTTAGTAGGCCCTACAGTTACAGGTAAACAAAATATACCAACGTTAGTAACTACTTATTCGCAGTATGCTGCTACTTTTGGCACAACCTTCATTTCTGGTGGTACAACTCAGGAATACTTAACTTCTCAAGCTGCATACAACTACTTCCAACAAGGAGGTGCTTCGTTGTTAGTAACAAGAGTAGCAAGTGGTTCATACACTCCAGCAGAAGCAGGCGTTCCTAATTTTGTAGGTAATACTGCATCTGTATCAATATCAAGCACTGTTGATTTTAATACTAGCTCCTTTATTCAATTAACTGGTTCAGTATTAGGTAAATTTAACTTTGTTGGTAGTTCAACTACAGATACTCCTTCGACTAATCAATATTATGTTCAAGTAGGAGGTTCTCAAGCACAGACTGTAGCTAACTTAGCACAAAAAATTAATTTATACTCTGGTAGCTTTGATTTACACGCTTCTGCAAGTAATACAACTCTTAACTTATTCTCTAATATTCCAGGTGTTGCTGGAAATACTTACAGTTACGTAAGCGGCTCTACACCATCGTTCTTTACAGGTGCTACTGATCCAACTTTTGCTTTTGAGCTTGAGACATTATCAGTTGGTACAGTAATGAATAACAACCAAGGTGCTGGCGAAGGTGAAACTACTAATGGTTTATTACCTTCTGGTTCTTCTGCTAATGTAAGATGGATGATAACTGGAGCTAACACAGGTTCAGGTCAATTTACTCTTATTATCAGACAAGGTAATGACTACACAGGTAACCAATCAGTGTTAGAAACTTGGGCTAATGTATCTTTAGATCCTAATCAAAATAACTATATTGAGTATGTAATTGGTGATCAAAGCCAAAACGTACTTTACGACGATAATGGCTTAGCTTACTTACAAATAACAGGAAGCTATCCTAATCAATCTAAATATGTAAGAGTTAAAAATGTTTATACACCAACTCCTAATTATTTAAACCCACAAGGTAAGCCTCAATCTCAATACACAGCATCTATTCCTGTAAACGGAAGTGGATCTTATAATGGTTCATTCAGTGGTTCAGTTGGTCCTTTATACGGTTGCTTTGGAACAGCTCCTTTAAATTTATTTGAGCAAATCCCAGCAGTTGAGTCTGTATCAAGCAATCCTACAACTAATATTCAAGGTGTATTTGCAAGCGATTACGCAACAGCTATCAATTTATTAGCTAACACAGATGCATACAAATACAATTCAGTATATGCACCAGGTTTAAACTTCCAAAATGGAGCTGAAGAAATCAGTGCTTTATTATCAACTGTACAAAATCGTGGAGATGCTATTGCAGTAGTTGATATGATTTCATATAACCAAACAATTGGTACAGCAACAAGTTTAGCACAATCATTTAGCAACACATACGGCGCAACCTACTATCCTTGGGTTCAAACAAGATCAACTGAGACAGGTAGATTACATTTTGTACCACCTTCTACAGTAATTCCAGGTGTTTATGAGTACACTGATACCGTAGCTGCTCCTTGGTTTGCACCAGCAGGTTTAAATAGAGGTGGATTATCAACAGTAATTCAACCAGAAGTTAGATTAACTGTTAACCAAAGAAACACTTTATATAGTGCTAACGTAAACCCAATCGCAGTATTCCCAGGTCAAGGTACAGTAGTATATGGTCAAAAGACTTTAACTTCAGTATCTTCTGCATTGAATAGAGTGAATGTAAGACGTTTGTTAATTGCTCTTAAGAGTTACATTGGACAAATCGCTCAAACATTAGTATTCGAACAAAATACAGTTGTAACTAGAAATAAATTTTTATCTCAAGTAAACCCTTACTTAGATTACGTTCAACAACAACAAGGTTTGTATTCTTACAGAGTTGTAATGGATACAACAAATAATACTCCCGACGTAATTGATAGAAACTTGTTAGTAGGTGATATTTACTTACAACCAACAATCACTGCAGAATTTATTCAATTAAACTTTAACATTGAGCCAACTGGAGTTACTTTTGGCGCATAAGATAAAATAAAATAGATGAAAAACAACACAAAGATTAGATTACATTTATCTAAGCAATTATTCGAATCTCTTACTAAGCAAGTTTTAGCAGAAGCTAAAATGACAAAAGAAGCTTTAGGTGGATACACTGAAGTTAAAATGCCAAAAGCAAATAAGGCAGCTGAAAAGATGACTAATAAGATGCAAAAGATGGAAGAGGTAGATGCACAGTCAGCTACTAAAAAAATGTCTAAGATCAAAGAAGTAAATGCACAAGCAGATACTAAAAAGATGCAAAAAATGGATGAAAAAATGTCATCTAAGGAAAAAATGGCAAAAGGTCTTTATAAGGAAGATGAAATGGAAGAGGGATCTATAAACGAAAGTGAAATCTTAAACCAATTACAAAACTTCTTAACTACTCAAGTTGGCAGTGGTGGTGACGCGGTTTCAGTAGGATCTATTTTAACAGGCTTAGCAGGAATAGGAGTATCTCCAATAATTATTAACCAATTACACAAGTGGTGGGAAAAGAAGCATCCAGAAAGCTTTAAAAAGGCTCAAAAAGTTAGTGCAGCTATGGACAGACAAGCAGGTAACACGCCTGGCCAAGGCCATGGAGTTGATACAAGTAAGACTTTTGGTCCAAGATAAGTTTCGCATTAACAGATATTTATATTAAACAAAGAATAAAATGCCAGTATTAGATACAAATCAAATAATGTTTACGGCTTTTGAACCTACAGTTCAGAACCGTTTCATCATGCTTATTGAGGGTATCCCTTCATTCATGATCAAAAGTGCAACTGCACCAAACGTCAACCTAAATGAAGTGAAAATTGACCATATTAACGTTTACCGTAAAATTAAAGGTAAAGCTGAGTGGCAAGATATGACCTTAAACTTATATAACCCAATCTCTCCTTCAGGTCAACAAGCCGTAATGGAGTGGATTCGTTTATCGCATGAATCAGTAACTGGCCGTGACGGTTATTCTGACTTCTATAAAAAAGACTTGAACTTATCAATTTTAGGTCCAGTAGGCGATATTGTAAGTGAGTGGATTATTAAAGGTGCATTTGTTAAGACTGCAAACTTCGGATCTTACGACTGGTCTAACCAAGACGCAATTACGATCGAGTTAGGTATAGGAATGGATTATTGTATCCTGAACTACTAAGCTGACTATCAATATTTTAGAAAGCCACTCCAAAAAAGTGGCTTTTTTGTTGCCTAGAATGTAAAATAGTCGTATCTTTAGGTATAAAATAGTGAGACACACTTAAAACTGCAATAAAAGTTATGATATTCTTCCTTTTTTTATTCGAGTATTGGTGGTTAATTTTGCCGGTAATTGTACTAATTGCAATTCCACTATACATTTACAACAAAACGATTGAAATATCAAGTAAATACACCTTTACTACCTTTTTAATAGCATGGCCTTTAAGGTTAATACAATCCTGTGCTATTTGTGTTGGTTTAATCTTATTTAGTTTCTTACCAGTTGCTGTTTTTTTAGCAATAACTCACACTATGGCGATGATTGCTCTTAATGTATCTGAGAGTACAAGCGATTTTATATTAAAATTAGAATTTTTAGCTTATTTTATATTTATACTCAACATGACAGTAGGTGAAACAATTAGAAATTTCAGAAGAGAATTACGTTAAAAACCTAAGTTGTATATATTTATTAATATATAACTAAATTAAGATTATGGATAACGAATCAAAAATGAGTCTCCCAACAGAGACTATTGAATTACCTTCAAAAGGACTTATTTACCCTCTTGAAAACCCTCTTTCCTCTGGTACTATCGAAATGAAGTATATGACAGCTAAAGAAGAGGATATTTTATCAAATCAAAACTACATTAAAAACGGTACAGTATTTGATAAACTTTTAAGATCGCTTGTAGTATCTAAAATCAACTACGATGATTTATGCATAGGTGATAAAAATGCTATTTTAATTGCAGCACGTATTTTAGGATATGGTAAAGATTATCAAATTAAATATCCACATCCACAAACGGGGGAGGAAGAATTAGTAGTTATTGATTTAGCAGAAATTAAAAACAAGGAAGTAGACTACAGCTTATTTACTCATAACAACGAATTTACATACACTCTACCTAAATCAAAGAATGAGATAGTTTTTAAAATATTAACTCACAGGGATGAAAAGTCAATAGACGAAGAATTAAAAGGACTTAAAAAAATAAACTTATCAGCTGAGGTTACTACTAGATTAAAACGTGCAATTCTTGCTGTAAATGGAGACAGAGAGCCTAAAACAATTAGGGATTACGTAGATAACTACATGCTTGCTGTTGATGCTCAGGCACTTAGAAATTACATGAAACTAACAAGTCCAGATTTAGACCTAAGCTTTACATTTGTTGGTTCAGACGGCTACACACAGGAGGGTGTAGATCTTCCATTAGGAGTTTCATTTTTTTACCCTAACACCGGAGTATAGAGCTTCTATTTTTACTCAAATACACGAAATAGTATTTTTTGGTAAGGGAGGTTATGATTGGGAAACTGTTTATAATATGCCTATTTGGTTGCGAAAATTTACTTTTAATAATATCGATGAATTTTATAGAAAAGAACAAGAAGAGTATACAAAAGCAACAGGAAAAGGAGAATTAGTAACAGCAAACAAGCCGCTAGCTAAACCAGCTATACCAGATAAAAATTTTACCTACTCAAGTACAGTGTCTAAAAAATAGGCACTGTTCTATTTATATACATGGAACTAATACGTAAATTTTATATGGCTGATGCACCAGATGGTGGACTAGGAGATAGCATGGATGGAGCTAATAAAGGTGCTGAAACTTTAAAACAAAAGTTCGCAAATATTAAGAACGTTATTCAGGATGTAGCTTCTAATCTAGACGCTACTTTAGGAGCTCAGATAGAGGATCTTGCAGATAATATGGTTGGGTTTGATGACGCAGCTAAAAAAGCAGCTAAGGGTTCACTCAAAGATTTAACAAAGGAATTAGCGCAGGCTGCTAAACAGGTGGATAAAACTAGACTTGTTTCAGAGGGATTGACTAAAGGATATGTTAATTCTAAAAAATACCAAGAAAGCATTACAGCTTTGAAAGCTAAGGAATCTAGTATAGAATCTAATCTTTTGAGCTTAGAAATGCAGGGAGTCGTTATATCGAAAAAAAATCTAGCAGATATTCAAGCAGCAAACCAAGCCATAAACCAGCAGATTAAACTAGAGGAAAAGCTTCAAGATAAAGCAGAGAGAGCAGAAAGAGCAGCAGGTAAAATGGGGGATCTATTTAAGGGAATATCAAAAGTACCAATACTAAATAAATTAGTCGATTCGCAAAAAGTTCTCGATGCTATAAATAAAAAAGCTGCAGAAACTGGCAGCAGATGGCAAGCGTTAGGAGCTGGCATTAAGGAAGTCTTTAAAAGTTTAGGAGCAAGTTTATTAGATCCTATGACTTACATTACAGGAATATTCTCACTTTTTACTAAGATCGTGGAAATGGTTATTGAGTTTAATTCAAAGACCTTTGCTATATCAAAAGATTTAGGTGTTAGTGTTGACGAGGCTCATAAACTACAAGGTCAGTTTCTTGAAATATCTGTCAATTCTAAGAACGCAGGTTTAAGAAATGCTGAATTAGTGAAGACTTATGGTGAAATGAATAGTCAGTTAGGTTTTATGGTGCCTCTATCTAATAAGTTTGCAGAAACAGCAGCTTTAATACAAAAAAGAACAGGAGCATCTGCAGAGGATATGGGTGCGTTAGCAACACAATCTGCTTTAACTGGCGCTAGTATGGAGCAAACCTACAAAACTATTGAAGCTAGTAGAGTAGTTGAAGGTGCTAGAAACAAACTAGCTCTTACTACTAAGCAGTTAATGGATGGAATTGCTAAAACAAGTGCTACAGTAGTTATAAATTTTAAAGGAAGCACAAAAGCATTATCAGATGCAGTAGTAAGAGCTACTAAGTTAGGTACTACCTTAAATCAGATCAATAAACAGGCAGAGTCTTTAGTGGACTTTGAATCAAGTATACAAAAAGAATTCGAATTACAAGTATTAACTGGTAGAGATATTAATTTAACAAGAGCAAGAGAGCTTGCCTTAGCGGGAGATACAAAAGGATTAATGGAAGAGTTAAATAGTCAGCAAATAACTTATGACTCTTTCATGAAAGAAAACGTAATTCAAAGAAAGGCAGAAGCAGAAGCAGTTGGATTGAGTGTTGAGGAGTTATCAAAGCAATTATTAGCACAGAAGCAAGCTAATGCACTAGGAGCTGATGCAAGTCAATCCATACAAGAGAGATATCAAAAGCTTGTAGAAGAGGGCCATACTAGAAAAGAAATTGCTAAGTTAATAGGAGACGATGCAGAGGCTGATTTAAATAAAGCATCTATGCAAGATAAGTTTCAGAATGCCATAGAAAAGTTACAAACGACTATAGCTAGTATTGTTGAGGGACCTGTTTCTGATTTAGTAAATAAGTTCATCGACTTTATAAGTAAAGCAGAAAATATAAAAATGATAGGAAATACCTTGAAGAAAATATTTGACGGTATAGGTGACGTAATTCAAAACTGGCCTCAGTATTTAGCGAAAGCTATTCCTTATTTAAAAGCAGCAGGTGCTATTTTAGTAGGTTTAATGAGTGCTAGTATTATAGGTAGCTTATCTGCTATACCTGTAGTTGGTCCTGCATTAGGTGTTGCAGCTGCAATAGCGGCTGCAGCTGGAATAACTGCTATAATGGGAATACAAGGTCCTTCAATATCAGCACCACCAGCACCAGATCGAAGTATGACGGAGCCAGTGGGTCCAGCAACTGAAGCAAAAGCACGAGGTAATGAAAGTCAAGCTGAAGCACAAAAGCGTGGTGATCAAACAACTGTACTTCATGCACACGTACAAGTAGGTGATCAAGGATGGGCAAAGCAGACGATGGTAAGTTTACAACAAAATCACGGCACAAAATTACAATAAAACATGTCACAAATACTAGATCAAATTAAAAAATCAAACTTAAGTAAGCACGGACTAACCAATCCTTCTGGTATTTTTGAAGGTACACCAGATAACGTAGCTGCTGTTTTAAGAGGATCTTCAATACCTCTAGCAGACTCTGTTATTTCCTCAACTCAAAACCCAATAGACATTGTTTATGGTGCAAAACCACAACCTACCTATATAGATTACCTTAAATCTTCTAATAAGACTTAAAATGCCACTGATTAACTTTAAGACGAATTTAACTAGTTTAAAATATGGTTCAGATGAACTTGGAGGGGGAAGTAGTGGTCAACCTTTTATACAATCGCCTATTCCCGGCCCTGATACACCACCTAAGGTAAAAGAGTTATACACTCTTAACCGAACTAGCTTAGATTTTCCTATTAGAGGCGGAACTTTAACATCTTCAGCTAATAGTGCTTATGTTACTACTCAGGGTATATTTGATGGACAAAGAATAAACGCTTTTTTAAAAAGTGCTCCTCGTGGTGATGCATTTATTAAAAAGCAAGTTGGATTACAACTAACCAATCCAAGAACACAAGTACAGAATGTAGTTAATTTAACTAGTCTAGCTCCAAATTCTAGAAACATAAATAACTTAGGTGGATCAACTGGGGTAATACTTCCAGTAACAACCACATACGATCCTAAAAATACTTTAGCACAGGTTGTAGCAATGGGAACAGGAGTGCATTTTAATAGACAAGGATTAACACCTACACTCCAAGAAAGTATTCAAAACACCTACCAATATATTGCAGGTGCTCCACAAAATAATACAGAGTTTACAAATAGACTTACGGTATTAAAAACTTTAAAATTACTCACCAATTCCAACTACCTTGTAAATGCTAATAACGTAAATAACGAAGGAGTTGATCCAGACTTGGTAGATAGATTAGGTATTTCAACTATACAGAATCAAATACTCAACTACCAAGGTGGTCCTGGTTCTGTATATGGAATCGGTAGTACTATAATTAACAAAGCCAAAAATCCAGATGGTAGTGCTGTATACACAGGCGCTACAGATGCAGTTGTTTCAGGATTATATATTAACGGTGTAGCTGCAGCTTATTCAACAATAGGCTTTACTTATCAGCAAATTGCACAGCAGACAACACGCGTGGGATCTGCTACATTATTTCCAGGAGTTGATAATACAGTTACAGAACAAGAAGGTTTAGCACCAGCAAGTGCTAGAATACAAGATTTTAGAACACAACTTGCAGATAATGGCAAATTAGTTGGGGCTTTTAACGACTATACAGTTTATAATATCGCTAAACCAGGTGCAACCGGAGCAAGAGGAGCAGGTGGTATAGGTGCCGGTAATCCAGGAGCACCTTTTAAACAAAATTATCAAGGGTATAAGGATACAGAAGCAAAATACAACGGAGCAGATTTGGTTAATTTAAATCCAATGATGTACTATAATTTGCTAGATGGTACCGCTACAAACGGACAATCCGCTACTGCACAAAATCCTTGGAGCTTAACATCTAATACTGCTGATATAATTAAATTTGGATTTGAGTGTATTGATAACGACGATCCTACAAAAGCAATAGCTCTAGTATTCAGGGCTTTTTTAGAAGGTCAAATTACAGATAGTCATAGTGGTGAATTTAATAGCTTTAAGTATTTAGGTAGAGGAGAAACTTTTAGAACTTATCAAGGATTTGATAGAACAGTTGGCTTTGGTTTTAAAATTTATATGCAAAGTAGACAAGAGATGCTACCTTTATACACTAAACTAAACAATCTTGTATCACAAGTTTATCCAGACTACTCAGCTCAATCAAATTTAATGCGCGGAAATGTTGTTAAATTGACAATTGGAGATTATCTTTATAGAGTACCTGGATTTTTAGAGAGTGTAAATGTAACCATTGATAACAGTAATACACCTTGGGAGATTGTTTTAGATAGTACTACTGAAACCGACGTTGCTCAGTTACCTCATATGATAACAGTACAATGTAGCTTTAAGCCTATTATGGATATCCTACCAAGAAAAGCTAAAAAATCAGATCTATTTGTACCGTTAATTGCTAATGGTCGAGGTGGAAGTATGATAAATGGTGCTATTGGAGACTACACAACTACTCAAAACAACGCTGCTTCACCTAATTCAAGTACAACTAATAATAGCAGTACTGCTAATATAGCATACTTAGATTAATAAAAATATAAAATGTCGCAATCAAGATATCAAAATATACAAGTAACTAAGCTTAATGCAACAGGAAGTTTGTATTTTAAAACTAATATTTATCCTGAAATATTGCCTACAAACACGGATTACTATGTAATAACAACTGTAGGAGATAGATTGGACTTGCTGGCTTATGATTTTTATCAAGACTCAAATTTATGGTGGGTAATAGCAAGTGCTAATGCCTTACCAGGTGATTCAATGTTTGCCCCTGTAGGCATGCAACTAAGAATACCTACCGATTTACAAACTATATTATCAAACTATAATTCAGCAAATGGGTAGTCAAAATATGTTATCAAACGTAATTGGCGCTCCATTTCCAGAATACGTTTTGACTCAATTAAGTATAAGAGCAGACCATAACAGTTCTTTAAACAGAAGCACTGACGAAGTTTTATTTATAGCAAATAAATCAGCTTGGGTTAAGCTAACATCCTCTGTACAAATTAATTTAAATGCCGGTAAGACTGCAAGCAGTAATGATCTAACTGCTTTTTATCAAAGTTTACTAGATCCTTCAGATCCATCATCAGTTACAGGATATAATACATCAGATTCACTAAGACAAAATTGGATCTTAGAAGCAGGTACTTCAAAAGGCACTAGTATAACTAATAATAACGGAGAAAGTTTAGGAGGCGGTATTGATTTAAGATATGGATTAGGACCTGATGGGGCTTATGGTTTAGGTGGTGTTAGTCAACTGGGTTATAGACCTATGCCAGGCCTAACTTCAGTTGAAATAGATACATTAGGAGCTTTGGGATCATTAAGACAAGCTACAATACAGTTTAAGGTTTGGAATATAAATCAATTAAATGTAATTGAAGCTTTGTATTTTAGATTAGGGTATTCAATGATTTTAGAATGGGGACATACACAATACTATAAAAATACTGGACCAAATGGACAAGGTACTTTCGTTTCTGATAAAGTTTATGGATTGGATTTATTTAACAAAAGATCTCCTAGAAAAGAAGAAGTACAGCAACTAATAGCTAGAAAGTCAACTCAGTCTAGTGGTAATTACCAAGGTATGATTGGTATAGTTAGTAACTTTAACTGGTCTATGAACCAAGAAGGTGGATACGATTGCAGTCTTAAAATACTAGGGATGGGTTCAATTATTGATTCCATGAGAGTCAACCTATCCTATAAAATGCCTGACGCTTTAAGTGATGTATACGAAAAATATCTAGCTGGAATTGAAAGAGAGAAGCAAAAAAAGATAGCAGCTAATAAAGCAAGAAATTTAGCAAAAGCTACTGCAGACGCCACTGCAAATTTTGAGAAATCTCGTACCGATCAAGGTTTATCACCTAGAGAAATACCACCAGTTACTGATACAAAGGGAATCCAAGCAGTTTATGCATTAGATAAAAATTTACCAGCAGGTCAACAGTTAACACTAACCTCTATCGCAACCTACGAATCGGATAAAAATTTCACAGCTCGTTCCAATTACTTTTATAGAGCAAATACTGGTGGTGCTCAAAAAAGTCAAGCGCTTATTGATGAATTAAATAGAGATAGAACAGGTTTATTTTTGGTACCCAATAACTCAGGAAGAGCCTTTCAAGTTCTTCCAGCAGACCATACAGCAGGTGCAGTTTTAACAATGAATGCACAAGCTATGGCTTTTTACGCAGATACAGACATGCCAGCAGATCCAAATAACCGATGGTTAAAAGGATTTAGAGTTATACCCCAATTATATTACGACGATCTTGTTATACAAAACCGCACCATAAGTTTGCAACAAGCTGAATTTACTAATTATCCTGGTGGTTTTTATGGTCTAATAGATCATGCTATAAGATTAACAAACCAAAGCTCTATATACAATAACCTTAATATTAAATCACTAGGATATGATGATATAGTAAAATATTCATTTCAACTACCTATTTTATACACAGATGCCAACAAAGCAGTTCAGTTTTTTTACGATATTGTATACGATTCAACTCAGCAATTTACTTTTAATGAAATAAGACAAGCAGTAGCTAACTGGATAGCTACCGATAGTAAATTAACTTTACAGTATCTCGATAAGATAACCCCTCCAGTTAGTCCCAATACCGACACTCAAACATATTATAAATGGGGTGATATAATAGCTTATGTTGGTGCATTTACTGGAAAAGCTGATAACGGTAAGGCTATTAATTTTACTTTTGTATCTAATGATACAGGATTGATTCAAAAAGTGGATTTTACTCAACCACCATCAGCTGTTCCAACAGTTGCTCCAGGTGCAGAAGGGACGGGACTTGAAGGACTAACTCAATCTGAAATAAACGGTATTGATTCATCCCAAACAGATCCAGGTAACATGTACCAATCCTCTTTGCATGTAATGCTTACTTTTATAAAAAGTCAATTACTGTACGCAGCTGGAAGTAAAAATTTAGGAACAGTCACAGAAGAGGATTTGACACCAGCTACTAAGCTTTTTTACAACGACGGTATTTTTAAAGATATGCTAGTTGATCCAAAAAACCCATACACAGCACCCGCTGCACCAAGCATATCCAATAATGGAGCATTTACATTGAACGAGTATATTATTAAAGGGTTTAATAGTAACTTGCTATTAGGAGTACCTTCAACTTCTAACGATGATGCTGGGTCACCAACACAAGCTGCTATTCAAGCTTTTTATAGCAGTGTACCATCGGTAGATTTTAAATCTCTATGCAAAGGATACGTTATTAACTATGTTTTAAAGCCTTCAGGTAATATTCCAGGAGAGTATCCAACTTATATTAAATTAGGATATCTATTAGCCTTTTTAAATAATATGTGTCTTATTTACGACTCAACCCAAGACACAGATAAACATCCCTACGTTTATATAGACTTCAACCCAGAGACAAATTTTTGTTTAACAAATCCATCACAATTATCAGTAGATCCTTTTACATGCTTAATACCATTTAAAGGTGGTCCAGTTAACTACCTTAAAATATTTCCTGAAGGACTACGAGATTTTATTAAATCTAATTTTAGTAATGAGTTATTAATAGGAGACATAAGTACCGATCCGTTAAAAACAAACGTAGTTAATCAAGATAGATTGTCAGATAAGATAGCAGGATTTAAAAACCCTAATGAGGCTTATCAAGGTAAAACAATGGAAATTTTACTTAATATTAACTTTTTACTTGATGTTTTAAAACAAAATATCACGAGTGATAAAGAACATGCTATTAATTTAAAAGGATTTCTAGATGCTATTGTTACTGGTGTCAACAAGTCACTAGGGAATATAAATTTATTTAGGGTGTCTTACAGAGACGATTCCAATACAGTAATTATAAAAGATGATCAGTTTGTACCAGCAAGTGTAAAAGGAGCAAACGGACAAGCGATTCAGGAAGGTTGGGCTTTGCAAAGTCAAAACGAAGGTAACGTAAGATATAATTCAGCAAATCAAAACAGTCCATCAGTTCCAAGATATGGAATGCTGCCAATTTTTGGTACCAAAAGTATAGTAAGAGAATTACAGTTTCAGACAAATATGTCAACAGCTATTTCTAGTCAAATAGCAATATCTGCACAAGCTCAGACTGGATCTATAAACTCAACTGATAATTCTTTGTTTGGTTATTTAAATCTCGATTATAGAGATGTTTATAAGCCAAGAATAAATAACATAGAGCAAGCTAGCTCAGTTCAACTTGCAAGTGCAAAGCTTAATAAGAAGGCAATAGACGAGAAGCAAAATCAATTAAAAAATGATGTAAGTCAAGCAGAGCAGTTTAATACTCACATAAAGAGTATTTACTCGCTAGATAATGGCCTCACTTTATCTAACGATAAAGTTAGCATGGCAATTAACTACTTTATTGACGGCATGTCTAATATAAAAGCAAAAGACGTTAAGACGTCAGCAGCTCCCTTTATTCCTGCAAATTTAGAAATAACTATGGATGGTATTGGCGGTATAGTAATGGGAAATGCATTTACTGTTCCTAATAATATGCTACCTTATTCACTAAGGGATAATAGCGATTCTACAAAAACTAAAGTAGGATTTATTGTAGTTGGTCTGACGCATACAATTCAAAATAACCAATGGCTTACAAGAATAAAAGGTCAGATGATTAAGCTAAGAGATGACATATCTGCTACTGGAAACACTAATTACCAAGTAGCTGCACCAAGATACCCATCTCCACTTTCTAGTGGTGGTACAGGTAATGGCCAAGGTGTAACTAAGTTATTAAATCTTAATATCAATGCATCCCCTTATCCAGGCGCAATAACGCCATTTACTAAGGATGGTGTATACTATCAATACGAACCTGGCTCACCACAAGTATTAGATCCAGAGGCAGTTACCAGTGCTAACTTTGCTACTAAGTACCACCCAGGCTTTACGTTTGTTAAGAACAAATCTAATATAAACTTAGAAAAAGGTGGTTTAAAACCTTTAACTGAAGGCGAAATTCAAGATGATACATACCTTAATAAATTTAACTGGTCTCAAACAATAAAAACACCTACTAAATTTATAATACACCATACTGGTGGTAGTATAAGCAACACTGCTGAGGATGTCTATAGAGTGTTTTACCAAAGAGGTTATCCTGCACAATACGTAATTGATGGAGCTGGAAAAATCCATAGATTTATGCCCGATGGAGCCTACTCATGGCATACAGGAGGTCAAAACACAAATGCAATAGGAGTTGAAATAATAGCAGCTGATGAAAGCCAGGTAAACCAAGCTCAGAAAGAAGCAGGAGCTCGCCTTGCTCAATTTCTAGGTTTTAGATTAGGACCTATAAATAAAGCTGGTGAAGCTGGCGAGATTTCAAGACACGGCCTTTATCCAGGCAGACTCGTATACGATAAAAAGCTTAAAAAAGAAGTATATGGACCTGAAGGCGAAGTAATTTTTGACTACATAACTAAGACTCTTGGCCAAACTAACTAAGGTATGAAATTAAAATACTATCCACAAAGTAGAATAGTACAAAACAAGTACACAACCGGAAAGGAGTTTCAGCTACCTAATGGATTAACTTATGCAGGTAGATATTACACTTTGTATGACGGCACATCTTACACGGGTGCTAATCCTGTGTTTGGAAAAGGTGAAAAATTAACTACTCTCAACGATGGTTATAGTCATACTAGTTACTCTAAACCTCCCAATCAAGCAGATCCTGCAATACCGGCAAATCCGAATACAGAATTAACAGTATTTAAACAATACTACCCAACTCCGCTACCTTCTGATTACCAACAAGGTTATTTTACTAGGTATTTTGCAAAAACTGTAACCGGACCTCAATTTATAATAGAGATATCAGAAGCAGACTACGCAAATCTTAAAAACGGAAATGTATCTCCTAGCATATTAGGATATCAAAGTACAAGTATGCTTTGGCAATTAACTGGACCTCTACATAATACAAGAGTCTCTCAATATCAAATTATAGGTGGTGTGTACGATACAAATAAAAGGGTTACAGAGGCAAAAGAAGTTACTTTTTTTGGTATAGTATCTTACATAGGTGGAGATTATACCAAGTACGCACAAATAACCTCAGGATCTGTTGCTACTTCGGGAAGTATGTAGTATGTTTCTAGCAAATAAATGTTATGTATTTCATAGTGGAAACTAAAGAGCAACTAGCTCAACTACCTAAAGCAGATAAATGCTTTATTGATTTAATTTCTTTGGCAGAAGAAGCACATCCACAACTAACATCACCTTGCGTTTTATACTATAATGACTTCAATAAAGGGTATATTATCCCTTTTAATCACACAGAAGCCTTTGCACTAACTATTGAAGACATTAAACCACTCTTAGAAGGTACAGTTTACCTACTAGATTTAAAGTGGCATGCACAAATTCTCGACTTACAAGGTATAAATTGTGTTGACTTATACCAAACAATATTAACTAAAGAAGGAAACCTTAAGGATATCAGCTGCTATACTAACATACATAGCGACTTTTACCGCAAGTTTATGTATTCAGAAGACGTCAATGCCCTAATACCTATTTCTAAGCATTATGAAAGGTGCGAATGTATGCTTGAAGCAGTTAGACCTTACGTTGAATTGAGTGGAAATTTGCCGTGGTTAAATGCATATACTGATGTTTATAAGTGGGTAGAGGAACAAGGCATTAAAATTGACGAAAAAATCTTTGATAAGTACTTTGAACCTACCTGGAAAGCTAGATCTATTAGGAATGGTAAGATTTATACGAGTTATAATCTTTACAATATAACTTCTAGACCAACTAATGCGTTTAATGGTATTAATTTCCTAGCTCTAACCAAAGAAAACGGTTCTAGAGCAGCTTTTATACCTGAAAATGATGCTTTTGTTGAGTTTGACTTTGATGGATACCATCCTAGATTGATTGCAAACTTGCTTAACATTCAAGTACCCACTGACAAATCAATTCATGAGTTATTAGGACAGCTGTATTTTGGTAAAGAGGAGCTTACACCGGAGGAATATCAAGAATCTAAGAAAATTACTTTTAGACAAATGTATAATGGTGTAGAAGATCAGTATAAACACATACCTTTATTTGAGCACATTGCTGAGTTTATAGAAGCTATGTGGTTGGAATACCAAAAAGTAGGTTATATTACATTACCTAATGACAGAAGGATTATCCAAGATAATGCAAACCCACAAAAGCTATTTAATTATTACATTCAGTGTCTTGAGACAGTAAATAACGTAAAAAAGCTAAGTATGCTAAAAGAATACTTAAAAAACAAGCAAACTAAGGTGATATTAGTTGTTTACGATTCGATTTTACTTGATTGCTCAGTTTACGACGAAAAAGGAACATTATCCGATATTAAGAATATATTAGAAGAAGGTGGATATAGAGTTAAAGCTAAGAAAGGCGATAATTACAATTTTTAACGTTGAAAACGAACTATTTATAATGGAATATTTAGAACTAACCCAAGAACAATTGAAGAATAAGTTATTTTGTACGTTTTCGGCCAAAGATAAACTCGAAGATACCCTAACTACTATAAGAGAGGAATACACGATTATGTATGGCAAAATTTTCGTTTTGGAATCAGAAGAATCCGACGAGTATTTATGTACTTATAACATTGAAATCGAGGGTGGAACAACTAAAGTACTTCCAAATACAATCCTACTTCATAGGAAAAAAGAAAGCAATACGCTTTATACCATAAACAGCCTTAACTTATTAATTAAATCACTTAACGAAGGTGTATTAGACACTTCATTTAGAATTGATTGGCTGAATTATAAAAACACAATACTCCTAACCCAAGGAGAGGATTTTAAAAAACTTTCTACGAAAATTCACAAGATAGTAAACATTTAGTTGCTAGATTGGATTTTCCTTTGTACCTTAATTAGGTAAGTATTTTTTTAATTAACAATAAAACTGAAACAAGATGGATTTAT
>Ga0209084_1000423_pt1 | contig 39761 bp, 70 predicted proteins | sample C_130820_MF_Meta_FD_187309 | JGI IMG/M metagenome (GOLD analysis project Ga0209084, IMG submission 187309) | Freshwater microbial communities from Lake Croche, Canada to study carbon cycling - C_130820_MF_MetaG (SPAdes) (version 2) | ecosystem: Environmental > Aquatic > Freshwater > Lake... | reverse complement strand
CAAAGACACCTCAGAAGTAGAGTACGATTATCTTGTTGGTGTAGACCATCTTTCTTGTGCATTAGAGCAAGAACAAAATCAAAAAAATCCCATTGAAAAATGCGTTATCTGTGGAGCTGAAACCGCCTACAGATTTAACGATCACATCGACTATCGTTTTAATTACGTAGAAGGTGCTGGACAATTATGCGAAAAATGCGGAGGAAACAAAGAAGTGTCTGAAACATTTATAGAAGTAGATCCTTTAGGTACGCCAAATCCTGGTCACAGACTAATCTTAGTAGACGAAACTACTATTTTGTATACACCAAACGATGCTGAATTGGGAGCTAAAGTAAGACAATTATATTGGGAATCTATAAAAAATAAAAAATGAATCAACAACAAAAACAACTTCAAGTAAAAGTAGATCTTACTAAAACTACGGCTTGGTTATGTGATGAATGCGGTCACAATGTATTTAACGCAGGATTGCTACTTCGTAAGGTAAGTAGATTTTTATCAGGTGATGCACAAGACGGTATGGCTCCAGTCCAAACTTTCTATTGCGTAAAATGCGGAAACGTTAATAAAGATTTTTATCCACCTGAATTATCAAAAGCAGATGAGCAAGAATAGCGAAATATACGGAGACAGCGTGATATACACATCAGAAAATACAAGACAGGTTTTAAAAACAGATTCTATTGTTGATGGTATCATAGATCAATTCATAGACAGATCAAGAGTTGGTAAACTAAAATACCGCACTGATCTTGATAGAAAAGATTTATCTTTATCTCAATGGTTACAACACGCAATAGAGGAACACATGGATGCTGTGCTGTATTTGCAAAAAATAAAGTCTACTATAGACGGTAAAAAATAAAACAATGCCTAAACATGTATGGGGAGTAAATTATGCGTATCAAAAGTCTGTGTCCTATTCGCAGTACTCTATATACAAGCAATGCCAATATCAATGGTATTTGAACTATGTTAAGAAGCTGAAGATATTTAAACCTTCAGTGTACTTAACCTTTGGTACCGCGTGTCACGAAACTATACAAGAGTGGTTGAGAGTAATGTACGAAGAGTCTGCTAAGAAGGCAGAAGAGATGGACTTAGGAGAATTACTCAAAGAGAGAATGTACGAGAACTACAAAGAGTCTTTAGCAGAACAAAAAGGCGAACACTTTATAAAACCAGAAGAGTTCAAAGACTTTATTCAAGACGGAGTTACTATTTTAGATTTCCTTAAAAAGAAAAGATCAGAGTACTTTAATCTCAAAACCACTAAACTCATAGGCATAGAGATTCCAATCGAGCAATACATAGTAGACGAGATTCCAAATGTGATAATGACAGGATCTATCGACTTGATATTCTTTAATAAGAATACTGAGACTTACGAGATCTACGACATTAAAACTTCTACCAAAGGTTGGAACGATAACGATAAGAAGGACAAGAACAAGATCAGTCAGCTTCTATTATACAAACACTTCTACTCAAGAGCGCTAAACGTTCCTATAGACAAGATAGAAGTAAAGTTCTTCATAGTAAAGAGAAGACCTTGGATTAGTCCTGATTTCCCAACCAAATACGTTCAAGAGTTTATACCAGCTCAAGGCACAAAGAAAGTAAAAGACGCAGTTGCAGACTTCGAGTCGTTTGTCAAAGAGTGTTTTACCACAGACAACAAGTATATCGATAGAGAATACCCTAAAAATTTGGATGGCTGCAAGTGGTGCCCTTTCAAAGACAAGCCAGATATATGCGACCGTAAAGATAAAAAAGTTTTGTTATAAATTCATATTTACTCTTTATCTACATATTTATAGTAAATAAATTATAATATGGTTAGCAAAACGAAAAGGGTAATTACGTCTGTAAAGATACCCGAGACTCTATACGAGGACTTCAAGATCACAGCGATAAGAACTAAGATGAACTTACAAGACATAGTGGAGAGAACGATGTATATGTATCTTACTGATTCTGGCTTCAGAGCTAAGTTACACGAGCAATACAATACTTACTACACTGGATCAGAAATTATTAACGCGATAAAATAAGTTACAACAATGATTAAAGGTTACATTCCAAAGGATCAAAGAAAAAAGATCCTGTTTATGTGCGACGACATTAGAATGACAAGTGGTATTTCTACCATGGCAAGAGAGATTGTAATCGGTACATCTCATAGATTTAATTGGATTAATTTAGGCGGTGCCATTGAACACCCAGATGCTGGTAAAAGATTGGACATTTCTCAGGACACCAACAATATCATGGGTATTCCTGACTCTTCTGTGTTTATTTATCCTATCAACGGATACGGTACGCAAGAGATGATAAGACAATTAATTGAAATTGAAAAGCCAGACGCTATCATGTTTTTTACGGATCCTAGATATTGGATTTGGTTGTTTCAAATGGAGAGTGAGATTAGAAAAAAAATCCCAATGATTTACTTAAATATATGGGACGATTTACCGGCTCCTTTATACAACAAGCCTTATTATGAATCTTGTGATACATTGATGGCAATTTCTAAGCAGACTTTAAACATTAATAAGTTAGTATTAGGAGATAGAATAGAAAATAAAATACTTAAGTACATACCACACGGTATCAATCATAAAGTGTATTTCCCTATCAACGAATTCATGAAAGACGAATGCGCTAATGTACAAAAGAAACGTGAACAGCTATTTGGTAAAGATCAACCAGAATTCGTAGTATTCTATAACGCTAGAAACATTAGACGTAAGAGTACCTCTGATTTGATTGCGGCTTACGCAGAATTCTGTGAATCTATAGGAAGAGAAAAAGCAAAGAAGTGCGGATTGTTATTACATACACAAGTAAGAGACGATAATGGTACAGATCTAGCGGTAGTAAGAGATTTATTATGCGATCCAGAATACGTTAAAGTCGTATTCCATGATGCAAGAATTCCAAGCAACGAAGTAAATTGGCTATATAATATCGCAGATGTTACTGCATTGATTTCTTCTAACGAAGGTTGGGGATTGTCTTTAACCGAGTCTTTGATGACAGGTAAAATGATTATAGCAAACGTTACAGGCGGTATGCAAGACCAAATGAGATTTGAAGACGAAAACGGTAATTGGATTGACTTCGATGAAAACTTCTGCTCTAATCACTTTGGAACTTACAAGAAGCATGGAGAATGGGCAGTTCCTGTATTCCCAACAAATTCAAGTATTGTAGGATCTATTCCAACTCCGTATATCTTTGACGATCGTTGTGATTTCAGAGACGTAGCGAAAGCAATCAAACAAGTATACGACTTAGATCCACAAGAGAGAGCAAAGAGAGGAAACGCTGGTAGAGAATGGGTATTATCAGCAGAAGCCAAGATGAGTGCAGAAACTATGTGTGAAAACGTAGTAGAGTGTATTGATCAAACTTTTGAAACATTCGAACCTAGAAAATCTTTTGAATTAACAAAGATAAACAAATTACCAAGAAAAAAAATAGTACATAAATTAACATATTAATATGAAGCAATACTGTGTTATAAGTTGTCCAATCGACACTTATTCAGGTTACGGAGCAAGAGCAAGAGATTTTGTAAAAGCGTTATACGAATTAAAGAAAGACGAATACGACATAGAGATACTCGCTCAAAGATGGGGTTCTACTCCATGGGGATATATAAAAGATCACAGCGAAGAATGGGGATTCTTAGAACCATTACTTGCAAAACAACAGATGAGCAAACAACCAGACATATGGATTCAGATCACAGTTCCTAACGAATTTCAACCGGTCGGCAAATTCAATATCGGCGTTACAGCTGGTATAGAAACCACGTTATGTCATGCAAGTTGGACCGAAGGCGTAAACAGAATGAACGTTACATTAGTATCTTCTCAACACGCTAAGACTGTATTTCAACAATCTGCTTTTGAAGAGAGAAATCAACAAGGTCAAGTAACGAAGCATATCAAGTTAGAAAAACCAGTAGAGGTATTATTTGAAGGAGTTGATTTAAACAAATACTTCTATGTTGCAGACGAAGATTTAGATGGTACAGATCTAGTACAATCATTAGACGAGATCAAAGAAGAGTTCTGCTACTTATTTGTAGGTCATTGGTTACAAGGAGATTTAGGAGAAGACAGAAAGAATGTAGGTTTAATGCTAAAGACTTTCTTAGAAACATTTAGAAATAAAAAGAATAGACCTGCATTGATATTAAAAGTATCAGGCGCTGGATCTTCTGTTATGGACAGAGAGGACATGCTGAATAGAATCGATAGCGTTAGATCAACAGTAACTGGAGATTTACCTAACGTGTATCTATTGCATGGTGAGTTAGACGACAAAGACATTAACAACTTATACAATCACGGTAAAGTAAAAGCCATGATTAGTTTGACAAAAGGCGAAGGATTTGGTAGACCTCTGTTAGAGTTTACGCTATCTAAGAAACCATTAATCACAACAGCATGGTCAGGTCACACTGATTTCTTATTCATGGAAAATGTATGTATGGTAGGCGGTGAAGTAAAAGCTGTTCATCCATCAGCTCAAGTAAAAGATATGATATTAGCGGAATCAGGTTGGTTCAGTCCAGACGTTAAGCAAGCTGAATTCTATTTAAGAGATGTATACGAGAAGTATTCTAAATACGAAGAGAAAGCAAAGAAGCAAGCGCATCAATCAAAAACTAAGTTTAACTTTGATGAAATGAAGAATGTGTTGGCTAGTTACTTAGACAAAATTCCTAAACAAGTAGGATTGACTTTACCTAAACTTAAAAAAATAGAAGTTAAAAATGACAAGTAAAGAATTTATAATATGGCTTCGAGGATTTACCGAAGGAGTCCATGAGTTTAATATAACGCCAAAACAGTGGGATATATTAAAAGAGAAATTAGCAGGAGTAAATGATCAAACATATCCTTTTGGAATGCCTAATGCAACAAGAGGACCAGAAACACCAACGGGAACAACGATTACAACAACTCCTGGTACTGGTTATATTACGGTTGCTAATCCATATATAGCATCATTTGGTACTGTAACAACATCAACTGCAACTAATCTTCCATCAGGTAGTACAATTAGTTATACAACATCTAACGAAAAAACATTATTAAATGACTGATCAATTAACAACGTGCCCTAAATGTAAGGCAGAAGATGCGTGCTATATAACTCCAATCAATGAGTTCCACAATGTTTATGCTTGCTTTGGTTGTGGTTTTATAAGTAGTGATTTGATGAGAGAGGGAGAATTTGATTTCGAACAATACGAAGCAGAATTCCCAGAATTATATAAGGACATTAAATACATAGACGAAGAAACAAGAGTGTGGTATCCTCAAGTAATAAACATAGAGAACAAAGGCACTGTATTTGCTAATGGAACCTCTAAAGAAGATTGGCAGTGGAGTGCAATTAAAAGCATAGAGTTAACCGAGGAAGAGAAAGAGAATCCTAGATTTAAAAATAAAACCCACAAGTCAGATTCTGCTAGCTTACAAAACTTTGGTAAAGATTATTACCAAGCTTGCGAGTACATATTATTATTTGATTAAAAAAAGATTATGAAAATAAGTTACGCAATAACTGCTCACAACGAAGCAGAAGAATTAAATAGGCTGCTTAAGCAACTTATCGAAGGCAAAGATCCAGGGGATGAGATCATTATTCAGTTAGACAATACCGCTACAGACAAAGTAAAGTTTGTTATAGACGCGTATCCAGTAAAGTCAATTACATTTCCTCTTAACAAAGATTTTGCTGCATTTAAAAACAATCTGAAACTTAATTGCACAGGAGATTACATCTTTTTTATTGATGCTGACGAATATCTATCTGAGCATCTATTAAAATTAGTGAAACAAGTCTTAGAAGCAAATGATAGTGTAGAATGTTATGGAGTTCCTAGAGTAAACACTGTTAAAGGTCTTACAGAGGAACACATTAAAACATGGCATTGGAGAGTAGACGAAAAAGGCCGAGTGAATTGGCCTGATTATCAAACAAGAATATGCAAGAACGTCCCTTCAATACAATGGGTTGGAAAAGTTCACGAAAGGCTAGAAGGTTGGAAAACCTCTTCTATATTTCCTGCAGAATTTGAAGATTGGGCTTTATACCATCCTAAAGATATTAAAAGACAAGAATTACAAAACTCCTTATACAACACTATATGAGTAAAGTAGCATTAATTACCGGCATCAATGGTCAAGATGGAAGTTATTTAGCAGAGTTATTATTGGACAAAGGGTACGAAGTGCACGGCACACTAAAGAGAAACTCGGTAGCTGAGAATCAGACCGCAAGAATTCAAGTGTACGATCAGATCAAAGATAACTTAACTTACGCAGATATGACTGACTTAGCCTCTCTTAATAGAGTGTTAAGCAAAGTACAACCAGACGAGATATACAACTTAGCTGCTCAATCTCACGTAAGAATATCATTCGATCAACCAGTGTATACAGCAAATACTGTTGGTATCGGAACTCTTAATCTATTGGAAGCCGCACTATCTACATGTAAGAATGCAAAGATATATCAAGCGTCTTCTTCGGAAATGTTTGGTAACTGCATAGATGAGGACAGATTTCAAAGAGAGACAACACCGATGAATCCAGTATCTCCTTACGGTTGTGCTAAAGTATTTGGATACAACATAACAAGAAACTATAGAAACTCTTATGGCATGTTCGTATCTAATGGAATCTTATTTAACCATGAATCGCCAAGAAGAGGTACTAACTTCGTAACAAACAAAGTGGTTAAAGAAGCAGTTAAGATATTCTACGGTCAATCAACAGAATTAAGATTGGGCAACTTAGAAGCAACAAGAGATTGGGGTCATGCTAAAGATTATGTAGAAGCGATGTGGAGAATATTACAATTAGAAGATGCCGACGATTTTGTTTGTGCTACAGGTACTTCACATTCGGTTAGACAGTTATGTGAATATGTTTTTAGCAAGTTAGAATTAAACTACGAAGACTACGTAAAGTTGGACATGAAGTTTCTAAGACCTGAAGAGCTAACTGATTTAAAGGGAGATCCTACAAAATTAATGAAGGCCACAGGTTGGAAACCCACTTACACGTTTGAAACAATGCTAGATGAGATGATTTCATATTGGTTGAAAGAATTAAATAGAGTATTCTAATGAATAAGGTAATTACCGGAGGAACAGGATTAATAGGATCTGCTTTTAACGAAGGAATTAAGTTAACTTCTAAGAGAGATCTAAGAGATTACGACAAAGCTAAATTCGCAATATCAATGTACAAGCCAGATGTGGTAGTACACTGCGCGGCAAAAGTTGGCGGAGTTGGAGCTAATATACAATTTCCTGCTGATTTTTTTATGGACAACATTAGAATGAATACAAATGTAATTCAAGCTTGTCACGAACTAAAGATATCAAAGTTAGTTTCATTTTTATCAACGTGCGTATTTCCAGATAAAGTGGAATATCCATTAGACGAAACTAAAATAGAATTAGGTCCTCCTCACCCGTCAAACTTTGCTTACGCTTACGCTAAGAGAATGGCAGACGTACAAATCAGGGCATTCAACAAACAATACGGTACACAATACTTTTCAGTGATTCCTTGCAACGTATACGGACCAAGCGATAACTATAGTTTAGAAGTTGGCCACGTTATTCCAATGTTAATTCACAAATGCTATCTTGCCAAAAAGAATAAGAAGACTTTTGAAGTATGGGGTGATGGTACTCCGCTTAGAGAATTTGTTTATTCAAAAGACGTAGCAAACATAGTAGATCTACTTATCCAGAAATACACAGGGACTGAACCAGTGATCATATCAAATCCAACTGAGTATTCTATTAAGCAAGTAGTAGACCTAATTGTGGAGCACATGGACTTCAAGGGGAAAGTAAAGTGGTTGACAGACAAGCCAAACGGCCAACACAGAAAACCATCTTCTAACGCCAAACTTTTATCTATAATAGGAGAATATAATTTCACCACTTTGGAGAAAGGTTTAAAAGAATCAATAGAATGGTTTATATTAAATTACCCAAACGTTAGAAAATAATGACAAGAGAAATAGTAATAGCAGCGTACGACAAATACTTGGATTGGTTGGACAAATTCAATTCAGATATTAAAGTTACTGTTTATAGAAAAGGAGAAGAAGCAAAACAAAGAGAAGACGAGATTAAATTAGAGCTTAACAAGGGCAGATGCGTACACACATTCTTTAATCACATATACACTAACTACGACAATCTATCAGATATTACTTTCTTTGGTCAAGATTGGCCTTTCGATCATTGGGAAGATATCGTAGACGTTGTAAACAATGGCACTGAAAACCTTAGGCATCAATTAAAAATAGGAGGTTATTACGGATTTCATTTCAATACCATAACAGTTCCATCTCCATTAGGTGGCACAATGTGGGAGTTGAGTCCATCTAAACAACATGGAGAAGGACGCGTATTAGTTTGTCAGAGCAACGGATATCCTCAAGATTCTAATCCAAATATAGACGTTGACAAATACTGGGATTTATTATTTGCTGATGAAAAACCTGCTGAATATGAATTCATGCCTGGCGGACATTTCGGAATTACCAAAGAACACGCTCAATTAAGATCAAAAGAATTCTATAAAAAGGTATGCGATTTTCTATTAGAAGATGACGCAGCTCCTTGGATGATAGAAAGATTAGAGTGTTACATATTCAACCCAAACATAAAATGATTAAACTAGAAAATATACAAGAGTTAGTTGGTAATCACGTAGCTCCTTACATTTACAACGCAAAGAACTTTATACCAGGTAAAACACCAATCTACTACTCAGGTCCTTATTGGGATAACAAAGAAACTGAAGCAGCTATTGAAAGCTTTTTAAACGGTAAGTGGATAACTACGGGCGAAAAGGTTTATAAGTTTGAGAGTAAGTTTAGTAAGAGATTCAAGGTTAAGCATTCGCACATGGTAAACTCAGGTAGCTCTGCTAACTTGGTATTGATTGCTGCGTTAAAGAAGAGATTTAATTGGGTTGACGATGACGAAATTCTTGTATCTCCAGTTGGATTTCCTACTACAGTATCAGTACTATATCAACACAGATTAAAACCAGTGTTTGTAGATATCGAATGGAACACACTTAACTTCGATCTAAAAAAATTAGAAGACAAGATCACAGATAAAACGAAAGGCATCTTTGTATCTCCAGTATTGGGTAACCCTCCAGATATGGACAAATTGGTAGAGATTGCAGAGAAATATAATTTAAAATTGATAGGAGATAACTGCGATAGTTTAGGATCAAAGTGGAATGACAAGTACTTAAGCGAGTACTACGTAGCTTTTTCTAATTCGTTTTATCCTGCACATCATATGTCAACCGGAGAAGGAGGCATGGTATGTACTAACGACGATGAGCTAAAGAAATTATTCGTTAGCCTTAGTTGGTGGGGTAGAGATTGCTATTGTATCGGATCTGCTAACTTACTGCCTTGCGGTACATGTGGAAACAGATTCGATAAGTGGTTAGATAATTACGATGGCGTCATAGATCACAAGTATGTGTTTAGCGAAATGGGTTACAATTTAAAACCACTAGATTTACAAGGAGCGATAGGTTTAGAACAGTTAGAAAAACTGCCTATTATGGAAGCAAAGAGAAGATCTGCTAAAGCAAGACTAACAAAGATATTCACAGATAACATTCCAAATTTAAGAGCACCATCTAAATTAGAAAGTGCGGATCCTTGTTGGTTCGGCACTCCATTTATATGCGAAGAAGACGGATTGAAACATAGATTAGTTACATTCTTAGAAGAGAACAAAATTCAAACAAGAAACTACTTTGCAGGAAACATCTTAATACACCCAGGCTATTCATTCTTGGATGACTACAAAAATTATCCTGAAGCAAATAAAGTATTAGACAAGGTATTCTTTATAGGTGCAGCGCCTCACTATACAGAACAGGTGTTTGCATACATTGAACAAGTAGTAAAAAAGTTTAAATAATGATATCGATATTCGGAGGAACAGGATTTATTGGATCTAAGTTCTACAACAAATACAAAGAGGATTCAGTCTTAATACCAAGAGACGAAGTACAACCTAAATCTAATAGAGTATTATACCTAATTAGTACAGTCGATAATTACAACGTATTAGAAAATCCTTTCATAGACATAGAAACAAATCTAATACATCTAATGAAAGTATTGGACAACTGTAAAGGAAAGGACATAGAGTTTACATTCGTTAGTTCTTGGTTTGTTTACGGCGATACGCGCTTACCAGCTAGAGAATCATCTCCTTGTAAACCAAAGGGATTCTATTCTATAACTAAGTTAGCAGCAGAACAATTAATAGAATCGTACTGCCAGACTTTTAATATTAACTACAAGATAGTAAGACTTGGAAACGTAATAGGAAAAGGAGATGGTAAAGCTTCAAAGAAAAAGAATGCATTACAATTTTTAATAGAAGAATTAAAAGCAGATAGAGATATCAACTTATATAACAGTGGAGAATTCTATAGAGACTTCGTACATGTTGACGATGCGGTTGCCGGTATTAAGTTCGTTATGGATCTTGGAGAAAACGGAGAGATATACAATTTAGGATCTGCAAGACAGCCGACACTATTCAAAGATATTATTGCTTACGCTAAACAAGAAATAGGATCTAATAGTAATATAGGAACCATGGAAGCATCAGACTTTCACAAGATAGTACAAGTAGAGTCCATGTATTTGGATTCAAGTAAATTAGGATCATTAGGATTTTTCCCGTCTATAGGAGTTTACGAAGCAGTTAAACAAATGATATGATAAGTTATAATAAGATAGGACATTTTGGAAGGCTAGGCAATCAAATGTTTCAGTTTGCTTCCACTGTAGGCGTAGCTAATAAAACTGGCCATGATGTAGCATTTCCAAAAGAGAATGTAGATGTGCCAAGTGTAGAGCATTTCAAAGACGGAGTTAGAAGAGAGGTTTATTTTGATTTACCAAAGTACTTCGATAACGTTAAGTTGACATTGAAACCACAATCTGAAATACAAACATTACACGTAGCTCAAGAGCCATACTTTCATTTTTGTCAAGATCTATTTAGAGTACCAGATCAGACCAATTTAATGGGATATTTTCAAACAGAGAAGTACTTTGAACATTGTAGCGAAACAATAAGAGAATTCTTTGAGTTCAATTCAGAAACAAAAAAGAAAGCTGAGTCTGCATTTCCAACATTTCCTATGCAATTAGAATTCGTGTCTGTGCACTTAAGAAAGGGAGATTATGCAGGACTTCAACAATTCCATCCAGTAATGGACGCAGACTACTACTTTAATGCTATGACCTATTTCATGGATGGTAACTATTGCTTCTTAGTATTCTCTGACGATATAGAATATGCCAAAGAATTATTCGGAGATCAAGAGAACATTGTTTATATGGAAGGAAACGAACCTGATGTAGACATGTGTATGATGAGCATGTGCCACCATAACGTAATAGCCAATAGTAGTTTTAGTTGGTGGGGTGCATGGTTAAATCAAAACCCCGATAAAAGAGTTGTAGCTCCAAAGAAGTGGTTCGGACCGGCATATAATGGAGTTCACGATACAAAAGATTTATACCCTCAATCATGGATAATAACATAAAAAACAATTATATGATTAATCATTCAATAGAATCAGAAGATTCTAAACACCATTGGCTACACTTTATCACAAAAGAAAAAAGAGTTTTAGATTTAGGATGCGGTAGACATGCAACAGATCAACCACACATGCATAGCCCTAATTATTTCTTAGACACGGGAGCAGACTACGTAGTAGGAGTAGATATGTCTCAAGGAGAAATTGATTATTACAAAAATTTACAAGACACAGGAATTATGAGTTCTGAAAAATCTCTATTCTTTTGTGAAGAAATTAAGAGCCCTGAAAATATTATGAATTATATTAAAACTTATAATATCAATGCTGTTAAGTGTGACATAGAAGAACACGAGACTAAATTTTATAGTATAACTTCAGAGGATCTACAAAATGTAACTGAATTAGCTATTGAGTATCACAACTTAGAGATCAGAGAAAGAATAATAGAAAAAATGAAAGAGTGGAAATTTGATATATTCTGCGAAGGCAAATTTGGATTTGTAAATGCACCTCAAATGGGAGTTTTTATTCTCTAGAAAATAAAAAGTATGGCGCTATTAGTATTTGTATACCGACATATGAAATGAGTGGAAGAGGCGTTGGATATCTAACTCATTCTTTTAATATATTAAGTAGACAATCATTTAAAGATTTCGATGTAGTGGTTTCTGACCACAGTCAAAATGACGATATAAAAAAATTATGCGAAGATTATAGTAATCGTTTAGACATACACTATTATAGAAATACAGAAGGACGAGGATCTAATTCTATTAACATAAATAATGCTATAAAAAAAGCCAAAGGAGAAACCATAAAAATTCTGTTTCAAGACGATTTTTTAGTAGATGACGATTCTCTTCATTGGTTGTATATTCATTTTTTTGGAAACACAAATCAATGGTTAGTTTCTGCTTGTTGTCACACTAAAGACGGAATCAATTTGAATAATGAATTTTACCCAAAGTATCATGATAGCATACAATACGGAACAAATACAATAAGTTCTCCTAGTGTATTAATGTTTAAAAATGAAAAAGTAGAATACTTTGATGAGAATACAATATGGTTAATGGATGTAGAATACTATAAAAGAATGTATGATAAGTTTGGATTACCTTCTGTGTGTAATTTTGTAACTGTTGCAAATAGAGAACACGAGACCCAATTAAGTAAGACTCTACCAGAAGAAACAAAAACACTAGAGCTAAATTACATAAGAAAAAAGTATGAAACTAAATAACGTTACCATCGCTGCTGTAGCAGGTACGAAAGCTATCGAAACTCTTAAGGCTATTAAGTATAGTATGAGAGAGTTAGAGTTTGACCGTGCGATCCTAATTACTCCAGAAGATATACAAGACGATCAAGTAGAAATCATTAAGTGCGAACCGCTAAACTACGAACAATACAATCACTTTATAGTTTATAGATTACACGAGTACATTGATACAACGCACTGCTTACTAGTTCAGAACGATGGATACGTGGTTAATCCAGATATGTGGCAAGACCAATGGATGCAATACGATTATATAGGCGCGCTATGGCCATATCCTCAAGACGATTTCTCTTTTAGAGATCAAGACGGAAACATACAAAGAATGGGTAATGGCGGATTTACACTGAGAAGTAAAAAGCTATTATGTGCGGCAAATGATTTAGATTTAGAATGGAAACAATATTATGGATTCTATCACGAAGATGGATTCTTTTGTTGTCATCATAGAAGCAAATACGAATCGGTTGGTTGTAAGTTTGCACCAATAGAGGTAGCTGCGCAATTTAGTCATGAAACCATGGTAGCAGAAAATTATGGAAACATACCATTTGGATTTCATGGAAGAAACAATTATTATTATCAAGTAACACAAAAAAGTTTATAATGAACGACGAACAAAGATTAGAAGAGCTATTTAACATCCCAAGAATGGGTCACGCTGCATTAGAACCTCACAATAGCGTAAGAGGTCTTCACGAACTAATACAACACTACTTTAAACCCGAGTTTGTAATGGCAGAGATTGGATCGTTTCAAGGCGTTTCAACCATGTTATTCGCAATGCACGTTCAAAAAATATATAGTATTGATTGTTACGATTATGTTGTTCCTGAATCTGGCAGAATTCCTTCTCATGACCAACTGTTTGTGGACGCAGAAAAGATATTCCTAGAACGTACATCAGATATTAAAAACATTATCAAAGTTAGAAAATCTAGTGTAGACGCAGCAAAAGAATTTGAAGACAGAACATTAGATGCGGTATACGTAGATGCTGAACACGATCCAATTAGTGTTAGATCTGATATTAATGCATGGAAGAATAAGATTAAAGTTAATGGTATTTTATGTGGACACGATTTTTATCTACCACACATCTACACTATTTTACACGAAGAAGGGCTAATCAAAGAATTGTATACATATCCAGACAGTTCATGGTCTGTAATAATTAAATAATATGAAGGTACTAATAACAGGAGTCGCAGGTTTATTGGGATCTAGTCTTGCAGATTGGATAATAGAAAATAAACCAGAAATAGAGGTAGTAGGTATCGACGATTTATCAGGCGGATACTTAGAGAATGTAAATCCAAAGGTTAAATTCTGGCAGATGAATCTAGTAGAACATCCTATTGAGAATTGTTTTGCTACCAACGAATTTGACTATGTATTCCACTTCGCAGCTTACGCAGCAGAAGGTTTAAGTCCATTCATTAGAAGATACAACTACGATAACAACTTAGTAGCAACAGCAAGAGTGGTAAACAACTGCATTAAGTACGATGTCAAGAGGTTGATCTTTACTTCTACGTTAGCAGTATACGGTCATGGTTACGGTGGTATATTTGATGAAACACAAGTGCCTAAGCCAATAGATCCATACGGAGTTGCTAAGTATGCTTGCGAGATGGACATTCAAATTGCAGGCGAACAACACGGTTTAGATTGGACTATCATTAGACCTCACAATGTATACGGTCGTAAGCAGAATATATGGGATAAGTATCGCAATGTCTTGGGTATTTGGATGTATCAACAGATGAACGGAGAACCAATGACAATCTTTGGAGACGGTACACAAACAAGAGCATTCAGTTGTATCGACGACATAGTCGAACCATTGTGGAATTCTGCTGTAGAACCAAGAGCATCTAAAGAGATTATCAATTTAGGAGGAGTAGAAGAGTGGACTATAAACGATGCAAATAAAGTATTAAGAGATATTATTAAATACGGAGCAGAGTATCAATACAAAGAAGGAAGACACGAAGTAAAGCATTCTATTCCTACATACCAAAAATCAGAAGACATTCTTGGTTTTAAACACAAGACTACATTAGAAGAGGGATTATATGATATGTGGTTATGGGCTCAACGTCAACCAAATAGAGATAGATTCGTTTGGCCTTCATACGAATTAGACAAAGGCATTTATTCATTTTGGAAAAAGTAATATGATATACACTCAATTCATGTACGGTCAAGGTTTTGGAAACCAGCTTGCAGTTTATGTAACAACTAGGGCAATAGCCAAAAGAAATGGTTATGAGTTCGGTTACGCTGGATTGGAAAACTTTGGAGACAGAAGATACAACGATAAAGGCGTATACTTCATGGATCTACATATGGGAATGTCTATAAACGGCATCATAAGCGAATACACAGAGAAAGAAACAAGAGTAAAATTAGATCATTCAGAACACGATCGTACGCATGGTTGTGATATAAGATTAATAGATGAAGACTTGTTGAATGTAGCAGACAATACCAAAATTATGGGTATTATGCAAGGCGAGGATTATTTTTGGGATTATAGAGAAGAGGTTAAAGATTGGTTGAAAGTAAAACCTGAATTTGATTGTGTAGATTTTAGAAGCGACGACATTTGTGTATTGAATATCAGAGACTACGAAGCAGATCCTACACTATTCTTATCAAGAGATTATTGGGTTAAAGCAATATATCACATGCTTAGTTTGAATGCTAACATGCAGTTCTTAGTTATTACTGAGAATCCTGATATGGCAAAGAGGTTATTACCAGAATTAGCGGATAATGTATACCACTTTGATTTAGCTAAAGACTACTCAATAGTTAAGAATGCTAAATGGTTAATCATATCTAATTCAAGCTTTGCTTATTTTCCAGCATTTTGTAGCAACGCGCATCTAATTATAGCTCCTAAGTATTGGTGTAGACACAACGTATCCGATGGATATTGGTCGTGTGGTTATAACATAAGTCGTAAGTTTACCTATATGGATAGACAAGGTCAATTGCAATCTTATACAGATGTAGCAAGAGAATTTGAATTATATAAAAAAGAAAGCAAGATATATGGCTAGAGTATTTGATGTGTTTACATTCTTTAATGAATTGGATTTATTAGAACTAAGATTAGAAATGTTAGATCCGTATGTAGATCAATTCGTATTGATAGAATGCGTAGAGACTTTCTCAGGTAAACAGAAGCCATTGCACTTCATGAATAACAAAGAGAGGTTCTCAAAGTATTTACATAAGATATATCATCATGTAACTTATGATCCTCCAAAATCATTCGAAGATTTACAACAAAGAATAATGAATCCTAATATAGACAAAGATGTTAAACAAGTTTGTATTCAAGCTTTAACTACGTCTAATGTACCAAAAGGAGAATTACATTGGCTAAAAGAATTCTATCAAAAAGAAACTATAAGATTTGCCATAGAAAATGCTGGAGCAGAGAACGACGATCTCGTATTCGTTACAGATTTAGACGAGATATGGAATCCAGAGTTAGACTATACACAAATAGAAAACGATAAGATATACAAGTTAAGACAATTAGCATACTCAGGTTACATGAACATAAGATCTTCAGAAGATTGGGCTGGTACATTATTAACAAGATACACAAATATAGACGGAGCTTGTTTAAACCATCTTAGAACTCCATCAAAAACTAAGTACGAATACATAGATAACGGAGGTTGGCACTTCACATTTATGGGTGGAGAACAACAAGTTAAGATGAAGTTAGAAGCTTACGGTCACCAAGAGTACAACAACGATTCTGTTAAGGACAGAGTCAAAGATTTACTAGCAAACGGTCTAGACGTTTTAGGTAGAACTAATTTTAGATTTTGGTTAGACGAATCAGAACTACCTAAATACCTAATAGATAACAAGCAAAAATATAAAAGATTTTTTAGATGATAACATTCTGCGTCCCTTCGAAAAATAACTTAAGATACTTAAAACCATGTATCAAATCTATTCAAGATAATTCTTACTATCCTAATCAAATCATCGTGTATGTGGATCAAGATACCGACGGAACTGTAGAGTGGTTAAGAGAGAATGGCATTAAGTTTATTCAAAATCACGAAGAGACTCCACGAGGAATTGGCTTTGCTTACGATAATATGTTTCAATGGGCAGATAGAGAATATGTAATAGCATTTCACGCTGACATGATTCTTGGTCCTCATGCAGATAAACACATGATGGATATCAAAACACCAAACAATATTGTATGCGCTACTCGTGTAGAACCGCCATTACACCCAGCTGGAATAGAGAAGATAGTACAGGATTTTGGTATGTGGCCAGAAGATTTGAAGATAGAAGAGTTTAACCGGTTCGTAGAAGAAAACAAAAGCGATAGAACAACCAAAAGTATATTCGCTCCATGGTTAATTAGAAAAGATCAACACTTAGGCCACGATCCAATATTCAGATCTGTATTTGAAGACGCGGATCTATTCAGAAGGTTTAAATTACAAGGATACGATTTGATTCAATCTTGGTCTGCAATGGTATATCACTTAACTTGTAGAGGCGGGCAGTTTGCACACGCAGAAAAGATGGAAGACTTCGCAAAGAAAGATGAAGCTTGGCAAATAAATAACTCCATATCAATGAACGAATACATTAGAAAATGGGGTGGATTCCTAAAACAAACAGATACATTAGAACCAATACCAAATGTTAAGTACAATATTGGATTAGAGATATTACACTGTAAAGATACTGGAATATTGGGCGTGGAACCATTCTTTAACAATATCAAATGCGGTATAGATACAAGCGATTATGTTAAACGCATGCAGGATCTTAGTTCTTTTGATATGCAAAGCAAGTTCGTAGAAGAGTTAAGAAACGATATTATACTAGTAGCTGACTACGAAGATATACTTCAAAATCAAGAGTTATTCAATTACATTCTACATAATCTACCTCAGATAATTCAATACGATGCAGAACCCAATGGTCAATACGAATTACAAATGTTTAAATTAATAGTAAACAAAAAACAAGAACAACAACCAGAATTGAAGTTATGTTAACACAAGAACAAGTTACATTAGTTATACCTTCGAGTAATAACTTAAGACATTTAAAGAATGCGTACCATAGTATAAAGACCCACGCTCCTCATTGTAAGATCGTGATGCTAGACGATGGATCTACAGACGGTACCACAGAATGGTTAGCGGGTCTTAATGACGATAATATCACTGCGATATATAGATCTGATAAAAGGGTCGGTCATACCATTCTTTACGATAAAGGAATCCAGTTAGCTGAAACAGAAGTGGTAGGTATTATGCATGCAGATATGATCTTAGGTCCTTATTACTTAGAGAATATGTTAAAACACTTACAAAGAGAAACTGTAGTGTGCGCAACAAGAGTAGAACCACCATTACACCCAGCTGGAGAAGAGAAGATCATTAGAGATTTTGGTACTGACTTTGATAATTTAAAATTAGATGCATTCGAAGCATACGTTTTAGAAGCTCAACACGAGTATAAAGACTTAACAACAGATGGTATGTTTGCACCGTGGATCATATATAAAGAAGACTTCGTTGCAATGGGTGGACACGATGCATTGTTTGCACCATTTCCTTACGAAGACTCAGATATATTCCAAAGATGGATACTACACGGGTACCAGCTAATCCAATCAAGAGATGCGTTTGTATACCACTTAACTTGTAGAGGACACAGGTGGACAGAAGAGATTGGCAAGGACGATGACTACTTTAAGAATGCATCAGCGAAAGCCGCAAGAAACTACCTTAGAAAATGGGGTAGTTGGATTGAGAACGACGAGTATCAGAGACCTATATTAAAACCGAGGTACGATATAGGAATAGTTGTAGAGAATTGTGATGCTAATCTATTACTCTCGTTAGAGCCCTGGTTCAATAACATATATGTAGATCAGGCTTTAATTGCTGACTATATAGAATATGAGCAGCCTAAGACAGACCTACGCCTTGAAGCTAGGGTGCGTCCAATAGAAGAACCAAAGCAAAACGATATCATGATATACTTCGATGCTAATACTAAGGTTGATCTAAACATTATTCCAAATATACAGGTTATCATTAGAGAATCGGTAGATGCACCAGGAACCTACGAGTACGAGGGATTTAAGATCGACGTAGCTGCATTAATTGGTCATGAAGACAAAATGATGGGAACATTCATCAAGAACGTATTCTAAATATTTATAAGATAAAAGACGATGGCCCTTTCACAACAACCTAGATACCCTGTAACTTTGACAATAGATGGCAAAAAGATGCCATTTCAAATACAGTTCGATGTAAATGATAACACCACAAAGATGGGTATCAAGATGCAATTCGTATTAAGTCAAGAGATTCAAGATCCAAGAGCCAAGCAGGAATTGGCAAATAAGATATCTGTTGCATTACAAAAAAGAATGGGAGATGCGGGTATTACCATTGCTTACGACGATAGAAACGCATATCAAAATGTTATAGGATTCACCATACCATTGACATCGATCTCCGACATGCTAATGAAGACATTCAAAGGCGGAGGAGAATAACACATTACAGAAAGTTATGAAAAAATACAGACCGGCTAGAGCCATATTTGAAAACGTGAGTGCTTTGTCGGCGCAAGATATAGAAGCTTCCAATATACTAAAAGGTCTTCTTAAGGTCGAAGTACCAAAGGCGATAGAGTACGCCATACAAAATAAGAAGACCTTTGCTTCTATTTTTGAGATAAATGATTCAAATTCATACATAGAACTGCATAAGAACCAATGGATATTCGCGCTTGAAACGTGTATATTATTTTACGTCGAAGAAGAGGATTATGAGGCGTGTAACAAAATGACAAAACTTATAGAATCGATTAGATCTAAAAAGGTTAATAAGATTGTTACTCACACAGATAAAACAAATTAACATGACAGAAAATTTTAAAGAGGTGCAGACTGCTGTGGATAACATGCTGAATGTTAAGTCTTATGTAAGAAGAAAAAAGAAGACACAATCTGATAAGAAGAAAGAGATGTTCGTACAAATGATAAACAGTTTGGACGAGATATTCGTGAGACAAGGCTTGATGTACGCAGATATGGATATGGATATGTTTAAGTACGACGAAAAGTTTTTAGCAGTTATAGACATCATGATCTATTTCCACTTTGGCGAAGCTTGTTCAGACGTAATAGCATTTTATCTTTACGACAGAAGAAATCCAGATGGTACGCTGAATCCCATATTAGACGATAAAGATACAGAAATAATACTAGAAAATCCTTACGATCTATGGAATTTATTAGTAATGGTAAATCCAAAAATCCAGGATTAGTGGAAGAGAATAAAGACAAACCTCAATTTATATATCAAGGTCTTCAGATCACAGAAGATCAGATATGGGAGGCAATAAATAATACGCGTAGCAATCACGAAGCTGCGAGATGGATGAAGATCACGTACATTACGTACAAGAAATATGCAAAGAAATATATAGATAGAGATACAGGTAAAACCTTGTTTGATTTTCACATGAATCAATCTGCTAAAGGCATACCTAAGAATTTTCAAGGTAGCAATTTTAAGAAGGACTTGGAAGAGATGCTTACAGAAAAGCAAGTATCGAATCCACAAAGAATAGCGAAGCTTAAAGATCTGCTAATGAAAGACGGTAGATTAGGTTATTGTTGTGCTGAGTGTGGATTCAAAGAGAAACGCATATTAGATATGAAGGTACCGTTATTGATTAACTTCTGCAACGGTAACAAATCCGATTGGAGATTAGAGAACTTAAGATGGTTGTGTTATAACTGTAGCTTCTTATTTGCAGTGGATCCATTCAGCGATCGCATAACAAGAAACATAGAGTCTAAGTACATACATGATGAAGAGGTATTAGACGAGAACAATAACAAGTTCTATAATTTAGATCCATTCTATTTAGAACACTTAGAACGTATAGGCTACGACGATAAAGGTAACCTAAATGTAGACGATATCATAGACTACAAGTAACCGTTTCCAACGCGTTACATATCAATAAAATCATAATGTGCAACTGATTGGTTTTCAACCTAATACAACTGGTTGGTTATCAATGAGTTGCACTTTTTTGTGATATTACTTAAAAAATACATGCATAACTGATTGGTTCTCTATCAAGAAGTTTCAAAAATAGTTCAATAAAACAGCTCTAGATAGCCAGAATTGTGTAATTTTACCTTATATCAAACAATAATAGTTATGAAAGTTAGAATTTACATTAAAAATGCGCTTACAAAAGAGATCGTTACTGACCACGAGGTTGTAATATTCGAAGATTACGACAACGATCTTATGTGGAAAAACATGCAGTTGAATCATAAAGCGCTTAGCGAGTCTTTTCCAGATTGTCACGTTAACTTTGAATTCTTAGACAATCAAGACTTCATCGCAGGAGTACCTCATAATATGGAATTAGATCAAGCAAAAATAGATACGGGCGAAATGTCATGGCAATCTTACATGAAAAAATGGCATAACATGGACGTAGAATATTCAGCATTACCATCATTAAACTAATATACACATGAAAAAACTAAACGAATTTCTTTACACAATCATTTGCTTTGCAACTGCAATGATTGGTTACACAATCCATAACAGCATATTTTGGTCTATCATGGACTTTCTATTTGCACCAATCGCATGGATTAAATGGTTGTTTTATCACGAGGTATCTTTATCTATAATCAAAGAAACATTTGCTTTCTTTTTAAAATAAGTTATATGTTATCAGTAATAATATTCTTAGTAGTTGTGTATATCGGTCACACATTAAACTTAACCGATACAGATATTAAATTCACAGACATTAAAACAAAAAAATAAGTTATGATAAAGAAAACAAACAAATCGTTGGACGGTACTTCATTTCATGGTGCTACAATTAGTGCTACGTTAGCAGATCTACAAATTATCTTAGGTGCGCCAAATCATACGAGCGATCAATACGATAAAGTACAAAACGAGTGGGAAATGGAATTAGAAGACGGTACAGTATTTAGTGTATACGATTGGAAAGAGTATCGTCGTTATACAGATAAAGAACTAATCGAATGGCATATCGGTGGTATGGACCAAAAAGATACATTCGTAGCTCATGACACTTTAGTAGAAGCATTAGATACTATGAACGCTCCACCAAAGTCAAACTTGTTTCAATCAGTTAAGTCGTTTATTAATTCTAAGAACTTAGGCGACACATTCACTACTAAAGAATTCCACGCAGCAATGGACGGTATCGAACAACTAACTTGGTGGAAAAAATACAACAAGCAATTGTTTTATCGTAGCAATACTTACCGTACTTACTTAAGACATTTAGGATTTGTACAGAATCCTGAGCGTGGATTGTGGAAAGTAATATGTCACATTCCAGCATGGTTAGATAGCGGTCATGTTAACAGCGCATTAGGTTATATGTATACAGCTGGAAGAGATAAAAATACAATTAGCTATTCTCATCCACAAGGCGCATGGTCTATTAAGCACTTAGATTATAAAGGTATGACGAGAGACGAAATTGTAACTAAGATCAGAGAATACGTTTTATTGTTTGGCGTCTTAAATACTCCTAAAGTAGAAGCTACTAAAGTAGAAGAGACAGACGCTTTAGCTGAATACAAAACTGCTACAGCAAAATTAGCTAAAGATTTGGCTAGTGAAATTATCGGTGATGGCAAATCTCCTAATGTGTGGTTCGTTACTCAGTCTGCTTACTATATGAAGTACAAAGACGGATACGGAGAATCATTCATATTAGACGGATACGATGCTCCAGAAGAATATAACAAAATGTATGGTCCTTTCTTTACTTACTCAGATGCGTGTGCTAAGTACGACGAAATAGAATTAGATCATTACGATGGAGTTGGTACAGTAACTATAGAAGATCGTAAGATAGGTGTTGTTAAAGAGAAGTTCTTAGAAGAGAGAATAACTGTAGACTATTCTTACAACGAAGTTGACGATTCTAAATTTTATAACAAATCTAAATAATAAATTATGTTACACGAATACACTAAAGCTGAATTAAACAGTATGGAAACAATCGAGCAAGCATGGGACGGTGATGAGTTAAAGATCAAAACCGACACTCATAGAATTTGGTTAGTACTACGAGAGAACAGACCATACAATGGAGATTACGTAGTAGAAACAAATGTCGATGGTAGATGGGAACAAGCATCTTATTACTTTAATTAATAAAAATATAAAACATGACTCAGTCACAATTAGATAAATTAACGGTATTAGAATTATCAAAGTTAAATAGAATGGTAGTAGACACTATTAGATCAAAGAAAAAAGCCGATTCAAAAGAGAAGCGTAAAGCTTTCAAAATTGGAGATAAGGTCGTAGTAGAACACAAGAAGACAAGCGGTAAAGTATTCATCATAAAAGATATCAGATTGACTAAAGCTACTGTACACGAGGTAGACGGATTTGGTAGATACGATGTACCTTTGACAATGATAGGACCATACTGCTATTAATAATTTAAAAACATAACTATGTACATAGACAACTTAACAGGAATTGAATTCACTTTCTACACAGAAAGCCAATACGAAAATGCCCGCTTTGGTGGTTACATTGAGAATTACAAGATCGCTAGAGTAGAAGTAACTTACGACGATGGATCTAGAATAGATGCGCCGTACCACTCATTCGAAGAATTCGAGAACTGCGTAAAGAGAATGATGAATGCTAAGAACGTTATTAGTGTATCTCCCTATCAAGCTGATCACTATTATGATATACAAGAATATGCAGAATAATTTAAAAACAATATAAATAAAGATTATGAAAAAGTTATTATTATTATCAATGATATTACCGTCGTTCGTTTCTTACGCACAGGAATATAGATTGAAAAAAATTAAAACTATCACTTATATTAAAGAATATAACTACGATGTGCCAAAATATGAACATTGGAATAGCTATAGTTTAGGAGTTTCTCCATACGGTAACGTTTATTATGAAAGGAGACGAGACCCAAAACAAGACGGATTTGGACTTGATATATATAGAGATAAAATAATTTATCCAGAAGATTTTGACAGTGGTAAAAATTATAGTGAAACGGATAAATTTATATTAAGTTCAAATAAAAGATTTGGTATGGGTATATATTATATAACGCCTTTAAAATATGGGTTTGATTTATCTATCGGTTGTGGTTGGTTACATTACTATTTACCATCATCTCTACTAGAATTAACTCATAATATAGATGTGAAGTCAAATTCTTCTTTGTATTATATTTTTGGGTTTACAAAAGAAGTTCGTATTACAGAAAGATTCCATTTAGAAATGAAAGGTATATTTAGAAACGTATCAAAATATTCAGTAATACACTACGATAATAGAGTTACCAATTTTGAACCTTCATTAGGTATTAGATACGATATAAACTTTAAAAATTAAATATGATACAAGATATAGAAAAAGAAATGCAGTTAATACAAGACAGAGAAAAGACAATGGCCAATCCAGAATTCCAAGCTTGGATGCGGGATTTGAATGTGTCCGCTTCTTACGAAGACAAATCAAGTAAGATAAATGCGTACGATCTACAGATGCAGTACAGCACTAAAATGTATTCTAAATTAAATTTTAACAAATAAGATATGAGATTAAGCAAAAACGATAAGACATTTATTGAGATAGTAAAAAGCGGTTGTAAGAAACACAAGATATCGTGTAAGCTTAAAGAAGTTAAGTACTTAAAACCAATTCCATCTGTAAGATGCACTGGATATTTTGATGATGAAGGTAAGACTTTACAAGTAGCAATGAAACAGAAAGATTCATTCGAAATATTGGTACACGAATACAGTCACCTTACACAATGGGTAAATAAGATACCGGTTTATATGAAAGCAAATAAGTATCTGTTCGCTGTAGACGCTTGGATATCAGGTGAGAAGTTCTCTAATTCTATGGTAGATGCTGCGATACAAGGCGTAATAGATCTAGAATTAGACAATGAGAAGAGAGCTGTTAAGTTAATAAGTAAATACAACTTGAGTATTGATAAAGAAAGCTACATAAAGAAAGCGAATGCTTATTTGTATTTTTACCATTGGATGAGGAAGACTAGAAAGTGGAGCAGTCCTAATAACTTGCCTTATAGGAACAAGACGATTATCGCTGCGATGCCAACCACATTTAGAGGTAAGTATGATAAGTTACCAAAGCGATTTGAAAAGCTATTTAAACAAGAAAATATATAATATGAAAGCGATATTAGAATTTGACTTAGATGAAGGACAAGATAAGATAGCGCATTTAAGATGTGTTAAAGCAGTAAACATGGCGATAGCACTATGGGACATGGATCAATACTTACGAGGACTTATTAAATATGGAGAGCTAGACGATGCTATTCATAAAACACTCGAAGAGACCAGAGATAAACTAAAGGAAATCATGAGTGAGAATTCAATTGACTTAGACGAATTATTAAATTAAAGTTATGAAGATAAATAGAAAACGAGTTGCGTGGTACCTACAGAATATCAGAGCAAAGAACAAAGAACTAACAGATGAGCAGTTAATAGATAAGTTAGCAACATGGATGGAAACGAATCCTGAATGCATAGACATAGACGGTGTATCCCATCCAGGTCGTTACTACTATTCTACTGTTGGTTACGGCATCTTCAGTTTATTGGGAGAAAGATACAGAATGGGTAGAGTAGAAATATTCGACAAGCAAAACGAAAGTGGATACCAAATAGCAGAAGGATCTTATTGCATGCCGTTTGTATCCGCTAATCAATTCGAAGACTTCATAGAGTCTATGGAAACGGATCTGCCTATAAGCATAAACATAGGGTCTCATGATTGGTGCGAACAAGCTTGCGCTATAGACTTAGGCTTCGAAAATGCAGAAGCAATGAACGATAAAGCAAATGTCAAAGCGTATCGTGATAAGCTGAACGACGAATACGCAGTAGAAAATGGATACAAGGATTTTGCAGACTTATTATCTAAAAGTAAATGGAATAAACCAAAACAAGATGAAGATACAATATAACATAAAAGAAATTAAACCAAAGGTATTTGCCGTGATAGTACCAGATAGATATCACAGAGCAATGTTATTCATGAGAGTACAAGAGTTCTACGAGTCTCCTAACCCTAAATTCAGAGGCAAAGCTTTTGAAATATGGGACTACATAGAGTGGTACAGCAGAAAACACTCCGATAATTTTAGTTACGCAGCAGATTGGGTAGGATTTAACTTTCCTTTAAAGGTGGCAGAAAAGTGTTACGATAAAATGGGAGAGAGGTACACATACTACACTCCTTACGATGCAACTATGGGTAAGATATTAGATCAGATTAGAGAGACCATTAATTTAAAGTACGGACCTAAATCCAAAGCATATATCATTGGAGTAGCAGACACCGTATCTAGTACATTTCAACACGAATTATGTCATGCCTATTATCATATAGATAACAAGTATAAGACAGAAGTGGACGCCATTACAAAAGAGATAGATCCTAAAACATACAACAGAATGTGTAAGAACTTAACAGATATGGGATATACGGAGCAGGTATTCTCTGACGAGATTCAGGCATACACGTGTATCGATTCAGATTACTTTGAATTCAATAACAAAATACCAGGAGGTAAATTAAACAAACTATCAAAGAAGTATAAACTTATATATGAAAAATATATCAACCAAAAATAAAGATAAAGAGAAGCTTCGTCTTAAGAAGTACGAAAAGGCCAAGAAACAAGCAATAGCAAATTTAACTAAAACAGAAAGAAAAGCATTAGGTTTATGAGCAATGAAAAAAATTGGGTAACAAGAGCCACGGCACAGAAGATATTGGATTGGTGTTACTTTACCTATGGAAGGTCTAAAATTAACGGCGCATATCCAGCCCTAGAATTTAGGAAGCCTGATTATCTTTCAGGCGACGACTACGGATACTACGATGAGATAGATCAAACCATATTTGTTAATAGAGAGATTCACCATGATCTAGCCGAGCTTGTTAAGACAATCATACACGAATACACACATTATGTTAAACATTCTATGCACGAGTATCAGATCTTGGCCAAATATCTGCCACACCATCAGAATCCTTTGGAGAAGGACGCTTTAAAGGTAGAGAGAAGAGATTATAAAAAATGTCTTAGATTTCTTAAAAAAGAATACAACATTGGTTAACCACAAATATTTATGTTCAGGATATGTTAATTTACGACCAACTAGATAAAATAGCGGAAGAGGCGCAGATTCCTACCGAGCTACACGAATACCTACACATAAACAGTAGAGAGGTTTGGGTAGACACAATGGTTTTGCTAATAGATACTGGGCAGATCAAAGTAAATGCAAGACAAATCAAAGTTTTAGCAGAGAATTGGGAAGATTTATTGTGTAGGAAGTATTCAAATTTAAACTAAAACGATGACGATTTTACAAACAACGGTTGATAGCGCTAGTGTAGGTTCCGCTTTTATGCAATACGGCATATTGGGAATATTAGCATTTTTATTAGGTTACTTTGCATGGCAACAGTACTTAAGACTTGTTAAGAAGAACGAACAGCTAGAAGAAAAGATAGACAAGCTACAAGAGCAGATGTTAAAGATAATTGTAGAAGAGAGAGACAGATTAGATACCCTAATAAGGGATAACACAGCCGCTCTACAAGAACTTCAGAGAACTATATACAAATACATGGTTAAAAGCAAGGAGTAATGGAAACTAAAAGATCTACGCTAACGAAAATGGGAGATAAATTAATCAAAGCATTTGAATTGGCAGAATCTTTTAAGAACAGACAGAAAAACAAGGACTTATCGTACGATCAAAAATTAGTGGTATTAAAAGAGGCCTTATCAAAAGAATACAAACAGTGTATTGAAGGTTCCAGAATATCAGGTTTATTTGCAGCTAAGAGACAAGTAGTAGAGAAGCACATACAATTTGTAAAGACAGTGCAAAACAAAAAGGTTTTAATTGAAAGCGAAAAACAAATTATAGACACACTCATCTCTAAATACACATAAACTCCATCTAAAGGTTATGAAACAATTGTTTACGAAAAAGTTTGGTAAGAAGATCGCTATCAAACCGTGCAGCTCAGATCAAATCGGTTGCGACTATCACATGGATCTATTCGGTAAGGCATGCTCATCGTGCCCATATCAGCCATCTAACAAGACCAAATTCTTTACTTTCGGAGCTCCCAAGTCTGCCCCATTGGTCCAAAAACAAAAAGCTTAGTATATTATAGTCATTTGGTACAAAGCGTGCCAAAAGAGCCCAAAATAAGCCCTTTCATGCGTATTGGAAACCAATCAGTTATGCATGCTAAAAAACGATATACATAACGCGTTGGTTCTCTATGAAGAACTTTTAAGATACTTGATAAATAATTTTTTTGTTTCGGAGGATAGTAGTACTTTTACCCTGTTGCTGCCAAATAAGGCATCATATATACAAATTTTTTAATATTAAATAAAAGTTATGAATACACTACAAACTACGTTGACCGCGTTACAGTCACAATTGGAATCTCAAAAAGAAGCGTCTAAGTATTACTACGACAATGTCTTTAGTAAAGAAGTTGCTACGTTAGAAGCAAGTATCGTTGAATGGTTTTACAAATTTACTGGTGAAACTTACACAATTAAGATCGAAAGTGGTGGAGAAACATTACAGATCTATTCATCTGAAGCAGACGTAAAAGATATGTGGAGACACAATGCTATTACCATAAACTATTACTCTAGGTACAAAGAAGAGGCTAAAGCAAAATTAAGTTTCTATTCTAAAGAGTGCGAGTACGACGATACTAAGACTATTGCTTACTTAAAAACTTTAGGTATGGTTGCAGTTTTGTTGAATCAAATCAATTTTATGATGCCAGTATGGAAAGCTGAGTATCAACAGTACGCACAAAAACGTTACGCTACATTCGAGCAACCAATATCTCACACAGAATTTGCTATACGTAAAACAGAAGCTGAAATATTAGAACAAGGTCTCGCTTCTTACAAGCAAGCTGGATTCACGCATACTATATCTTCTCGTACTGAGTGCGAAAGACAATATAACATTGATAGAGATCTCGAAGGAGCTTATACGCTAGAAACAAAACCTCAGTACTTCGATCTACAAACTGGTAGAGGTAGATACGACAACGTACGAGTGTATGCATTCGAAGTTGTAGGTCATATCAAAAATGGTAAGGTAGAGATGAACATAAAGACTACTGCTGTAGAAGACGGATCATTCAGTCCTATAGTTGTTACTAAAGCAAGATTCGACGACTTCATTGCAACTGTATACAATTGGGAGAACTTTGATAGCGTTAAATACAATGCCAAGCAAACTGAAAGGTATCTTGATCACATGAGTAAATTTACTACTGTAGTAGAAGTAGCTTAATTAATAACATAAAAATAAAGTATATGAAATTGTATGCACTTATTATTAGTAACGAAGATTATGTAGATACTACGTTATTCGACGATCTACAAAAGGTTACCGAAGCCTTCGATAACATACCAGGAACAAGGATTCGATTTGACAATCAAGATCAGATAGTGGTCGCAGAATTAGATGGCTTAGAATATAGCTTTGGCTTCGGATCACGCGGAAATTTTTATGGTGGACAAATCATTTTAGAAAACAATTAAAAAATAAAAGTTATGGGATTAGACATGTATTTGTACAAAAAAACATTCTTATACACAGGAGAATGGGTACGCGAAGAAGAAAGATGCGACGTAGTAGTTACACAAGGCGGTGAGCCTCATCCTACCATCAATCCAAAAAAGATTGAATACATAGTAGAAGAGGTCGGATATTGGCGCAAAGCAAATCAGATTCACAATTGGTTCGTAAAGAACGTACAGAAAGGCGAAGACGATTGCAGAGAGTATCGTGTAGACTACGAACAATTACGAGATCTGTTGAATGCTTGCGAAGACGTATTAGACGATCATAGCAAAGCAGAGCAGTTATTACCATCAAGCTCAGGCTTTTTCTTTGGTAATACAGAGTACGACGACTACTATTTTGAAAAAGTACAGAACACGTACGATATCTTAATGAGTATCGTGTCAGCAGGAGATGCAGATACAGCAGAGTACACATATCAATCAAGTTGGTAACATATAAAACAAATAAACACATGAAAACATTCAGCGATTTAGAATTTAAAACCCATCCAATGGGTTCAGGTATCATTAGTCGTATCAAATTTGATAATGGATACGGCGCATCAGTAGTCAAAGGACCGCACACTTACGGTGGAAACGAAGGACTATACGAGTTAGCTGTGACAGACAGTAATGATGATCTAACGTATAGTACACCAGTGACCAACGATGTAGAAGGTTATTTGACAGAAGAAGCGGTAACAAAATTATTAGAACAAATCCAAAATTTATAAACTATGTTTGAAGAAATTGAAATTGGCGACATTTACAACGAGAACGAAGACGAACTAATAGAGACTATCGAAGAACTCGAGAAGGAAGTTAAGTTCTACCTCGCTCAAGGAAACAAGACAGCAGCTAAATTGATTCAGCAGCAAATTAAGGACATTAAAAAAGTACACTTCTAATGAATAAAAAGTATTGCAAAATATGTAACAAAGAGATCCACCCTAAAAGAGTGGCGCTAGGATATGGCACCACATGCGTAGACCACAGCACAGCAGAGAGATTCACAGGTCACTTGATCGTGGATGGTAAGACAGATTATTCAATACAGATAATTAAAGACCCTGAGGTAGGCAAGAAGCTTAAACAGCTGGCTCAGGCTTCAATTGGCTAATATTTATTAACACAAACAAAACACATGAGCTACATAAAACCAATTGAGTATTCAAACTATATCGCGAATCTACTATCTGAAGGCATAGAAGAGACTCCGGAAATGGGCGCTATGAAAACAGTTTCCGTTAAAGAGGCAATCAAGAATCTTACCACGGACGAGAGAGAGCAGTTACAAGATTACGCTGCATCTTTAGTTGAGATACATAAGGAAATGAAAAGATTAGTCGCAAAAGGGAAGAAAGGCACTAATGTACAAGAGGAAACCGGCGGAGACATGATGAATTTAACCATGCCAACTACAGAAGAGAACATTTAATCAACACACAAATTAGTTATGAATTTATTTTACGGTATTTTATTTGGCCTAATCGGGCAGATCGGATCTTTTATGCAATTGCAAGGCGGTATAAAATATGGGTGGTATCCCAAATATTTGTGGGCATCTATGCTTTGCGCCATACCATTAAGTTGGTTCTATTTAAAGTCGGTACAGTATTTTGTTAAAGCATTTGAAGGCGAGATATGGCCAAGCAGATTACTTGGATTCTCTTTAGGTATCATTACGTTTACTTTAATGAGTGGCATCCTATTTAAAGAACCATTCACAGCAAAAACAATCATATCTATTCTATTAGGATTTGCTATAGTGGCAATTCAGGTACTTTGGAGATAGATTTTATCAGCATTATTAATTAGATTAAATTTAAGTTATGAAAACGATTATCATAGGCGATGTCCATGGTAGAGACCAATGGAAACAAATAGTAGCACAAGAGACTGATGCCGACAAGGTCATATTCTTAGGTGATTATTTCGATTCTTTTGATATTTCTGCTGTAGAACAGATGCACAACTTCAAAGAGATCGTAGAATTCAAAGAGACTAGCGGTAAACAAGTTATCATGTTATTAGGTAACCACGACCATCACTACTATCCAGGCATTAACGATTCAAGTACTTCAGGTTATCAGACAAGAATGGCGTTCGTAATAAAGCAATTAGTAGAAGAGAACAAGCAACACTTTCAGATGGCATACAGAGAAGGCGAATTCGTATTTAGCCACGCAGGTTTTAGTTCAGAATGGTTGGACGACACAGTTATAGGTTGGACATTGGATAATATGATAGATAAAGTAAACGAGTTATTGCGATATGCACCACACGCTCTCGATTATAGATCTTTTAAAATGTTTGGTACAACAGAATGGGCTGGCGCAGGTGGATACGGTAACGAGACATATCAAGGACCGATGTGGATAAGACCTAAAGCTTTAATGGATGCTAATAAGAAAACTCTACGTAAGAAGATTATTCAAGTGGTTGGTCACACATACCAGAACGAGATAGACAAAGAAGGCAAGGCAACAGGAGGTAGATACTACTTCGTAGATGTACAAGAGACAAGTCAAGAGTATATGATTATTACCGACGGACAAATATCATTTAATAAAATAAAAAAATAAAAGTTATGCCAAACATTTTAGTACCTGTAGACACAGAGATTGACGTTGATGTAAACGTTAAAGATTTTTTAGAAGACTGTAGCGATTACGAAATAGAAGAAGCTATAGATTGGTTGAAAGATAAACAATATATAAAACACACCGACATAGATAGACAAGTCTGCGCAACAGAATTAGAATTTATAGAAGCTTTAGATAAGATCTACACAAAATGGAATGTATTATCTAAAGAAGAAGAGGCTTTCATATTAAGCTTAGCCAAAAGGTTTTAATTTATGGCAGTTGTAATAGACTTAGTAGATCAAATAGAGCACATGTTTTCTAAAGAACCAGACAAACGTAAGAAGGCAGAGCACAAAGAGTGGAAAGATACCATAAATAAATTAATACAAGATTGTAATAAATTGTGTAAATTTAAAATGTATTTCTTAATCAAATAAAACATGGACAACATGAAGTGTTTAAAAAACAAAAAGACAGGTAACATTATTAGAGTTACCGATGTACAAGCTTATCAAATGGCAGGAAGTCAGTGGTCTTATGCATCTAAAACAGAGTGGAAGAATCAGACTAACCCCAAAAAAGTAGAAGATGTTAAAGAAGCTTAAACAGATTTGGCACGAAATCATCGAGAGATGGTTCTTGCTTACATTCTTTACTGAGAGAATGGAAAGAGAGAGACTGCAGATATTAGCAGAACTGGTAAAAAGAAAAGATACCTTATGGAAGAATCTTTCTGTTAAACAGAGAACCGTAAAAGAAATTCTTACTTATAAAGAACCAAAAAAGAAGAGTATAAATGAATTAGTGGAAGAATATGAGAAAAAAAGTCCCGTAATTCAAGACGCTTTATACGAAGCATTAAAAAACATTCAACAAAAAGAAAATGGCAACAGCAAAGAAACCAACAACAAAGACTAAGAAGACAGTAGAAGAAGCTCCGCAATTAGAAGCACAAATCTTAAAGTTCGATGGACCTCAACAACCTATGTGGTATCCTATAGATTGGGATACAGTGCAAACAATAGACGATATGAAAGCAATCTTAGAACACATGGGATTAGGATGCTCTACCGATGCACCGGCTTACGAGAAGCTTAAGAAGTATTTATTTAATAGATACGTTAAGATAACAAAGTAATGACTAAAGAAGAAGCCGAGTTCATAAATCAGCTGTGCGAGAATAGCGCGGTAACATGGACACAAGTGCACATAGAATACCAAAAGAAGTTCGTAGATCCTTCCCAGTGGTTAGAGGCGGGTGGATATCAGAAAGGCAGTCCACTACCACACGGAAATCAGATAGAAGGCAACGAGCTATGTAAGAGAGCACAGACTTTTAAAAATTAAAGTTATGATATATATTGCAATTGGAATTGTAGGTACGTGGATATGGATACTGTACGAAGCTAAAACTGCTCCGTATTACGACGAAAAGACTAATACATTCTACAAAAAAACAAAAAAATAAAAGTTATGAATTTAGGATACGCGTGCATCAATATGACTATGCAGAAACAGGTTAGTATTAATAGAACAATGATGAAACGCACCTTCGAAGCCAAAGGAATGGACTACGTCTCAGATTTGACCCTTCTAAATTCAAAAGATATCATTAAGATATTAGAGTGGAACAGACAGCACGGAATAAAACTGTTTAGGTTATCTTCAAGCATAATTCCATGGGGAAATAACATAGACATAACCGAACTAAAAGACTACAAAGAGATCAAGTCTGAATTAAAAAAGGCCGGAGATTTTGCCAAGTTTTGGGATATGAGAATCACATGTCATCCTGGTCCATTCGTAGTACTTACTTCGCCAAATGACTCAGTAGTCGATAACGCCATATCAGATTTAGAAATGCACGGCAAACTATTCGATATGATGGAGCTTTCACAAACGCCTTACAATAAGATCAATATACATTGTAACGGAGTATACGGAGACAAGATCACCGCAATGGATAGATTCTGCGAAAACTTTAAGAGACTATCTAACTCAGTACGTAGTAGACTAACAGTAGAGAACGACGACAAAGCATCCATGTACTCCGTTAAAGATCTAATGTACATACACAAGAAGATAGGAATTCCTATTGTATTCGACTACCATCACCACCAATTTTGTACTGGAGATATGACCGAGCAAGAAGCGTTAGAGCTAGCTGCGACGACTTGGCCGAAAGACATAAAGCAACTAGTGCACTACTCAGAATCAAAAGCATTACATGAAAACAACATTAAAGAAAAACCACAAGCTCATTCGCTATATATTAATGCCATCCCCAATACATACGAGTTGGATGTGGACATTATGGTTGAAGCAAAAGCAAAAGAGTTAGCAATACTACCATTTTTAGAATATGAAAAGTAACATAAGCAAGAAGCAGAGTAAACAATTAGACAAGACATTAAAAGAGGCACAGCAAGCGCTTAAGAATATAGAAGGTCTAACGAGTATGATTCAAGACGTTACCTCTATGGCAAAAGAAGGCATAGACACAGAGGAACTAGAGAACATCACCACAGAGGGCAAGATGGAAGCCACACTAGATAGCCTAAAAGCAGAAGATCTAGAATCGTTGCTTAAACAGTTCGAAGCCTTGTTTCCTCAAGTACAACAGACCATTAAGGAGCAAGAGGCCATAAAGAAGTCTTAGGCATATTTATTCTTACGCATGCCAATACAATTACTAAATAGAAATAACGCAGGTAACTTTACGTTAGTAAACAGATCTAATAGCGGAAGATTTAGTTTAGATGTAAATGTGTCCTCAACTTCTCCATCTGTAGTCTCAAGCGGATTAATATCAAACTTAGATGCTGGTAATGCTTTAAGTTATAATGGTTCAGGAACAACATGGACTGATTTAAGCGGAAATAGTAATAATGCAACTTTAACAAATACCACATTTGATGCAACTTATGGAGGCGGTATTGTATTTGGTAATAACAAATATGGTGCTCATACGCTAGGAACATCGCCTTATACTGGTAATTTTACTTGGACTTGTATATTCAAACATACAGATGGATACAGTTTTTCTCCTGATTGGGATTGGTTGTATACAATGAATAGTTATGGTAATGGTTTACTTTTTGGAACAAATGGAGATAGACCTAGAATGAGTTATGGTAACTGGTTTACTGATGGTATTAATACAACAGGCCAAGCTGCATTAACACTTAACAGCTATTATATGTTAACTTTTGGTAGAAGCGGAAGTTCTCTTTTCTGTTATTTACAAGACACTTCTTACGGAACAGGAAATTCAACGTCAGCAACTCCATCTATAACAACACCGTATATAGGTACAACTCCAAATCCAAGTAGAAGCAGTGAATATTGGGTAGGTATTATAAATGTTATATTAGTTTATAATAGAGCATTAACTGCAGGAGAAATAACACAAAACTATAATGTGTACAAGTCTAGGTTTGGACTTTAGACTTTAATTTTACCAACACAACACGAATCAGTATATTTGATCTATGACCAAGAGCAAGATTCTAGAGCAGATCAAGTACTGGAAAGAAGTATTCAAACCTACTGGAAACATGGGCAAATGGTACGCGTCGATAAGAATCCAGAAACTTACCGAACAATTAGATAAACGTAATAAGAAAACGAAGCGTGTCAAATAGAAGAGATTTTCTTAAGAACTCCTTATTCGCCTCGATCGCACTCGCGCTCCCGATAAGTAGCAAACCCGAGAGCCTAGTAAATACAAAGGTCGCACCCGATAGAGTGTTCTACACAAACGGAGTAGAGAGGATGCGCATAACATCCGCAGGTTGGGTAGGAATAGGAAACATTATACCAACATCAGAATTAAAACTAAACGTACGATGAAGCAACAGTCACAATCAAGCGAGTTGACAGGTTCCTTGGTTGCTTCGGAATCGTCAACGTCAACCAGCTTTTCGGAATCGGTAGCCACTTCGGACAAATCTGCGCCACCACCTGCAATAGACTTCATGTACGAGTGGATACGAAAACACAGCGGAAAGTAACCACAAACTTAGATTTCTTTACAAACGCGGATAGCAGTATATTTGATTATAATAAAACAATAAGTTATGAGAAACCGGTACGAAAAAAGCCCATTGAGTCTAATCGAAGGCGGAAGCAGAATTAAGATCACATTCAAGAACGGTATTGAAAGAGAGTACGACAACATTAAGGACGTGTCGGCTTACGTAGCAAAAGTGTTGAGCGAGAGCGACTACATGATCAATCGTATTGAGATGGAGAAGGAAGTGGTAACAAAAGAGTGGAAGCCACTATTCGGTAGACACACATACAAATCGGATTTAGGCAACAACTTCGTAAACTACAACAACTACGAAATCTAGACCAATGACAGAGAAGGAGAAAGCAGAGAGTATGGTGGACGAGTTCTATCAATACACAAACACCAACTCAAGAGAGAACGCCAAAGCCTGTGCCAAGATAATGGCAAAAGAAGTGTTGGTAAAGTTAAAGTACTACGGAGCTCCGCAACACGCAGTAGAGTTTTGGGAAGAGACCGTATTGCAGATAGATCGCGTACCGGCATTTAAAGACTAGTTATGATAACCACAAAAGAGAAAGCAGTAGAGCTGTACAATAGCTACTTCGATTTGGGCAGGGACTTCACAAGAGGAGTGTCGATGCACGAGTTCGCCAAACAGTGCGCACTAATATGTTGCAACGAAGTCTTGTCGGACATGGGAGCGGACAGAGGCCATCAATATTGGACAGAAGTAAAGGTAGAGATACAAAAGTTATGACACCAAAAGATAAAGCAATAGGATTATATTGCAAGTATATAGATGCTTATAATGATAGAAATTTGCAAGTAAGTGATTATAAGTTTGCTAAACGATGTGCATTAATAGCAGTAGATGAAATAATAGATAATATTATTGATGATGATAAACAAATATTAAATTATTGGCAAGAAGTAAAACAAGAGATAGAACTGTTATGATCAAGAGATTGAGCAGCAAGAGCACCAAGATACTTACCAGAATCCTAGACAGTAGAAGTAAACGGGTATGGAAAGGCACATACAGGAGTAGAGGAGCATTCGCAAGAAGACTCGCATTAACATTAATACGAATAGAGTTATGAAATACAGAATCAAACAGTACGACGCCTTATGTACCAGATACAAGGGCGGAAAATGGGCAACAGAACAAGTAGAGACTAGATACCAAATAGAGACGAGAGTAGCAGGCTTTTGGGGTCGGTTATGGGGTTGGAGCGATATAGGCGCCACTTTAGATACAGAAGAGGAAGCAAGACAGAGAGTAGCAGAATACAAAAGAGCAGAAGGACCTAGGTTTGGAAAAATGGATACCACATTTAGATACATTTATATAGATTAAACCAACAGTTATGATAATACTACTACTAGCCTATTGGATGGCCACAACGGTATACGGAGTCCATTGGCTAATCAAGCATCCGTCCTCAAGACACGGAGACGACGAGGAGTACTTTACCTTATTCGAAGCGATGGCAAAACTATTTCCCGCTGCACTACTAGCGTGGCTGTTTGTACCGATAGGTTTATTAAGTCAAATAAGATTCAAAAGAAACTAATATGATACAGAAGTACACAAAGAAGCCAGTAACAATAGAGGCAATTCAATGGACCAAAGGAACCATGGACGAAGTGTTGACTTGGATGCCGAGTAATAGAGTAGTAATAAGAGTATTAGGAATGGAAGAAAATCCGTACGAATCCCTTAAATGGACTTATGAGTATTTCATCCAGACACTAGAAGGCGATATGAAGATATCAGAAGGAGACTACATAATCAAAGGAGTAAAGGGAGAATTCTATCCGTGCAAACCAGATATATTCGAAATGACATACGACAAGGTAGAAGAAGAGAAGAAGGAAGATACCACCACAGAACTAGAAGAACCCGTATTGGTACTTAACCAAACCGATTTACCACCAAAGAGCATACTGTTCTACGCAAACGCAGAAGAGATGATAAAGGTGAGCGAGGGTAAATTCTATTTCCGAGGAGAGGAAGTAGAGGACAAATACCAAGTGTACGAGAGATTCAACGAGTGGCTAACACAAGCAGAAATGCCAAAGCCGAGATGGTCGAGTAAGTGGGACCAAATGAAATAACGATATGAATAACAACTACAATAACTACGTTAACTACTGGGGATCATCAATAAACCCAATAAACTACGAACTCTACGCGTACAATACAGATATGCCGTGCTTTCACCAAGAAAAGAGACTGTTCACCAAAGAGGAGTTCGAAGTTATGATAGAGACAAACGAGTACTTCAAAGCCGTATTCAAATAAGAGATATGATACCTACACCAAGAGAGCGAGCACAAGAGCTAATAGATTTTTACTACCAATTCATAGAGCAAGACTCTGAGTGGGCCATGATACAGAATAGCAAGTTATGCGCAAAGAGAGTGGTAACAGAGACAATGGGATTCCTAAGTCTTGGCGCTCACATAGAGTACTGGATGGACGTAAGACTAGCAATAGAAGAGATCTCATATATAGAAACGCACCATCCACGATAGTAAATAGACACTCTGTCATTTCTAATAGACAGAATGACACCAAATCCAATGCCACAATGACACCAAGAAGATGGATCCGTATACCAAAGCAGATAGACAACCCAATAGATATAGCAATACTACTGACTATGAAGTACGGCAGATCCGTAAGAACATTAAATCGGGTAATAGACAAGAGAATAGACGACATACAAGAGAACGATATAGTCTCTTTAAGTGTAGAGACTCTTCAATGGAATCTAGTAAGAGCATTTGTAGAGGACATGGCGCAAGACAAAGCGAGACTGCTAATCAAAAGACTAAAGACCATATAGACAATCTGTCATAGTCTGTGCATAATTTGGCACGTGTATTAAAATCGCAAGCCAATTTGGCATTAGATCTGGTAATAAAACCAAGTGTAGGGAAAGAGGTAATAGGGAGGAGGCTGGCCCCATGGTGTGGAACTTATAAATATATCCCAATTCTACACCCGCAATCCAGAAATCTGTATATCCACCCAAACGTACACCAATCAGCATTCCCAATACAAAACTGACCTGCAGCGCGACCGAGACCGTAAAGTATTAGGTGCAAGTGCTTGGAAATCAGTAGATTGTTCCATGTAGAACACTGTAGAACTATGTTCCACGTAGAACACTGGTAACCAATCAGTTGTGCAACGCGTTGGTTTCTAATCGAGAAGTTTTAAAATAAAGGCTATAATATTTTTTTGGTACGCTAGAAAGCAGTACTTTTACTATGGTTGCAGCCCACCCTATTAACCGCTCAACCCATTGAAAACCAATTAGTTATGAGAAAAATGATACAGTCCAATGCAGCCGTTAGTTTCAACGCAGTAGTCTCCTATACGGATATATTAGGAAAGCGCCACAATATAGTGTGTCGTAATCGTGCACAAATCA
>Ga0209084_1000422_pt1 | contig 39831 bp, 49 predicted proteins | sample C_130820_MF_Meta_FD_187309 | JGI IMG/M metagenome (GOLD analysis project Ga0209084, IMG submission 187309) | Freshwater microbial communities from Lake Croche, Canada to study carbon cycling - C_130820_MF_MetaG (SPAdes) (version 2) | ecosystem: Environmental > Aquatic > Freshwater > Lake... | reverse complement strand
GGTTGCTGGGCTTGACCCCGCCATGGCTGGGCATACCGCTGCTGTTTGTATTGGTGTGGATGTTGCTACTCAAAAAAGATATGTGCTGGATGTGTCTAACAAACAGGGCATGAAGCCAGATGAAATTAGAGAACTGATTAAAGACTGGACAGATAAGTACGCAATTTCTGAGTGGCGTGTTGAAAAAAATGCATTTCAAGCGATGTTAACTCAGGACCGTGAGGTACGAGAATACCTACAAGCGAGGGGTGCGATACTAAAGGAACACCATACTGGAAACAATAAATGGGATACAGATTTCGGTGTCGCATCCCTTACTACATTGTTTCATGGTTGGGATGAAGGATTAAACCTTATTGAGTTCCCCTCAACGCATCAATCCGAAGGATTAAAGGCTCTTATTGAACAACTGATTACTTGGTACCCAGAGGCACCACGAAGTCAAAAGACAGACTGTGTTATGGCATTTTGGTTTACCGAACTTGCTGTGCGAGATAGAGTTTCAACTGCAAGCAACTTTGCTCGCAATCATAGTTATACAAATATGTTTCAGACAAGATACGACAAAAGCCAACAGTTCACTGTTAATTTAAGTGACTATGCATACAACTAAGATAGGAGGTGAACATGGCACTTTCCATAGATGAGATTAAGAACTACTACGACAGATACCGCCGTATGTACGATGACCGCGACCAACGCATGAATCAGGTTCTCCAAGTTCGTCAAGGCAAGATGCGTGATGTTTACCCAGACCTTTTTCCCGATGGTCCTTTTGAGAATCCTATCGTGGCTAATATGGTGGATATTGCTGCTCGTGACATTGCAGAAGTTATTGCACCTCTACCGTCATTTGGATGTACTTCTACATCTATGGTTTCAGAGGCAGCCCGTAAGAAGGCTGATAAGCGTGGCGAAATTGTCAACGGTATTGTTAACTTTTCAGACCTACAATCACAAATGTTTAATGCTGCAGACCGTTATGTAACCTACGGATTTGTACCTGCACAGGTTGAAATTGATATTGACGAGAACATGCCTCGCATTAAGTTCTTTGATGCACTAGGAAGTTACCCAGTTATTGACCGCTATGGTCGTGTAACTATGTTCTTCCAGCGCATGATGAAGCCAACAGAAGAACTAATGGCTAAGTATCCAGAAGTAGCACATTTAATTTACGACAAGAACAACACAACAACAGTATCTGAGATTGTTCGTTTTCATGATAAGGACCAAGATGTTCTATTCATGCCACAGAAAAACAATCTTGTATTAGACCGTGCACCTAACCCAATGGGTGAGTGCTTAATTCGTGTTGTACAACGACCTTCATTAGACGACCAATCTCGTGGTCAGTTTGATGATGTACTTGCTATTCAAGTTGCTAAAGCACGCTATGCGTTACTTTCCCTTGAAGCAGCAACTAAATCAGTTCAGGCACCGATTGCGATGCCTTTGGATAGTCAGGAGTTAGCCCTTGGACCTGATGCAATTATGCGCTCCAGTAAGCCTAATGAGATTCGCCGAGTCCCACTTGAACTTCCTAGCAATGTGTTCGCACAGTCACAGGTTCTTGAGCAAGAACTCCGTCTAGGTAGCCGTTTTCCAGATGCCCGAACAGGTAATATTGATGCTTCAATCATTACTGGTCAGGGTGTTAAGGCTCTTATGGGTGGTTTTGATACACAAATCAAGACAGCACATGCAATGTTTGCCCGTACATTTACAGAATTGTTAGCGTTAGCGCTACGAGTAGATGAAAAAATCTTTGGCAAAATGGAAAAAGAACTAAAAGGTGTTTACAATGGCACCCCTTACAACATTAAATACAAGCCAGCCCGTGACATTGATGGTGATTACACCGTTGATGTGCAGTATGGCTTGATGGCAGGACTTGACCCTAACCGTGCACTGGTCTTTGGACTACAAGCACGAGGTGACAAGTTGATTTCTCGTGACTTCCTACGCCGTCAAATGCCTTTCTCCTTTAATGCAACACAAGAAGAAGAAAAGGTTGAAACAGAAGAACTGCGTGATGCTATGAAACAAGCGATTGCTTCATACGCACAGGCAATTCCAGCCCTTGCAAGTCAAGGACAAGACCCATCCGACATCCTACGCAAACTTTCGTATGTAATCAGTGCTCGCCAAAAAGGAACTGCTATTGAAATAGCAATCCAAGAGGCGTTCCAACCGCAGAATCCCGCACCTGCTGCAGCCCCAGGCTCAGTAAGTCCCGAATCTATGGGCATGCCAAGTGAGAGCGCAGCAGGTGGCGGGCAACTTCCAATGGGCTTAGGCGAAACTGGTCGTATGCAGGGTATTGCTCCTGGACAAATTGCTCCAGGTGGTCGCCCAGATGTTTCTTCACTTCTCGCTGGTTTAAACAACCGAGGCGAAGCAAACCTACAAGCAACAGTCGCACGGCGACAACCTATCTAAAGGGGGGAGGGTAACCATGGCAAACACAAGCACAGCAAAGTATCCAAACAACCAACCTGGCAAAGCATCAAAGCCTGCTAATCAGGGTGGCGCTGGAAAGGCAAATGTTCAACAGCCTACAAACGCTGGTATGCCTAAGGCTTCAAAGCCTAGCGCATCAACAACAATGTTAACAAAGGCACCTAAGGGCACAAGAGGCTCAAAGTAAGTATTAAACCTGAGTAAGTTTAAAAACTGCTCACTACTTTTAAATACTGACCTTAATTGGAAAGGAGATGCACATGGCATCAGGAGGCAATCGCCCAACTGCACCGCAGAATAACTATTCTGTTTCAGCAACAGGTGGCAGTGGTAATGGCGGAACACAAGCAGCGCAAGCAATGACTGGTGGGGCTTATGGCGAAAATCAAGCCATGCAAGAACTACAGACATCTGCTCCAATGAACGCTTCTCCAACTTTTGCAGCAACTCCTTCAATGGGTCGCCCACAAACAGCACCAGTCGGACAGCAAATTGTTCCGTTAGATGCACCAACACAACGCCCTGATGAGCCAGTTACTACTGGTGTTGATACAGGTCCTGGTGCTGGTAGCGAAGTTATGTATGCAAATGACCAGACTCTTGCAACTGAGGACCGTAAGCGCATGCTTACAGCATTGCCAACGCTTTCACTTCTTGCAGAATCTCCTTCCGCTTCTAACGCCTTCCGCACTTATGTTCGTTATTTGCGGAGCGTTCTTTAATGACATTTGTAAATAATTTAGGTAATTGGGCTGGAAAGCAAATATCAAACTTTGGTAATGAAATTGGATTACCAATATTGTTACATGATGTTGCATCTGTTGCAACCAATGACAAATCATGGATGGGTGATGCTTTCCAATTAGCAGGAGATACATTTAAGGCTTCTCTTGCTGGCACTACTTACCTACCACGCAAGGCTTTAGGCGCAACATTTAATGATGTATTGCTTCCTGCTTCTCGTTTTATTTACGATGTTGGTGGCAAATATGCTCGTCAACCAGTGTCTGCTTTAGCAACTGGTATTGCCACTGGTAATTTTCAAGAAGCATGGAATCAGCGTAGCGACATTTCTATTGGGCAATCTATTGCATATTTGCAATCAAGCCTAGACCCAACTGCCACTGAATTGCATGGCAACTTTAATATTTTTGACCCTAAAGACCGTGAAATTTTTGACACAAATTGGCGCTATAAAACTTTATCTGGTGCCTATGACACATTTTTTACAACAGTAACTGACCCACTAGGTAAGGTTGGTAAAGGACTAGGCTTAGCCAAAGCAGCATTAGTTACTCGCCCAATGGGTGGCACTGATGCAACTCTTGGTTCTTTGGGCAGAGAATTTTTGTTTAAACCAAATGCCGTTCGTAAAGCAACCATTATTTCACCAGAAACATTGGCTGCAAAAATTAACGAAGGTCGCAATGCTGACGGTAGTTTGTATAACACAATGGAGTGGTTTGCTAAAAATGATGCAACTAAAATCATTAACCACCCAGCAGTTCAAGCATCTAATGATGCCCCAACTATGTCATGGCTTCTTGGTGAAGTAAAAACTGTTGACGATGTAGCAGATACACTTCTTGCTCTTTCCAATAAAGACACAGTAGCAATGGGTCGTCTTGTTGATAAGCGCAAAGATTTGGCTTTTGTTTATGACAAATTAAAGCCAGTATCTAAAATGGATGAGGACATCCTTAACAATATTCCAACCAATGGAATTACAGAAGATGTCAATATGCTTGATGCAGCAGCAGAACATGTAGCGCAACTAGCAAAAGACCCTTACTTTGATTACTTAACTAAGTTAACTGAAAAGGGTGCAGACCTAAGCAAGCGTACATTTGGTACATCTGCATTTGAAAAGTTAGCAGTACAACAGGCTGAGCGTAAGTACGCTCGTGCAATGGGTATCAAGGCAGACGAGATGACTGCTTATCCAACCTTTGGTATTTTCCAACCAACTAAGTATCATCCAGTTGTAGCGGTAATTAACTTTGCAGAAAAGTGGGCAGAAGAACGCCCTGCTGGTTATTTTAATGCTAACGATTCAGATTCATTTAAAGAAATGCAAGCATTTGCTGGCATGCTTCGCCGTATTGTTGGTAACGAAAAGGCTGCTCCAATTATTGAACGCCACTATGATGACTTTCTTAGGGCTGGAGATATTCCAGAAAACCGCACTCGTGTAGCGCAGTCATTTGAAGATTTTGCAACAACTGCAATCCATGAAGGACTTGGCATCTCAGACGAAACAGCCAAATTTATTTGGAACGCATACAAGGGTCGCCGTAAAACAGCAATGGATTCAATTAAAGACCGTAAGTTTTTAATGACCAATGATGACACCATCCTTAAAATTCCTTATCTTGAACGCCAAGGTGCCAATGCTTTGCCTATGGTTGACTTAGAAAACTATGCTCGTATCCTTAAAGAAAACAGTGGTTTGATTAAGGCTATTGAAGGTAGCCATGGCATTGTTGACCCTGATAGGGACCAATATCTTTATGGAATACTTAATGATGCATGGAAAGCATCAGTTCTTTTGCGCCTTGGTTACACTGTGCGAAATGTTGGCGAAGCCACAATGTCTATTCTTGCAAAGGGATACGGTTTAGTTGCTGCATCAGACCTAAGCAAAGATGGTTTTAAAAACTGGTGGGAACATCGTCAAATCGGCATGGACCGTATGACAGATAGAAGCCTTGTTGCTAAAGGTTTGCGTGAAGATTCAGTAAAACTTCGTAGTGCAATGGCTCAGGTTCAACTAGAGCGTGCACAAATTGCTAAATTAAATCAAGAAATTGATGACCACATGGCAGCAGTTGAACTTGCGTTTAAACGAGGTCAACTTACAGAAGAACAAACCATGGAGTTTTTAAACATTTCCTCATACCGTAGTGGTGAGTATTTGTATCATGGTTCACCTACAGCACTTCGTGGATTTAATCCTAATCGCCCATTGGCTATGACTTATTCAGATGATATTGCTGGGCGTTATGCAGAAAAAGGCATGCCAACAATCTCAGCATCTGAGATTTACAAGCGCACTACTGGTCGTGCTTATGCTATGCCAAAGAACCTTCGCAGCGCAGAAACTGGCGCTCTTATTAAAGAAGGTGGCATACGCAAACCTTCACTTGCAATGCAAACTATTGCTGCAGATATGAAAGATGGATTCCGTAACAGTGTTGCCAAAGGTAACCAAGTAGAACTTTACAATCCACAATCTGGAACATGGCGTGCTGTTGACCCAGATAGCGTTTCACAAAAGATGCTTGTTGAAGGAACTTTCCGAGTTCGTAAACCTGGCAATCAGGGACAAGTTATTTCATCCAAAGTATTTGGAACTCATGTTGACCTTCGCACTAATAATGGCACAAGAGTAAAACTTGGTTTAAACGATTATCCAGAACTTAAGGCTCTTGGTCTTGATGCCCGTAAACCAGATTCCTGGAAGGGTAAAGAAAAAGAAATCTTTGATTGGATGCGTGCCAATGGTATTGGCAAAGTAACGCTTCCAGATGTTAAGGCTAATGGTCGTGCTACTGTTTTGGTTGACCCAACAATGGTTGAAACTGGAACTAATAAACCAGCACAGATTCTTGCCAAACGCCAACTTGATGCTATTCGTAATACTCGCACAGTAACAAGTAACCAAACTAAAATTATTCAAATGATTCAACAAACCATTGAAAACAATGGTGGCACATTTAAGTTTATGACAGGCGATGTTCCTGATGGCGGTCTTGCCGTGGCAGTTCGTGGCGGAACCTTCCAATACAGCCTTGATGCTGCTAAGGCTAACCCAGAAGCCATGGCTCAGCACTTAACCGAGCACATTGAAAACACTGTTGATAAGTTTGCACAGGCTGACCACTTTGGATTTTGGGTTGCACCTGCCGAAGATGGTAGTATGCACATCTGGGCTGACCCAGTAAATGTTATCAAGGATAAAGCGCAGGCTATTAAACTTGGTAAAGAAAGAAATCAACAGGGCATAGCAGACCTTGATGCATACGCACGAGGTGAAGATGGATTTATTTCAACAGGAGGAACAGGCGATGAAGGAGCAAGCGCAGGGTTTGCATTGGGTCAAGGCACCAAAGCCTTTCGGTCAGATGTCACCAGAGGAACGCAAGGCGTTCGCCCAGAACTTAGCCAACCAAATCGTGCAGCAAGCCTTAACGACCTCGCCAACCACCTCGGAAGCGGTAAATACCCAACCGATGGCATAACATCTTTAATTCGTGATTTAGCAGATAGAGATGCTATTGCTAGAGCAAAACACGAAAAGATGTTGGTAAAACTTGATGCTCGTGTTGCTGAGGAAAATCGTTTAACTACCTCTAAAAAACTTGTTGGCACAGGTATGCGTAAAGCAAAACTTTACGATGGCACTGTTATTGAATATCCAGATGCTTTCCATGGCGAACTTGGTCAGATTCTTGCACAACGCACAGACAACGCTGATACTTACAAGTTACTTGCAGATTCACCATCTCAATTATTTGCAGCACGCTATGGCAATATGAACGAAGTTCGCTTAAGCACTAAAGACCCACGATATTTTACTGGCTATGCAAACTTCCTTAATAACTTTTTTCGTTCACCTACGGAGAATAAAATTGACCCAATCATTGAGCAATTTTTAAATGGAAAAACTCCTGAGTCTGTAATCAAATGGTTGCGTAGTCCAGAGGGTAAAACCTACGCATCTAAAATGAACATTGATGACCAAGCATTTAAGGTGGCAAGCGAAAACCTTAATGTTGGAACAAGTGCTGAGGACTTTGTAGGAAACCTACATAGTGCATACCAGCGTTATCTTCCAGATTCTAGTATTCAAGAGGCTTTCCGTAATAAGCAAGTTAATGAAATATGGCTTCGTGAACACTTTAAAGACAACCCAACAATGCCAGACATTATTGGTAGCGTTGTTCCAGTTGGTCCAAAGATTAGCGGATGGCAAGATGGAACCCAGGCTGTAGTAAATAAACTATTCTATTTCCTTGGTTCATTACCTGAAACTACACTTGCTCGTCACCCATTGGCTCGTGCTGTATACCGTAGCGAAATGCAACAGCGTGCAAACATTGCGTTATCTTTAAAGCGCTCACAAATTGGTGATGCCAATGCTGAACTTACCGTTGATGAAATCAATGGGCTTCGCAAAGATGCCATTGAATCAACTCGTAAAGAAGTAAATAAAACTCTCTTTACAATTATGCGTAAGTCATACGCTGGCGAAAAAATGCGTTACATTATGCCGTTCTTTAGCGCATGGGAAAACACAGTTCGCCGTTGGGCAACACTGTCATCAGATAACCCAGTGGCAGTTGCTAAGGCTGGGCAAATTACTGCCTCTCTTAGCAATCAAAACAATGTTGTAGATTCCAATGGAAACCCTACAAATAAGTTTAGTTATGACAATGTAATTGTTTTGCCTATGCCTGAATCTTTTATGCAAACCATGGAAAAAATACCTGGTGCTTCTGGACTTGCTGCTGCTATTCGCAGTGCGGGAAGTCAAATAAGTATTCCAATTAGGTCTATGGATGTTATGTTTCAAGGTGAAGCAACTGCTGGTTTTGGACCAATCGTTGCTATACCTGCAGGTGAATTGGAAAAGATGCGCCCAGATTTGGAAAGCATCCTTAAGCCAATTATTCCTTTTGGTCCACAAGAAGGCAATTTACTTCAAGCAACTGCTAAATCTATTTTGCCACCTGCTGCACAAAAGGCTGCAGAAACTTGGTCAGCCACCCGTGATGGTCAATGGTCAAGAACATTTAATACTGTTTATCGCTACGAGTTAATCAAATATCGTCTTGGTGATAGAAACACAGAACCAACATTTGAAGAAGTATCAAATCTTACAAACAACATGTATAGGGTTAAAATGTTTTCTAACCTTATACTTCCATTTGCTGCACAATATGACTCGCCTTTGAACTGGTATACACAGCAATACCGTAAGTTGCAACAAACATATAAGGGCGATGCAGATGCATTGTTCTTGCAGATGTATCCAGAAATGGCTGAGGCTACAATCTCTGCTTCTTTAAATAATACTGGTGTTAATGCATCTCAACAGGCTAATGCAAATATTCAAAAGTATAAGCCACTTATTTCAAAAATTGGTGCAACTTCTCCTGAAATGATTGGCTTTATAGTAAACGACCCAAGCGGTAAATATGACTTTAGCCAGGCTGCATACCAGTGGCAAATGAGTAATTCACCAGTTCCTGGTTCAACTGAAAATTTCCGTGGTCAACGCAACCCAGCGCTTCTTAAACAAGAGGCTAATAAAAAAATGGGTTGGATTGATTATCGTAAGGCTATAGATTATCTTGATACGCAACTTGCTGCTCAAGGTTATGACCAATACACACAGCGTGGAGCGGAAGATTTGCTACTTGCAAAGCAAATGTTTACCACTCAACTTGCAAAATCTAATCCAGACTGGGCTGCTGATTTCTACAGCGTAGATAAAGGTAAATGGATTTATCGTATGCAAACAATTAAAACAATACTTACCGACCCACAATGGCTAAAAGATAATGGCAGCCGACCTGTTGTTACTCAGATAGCAATTTACTACAGCACTCGCACACAGATTGCTCGTGAGTTAGCAAGCAGAAAAGCAGAAGGCAGTGCTGGCTCGCTTGATGCAAAAGACAACGAAGATTTAAAGCAACTGTGGGACAACACAATAGCGGCATTACGGCATGAATCTGGTGGAGAGTTTGATGGTTTCTACCAACGATTCTTGCAAAATGACCCTGTAACCTTGGGATAGGACTATGGCAGAACTAACAGATATAGAAAAGACAGCGCTTCTAAAACAAGCGTTTCCTGGTATTGATGACAAAGCCATTGCTGCAGACCTTCCATATATTAAAACTGCAAAAGATGTGCAGTATATTATTGACAATGAAGGTGTGCTACCTAATCAAGCATTTTGGCAACGCAACCTTAAAGGTATTGCTAAGAAGGCTGACCTACCTCAAGCATTTTGGATGGAACATCCACTTGGTGGTGCTGCTGTAGTAGGTGGCGGTATTGCACAAGCATTAGGCAAGTCATCCATAGGTAGGTTAATTGCTGCCAAGTTTGCTAAAAAAGGTGCAGAAACTACAGGCGAAGTTGTTGGTGAGGCTATTACAACAAAAGCCAAAATGAGTTTAAAAAAGAAAGCCTTAATTGGCGCAGTTGGAATTTATGGTGGCGCTCAGGCTGCTGGCAGTATTGGCAAAGCAATGGGTGGCAATAATCAAGACCAAACATCTGCTGCACAACTTGGTATTCAAGCAGATGAACAAGCAATCGTTGCTGCCCTTGCCAATGGTGCTGACCCAAATGCTTTAGTTAACTCACCATTGAATAAACAACTTGGACTTAAAATTGCAGACTTGCCTGGGCTTAAATTACAATATGGGCAAGATGCTGCTATTAGTGGTTTAGGTAACTTTGGCGTTTACACTGGAAAGCAAGTTACGGTTCCAGGTTCTTGGATGGCTCCTTTAAAACCAGGAACAAAAACACCAGATACATTAAAGCCAGAAGTTGTTAGCACAGGTAATTGGGAAAAGATGTTTCCTACTACTGCCGAAGGAATTAAAGACATAAGAAATAAGTTTCAAAGTGCTGGCATTATGTTTACTGGTAATGCAATGGAACAAGATAAACAACTCCATGCTGCTTGGACTTATTACGGTGAACAATCTCAGGCTTACAGCAAGGCTGGAGCAAAGATGACACCATGGGATATTCTTAATTTAACAAAAGGTATAAGCGGTAGTGGCGGAAGCCAAACCAGCACAACCATTGATACAAGCCCAATGGCTGAGTCTGATGTTAAAACTTTAACAAAGCGTCAACTGGCTCAATCGCTTGGATTGGCTAATGTTGATGATAAAATGTTTCAAGATATTCTTAAAATTGTTCGTAAGAACGAAGCCAAGAACCCAAGCAAAACAATACGCACAACTACTGGCAATACAACAAGGGTTAAAACTACACCAGGTTATGGACAGTCAGATGTGCTTGCCGATGTTGAGGCTTACGCAAAACAAGACCCACGATATAGCGACTTCCAAACAGCAGATGTATTTGGAAATGCATTGACTAAAGCGTTAGGACTTAAAGCATAATGGCAGACACAACTAAACCCGATGCACCTATGTCCACATGGATTATTACTGCATTGCAGACAATCCCTGAATTAAATGCTCTTTACCAAAGTGTTCGCAAGCCCGATGGTTCATTTAAATATACAGCAGACATAATTGCTCAAATGATTAACGACACTGACTGGTATCGTTTAAACGGACCAACAGTTGCTCAAAAACTTATTGACCGTGTTAAAGGTGGCGAAAACGCATACCGTGAAGGCGTTAATGAATTTCGCTTATCGGCATCCAAGGTTGCCACAGACCTTGGGCTTGATGCATCTGACCCATCGGTATCTAATTATCTTTCTGCTTTAGGTGAAAATGCTTACCTTCATGGTTGGACAACAACACAAATTGAAGGTGTTATTACAAGCAACCCTGATATTGTTAAAAAAATTAAAGGTGGACTTTATTCAGCACAAGTTCAAAATGTTGCAGATTATGCCAACACAATGGGAGTTACTGTTTCTGCTGGAGATAGAACTAATTACACACAACGCCTTGTTGGTTTAGTAGATAAAAATGGTGTGCGTGTTCGTTCCACCGAAGATGATATTAAGGCTGAAATTCGTAAGAACACTGCTACTAAGTATGGTGTTTTTGCTGACCAGATTAACGCTGGCGTAAGCCTTTGGGATTTAACATCTAACTACCGTCAGAAGGCTGCAGATTTACTTGAGGTTGACCCTGACACTATTAAATGGGATGACCCATTGTTTAAAGATGGAAAGATTTTTCAATCAGTTGACCCTAAAGACCCAAGCAAAATTGTTGCTCGCCCATTGTGGGAAGCAGACAAGATGATTCGTGGCGATGAGCGTTGGCAGTATACAAAGAACGCTAATGACCAATACGACAAGTATGCGTATTCAATTCTACAGAAGTTTGGGATGGTGGCATAGTGGCAGTAGCAGACCCAAAAGATGACCGTGCCGTTAGAGTTGAATCTGGTGATACCCTTAGTCAAATTGCAAAAGACAATGGTTTAACACTTAAACAACTTCTTTCATATAACCCAACAATTACTAGCAACCCTAAGTATCAGGGTGGCAGCATGATTTGGTCAAACACTAAAGTTTATGTTGAACCACCTGTTGCAAAGGCTGCAACTTCCGCTCCAGCAACTAGCGCACCTGCTACTTCTGCACCCGCTACAAGCGCTCCAGCAACTTCTGCGCCTACAACTACAGAACCTACAACTACAACACCAACTACAACAACACCTACAACCACAGAGCCAACTACGACTACTCCTACTACTACATTTCCTACAGTAAGCCCTACTCAGGTAGATGGTGGAGGAGCCACTGGCACTATGCCAGGAGGCGCTACGGGATTCTCTGGTGGTTTTTCACAGGCTGATATTGATAAGGCTTTTAAATCAGGTCAAGATGCAGCAGCAAAAGTTGCAGCAGATAATGCCTATGCCGTTAAAGTCAAGGCTTCTGACAAGTTGATTGCTACCTTCAAAGCCAATGGTATTGATGACCCAGCATTTTCAGAGTTTATTAGTTCTCAGATTCTTGGAGATGTGTCTACCGAAGATACGCTTCTTAAGTTGTATGACCAACCATCATACAAAGCACGCTTTCCTGGTATGGCTGCATTGCGTGGTAAGAACCGCACAATTACAGAAGATGCTTATATTAAACTTGAAAATCAAATAGTTGAAACTTTAAGATTCTTTGACTTACCAGTTGGTTTTTATGACAACCGCACCATGCTTGGTTCAATCATTGGCAATGAAGTATCACCAAAAGAAGTGCAAGATAGAGCGCAGGCTGCACAAGATTTGGCTAAGACAACTAACCCTGAGATTCGCACAGCCCTTAAAGAGTTCTATAACATTGGTGAGGGCGACATTACTGCTCACTTCCTCAACGGTGATTTGGCTGGACCATTGCTTCTTAAGCAAGCACGAGCAGCAGAAATTGCTGGCGTTGCAAAGACAGCGGGCTTCAATGCATTTGGTGGTATAGAAGCAGCAACTCTTGCAGAACAAGATGTTTACAAGAACATGAACCTAACTGATTTGACTACTGCCATTGGTAAATCTGGCACACTTGCAGATACACAGCGCAGACTTGCTTATCTTGAACAAGGAACTTACTCAGACAGAGAAGCACTCAAGGCAACCATTGAATCTGACCAGCAAGCAATCCTTGCATCTCAGAGGAGAGCAAGCCGTGAAACTGCACGCTTTGGCGGTAGCAGTGGATTAGGTGCTGCATCACTTAAGACTGGCAGCGAAAGCAGAATATAAGAATCCCCACTCTGATAGACCAGCCCAGGGGGGCGTAAAAGTCTGGTAGCAATAGCCAACATGGTTTCCCCGAATCATGTTTGTGGATTGCGAATACAACTAACAAAAGGGAGATAGGTAGATGGCTACCAATTATGATGAAGATGACTTCTTTGATGAGGACAATGAGCCTCAGGATGTCGTTAAGCAACTGCGTAAAGTAAATCGCACGCTTGAAAAGCGTTTGAAAGAAATTGAAGCAGAAGCAACAACTCTAAAGAATCAAACTCGTCAGCGCACCGTAAAGGATGTACTGACAGCAAAGGGTATTAACCCAAAGGTCGCAGCGTTTATCCCACAGGACATTGATGTCACTGAGGAAGCCGTGGCAACATGGCTCAATGAATATGGCGATGTCTTTGGTGTTCAGCAAGAGTCAAATAAAGGCGAGAGCCAGGCTCAGAACCCTGCACTACAAGCACAGAAGCGCATCAATGATGTCGTATCAACAGGTACTCCTCCAGGAGTAGATGAAGATTCAATGTCAAAGATATTAGGCGCTAAAAGTGCTGCAGAACTCAGTGCATTACTCGGTGTTTCAGTTCAATAACTAAAACTACCAATCACCAGGAGGTGAACTAATGGCATATACAGATACCACCGCTCTTGCGGGGTTAATCAAAACTGCTTATGACCGCTATGTAGAGTTCGCGCTTCGTTCACAACCACTGATTCGTTCAGTGGCTGACAAGCGCCCTGCTCAGCAAGCGATGCCAGGTTCAAGCGTTGTATTCTCAATTTACAATGACTTGGCAGCAGTTACTTCTGCTCTATCGTCAGAAACAACTGACCCAGATGCAGTAGCACTATCAGATGTAACAACAGTTTCAGTGACACTTGCCGAATACGGTAATGCTTCACTTGTAACTCGTAAGTTGCAACTATTCTCACTATCAGATGTTGACCCTGCAGTTGCAGACATCATCGCTTACAACATGGCAGACTCACTAGATAAGTTGGCTATGGAAACATTGCGTGGCGGAACAAATGTTATTTACTCAGCATCTTCAACCGCTCGTACTTCAACTGCTACAGTTACAGCAACTGACACAATCACTGCTGCTAACATCCGTAGAGCAGTTGCAAAACTTCGTGCTAACAAGGCTGTTCCTCGTGAGGGAAGCCTTTACTGGACAGGTATCCACCCAGAAATCTCACACGACCTTCGTGCTGAAACTGGTGCTGGTGGCTGGATGGACATGCACAAGTATGCAGAAACAGGTCAGGGACAGTTCTGGGCTGGAAACATTGGAACCTACGAAGGTGCAATGTTCATTGAAACTCCTCGTATGTACCGTGGTGTAGATGGCGCTGACCAGTCAGCACTTGCTACAACTGCAGTAACAGTCGCAGGTACTTCATCAGGCTACACCTTTGGTGTTGCTTCTTCATCTGTTATCGCTACTTCTGCAGAAGCAGGAGATAAGATTTCAGGTACAGGTATTGCAACTGGTGCAAAGATTTCATCTTTGGTTACATCAGGTTCAACAACCACAATCACTGTAGATACAGCCAACACAGGTGCAGTATCTGCAACAACAGTAGTAACAGTTACACCATTAACTGCTGTTTACCGCACAATCGTTGCTGGTAAGCAAGCACTTGCTGAGGCAGTAGCACAAGAGCCAAATGTTGTAATCGGACCAGTTACTGACCGTTTGCTTCGTTTCCGACCAATCGGTTGGTACGGCGTACTTGGCTTCGCTCGTTACCGTGAGGCTGCTATGTACCGTATTGAATCTTCTTCTTCAATCCAGGCATAGTTAATTTGTAGTTGAGGGGGCGGGGCAACTCGCCCTCTCTCTACATCAACAAGGAGGAACAATGGCACAGTATTTATTCACAACACCATCAGTTGCAGAAACACCTGCAGGTTGGCACCGCCTCTTTGCCCGCTACTCAATTCACCGTGGCGTGACAGTAATGATGATTGACGGAACTTACTCCTCATATCGCTTCCCTTCACAGACAGAAACATTACAAGCCCAAGAGGTTTATATGGGTGGACATCAATATGTTATTGACGAAGCAACTAAGACTCGTCTAACAGATGCTTCTATTGGGGGAACTTATGGTGACTACATCACAGCAATATAATTGCTCAGTTGATGGACACATTGGCAAGATAGTAAAAGAAGGTTATGACCTAATAGATGGTCAAATGATTTTTAAAGTTGAGTTGTTTGGCTGCACTAAGTGCGATGCCACCTCACCAGAACCATGGTCAGACTGGGGCACAACAAAAGAAAACCCAGACCATATTGATTCAGAGTTTTGCTCATGCTTTGGTTGCAAGGCTCGCACTCTCCAATTATCCCCAGGAGATGCAGCAGGCAATAAGGCTATGTCAGGAAAGAAGTGGGATGCAGAGTTAAAACTCTACAAATCTGCTCGTGAACAAGGCATACAACCAGCAGGTACTTCTACCAAGCAGGTTCAAAAAGCAATAGATGATTCAAACAAAGTGGGCAAAGCCTACGATGCAAACACTAATAGTTTTAAGGGGTAATCATGACTGCCATCGTAGGTATTCAGGGAAAAGGCTGGGCGGTAATAGCAGCAGATTCCATGACTACCTATGATGACAAGCCTTACTATACAAAAAGTATTGACAAGGTAGTACGCAAGGGTGATTATGTATTTGCCTTCTCAGGCGATGCCATTGCTGGCAACATAGCAAACTTTCTTTGGATACCACCCAAGGTTATTAAGACAACACCAACAGATGTATTCATGCAAACAAAAGTATTACCTTCCCTGCGTGAAGCAATGAAAGACAATGGCTATACGCCAGACACGGCAGATAAAGAAGCAGGATTTGATGCTCTTATTTGTTTAAACGGAATCATTTATGAAATAGACCAAGACTACCTCTGGTCTAAAGATGACCGTGGATTGTATGCCGTAGGTAGCGGTGGCTCACTTGCACTAGGTGCACTAGCCACTGGGTTCAGTAAGAACTCTATGAAAGCAGCAGAGTTTGCTGCTCGCAGAGCAATCAAGATTTCTGCCGATTACTGCATAAGTGTTGGTGGAGATGTCAAAGTAATCACACAAAGGGGAAACACAAATGGCAGCAGCAAAAAAGCCGTCAAAGGCAGCAGCGTACGCAGCGTACGAAAAGAAAGAGCCTAAGGCTATTAAGGCAAAAGAAAAGAAAACTGGAGAATCAAAGGCTGAAAAGTCTAGAGAAACTAAAGTAGGCATGTCAATGCTTATGAAAAAGAAGGGCAAGTAATTATGTGTACAACATGTGGATGTGGGACTAACACCGTCAACGCAGATGACAATTATGGAACAATTAACCCTTACGGCATCCCTGCCCCTGCGGTCAATAATCCGACTACTCTTGGTGAAAAGTAATGGCAGCCAAGAAAGGGATGGGCTTTGCAGCAGCACAGTCTGCGATTGCAAAGAAGCAAGGAATCCCAATGAAAAATGCGGGAGCGATTCTTGCTGCGGGAGCACGCAAGGCAAGCCCTGCTGCTAAGAAAGCAAATCCAAATCTAAAGAAAGTATTGCCAGCCAAGAAAGGCAAGTAAATGACAGACCCAAGACTAAAGCGAGCAGGAGTGTCAGGTTTTAATAAGCCTAAGCGTACACCTAGCCACCCAACAAAATCACATGTAGTTGTAGCAAAATCTGGTGACCAGGTTAAAACTATTCGCTTTGGTCAACAGGGTGTTACTGGCGACCATACGCCAACGGCAAGACAAAAATCATTTAAGGCTCGCCATGCAGCAAACATTGCCAAAGGCAAAATGAGCGCAGCGTATTGGGCAGATAAGGTTAAATGGTAATGGCTAAAAAAGAAGTATGGGATAAACCAAATCCTAATAAAAAATCTACACCTCTTTCACCTGCTGCTAAAGCATCAGCCAAGGCTGCTGCTAAAAAGGCTAGCAGAAAATATCCTAATCTTGTGGACAACATGAGAGCAGCACAGAAGAAAGGCAAGTAACTATGGCTACAGGTTATGATGGTTCAACATTTGTTGCTGAATTAAATCGGCTTGCTAATGCTGGCACATACCCAGCACGCACTGCTTTTCTAGAAGAAGTAGGGGCAGCAAACAAATGGGCTGGAACTACCAATCTAGGTTTGTTGGCTGCGCTTAATTACAAGGCTAGTTCTACTCGCACTAGAGATAACTTTAAAGATTTAAACGCAGTGTGTAATGAGATTGCTGGAACAACTGGCAAGTCTGCCGTATCAGCGTTAAGGAGCATCAATCTCTAATGGCTACTCTTGAACAGATTACTGACCGTGTAGATACACTATTGCATGGATACAGTTTAAACATGGAATCAACTACATGGCTAACTGCTGCTGTAACAAGCACAACAACTACAAGCATTTCAGTTAATGATGCTAATGTTGTAAGCCGTGGCTTTATTCAAATTGATGATGAAATTATGTATGTCAATTCAACAAACAACATTGATAACACCCTAACCATCGCACCTTGGGGTCGTGGGCAGCGTGGCACAGTTGCTGCTACACATAGCAACTCAGCCAAAGTATTGGTTGCCCCACTATTCCCACGCTATGAGATTAAGCGTGCTATCAATGACACTATCAATGCAATGTATCCATCAGTCTTTGCCGTTGGTCAGTATCAATTCTCTTTTATTGCTGCTCGCACAACTTACGATATTCCAGATGCCGTACAAAATATTCTTGCAGTATCACACCAAGTTATTGGACCAACCAAAGAGTGGCTACCAGTTCGTGCTTGGCAGTTAGATAGAACAGCAAACCCAACAGCCTTTGGCGATGGCACAAACTTTGGACACTCATTGGGTATCTACTCAGCAGTAGTGCCAGGGCGTACCGTCAATGTGGCTTACTCACAACGCCCAACTATATTTGATTTAACAACAGCAACAAGCCAAGAATACTCAACAGTAACTGGCATGCCTGATTACTCAGAAGATGTAGTTGTTTATGGCGCTGCCTTCCGTATGATTTCCTTTCTTGACCCATCACGCTTGGGTGCACTATCTGCAGAAGCAGATGTTCTTGACAATCAGCGTGGAGCACGAAGTGGTGAAAACGCAGCACGCTTCTTGTTCAATGTTTACAACACTCGTTTAAACGAAGTGGCGGAGAACCAACGCCGTCAATTCCCAATTCGTTCACACTACCAGAGATAGCAGGTAAACCATGGCAGCAGGCGACCCAGGTACTAGAAAGCGGAACTACTCCGCAACAGCGATTGAAACAAAACTACTTGCATCTATCGCAGCAGCAGCACAGGGAGATACAACCACTGGAGTTCTTCTTAACTCAATCAGCGGTTTCCCAACCACTTTTCCATACACACTTATTCTTGACCCAGATACTTCTAAAGAAGAAGTAGTAACGGTTACATCGGGTTCATCTACTACTATTGTAATTACTCGTGGACAAGATAACACAACTGCCTTTGCTCATGCTGCTGGTACCGCAGTACGCCACGGCGTATCTGCTCGTGAGTTTAAGGAACTACAGACTCACATCTCTGCTCGTGGTTATGATACAGATTCAGCAATCCTTTCAGGTGTAGATACACATGTTCACGGTATTGCCACTGGTGAAGGTGACATAGTTGGTACAGCCAAGGCTCAAACCCTTACTAATAAAACTTATAGCGCTGGTACTTTTACTGGTTCATTTACTGCTAGTGCTGCTACCTTTGCAAGCCCAACCATTACTAGCCCTACTATTTCAGGTAGCCCAGTTATCACTGGTCTTTCATCTGCTGGCATGTCTACATCATCTGCTACACCTAAATCTTATGTAGATGCAATCCTTGTTTTACAGACTGCAAGCCAAACCGCTGCTGCTACATCAGCAACAAGCGCTGCTACTTCTGCAACATCTGCTGCAGCAAGTGCAACCGCTGCTGCTACTAGCGCCACCAGTGCTGCAGCATCTGCAACCGCTGCTGCTGCTTCTGCAGCGACTGCTGCTTCTTCTGCTTCTGCTGCTGCTACCAGTGCAACATCTGCTGCAGCATCTGCAACGGCTGCTGCTACCTCTGCTGCTAGTGCTGCTACTTCTGCAAGCACAATGGGCGCAAGCGTAACTGCTGCAGCCACAAGTGCAGCCTCTGCTCTTACATCTCAAACCGCTGCTGCTACCAGTGCTACTAGCGCTGCTGCATCAGCCACTGCTGCTGCAACTTCTGCTACATCTGCAGCAACATCAGCAACTTCTGCTGCTGCCAGTGCTACTTCTGCTGCTAATTCAGTTGCAACTATTGCTGGGTATTCAACTACAGCATCAGCATCTGCTGCTGCTGCTGCAACTAGCGCTACAAGCGCAGCAACTTCGGCTACATCTGCATCTGCATCTCAAACTGCTGCAGCAGCAAGTGCAACGGCTGCTGCTACAAGTGCAACAAGCGCAGCAACAAGTGCAACTGCAGCAGCAACATCTGCTACTTCGGCTGCTACTTCAGCATCATCTGCATTAACATCACAAACTGCTGCTGCAACAAGCGCTGCTTCTGCTTTGACTTCACAGACAGCAGCATCAACAAGTGCGGCATCTGCAGCAACATCCGCTACAAGTGCTGCTACTTCTGCTACAAGTGCTGCTACTACATATACTAACTATGACCAGCGTTACCTTGGTTCTAAGTCATCTGCTCCTACAGTAGATAACTTAGGCAATGCTCTTATTACTGGTGCCACATATTGGAACTCTGCTACCAACACCATGTATGCATGGACTGGCTCAGCATGGAGTGCAATATCTTCATCTAGCACTTACTCTGCACCTACCCTTGGTTCAACAATTCTTCCATCTGGAACAACGGTTTCAACAGTTGCTGGTCTAACGCTAACAGCACCAACATTAACTGGAACAGTAACAGCCAGTGGCGATATTACTTTATCAGCATCTGGTGCTTTTGGAAGTATTAAAGATTATCAAACGCTCAATCTCATGGGCGCACTCTAAGAAAGAAAGGTAGTAACTAATGGCTACAGTAACAAAGGCTATTGCTCGTACAGCAGCAGCCACATCAAGTGCAACACTATACACAGTGCCTACAACAACAACTATAACTGTTGTTTCAAACATTGTGCTATCTAATGCAGCAACATCAGCCTCAACAGCAACCATTGCTTTTGATGGCGTAACGATTGTTCCTGCTGTATCTATACCTGCTAACTCTGTAGTTGGCTTTGATATGAAGCAGGTTATTCCTGCCAACGCAACACCTAAGATAATTACTGGGTTTGCATCTACAACTGCTGTGTCAATCCACATCAGTGGAGTGGAGATTTCATAATGGCATTTAACCAATTTCCTCAAAAGGGTGGTATCCCATCAGGTAACACTGCTGCTCGTCCATCAGGTCCTGTTATTGGTGATACTTATTACAACGGTACTTTAAGCATCCTTGAAATCTGGGATGGCACATCGTGGGTTGCATGTTCTGCTCCTCCAACAACTCCTTCTATTGTTTCTGTAACAGATGTTGGCACTAATGATTATACTTCTAATGGTTCACTTACTGTTGTAGTTGCTGCTGGAAGCGGTGGTGGTACACCATCTCAGTACAATGCATACACAACTGTTGGTGGATTTAGTGGTTATAGCGCAACTACAACTATTGCAATAAATGGTCTTGTACCAGGAACATCTTATATTGCTTATGCTAATGCTCAAAATAATTTTGGTACAAGTATTAATACATCAAATGCTGGTGCTGTAACTGCAACAACAAAGCCTCAAGTACCTACTATTGGTACTGCAACAGCAGGTACAGGTGCTAGTGCTACCGTAACTTGGACACTTGGCGCAACAGGTGGAAAAGTACTAACATCTATTAGTGTTATCCCATATCTTAATGGAACCACTGCTCAAACAGCACGCACAGCAGCAACCACAAGTGACACATCTCTTGTAGTTACTGGACTTACCGCTGGTGCTAACTACACATTTAAAGTTAAAACAACTAACGCTAATGGTGACAGCCCAGAAAGTTCTGCAACTAACTCTATAACCGTTCCATCTACAATTACAGCAGACATTATGGTTGTTGCAGGTGGTGGTTCTGGTGGTTCTGGACTGCAGTCAAATTCATCAAACGGTGGAGCAGGTGGTGGTGCTGGAGGATTTAGATTAATAACTTCTCGAACAATGACTCCTGGCACTGCATACACTGTTACCGTTGGAGCAGGTGGAGCGCAATCAACAACCACAACAGGCAATAGTGGAGTTAACTCATCTATTTCTGGAAGTGGATTTTCAACCATAACCGCATCTGGTGGTGGTCAAGGTGGTTGCAATGGAACTAATAACAAAGCAGGCACAGCAGGCGGTTCTGGTGGCGGTGGCGGTGGAACTGGTGGTTCTTCTGCTGGCGGTGGTGCTGGTAACGCAGGTTCTTATTCTCCAGTAGAAGGTTATGCTGGTGGCAGTGGTTCTACAGATGGCGCTACTTATGATGCTGGCGGTGGCGGTGGTGGTGCTGGTGGCGCTGGGGCAAGCGGTAGTGCAAGCGGAAGCGGAACACCTGGCTACGGTGGCGTTGGTTATTACGATTCAACAACCAATAACATTGGTGCTGCAACTACTACTGGTCAATTATCTGGTGGTAATTATTACTACGCAGGCGGTGGCGGTGCTGGAGGCAATAGTAGACCAGCAGGTGCTGGTGGACTTGGCGGTGGCGCTGCTGCTGGTGCTGGCGCTGGAACTACGACCACTTCATCAGGAGGCGCAGGAACCGCAAACACAGGCGGTGGTGGTGGTGGAGCAAATGGTGCCAATACAAGTAATTACGGTGGCGCTGGTGGTTCTGGAGTTATTATTTTAAGAGTATCTGGAACATATACTGCTAGTGCAACTACTGGTTCTCCAACCCGAACAGTTAGCGGTGGTAATACATATTACACATTTACAGGAAGCGGGAGTATAACAGCATAATGGCACACTTTGCTAAATTAGATAAAGACAATAATGTTCTTGAGGTTCTTGTTGTAAATAATAATACTCTTGATTCTGCAAATGAAGAAGCATCTGGTATTACTTTTTTAACAGAACTTTATGGACATAATAACTGGAGACAAACATCTTACAATAAAAGTTTTCGTAAAAACTTTGCAACAATAGGAGGAAGTTACAATGAAGCCTTCAATGTATTCCTTCCACCTAAACCTTTCCAGTCATGGAAATTAAATACTACTACTCTTGAGTGGGAAGCACCTACCCCTAGACCAAACGACATTAATGGATTTGGTTGGAGTTGGTTTGAATTAAACCAAGAGTGGGTTAAGTTTCCAAAAATTCCAGACTTAAATTAATTTATACCCCTGAGCATGGGTTAAAACTGCTCATCTATTATTTATTAAAACATAAGGAGAAGCAGTGGCATCAAAGTCGCCAGATATTTCCGAGCGCACGATAATTGATTTATCAGGTCGCCTCTCTACATACTATGACCTTAACGGTAACGCCTTTGATGTGGCTATTGCTGGTTTGCCATTTATTATGGCAGTAACAGACAGTACCCCATACAAGCGACAGACTGCAGAGTTCCGTGCTCAGCGTGTAGACCAGATGCGTGACCCAGGTGAACATACCCTGGCTGGTTCAGGCTACTGGACACGAAGCCAATCTTCTTTTCATTATGGTGAAGGCATCCAATTTACTGAGCCAATGGAAGGTAACGATAATGAAGTTCGCTTTCGTTACAACTCATCCTATGGCGTTAACCCATGGACTCCAGGGCAATTAACCCTTCTTAGAAACACAACTAAAGTTCAGGCTTTTACTGGTGCATGCAAGATAGATACTGGTGCTAGTAGCGCTGGCGTTCCTTTCCTTATTGCTACTGACCTGGCACCACGCACCACACAAACCACTGCAATGTACAAGATTACAACTGCTGGTACATCTACTGCCCTTGTTAATTATTCTTCTATCAGTAATGAAACAATCCTTGGCACCACATCTGATGGCACATATATGTATGTTGCTACAACTGCTGGCATGTATGACATTAAATTATCTGATGGCACAACACATAAACAATATACATACAATAGTTTAACACTAGAACATGCAGCACTTAAGTATGTAAAAAGTCGCGTTGTTGCTGGGCTTAAGTTTACTAACGGTACCTACGCAGCCTATGAATTATTGTTTCCCGATAAGGGCGCTGGCGCTGCAACTGATATTAAAAAGACAATGGCTTCAACACATGGAACTCAAATTAACGGCTCAACTAATATGCCAGTTTCATGGACATGGACTGCAGTAGCCGAAGGTTCTAACGCAATCTACTTTGGTGGGTATGCTGGAGAACACTCTAATATTTTTAAACTAGTAGTAGATGCTACTGGTGCATTAGGTACTATTGTTACTGCTGCTGTTATGCCACGAGGCGAAATCATTTTATCTCTTTATACATACCTTGGTACATACCTTATGGTTGGTACAAACAAAGGCGCTCGCATTGCAACACTAGACCAAAACGGTGACATGACATACGGACCATTGGTATTCCACAATGAGAACGGTGTCTACGACTTTGAAGGTCGTGACTCCTATATCTGGGCAGCCAACACCAACGGTGTTAACTCTAACTCAGGTACTAAGCGTATGAACCTTGGTCAACCTATTACTCTTTCAGGTTATGCACAGCCTATATCCACAGGTGTGTATGCCCGTGCTAATGATGTTTTTGCTGATGCTACTACTGGAACAGTTCGTGCAGTTCGTATCATTGGTGCCGATAATCAAACCGCTTTTGCCATTGACTCATCTGGAGTATGGCTTGAAAGTGCTACAGAATTAGTTGCACAAGGTGAAATTATTACTGGCTTTATTCGCTATGACACTTTAGAAAACAAAGCATGGAAGCGTATTCGTGTAAGAACACCAAGCAATACAGCCAATGGCGAAATTGAAGTGTTTAAACATGCACAAGATACAGATACAGTTATTACCACTATTGATGAGGGTGAAGATACTTCACTTGATTATGATTTAACAACCACATATCCAGACATTACTCCAGAGGCTGCGTTTAAACTAGAGATGTATCGTAATGCAACTGATTCAACTACTGGTGCAATCGTTAGTGGTATAGCGGTAAAGGCTTTGCCTACCCCTACTCGTGCTCGCATCCTGCAGATTCCTTTGTTCTGCTATGACAAAGAAACAGACAAGACTGGCAACATGATTGGTTACGAAGGTTATGCCAAGGAGCGTTTAACAATCCTTGAAACCACCGAAGCAAAAGGTGACACCATTGTAATTCAAGACTTTAACGCAGGAGGTGACCCAGTTGAGTGCATCATTGAACAGGTTACCTTCACTCGCTCTACCCCCGCAAACCGTAACTACTCAGGCTTTGGTGGAATCATCACCCTAGTTGCCCGTACTGTCGTATAAGGAGAATCCTGCAAATGTCATCCGATGTCGCAACCATCGTCTATTCCTATTTCTTTGTTACTGCAGCAGTTCTTGCTGGCGTTGGCATCATTGCCAAGCATAGTATTCAGAAGCATACAGAGGAATTAAAAGACAAATTAAATAGAATTGAGTATGCACTCTATAACGATGGGCACACTGGATTGATTAACAAGGTGGACCAGTTAATTGAAAACCAAAACATTATTAAGATTGATGTTGAAGTTATGAAAGCAAGAGCAGAATCATGAGCCAAGTAGATGATTTCCTAGCCGTAGCCAAGGCTGAGGTTGGGACTGTTGAAGGTCCAAAAGATAACGAAACAAAGTATGGTGCTTTTACTAAGCATAACTTCCAGCCATGGTGTGGCTCATTTGTTATGTGGTGTGCAGCCCAAGTTAAATACAAGATGCCCAATGTGGTGTGGACTCCTGGCGGAGTTGAAGCGTTCAAAGGAACTGGTGCTTGGAGCAATGCAGAAACCGCATCGCCTAAGCCTGGTGACATTGTGTTCTTTGACTTTGTTGAAGGTGGTGCACCTGTAGAGCATGTAGGTATTGTCGTTAAGGATAATCTTGATGGCACTGTTACAACCTATGAAGGCAACACTAGCCCTGAAAAAAAAGCCAAAGGTTCACAAGCCAATGGTGGTGAAGTGGCGGAGCGTATCCGTGCCTATAAAAAAAACAATAAGCGCAAACTCACGCCTTACATCGTGGGCTTTGGCAGACCGAAATGGAGTAAGTAATGAGTGCAAAACTCAAAGAACAACTAACAAGCATTGGTGGTACATACCTTCGTGCTTTCATCACTGGCGCAGTCACAGCCTACACACTAGGTAAGACAGACCCTAAAGACTTTTTTGCTGCTGGTTTAGCAGCAATCATCCCAATCATTATGCGTTGGGCAAATCCAAAAGATTCTTTCCCAAAGAAAGCATAGTAATAGTTTAAACAGAAAAGCCCCTCGCTTAAATGCGGGGGGCTTTTTTGCTTTCCCAATCTTTATTGTCTTGAGTTTTTAATCGGTGGCAGTTAGCACATAGTGTCTGTAGATTTGTCATGTCATTATTCTGATGGTTGCCATCTATGTGGTCTATGTCTAACTGGCTACGGTGTAGTGGTATAAAGCCACACTCCTCGCAGTAATCTTTTTTATACTTGGCTAACTTGACACGATTCATGTTGGACTTGGTTCGGCATGACCAATAACCACGCTGCTTTAACTTAAGTCTTGTTGGTCCACACACTGCACAAACACCCCACCTTTTCTCAGGGTGCTTGAGTAGCAGACGATGCTGCTTGGGCTTATCCCCCTGTTGAATAGAACCCTGAGGCATTAAACTTTACTGGCGGTGCAGTCCAGATTCTTTCCATCAATGTATTGCAGTTGGCTGAACACATAGGTGCGTCAGCCTCTGCATGTATAGAACGCTCCACTGTGTAAACAACACCACACTTGGGGCATCGGTAGTCATAGTTACTCACGAGTACGCAAAACCTTCTTCAATGCGTTTAAACGCCTAAGTCTGGCTTGCTGCTCTTGCACTACACCAAGTTTAAACGCAACTTTGTATAGTGCATAGTGTTCAGTCAAAACAATCAGTATTAAAATTATTTTCATTATCATCCGCTGGTGTAGGTACGGTTACCAGCGCTCCACAATCGGCGCATTTTGCATCGGTAAACCATAGGCTAATATCATTATCTTCAAACATGCATCCCACTTGAAAGACAAGGTGCCCACAATTAAGGCACACACTTGAGGGAATACCACGCAAGTTTACAATTAGCGGTGGCTTCGCTCGGCTCTTGAGGAGCCTCGCTATTACACCCTTTCGCTGCACGAACAGGAGTGTAACCACTGTTTAAATTACATGTGTGTAATTCGCCTTCGGCGTGTCGTTCAATAGAGCAGACTTTGTGTAGTAATCTCCCCTATTGAAAGGAAGATAAATGACACTTGAACAAGTAACAGGCAAGAATTATGTCAGCCACTCAGCCCTAAATACATGGCTCAGTTGTGGTTGGCAGTTCTACCTATCACGAATCCAGCATGTGCCCGAAGCCCCATCCTACTGGTTAGCAGGGGGTAAGGCAGTACATGAGGCAACCGAAAACTATGACCGCTTATACCATGGTCAACCTAATCAAGATGACTTCTCAGAGATTGCAGCCTTCTCGCATTTTTGGGATGTCAATTACAAGGACACCGACAACGGTATGCCTTGGCGTGCAGGTGGTCGGGCTACCAAGGCGTATCCAAACAAAGAGGATACAAGTTGGTGGTTTGATAATGGTCCTAAGATGGTTAACTTTTGGACACAGTTCCGTCAGGACAGTGGCTTCAACATGTATCAGTTACCTGATGGCAGTGAGGCTATTGAAACAGAACTTAATCAGGAGGTTGGAGGCGTGCCTATTAAGGCGTTCCTTGACCGATTGATGGTTGCACCAACAGGCGAGTTAGTTATTGTGGACATCAAGACAGGTAGTAAACCACCTGCTGGTCTAACTCAACTAGGTATCTACGCAATTCTTGTGGAGAAAACCTTTGGTGTTCGCCCTTCACTTGGCTCGTACTTTATGGCGCGAACTGGTGAACTCACACAACCTGAAAACTTAGACCGTTATACCGAGTCACGACTTGGTTCATGGGCTAAAGGATTTGAGTTGGCTATGGAAAATAAAATCTTTATCCCATCAGTTGGATTCATGTGTGGCACATGCTCAGTTAACAGTGCGTGCTATGCAGTTGGTGGTAAAGATTCTCACCTCTACCCTGAAATACCTATAGGAGAAAACAAATGAGCACTACCGAAGCAGCAATTCAAATTAACTTCAAGACAAAGAAAGATGGCATGTTGATTAACCTTCGTGCCAACGATGCCATTGAACTAGATGGTTTGCTAGATGCACTTACCGAACGCCTTGCTGCGTTGATTGACCTTGAACAAACCGTTGAAGGTATGGCTACCCCATCAGCAGCACCATCCCCAGCAGCAACCATTGCTGCAGCATTTCCTAATGCACAGGTAGTAGCACAGGCTCCAGTTGCAGGTTACAAGCCAGCAGGTGGACCACAACCACAGTGCACATGCGGTGCAGGACCAATGCGTTTGGTTCCAGCAGGTATCGCTAAAGCAACTGGTCGCCCATACAAGGGATTCTATGCATGCCCTCAGCCTCAGGGACAGGCTTGCCAAAACAAGGTGCCTGCATAACCCATGCGCCTACTCAGCCGTGCTATTAGAACAGCATCACAGGGTGGTGCCACGCTTCCTGTTGTGTGGCAATCACTTGCTGCTCAACAAATAGCAATCCGTTACGGCGAGGTAAGCATGATTGCTGGACCGCCAGGGGCAGGCAAGTCAACGCTTGCTCTGTCCTTGGCAGTCCGTGCAAAAGTTCCAACACTTTACATCTCAGCAGATACACACTCACACACCATGAGCCTTCGTCTACTTGCATTACTTACGGGTAAACAGCAACAAGATGTTGAGCCATTGATGGAAGCAGATAGAGATTGGGCAGCACAAATGCTCAAGCCTGCTGACCACATCATGTGGGAGTTTGATTCATCACCAACGCTTAAGGACATTGAGGATGCAGTCCTTGCTGCTCGTGAGCGACTAGGTGAGGATGTGCGTTTAATCGTTTTAGATAACGCAGTAGATGTAACGATGGATTCACAAGATGAGTGGGGCGGATTGCGTACCTTAATGAAAGAACTTAAGTGGTGGGCTAGAGAAACTGGAGCAGCAGTAGTTGTGTGTCACCACACTAGCGAAGGCGTGCCAGGAAACCCATGTCCCCCACAGAAAGCGCTGCATGGAAAGGTGGCGCAGACTCCGAGTTTAATTCTTACCGTACATAATCAGATTTCTACAATGGGAGTCTGTGCAGTTAAGAACCGATACGGTCCAGCAGATGCAACTGGTGGTACACCAGTGTGGTTATCGTATGAACCAGCATCAATGCAAATCAATGATGTTATTTCATACGAACCAATGCAGTTAATTTAGGAGAACACATGAGTAAGTGGGAACTTACAGTAGTTGAAAATGCAGGAGAAATCCCAGCATCAAAAGTCAAAGACGAGATTGCAGTTGAAACAAGACCTCTCCTCATAGACATCAAGGCGCAGTTAATGCTGATGCCTAAGACACTCGTATACACCGTTGGTTGGAGGGCACTTGTTTGGCAAAATAAAGAAACTGGTCAGTTCAAAGACATCACAGACAAAGAACATGACGAATACATTAGGACTGGCACTATCAATCTCACCCCAACAGATGGAACAGATGGTACAGAAACTGAACCTGCCAATGGAGATAAAGGAAGCACTGAAATCGGAGATACCACAAGTCCTTGAACGGATGGAGGATGTCGCTAAAAAGATTTATGACCCACATCAGATTTGGTTAGAGTCAATGCAGTTTGCTGACTATGTAACACAGTTAGCAGAACATTTAAACGATGACCATGGGTTTGAGTGCACCAAAGAGATAGCAGAACAGTTGGCTAACATGTCTAACTCGTTTAAACAAATGGGAGAGAACGCTCTCCAAGTTCTTGATGAATCGGAAAGGGAGATTAGTGAGTCACAGTTCTAACGAAACATTATCTATTGGTTGGTGTGACAACGGTATGGTTGATGGCAAGTTTGCCGAAGGCATTATGTATACCACCATCACTGCGCCTACTCGCAAATTGGCAGTCAACAATGCTATCCGTGTGCAAGGTAATCAGATTGGCAGACAACGCCAAGCGTTACTAGACATGTGGTATGACCAAGTTAAAACAGATTGGTTGTTATGGGTTGACTCAGACATTGTGTTAACCGTTGATGTGCTTGAGATGCTATGGAAAATAGCAGACAAGAACACCAAGCCAGTTGTTAGTGGCGTTTACTTTATCTCTAAACAGATGGAGTCATCACTAATGCAACCTATGCCTGCTTTGTTTAATGAAACAGGCGAGGAGTTTAGTATCCGTTATGTTCACCCACTACCAGCAAGTGAAGTCATTAAGGTTGACTGCGCTGGCTTGGGTTTAACACTCATGCATCGCAGCGTTGTGCCTAAGTTGCGTGCTTTATCCCCTGACTATTCAGTGTTTGCCGAACAAGAAAACATTGGAGATAAGTTTGTTGGCGAGGACATTGTGTTCTTCCGCAATCTTAAGAAGGCAGGCGTTGATGTTTATGCACATACAGGTGCTCGTGTTAAACACATGAAGCGCTTTGCCTATGACGATAACTACTATGCACTGTACTGGCAGGCTGCCCAAGCAGCAGAAAGACAGACAAAGGAGCAAGCCAATGGCAACGCAACAGCAGAGTAACAAGCGTAGAGGTGCAGCATTTGAGATTGACCTTGCTGATTGGTTTATGCAACAGGGTTTAAACGCACAACGCTTACCTCGTGCTGGTCGCAATGACATTGGTGATGTATTTCTACCAGCAACCAACGACATCTATGTGGTTGAAGCCAAGGCACCAAGGCGTGACGGCAAGGTTGACCTGTCGGGTTGGTTGCGTGAAGCGTATGTTGAAGCAGAGAACTATCGTAAGTCTAAGAACATGAAGGTAACACCAACACCATTGGTAATTATCAAGGCATCTAACAAAGGAATTGAGGATGCCTATGTAGTTCAACGACTGGGTGATGTCCTTGCAAAACTCTAAACATGACATCGTTAAAGTTCTTGAGCACTATGGATTTAAGATACCACATGGTAGGCGTGGCTGGTTCACACTGCGCTGCGCTTTCCATGGTGATAGAGTTAAGTCAGCCCGTTTAAACATAGACAACGGTGGCTTCCGTTGCTTTGGTTGTGAGATGGCTGGTGATGTGTATTCACTTATTATGAAACGAGAAGGAGTTGGGTTTAATGAGGCTAAGCAAATCGCAGAAAGAATTACTGGCGAGAGCAACGGAGAACTACGAAAGAAACCTAGCGGAGATACTTCCGTACCTGACGAGCAGAGGTATCACAGAACAGACCGCTCGTACATTTCGCCTCGGCTTCGTAAGAGAGCCTGAGATTGGACACGAGCCTTACACTGGCAAGTTAGCAATCCCATACATCACACCAACAGGAGTCATTGACATCCGCTTCCGTAGTTTAAACGCAGATACAGGTCCGAAATACATGAGTAGACCAGGGGCTACGACACACATCTTTAACATCGGCGCACTGGGTGATGACTCCGAAGTGCTTGCTATCTGTGAAGGTGAACTTGATACTGTTGTTGCTACACAAGCAGGGTTCAGTGCGGTTGGTTTGCCTGGGGCTAACAACTGGAAATCTTTTTATTCTCGTGTGCTTGCTGATTGGTCAAAGGTTATCTTGCTGTGCGATGGTGACAACGCAGGGCGTGAGATGGCTAAACATTTAAGTAGAGAACTAGACAATGTATTCCCTGTGTTCATGCCTGAGGGTCAGGATGTTAACGATGTCTACCTAATGGAAGGCGCAGATGGTTTGCGTAAGAGGGCGGGCGTTTAAACATGATGGTAAAGAACTCATCATTTGATTTGGACTTTGGCTATGGTCGTAAGGGCGAACAATTAGTTGAGGATTTACTAACAGAAGGCAAGACTATTGAGGTCAAGCGTGACCGTAAGTGGTGGAATACGAACAACATTTACATAGAAGTTGAGTGTTGGTTTAACAAGAGTAAATCGTGGGAGCCATCGGGTTTGATGGTTACTACTGCCGAGTATTGGGCGTTTGTCCTTGAGCGTGGCGTTGTCATGGTGCCAACAGACCATGTGCATTATGCAATCAGGGAGTTTGGCAGAGAGATTACTTGCGAGATACCACCGAACTGGAGTAAAGGTTTTTTAATTACGATTGAGGACTTACTAACAACAATGAAGGAACTTAAACATGGACATGAATAACGCACCGTTATGGGAAAGCGTATACAAAGTGGCACGCTACAGTGCAACACGATGCGCTCGCATCCATCGCAATCTTGTGTCCGTTGATGATGTGTACCAACACTTACTTCTGTGGGCAGTAGAACACTGGCACAAAATTGAGGAGTGGGAGGAACAAGACTCATTAGTGTTTAAACTTCGGCGCACATTTAACAATGAGTCACAGAAGTTTGCTGCTCGTGAGCGTGCATACAAGAGTAAGTCATCACCATCAGATGCTTTCTATTACACACACGAGGTACTACAAGAGTTGCTTAAAGATGTGTGGCGCTATGACCAGTGGGTAGAGAGCGCAACACCTAAAGGTGATGAGTTCATTAGTAAATCAAGCAAGCCAAGCGAGGGCATGAATCGTGAGGCTATGTTGTCTGATGTTAGCGGTGCGCTTAAGCGTTTAAACGAACAAGATAATCTTCTTCTTCAACGCAGATTTGATGGCGGTGGCACAGACTTTGATGCGCTTGCCATTGAATACTCCGTGAGTGAGGAGGCTTTGCGTAAGCGTGTTAGTCGTGCGCTTACCAAGTTGCAAGACAGGCTAGGTGGAGAACAACCTCAATGGAACAATCGTAGATACAGGAAACCCGATAATGATTAGACCTAAATACCAACGCATGAAACCATGGAACTGGTTGGGACTGCCGTTGTATTATGTAGGCATCTGTTTAAACGACATAGGTTATTACATTTACCTGGCTGGAGATAAGATAGTGTGGTTTAAACGCAAGCAGATTGGATACATAAAGAAATGATTATTGGTTTGAGTGGGTATGCACAGTCAGGTAAAGACACAGTTGCTGAACTGTTGTGTTTAAACTATGGCTATACACGGATGGCATTTGCTGACCCGATGCGTGATGCAATCTATACATTGAATCCTTTTGTTGAAGGTGGCAATCGTGTTGCTGATTTAGTTGATGAGTATGGATGGGATGTAGCCAAGGCTAACCCTGAGGTACGCAGATTACTTCAAGTCTTTGGTACTGATGTGGGTCGCAAGCAATTTGGTGATAACTTTTGGGTGCAACAAGCCTTTGATAAAATGGAATCAACCAAGATTGTATTTGCTGATGTTCGTTTCCCTAATGAGGCTAATGAAATCATGCAGTATGGCGGTCAAGTGTGGCGTGTAAACAGACACAATCATCCACCAGTTAATGGACACAAGAGCGAACATGCGATGGATAACTTTATGTTTAAACATGTTATCTATAACGATGGCACGCTTGATGATTTGTCTGATGAAGTGTTTATGCTTGCTAAACAATTAAGTTTGTAAAATACAGAAGCCCCCTCGCAAAGACTGGAATCCGCAAGGGGGCTTTTGTATGGGCACCTACTACATGCTTCCCCTTCACATAGGAGATGCCCAATGAATACAACCTATCACATGTTCATGCCTCGTGGGTCAGACACCTGCAAGTTGAGGGCTTTTCTTGCTGCGTGCCTACGAAATGGGGTAGTTCCACCCCATACGCCACTGCGTTCATGGACTAGCCCCCACTCTAGGCACATCTCCATGACTGGACACTCCACACACATGCGAGCGAATACCTTTTCCTCATCGGGGGTAAAGATGTCTTTGTCAGGGTAAAACAATTCAACATCTAACCCCTTACATGCAGCCTCCTCGGTAAGCCTACGATTCCACCGTAGTTTAAACGCTTGCACATCCTTACCTCGGTTGCGAACCTCTCGCTTTTCTATAACTTTGTGGTGTTTAATTTCCATTAATACCACCCCACTGCTAAGTGATGAGCGTATGCCTTGCAGATACCACCAGTCTTGCCGTAGTGCCTGTCTATGTAGCGTAGCCCAGCAATTACCTGTGTATATCCATCATCGGTTTGATGTATGCCGATAAGTTTCCATGTTTCAGGTTTGAGTTGTGCGATTCCATGTGCGCCACCACGATTGTTGTGTGATTGTGGTCGCCAGTTTGACTCACGCATCCACAATTCATAGAGGCATGGGTACTGTTCAATCTTATCTTGCTTGATTAGTTGCTCCACTGCGAAGCGTTGGTAGTCGTTGTGATAGTAAGCAATGAGAGTACCTTGCGGTGGATGTGCAACCATCTGCACTCGTGGATTAAACACGAGAAAGATTCCGAGTACAAGAGTTGTTGCCATCCACAGTCGGGCATGCGGGTGGATGCGTTTAAACATACTCAGCCTCCAGTTTCGCACGGTTACCACACACTCGGCTAATGAAAGTAAGTATGTCAGCAGGGATGTCAGTGTCATTGCCATGGCTATCGGTTAAGCCCAAGACAATCATGTTGCCCACAATCGTAGGTGCGTTACCGAACATGAACGAGAGCGCACTGGCTACCGAGTTGAGAGGTAGTTGTTTGAGCAATCCCTCCTCGTTTACATAGCCTTGGCATACGCCAGCACCATAGTAATCATGCATGCCGATGGGTTCAATCAATCCATCCACTGCTGCTTGCATATCGGAGAGTTGTTTAAACTCTTTCTCCTCGTATGTTCCATCTGTGTATAGCACTGCACCTTTAGGCATAGTTATTCTCCTTTAGTTTGCCGTTCTCATATTCTCTGCCCACTTTGTATAGTTGACCGAGTTGGTTTACTGCATCGCTAAGGCGATTGATAAATGTTCTGCGTTCCTCATCGTTTAAATGGGTCAGCATCTTATCTGTTACATCACAACGCCACACGATTCTATCTATTGGTTTCGTTTCATCAATCATTGTTATCTCCTTTTACTCCGTCAAGAACCTTACATGTGATGCATCGCATGACGAGTTTGCCACCATAATTTATGGCATCAAGTTTTACATTAGTTGCGCCACAGAAACTGCATTTCATTAGAGCACCAGTCCTTTCATCATGTCGTTGAGTTCGGCGTATGCAAGGTCGCTTGAGTTGTACTTGCATCCGTCAATGGTTGCTTTATCCTCAAGCCCTGTAACCTTGAGCCAATCACGATAAGGCTTTGCGCCTTTGTAATCTTTCATGAATAGGCAGGCGCTTAGGTATAACGGATAGTCGTTGTTAATCCATAGCGCAATGTTCCATGTGTTGTAGTTTTTCCAACCCTCGTATGTCTTAGAAGTTGCTGAGGTCATGTGCTTCCACCACCTTATTGAGTTGGCGATTGCGGTGGCGTAGCCATGCGTTCTCACCGTTGAGTCGGATGTTTTCTTTAATTGCTAAGCCCACCACTGTGAGCGCACCCAATAGGGCGATGATTGTGGCGATGATGTCGCCTGTTGTTAGATACATACCAGTCCTTTGTTCTATGTAGCCGAGTTGCTACATGTCCTAGGATTCCAGTTCGGTATGCATAAGTCAAGGATTTACATGCAGATTTAAAAAAGTTTTTTTGTTTAAACAAGACTGCATGTTTCTTTAGTTTTATCCACCTTGAGGTGGATAAAACCATCCTATCATGACATGCAAACCTACTGTTTAAACGCATGTCGTTAGCAGTCTGGTGCTGTGAGTGCCAGACCCACCACCACCACCACCACCACCAGACCCACCACCATTGTTTAAACGCTTGTGTATTCCAGAGTCCCAGGGAAGATTTGTTTTTGTTGTTTAAACAGTTAACACTTTCCAGATGTACCTGGAATTAGTATGATGGATAAAAGAAAAACCCCCGCCGAAGCGGGGGCTATCTTTATCGGATGATGCAGGTGCGCGACCAACCGAAACTTAGAACAGGTGCTTGTCGTAATAACTAGATGCGTACTCGTGCTCATCATCCCAGTTACTAGAAGAATACTTGCGCCAGTTGTTGGCATACACTTGTTTAAACGGTGTGAAGTTCTGATGCTCCACAATCTTGCCGTCTTTAACCTTGAAGTATTCACCCTCGGCTGCTGCGTATGCCCAGTCAAGCACTGAATCAAGCATGATAGATGCGTTCTCAATGGTGTCCTCGGTTGAACCATAGACGAGCGAGCCTGTCTTGGTCTGACCAATCCACAATGGCGATGAGTTAATACGAGCAAGGTGCAATGTGTTGCCCTTGTTCTGTTCAATCCAAGCCAAGGCAGCAGTGCCTTGTACACGAGAGAGCACCTCGGCAATGGGCGCTGATGTAAATGCAATCAGTGCTGCGACTGCCTCGCTATCTACCTGACCATGGCGCTTGACCTTGAGTTGTTTAAACAGTTGGTCATCGTTGCTGATGTGTCCGTTGTGTGTCAACACAATCTTGCCACGAGGGATTGGGTGGTTGTTGTCGTTAACCTTTGGGTCACCTTGAGTTGCCCAACGAGTGTGCAAGATAGCGGTCTGTGCGTTTAAACAGATTCGCTTGCCTGCATCTGTCGTGATGAACTTGGTTGCAGCCACTGGCGCTTTGGTGATTACACGATGCCCAGTCTTTGGGTTAATCCATGCTGCACCTGTGGCGTGATAGCCACGATGTTCAATGTCCATGAGCATCTGCGATGCAAGGTCAACCTGATTGTTGTTGTGCTTTGGGTTAAGGCAGAAGCCTGCGATTCCACACATAATTTATTTCTCCAGTCTGTGTTAGTTGTTAGTTGGTCTGTTGAGTGAAGTGTACCACAACCTGTGTTGTGCGGTCATACACTGTGTTTAAACGGTCAGTGGCTGCGAGGTACCGAGCCTCTGTTTCTGTGTATAGTCCAGTGAACTTTCGCCCATAGAAATCTACACCTTCAACGATGTATAACTTTTTGTTATTATTCGCCATGATTGTTACCTGTCAGTAGGTAATGAACCCACACGCCAGCAATGATTGCCAGCAGTAGAAGCACACGACCATCAATGATTGACCAGTAGTTGATGCTGTTCATGATTCCAGTCCTTTCGTTTAAACGGTACCGAGGATTTCCCGATTCCGTTTGTGCCTGCCGAGGGTAACGCTCCCTCGCTTGCCCACTTGGGGCAGGCTGCCTGCTGCTATCCGTTGAGGGATGCTGCTCGGTCTTTGAGATAGTTGGCGGTGCGCTCGTCAAGATTTCCGTTGATGCGGAGCAGGTCTAGGAGATTCTCGCACTTTTGGAGGTTGGTGCCAGTGCCGAGGTCACCGATGATTCGGCTCTCGCTGAGTTGTTTAAACGCATCAATGAACTTTGCCCACGCAACGGCTTTTGCTCCGTTAAGTGTGCCTTGATGTAGGCGGATTTCCAGCGTGCCATGGCGTTGGAAGGATTGGAGATTGAAAGAGTGGTAGCGGTCACCGTTGAAGTCCGAGATGTTGCCGTTGCGGATTCTTTCGGCGTTGCGATTGGTTGCTGCTTGGTCAAGCGCTGAGCAGAAACGGTTGTTTAAACGGCTTGGCGCAACGAGCACACCGATTGCATCATGGTGCAGATTCCAGTTGATGTACCACTGGGCGATGTGCTCGTGGGTCAATTCTGCTGCTCCGATGTGGACATGGAAGCCAGTTGTGCGGTCAACCTTGCCACCTGCTCCGAGGAGCAAGCGAGCAACGGTTGAAGCCTCGTTTAAACGGATTGGGTCAAGGATTGGTGACACGACCTCGGCTCCACGAACTGAGCCGTCATAGACCGATGTCCACTTCTCGTTGACGATGTGCTGATTGCGTGGCTCCTCGCAAGCGATTCCGCCACGATTGAGCGCTGCTGATGCTGCTGATGTTGAGAGTCCAGCGACCTCAAACTCTAGTCCGAAAGTAGTCATGATTAAGCCTCCACGAGTGATTGATTGCATGCTGGGCAGATTGGAGCGCCGAGATTCTCAAGAGTTGAGCGAGATACTCGTGCGATGTAGTTGTCGTTTAAACACGCAACCTTGATGAGGCGAGTTGTTTGCTTGATTGCTGGCGCAATTTCAATTTTGGCGTGTGGATACTCGCCGAGTGTGAGGATGATTGATTCAGCCCACACTGGGAGCGTGTCCAGTGGCTTGGCAACGCTTGGCGCTGCTGAGCGCCAGTTGCCTGATTGAGCGATGCGGAGCAGTGGGAGGATTGCCTTGGCAACCTCGGATGATGAGTCAACGGTAGGAGCCACGAAAATCTCGGCAGTGAAGTCCTGAGATGCGGTTGGTGGCACGATTGCAGCAGTGGAAGCCTTGCGACCCACTTTTGGAGGGAAGCCACAAGATAGGCGGATTGCTGCCTCCTCGTCACCTCCACCTTGGATTGATGATGCGATTGGTCGGCGAGCAGCAGTAGCAAACGCTGCAAGCCATTGTTCACGATTTCTCATGATGTTTAAACCTTTCCAGTCGGTAGTGGATTGTTCCACTGGGATAAAGGTAAACGAGATTTAAAAAAATTACAAGCACCCTCTAAAACCATTGATTTATACTGACTTTAGGGCACTTTGCCGATGTTGATGTTGATGCGATTGCCTCCGATTGATGATGCTGCGGTGGGTGTAAAAAAATAAGTTACTGGCGAGTAAGGCTCTAAAACCATTGATTTTGGCTGACTTTAGCGATGTTGAAATGTTGCGATGCTCTAAAGTGATATTAAACAACTGACTTTAGAGAGTTACCAGCGAGTAACTTATGAAGCCAATCCTGAGAATCTCACATAGTGAGATGCCACGCATGCAGGCTGAGCCACTGGAAAGTAGTTGAAAGTTCAACCAGTTTAAACATGCGTTGCGATTGCTGCTGCGATTGCTAGGTCGGGGCGCTATTGATGCGCCGAGCGAGTCAGCGCCAAGCCAGCGCCTAGTCCTGCCCTGCCCTAGCGCTGCACTGCCAGCATGCAATGCGAGCATGCGTTTAAACTGAGCAAAGCAGGCTGCAAAGTTTGACCCCAGGTTTTTAAATATCTGTGTGTCTGTGTGTCTGTGTATACAGCCACATAACTTTGATAGCCCTGGGGTCTAAATAGGCTCTGACCTGCGGTTATAGCGGTCAGTAGCAATGTAATAAAAAAGTTACAAAAAAAATGTCCAAGAAGTGTCCATTGGACACCTAATAGTATATGTAGGGCAAAATAATCTGTGCCCTACGGCAAAGCACACTGGCTGCCCTGAGGCAGCCTCCCTAGTAATTGCCCTAACCTTCGGCTTCCGCCTTGGGGCTACAGCCTACGGTTAGGAAAGGATTAACTGCAATGCTCCCTTAATGTCGCATTGCTACTACGCCTATGGAAAGAAAAAGAACTACTGCTGCATCCCATAAGTCGGATGCCATCAAGAAGCAGATTATTGATTTTTTAATGCAGGGATACTCAGTCCAGAAAGCCATGGATGCCGTGGGCAGAAGTGTCAAGACTTATGAGTATTACCGCAAGACAGACCCTGACTTTGCCCTAGGCATAGACAAACTGCGTGCATTGACCGCTAGAGGTGAAATAGGCGGTCCGACCCAAGAGGTGCCCCCATTTCCTGAGTTCTCGGAAAAATATCTAGGGGTACAAGTATTTGAACATCAACGCCATTGGATTGACCTTTTAGAGTCCAGAGTGCCTACGGATGTTCACCCTTCAATCATTTACGAGCCAGGCGATAAAGACCTGCTCATTGTTAACACTCCCCCTGAACACGCAAAGTCTACGACTATTACGGTCAACTATGCTGTCTATCGGATTTGCCAAAACCCTAACATAAGAATCATGGTCGTATCTAAGACCCAGGCTATGGCGCAAAAGTTCCTGCTCTCCATAAAGAACAGACTCACCCATCCTCGTTATCAGGACTTACACCTCGCCTTTGGACCTCCAGGCGGATTTGAAAAGAACTCTGATTCGTGGAAGCAGGACTTAATTTACCTATCATCAGAATCTCGTGACTCTGGTGAAAAGGACCCAACGGTTCAGGCTATTGGTATTCGTGGACATATCTACGGTGCCCGTGCTGACCTAATCATCATGGATGACTGTGTTGACCATACCAACGCCCATGAATATGAAAAACAGATTGACTGGATTCAATCAGAAGTTATGTCCCGTATTGACAACGATGGCGGAAAGTTACTGGTAGTGGGCACAAGATTACGCCCTAAAGATTTATATTCAGAACTTCGTGACCCGATGCGATACCCCGATGAAACTTCTCCTTGGACTTACTTTGCTCAACCTGCGGTATTGGAGTTTGCCGATGACCCTGATGATTGGGTTACTCTTTGGGCAAAGACGAATATGCCCCCAGTGTCTGGTAATGGTACTCCAGATTCTGACGGACTCTACGACAAGTGGACAGGCTCGGCGCTCAATCGTAAACGAAGTCGCATGTCACCCAACTTGTGGGCGATGGTTTATCAGCAACAACAAGTTCATGAAGATAGCGCTTTCCCACAGGATGCGGTTAAAGGCGTTATTAACGGCGCTCGCAACATTGGCATCATCCCCAAGAATAAGGCTGGCAACAGACTTGCTGGGATGGATGGGCTTATTGTGGTTGCTGGGCTTGACCCCGCCATGGCTGGGCATACCGCTGCTGTTTGTATTGGTGTGGATGTTGCTACTCAAAAAAGATATGTGCTGGATGTGTCTAACAAACAGGGCATGAAGCCTGATGAGATTAGAGAACTGATTAAAGACTGGACAGATAAGTACGCAATTTCTGAGTGGCGTGTTGAAAAAAATGCATTTCA
>Ga0209084_1000418_pt1 | contig 39896 bp, 38 predicted proteins | sample C_130820_MF_Meta_FD_187309 | JGI IMG/M metagenome (GOLD analysis project Ga0209084, IMG submission 187309) | Freshwater microbial communities from Lake Croche, Canada to study carbon cycling - C_130820_MF_MetaG (SPAdes) (version 2) | ecosystem: Environmental > Aquatic > Freshwater > Lake... | reverse complement strand
TCGGCGTTCCAAATGGAGGTGCTGCTGGAGGAGGAGCCGGAGCCGGTGGTTCTGGTTTTTATGGTGGTGGTGGTGCTGGTTATGGTCTTGCGATTCGGCAAGGTGGTGGTGGTGGCTCAGGCGTAGTGTACAACGTCACATCTGGGAGCACGAGCGCAGGCTCTGGTGCAACTCCCGGCAATTCGTCGGATGCTCAACGATACACCAAAGCAGGACAACCGGGAGATGTTTCAAATTATCCTGACCCTTACACACCTCAGTCTACTTATAACGGTGTATATATTGGATACATGGGCTGCATCGTAATTACTCCAAACGCCTAATGATCACCATCGTATCAGGAGTAAAAAGGTCTGGCACGTCGATGATGATGCAGATTTTGCAAGCTGGGGGCATCCCGCTCCTATACGACACGACCGTGACCTCCGATCACAACCCCGATGGGTTCTTCGAGTGGGCAGCGGGACGCGAGTACAACACGCATCCCGATTGGCCCCAAATCGTCGAAGGAAAAGCGGTAAAATTCTTTTTACGTCGTGCTCAGATGCTTTCACCAGACCTTGATTGTCGTGTTGTAATCATGGTCCGCGACCCATTGGAAATCGCCAAGTCGTCCAATTTGTTTCGGAGTCTTCCAATCGATCAAGATTTGGAAAACGAAACGATTAGGATGGCAGAAAAACTTGCAGCTATTCGCACTGCGTTCCCTGCGTTTCCTGTGCTGGAGATTCCTTACTCGGAGATCGTCCAAGCTCCCGACCTGTGGCTCCCTGTCATCGTAGACTTCCTCTCGTTGGACCCAGCAAATCTTTCCGCGATGCGTGCCGTCATCAAGCCAGAGCTGTACCGCAACAAAGCGTAATCACAGTATTAACGAATAGGATACCAAGTCTTGCCCTCCTCCCCGACCCAATTTACCATTCCCACGATCGCAACCGTAAGCGGTGCGACAGGCTCCTCCACGGGGGGTGGTGCCACCGGCGCGACCGGCCCTCAAGGTGCTCCCGGCAGCAACGGCAACAACGGCAACCCCGGGGCTCCGGGTGTGACGGGAGCCACGGGCTCGCAAGGCACTCCGGGCGGCGCGACTGGTCCCACTGGCATCAAGGGCGCGACGGGCGCGACGGGCGCGACTGGGGCGGGCGTTACGGGCGTTACGGGCGTCACAGGCGTTACGGGTGTCACGGGCGTTACGGGCGTTACGGGGGCAGGCGTCACGGGCGCGACGGGCGTCAAGGGCGCAACGGGCGCGACTGGCCCCGCTGGCGTCACGGGGGCAGGTGTCACGGGCGTCACGGGCGTCTCGGGCGCGACTGGCCCCGCAGGTGTCACGGGGGCTGGAGTGACGGGCGCTACGGGCGTTTCAGGCGCGACTGGCCCCGCTGGCGTCACGGGGGCTGGAGTGACCGGCGTTACGGGCGTCACAGGTGTCTCGGGTGCGACTGGCCCCGCTGGCGTCACGGGGGCAGGCGTCACGGGCGTTACGGGCGTTACGGGCGCGACTGGCCCCGCTGGAGTCTCGGGCGTCTCGGGCGTCAAGGGCGCGACGGGTGCAACTGGCCCCGCTGGCGTCACGGGTGCAACCGGCCCCGCTGGAGTCTCGGGGGCTGGAGTGACGGGCGCTACGGGCGTTACTGGCGTCACGGGCGTCACGGGTGCAACCGGCCCCGCTGGCGTCTCGGGCGTCTCGGGCGTCTCGGGCGTCAAGGGCGCGACGGGTGCAACTGGCCCCGCTGGCGTCACGGGTGCGACCGGCACCACCTTCACGGCAAAAACAACGCTGGGTCCGGCTCGTCGTCGGTATCCTGACGGGACCACCGGAGCCACGACGGAGGATGTGTTTTATCGGGATCTTTTTAACGTCAAGGATTACGGCGCTATCGGCAACGGCACGACGAACGATATCACATCCATTAACGCCGCCATCACTGCGTTACAAGCGTACTCATCCGGCAACACCCGAGGTACGCTCTACTTTCCCGATGGCACTTACAAGGTGGACTCTGCCATCGTCGTGGCGCTCAACGCGGACTTTGTTTGCACAATCAAGGGCAACGGGCGGTTCTCCTCACAGATCCTTCAAACGGGAACTGGACAAAACGGGATAACGGTCAATTTAACGACGACCAGTAGCTCGCCACGCTGCCGAGTTGAAATCTGCGATCTCGGGTTGATGACAGGAACCAACATAGCCGGAAAAGCCATTTACATCAACTACGACGGATCGGCGAGCAACGAGGATGTTAACGGGTCTATCGTCACGCGGGTTGAGATCAACACGGAAGCTTTCGGGGGGACCGGTGGAGGAGGTTGGACGGATGGGATCTACTATAAAAACCCGTGGAAGGCTCACATTTACGATGTCTCAGGATTTGGCGCGGCTCCAAGCGGTAAAGTCCCAATCAGCGGAGCGGGATCTGGAGCTTTCATAACGCTGGACGGGGGAACCAACGTCAACATAGCCAACGTCAATGCGTCTTTTTTCCAACGAGGAATCTCGATTAAAGGACCAGACGCCCAAGGGATTTTGGTCAACGGCGTTCATTTGGTGGCCGTTGGCGAGGGTATCCATCTCTATCCGGGGGGGTTCACCGGGGTTTTGAACTTCTCGGACGTTGAGATCGACCAAGGGAACGACACGAACGACTCTTACACTAACGTGGGAATATATTTGGACTTCACCGGTAACACCCCATCGACCGGCGGCGAGGTCATAATCAAGGGGTGTCAGTTTCAACAGTTCACTACGGCCAACTGCGTTGTCCTCTTGGTGAAAGGGCCATGCGAGAGAATTCTCGTCGCAAATTGCATCGCGTTTGGAATCGTGCGCTTTCTTCATTTCTTCACCGGAGTGATAAACTCGATTGTGTGCGACAGTTTTTACGGTGGGGGGAGCATTGTTTTGGATTCCGGCGCGAATAACAATCAAATCAACAACACGGGGGCATCCAGTGTGACGGATGGCGGCACGTCGAACGCGATCATATCAACCATCTGGTAACAAACTTCTGAATACACGCGAAATCATGTCTTTTGTTAAACGCTGGTTCAACCTAAACACTTTCTTACCATGAGCTGCGGATGCGGAAATAATTGCGGTGAGGGCGGCGGATGCAACCAATCCGCCAGCCTTTGCACCCCCCCGGTGCCGATCGTCACCATCGTCGCTGGCCCTGTGGGTCCGACTGGCGCGACCGGCCCTTCAGGTCCGGCGGGCTTTGGCGTGACCGGCCCTACCGGCGCGACCGGCTCGCAGGGCATCCCCGGACCGATTGGGTCGCAAGGCAGTCAGGGCGTAACCGGCGCGGCGGGATCGAACGGCACACCCGTGGCGTTCTTCATCGGCGCAGTCTGGAACCCCGACGTAGCAAGCGACGACCTGCAAGTGTTGCAAGGTAGCCGAGTGCTCGATTTTGGCACCGTCAATTTTACCAGCGGCGATTACCTTTTCAGCCTGAAGATGCAGATCGGGTGGAATGCAGGTGCGGTCGGTCCGAATGGACTCGACGGCTCGGTCACCCTCAACGACGGCAGCACGGTTCGACAGACCTTCAAGTGGGGTCGCACCAAGACTGGAGAATCAGGATACCAGTATGGCGTTGCCGAAGGATTTGATTTTTGGTTCGTCACCACCGTCACGAACGGGCAGAACATCCGTTTGGCCGCTTCCGATCAATTCTACCTGCTCGGAGCCCAACTCACCGCCTTCCCCGTCCCGTCCAACGTCATCGCTGGGCCGGGATTTATCTCCTAAACATCATGCACGACGAATTCCCTGTCTCCATCGACCTTGCAATCCACCCCATGGACGAGAGCGACTTTCCTGCTGTCCTCGGGAAGGTCCGCGAACGCACCGGCAAAGTAAAACCGGTTTACCCGAGCCTTTATATTTCAGGCGCGAAAAACTTGGAGAGTCTCCCCCGAGAGGGCTACGCTCTCATCCATTTTAAACGTCGCAGCATCACCATGGGCGAGCGAGACGGCGAGAGCAACTGCTCGGCGGACCTCGAAATCCACGAGATCAATTTGCCGGACAAAAGCTCTCAGGAAGACAGCGGTGATATGGCCGACGCCATGAAGTCCTTGGCCAAGGGGATGGGGATCGACACCGGCAGCGGTTCGGATCAGGAAGAAGCCTCTGAGACCGACTCGGAGGAAGCGGATGAGGGCGACGAAAACGACGAAGCCGAAACGGAGAAATAATCCATGCAGGTAACACTTGGCAGAGTCATCAACGCATCAAAGTCCAACGATATTTTGGGCATTTCTGACCGCGCCAAGATTATCGACTACCTTCAGCGGGCGATTGAGATCGCGGCCTATCGGGCCAACTGGGATCCTTACGTCGGCACTCTCGATATCTGCTCCAACAGCAGCGGATGCATCACGCTGCCTGATTTCGTGGAGACGGTGCTTGCGGCCAATGTCGGTGGGCGTCCGTCGTTGGGTCGTTCCAGTTGGTATGAATTCCACATCAACGGGCTTGGCTCCAACTCCGGTTGCGGCGGTGCTTGCGGCGTCTACTGGGACGACAAGATGTGGAGCCCGACCTTCCAAGACCTGAAGGATTGGAGCCTGCTTGCGGCCATCTGCGAAGACCCGATCGACGGCAACGGCTCGCTGGAACTGATCGTGCAGGGCGAGACGATGGATGCTAATTACAACCAGAAGATGGCCCTGACCATTCCGGTGAGCGGACCATCGTCACCGGGGGTGATCATTCCGATCCTGACCGGGTTCGCCTCGACTGACCCCAAGGTCACCTTTTTCAAGAAGATCACTCAGGTCACCAAGCCCGTGACTCGTGGGTACATCAAGCTGATCGGCTTTCGCCCCGAGCAGCTCAGTCAAGCGGTGACGCTCGGCTACTATGCACCCCACGAGACTAATCCGATTTACAAGCGGATGAAAGTCTCCTGCTCCTGCGAATGGGTTCGGATCAAGTATCGCCGCAAAACTCTCGACCTCGTCAATGACTACGACCTTGTACCGCTGGATTCGTATCAGGCTACGTTGGATTTGCTCAAAGCTATCCGATTGCGTGAGACCAACAATATCGACGTCGCGGAAAAGTACGAAATGAAGGCTCTTCAGCTCTTGAACGACATTCAAACCATCAAGGACGCCGCGACATGGTCGCCCTTGCAGGTTGATCCGTCCTTCGGCATCGGCACCATCGACTACCGCTAAGTTATGGCCGAAACCGTCACACCCGGCAGGATCATGATCGAGGGCGGACTCGACGGCGGACGCTTTGTCGGGTTTCCCGCCGGGGTGAACAGCTACGTCCACCCGCTGGCAGTCCCTCAAACCCAAATCCGGTGGATGGAGAACGGCGTCACGCAGGGCGCGTTCCTTCAAACCCGCCCCGGTTACAAGACCCAGCTCGTGTTTGACGTCTCGGTCGTGGGCAGCGTCGCCAATCTGTGGTGGCTCGCGGCGGGACAACCAATCATCCACCCCCAGATGATGGTTGATTTTGTGCCATCGAACGGTGCGCCTCAGAAAATTTTCGCCGTGAGCGGCTCGGTCTGGTCCTGCACCATAAATCCGAATGGTTCAGTCGCCGAGCCACAACAGATTACTGGTCTCCAGTTCAACCAGAATGCTGACCAGCTCACTGGGACGCTCTGCACGCAGACCAACACCATCGTGAACGGTTCGTATGTGAATAACATCGTTCCCCGGAACCTGTTGGTCATTCAGGACGGCATGAACCGGGCGGGGGTGTGGGATGGACTATCGGGGGTCCACATGAACCCGCAGAAGAAGATTACGCAGGACGCGACCGGGAACACTCTCTACGATACCGGTTACAACGAAACGAGGATTGGGCTTTGGTCGGCATGGAGCGGTGACCGGCTCTTCGTGTTCGATGGCAGACTCGGTTTCGCCTCGGACTTGGGCGACCCCCTGCACTTTACTGAGGAACTTAACTTCAGCAGCTTTCAGGTGATGGTCTTCCCCGAGGCCGTCACCGGTGCCATCGATCGCGGCACTTCCGGCAACAATCAGTCGGCGGTGGTCGTATGCACGCGCACCACGACATGGACCTTGTTCAGCGGGGTTCGTAATCGACTGCCGTCGGCCTACGGAGCCGGGTGGGCCAATACACCGGGGTGGATGACCAAGATTTTCAGCGGTGTCGGGTGCGTGGCGGGTAAGAGCATGATCGTGCATCGTGGGCTGCTCTACTGGCGCTCGATCGATGGGGTCGTCATGTTCGACTCGGTCAACACCGTGAACTCGACGCAGAACCTTCCGATCATCGACCGCGAGATGGCGTACTCCAAGCGCCTGATGTGTCCCCCCAATAATCCGGCGGGCGACCTGACTTGCGCGGGCAAGCACGGCAGCTACGTCCTGTGGAGCGTGCCGGTCGGTCCGGTCACGCACGGTCGTTGCTACTGTCGCCACACTCAGGTGCTCGACCGTCAGACCACCGATCAAGAGACGACCGGGTGGCAGGGCGTCTGGACGGGAATGCGACCGGTCGAGTGGAGCAACGCGCAGGTCTCTGCCCAGCACACCTACGCACTCTCGCTCGACATGGATGGAGTGGTTCGCATCTGGGAGGCTTTCCAGTCCAACCGCGCTGATAACAGCCACCCGATCGACTGGCTCGTGGAGACCCGCCTCGACCGGGTGCAGAACTCCGTTTTTGAGTACGCCAATTTCCGCCATTTCCGCCTGCTTGTCGATCAGGTCATAGGCAACTTTTTCATCAAGGGCTACTGGCGCGGGATGCGCGGGTCGTATCACGAATTGCTGGACAGGTACATCACCGCCACCCCGGGCTCGGTGTTCTCGCCGGTGCCGGGGTTCAACCCGGTCGTAAACAGCACCAAGCACTATTCGTTCCTCTTGCAGACGCGCACGGTGATCTCGGAGGACTTGCGCGGGACGAACGACGTCTGTTCGTCGGCGGGCGTCGAGTCGCAGTATGAGGATGGCACCGACCACGCCTTTAGCCTGCTGCTTCGACTGAGCGGTCGAGGGGCCATCGTGGCTTACCGGATTGCGGTGGACTCGCGGGCTGACAACACCGAGGGTCAGGCTGTCCTCAATACCGGCGTCGATGAACAGGGCTTCAACATCATAAGCGCCGCCGAATGTCCGAAGCATATCGATGGGGGATTTACTGAATATTCGTTGTACGACCAGCCTGTTCAACTTGCTTTGTCCCCCTATCAACCAGTATACGACGATTCGTCAAATTACCAATCGCCCCCCGTTTAAATGAGCGCGACCATTCCAATCACTCTGACTCCGGTTCCAGTGCCTGTCGGCGTGCAAGCCGCAGACATCAACCAACTGCTTACCATCATCACGCAGTACGTTGCGGGGTCGATCAATCAGGACGTATCTTTTTTTCAGTTGGTGAGCGTGGACCCAACCCAACAGACGACGGTGCTTATTTTCAACACGTCGCAAAACGTGTTCAAATACTGGAGCACCTCGACTGGGGCTTATACGCCGGTGACCCAGTTCCAATGGGGTGACATCAAAAACACGTTTATGGGTGGGGACAGTCCGCAGACTGGGTGGATCGATTGCGACGGACGGGCCATCACCGCAATTCCCAGCATCAGCGCAAACCAGCAGAGCGTCCTGAACTCATTGTTCCCGGGCGGCACACTGCCGACCCTGACCCCGATTCAGGGCGTCAGCAACCTCCCGGCGTCTGGAGCGTACTCGGCGGTCATTGTTGCCGGTACGACGCCCCCGCAGAACCAGATCGCGAACCTCCCGTTTTCGTCGGAATACAATCCAGTCCAATCGCAGAATTTGGCGAGCAATACGGAGACCCTGCGCGGGAGTCAGAACGAGCTTCGGACGGCGGTCGTCGCCATGCAGACCGTGTCCGAGCAGTTCTTGGAGGCGTTCGCCGCACCGGTCACCGGGCTCGTGGCCCAGATTTTTGTCGGATATCCGTGATGAATGTTTCCGTCCAACCTTCGCACGATATTATGTTCCTGAACCGGATGGTGAACCATCTGGATATCTCGCCGTTTATTCGTGACGACCGCACGACGGGAAAAATCGACTGCTCTGTGCTGGACGCTTCCAACAGCATTATTCTGAAGATTGTCGTGGACGAGTGTGAAGCTGGTTTTGCCATCCTGCTCAAACAAGTTGGTGAGTGCCAAACCTATGAACTTCATTCCGGTTTGTTGCCGGGGTTTCGGGGTTCCGGTGCCATTGCTGCTGGTCGAGCAGTGATTGCGTGGGCCAAGAACTTTGGTCTATGCCAGAAGCTGACGACATGGGCATGGGAGCATGCCCGCCATGTGCTGCTCGTAACTCGCCGAATCGGATTTCAAGAAGAACGCCGTGAGGACTGGCCCAATACGGTCAACGGTAAACAGGTTCGACGGGTCATATTCGCCATCAATTTCAGTCCCTTACTACCATGCCCATAGCTGCTGCATTACCCTATATCGCTACTGCCGTCAGTGCCTACGGCGCGATAAGCTCGGCGGATGCTTCCCGCAAGTCCATCAACGCCCAACAGGACGCGCTCAAGTCCCAGCAGGATATCGCCAACAACCTGAAGTATGAGCCGATCAACATCGCCAGCCTCCAACAGGCCGCGACGCAGCAGGCTATCAGCAACGCGACACAGTCGCTGGCGCTGGAGCGCGAACTTAGCCCCGATGTGGCCGCGAGCCGACAGATGGTTGCTCAACAGGTAAGGCAAGACCTTGCGCTGGGTGGGAGACTCTCGCCCGATACCGCCAATCAGGTCGCACGCGCATCCCGCACCGCAGGCGCGATGAGTGGTGCGCCCGCTGGCCCGATCACCGCCGCCCAGATCGGTATCAACTCCGAGCAGCTTCGTCAGTCGAGGTTGGCTGAGGGGACCAATCTGCTGAATCAGAACCAACTGCCGGTGGCAGGGCTCAACCCCGGTTCGCTGGCATCGCTCATGGTCTCCCAGAATAACGCTCAGAACTCTTTCAACGCTGCCAAAGCAGGCATAAATTCTAACCTTGCCCAGAGCACCGGTCAGGTCAACGCGGGTATCGCAGCGCAACAGGGCGCAGCCAACGCGGCTCTCATATCGTCGATCTTTGGTCCTCAAAAAGCCAACAGCGGCGGGCTCTTGGGTCAGGTTGCGGGATTGTTTCCCTCGACGGGCGGCGCACCATCGCCGACCAGCTATAATACGCCGACGGGCGGTTATAATCTACTTGGCACCCCCTCGCTCCTGTCGAACCCGAACCCGAGTGCCTTCTCCAACTTTTCCATGCCTGCCATACCCGCGTCAGTTCAGCCGACGCCATTTGGATAATCTCTGAACTGAACCCGTAATCTCATGGCCCTTGAAACATCAGGATTTCAGCTACAGCAGTTACAACAGTCGCCGTCGATCCCGACGAACGTGGGCAAGGTGGACACGCAAGCCATCTACGACAGCGTCACCAGCGCGTTAAAACAGAACGAGACGTTCCGCACGCTCCAACATGTTCAAGGGTTAAACGACGCCACAACGGCGTATCAGACCGCACAAGCGCAGGGGCTCCTGTCCAATTTGCCGGATACCTTGGCGGCTGATAGGGCCAAGTCTCAGTTGTTTGCCGCCCAGACTAATGCCGCGATGCCGGACGTGGGACTGGCCCAACAAGCAAATCGCACTGGATACCAAGCGCAGGCCGTCAAAAATGCGGTGCTATCGGACCCCGCTTTTGTGAAGGAGACGCTGGCAGGCAGGAACATGTCTCCAGCGGTTAAAAAGCTCACCCAATTGCAGGGCATGCTCGATAGCGGGAAGCTGAATGAGGAGCAGACTTTGGCTGTTCGTCGGGCCATGGGCCAAGAACTTAAACTCGAGGAAAAAGCGAAGTTAGATGCTGACCTTAATAAGGTACACATGATGTACACTAACGACGGGGTTCCAGTGCAGTTTACGAATTCTGGTGCCATGCGCGTAGCGGGCCAAGATTGGATGCCGGGATCTTCACAAACTGGAGTGCCAATGAGCGGCGGGGTGGCACCGACTGCACAAGTGGGCGGCGGGGTGGCACCGACTGCACAAGTGGGCGGCGGGGTGGCACCGACTGCACAAGTGGGCGGCGGGGTGGGTTCGGCTGGAGCACCATTGGCTGGCATGGTAGCAACGTCTCCAATGACTGGTGGAACGACCATGCCTTCCGTGTTTGGTGTGAGTAAGCAGGACGCACAGGCCGCACAGGCCGAAGCGAAATCCAGAGCGAAATACGGGGACGGTAGTTCTGGATCGGCAGTTGATCAAGTCCAAGGTGACGAGGGAAAAACCCGTCTCCTAAACGATTTATCGGGGGTAGCGAATGATGCCCTAAAAGCCCTGAATATACAAAAGACCCACCTAAATCAATGGGTGGCTTTACAAAAAGAAGACGCTATAACTGGCGATGTGATTGATCGTATACGGAAGAGCGTTGAAAACTCTGGCTATTTAAATACTGGTGGTGGTTATGTACCAGAAAAATTTCGCGATTGGCTGAATACGAACGCCGACTTCATAGAGGCTACGAATGTTCTAAAGAGCCGGAATACCATTGGGAATATGCTAAAGCTCAAATCCGCTTCTGCTACCGGGGCTACTGGAATGGGGCAATTATCGAATGAGGAAGGCGTGATACTTAAAGAGAGTCTAGCTAGTATAACCGGGGGTAAGCTATCGCCATCGCAAATGATTGCGGTTCTAGACCGTCTGAAGGTTGATATGGCTTCTCAAGCAGCCGCTGCGAAGCAAACGATTGATTCTGAGATATTCCAGAACAACGCCAACGGTTGGCAAGCAGTCGTGGCTGCGTATGGTAAGCCCGAAATAGCCATAAAGCGGGGATTTACTCCTCCCGCAGATCCCGCCTCGGCAGCTCCGCGAGCCTCGGCAGAACAATTGTCTTTCGAACAGCCCAGTTCCATGGCCCCGCGTGGGATGAATTTCCGCTCACCTACCGCCCGGGAAAACCGGTTCTCCACAACGCCTGACGAGCCGGTGACTCCCACTGACTCTGTCAGCGATGGATCGAATCCCTATGGGTCAAATCCCGATGGGTCGAATCCCTACGGGTCGAATCCCACTGGAGAGCCCGATAACGCGGCTCCCGTTTCCGCCGCCACGGCCCCTCGGACTCCTTCAGGGCTTACTGTTTCATCGGATTCTGCTACCCCCGAACCCGAGGAAGCTCCCGCTGCCGTTCCTGCTGCTGCTCCCGATACGGGTATGAGTACGGGGCAGGTATTGGCAACCGCCGGTGGCGCAGCCGCTACCGCAGCCCCGCTCGCTAAATATGTGCCACAGGCGGTTGCGGCTCTTAAAAACCAAAGTATGGCACGCACGGTTGCCCAGTTGAGAAAAGGTCTCCCGGGACTTTCCGGTCCCGCTAGTGTGGCTAGAGTTGGCGGGCTCGGCGCTGTCGCTTTTGGTACGGGCTATTTGGCTGGCGAAACTATTAACAAGAATGCCGGTCCGGCTGTCGCTGACGCACTCGGGTTTACCAACACCGACATCAAGCGCGAGTACGGTAAGAAACAACCTCTTCTGTCGGATCTTCTGGCCGACTGGTACATTAACTCCAAGGCCGATCCCGCTAGGACTTTGGGGGACCGTTGGGCGGATGCCTACCGGGCAATTTGGGCAGCTAAGATTGACGACCAGAGGCGGGCCAAAGCCCTCGGGGATCTGAGGGAGACCCGCAAGAGCTGGGCATCGGCAGGCTATAAGCTCACCACACCGGTGGATGATTTTGACCGTCAACAGTCCGAGGCTTCTCAGCGATAACCGTCATGGCTAAATACACGGTCAAGGACAACCTCACTGGTCGTACGATTGTTTTGGAGGGCGACCACTCGCCCACTCCAGAAGACTTGGAGTCGTTGTTTGGTCCAGCCCCAAAGCCAGCGGCTGCTCCGCAACCATCTGCCCCTGAACCTGTCGCTCCAGCCGAACCAGAATCTGGTCCCGGTTTGGGCACCACTGCTCGTGAGCTCGGTACTCAGGTTGTCGGTACTGCAATCGGGCAAGCGGTCGGGTCGCGTTTTGGTTCCTTGGGGCGCATGGCTGGGGGTGCGATCGGTGGAGGATCGGCAGACCTCATCAACCAAGCGGTTTCGATGTATTCGGACCCAAGTAAGAAATTTGACCTTGGGAGGTTCGTCGCCAACACCGGACTCGGTGGGGTGCCCGGAGGATCAGCGGGTGGAACAGGCGCGGGGGCCATTGCCAAAGAAGCCTTAAAACAGGGCGCGGCAGGTGTAGCGGCTGCGGGCACGGAAAAGATGCTCAACAAAGGCCAGCTTCTCACCGGAGAGGAAATGGCTACAGCGGGACTGCCCGCTGCGGTTCTGGGTGGTGCGGCTCAAAAACTTCTCTCCAGTGGCAGCAAATCGGCAGTGGCTGCGGCATTGGCCAATAAGCCCCAAGAACTCCGAACTTTGGAAGCTGGGGCAGCTCGCGGACTCAAGATCGTCCCGTCGGATGCCAACCCGAGTTTTGTGACCACGCAGTTGGAGAGTCTGGGCGGAAAAGCGGCTGTCAATCAGCGCATCCAGTTGGCCAATTCAGACGCAGTCGATGACCTCGCCAAAGCCTCAATCGGAGTGGCCAAGGACGTGGAGCTGACCCCGATGCTCACCAAGAGCATTCGGGCGACGGAATCCAACGTCTACAAACAGATTGATGAGCTGGCTGAAAAGGCCCAACAAAAGCTCGACGTGCTGAAACAGGATAGGGCGAGTATTGAGACTAACGCTTCTTCAGCGCACCAAGCGGAGGTTGATTTGGAGGCATTCGACGCAAAGTTTGGCAGACAGATGGCTGATTTGGGTGAACAGGCTGCTGCCAGCGTGGAAGACCTTCGCAAAGTTAGGGGCGAAACCCAAGGGATGTGGGACGCCTATTTTAATTCGGCAGGCAGAAACATCGAGGCCCAGCAGAAAGCCATCCAACTCCAGCAGCAGGCCGAGCAACTATCTGCGAGTATCGATGCGACGCTTCGCAGGACTGGCAACGCAACTTTAGCCGACAGCCTCGACAAGGCCCGTATTCGGATTGCCCGGACATACAACATCGACGAGATGATGAATCCGGGCACCTACCACATTGACCCGGACGTTGCGCTGCGGATGAGTAAACGCGGGGTGCCCCTTGGAGCGGAACTCAAATTATTGGCCGAGTTCAAAGCCGCGTTTCCGAACAGTCTGCGCGACCCCGCCAAAGTAACTTCCCCAGAAGTCAGTGCCCTCGGCATGGCCGGTCAGGGTCTTCTGGCTGGAACGGTCGGCCTTACAACTGGGAATCTCCCGCTTACGGTGGCGGCAGCTTTTGCAAAACCAGTGGCAAGCAAAGCGGCACGCGAATACCTGTTGTCACCGGGTGTTCAACAGAGGTCTATAGCTGCAATGGCCCCGACTGCGATTGCTCCGTTGGCTACCGAACTACAAAGCGCCGCTACCCGCACCGCCGGTCAACAGGTTGGACAGCAGATGGTGCGGCCATCCAATCCACCTCCCAACGCGGTCAAGATGCTCATTCAAGATCCCAAGTTGTCCGCGCAATTTGACGCCAAGTACGGTCGGGGTTCAGCAGCTCGATACCTCAAACAACGCTAAACGTGCCCAACGTATTTGACCAGTTCGACACCTCCGTAAAAGACCTCGGCACTTCGTTTGCCGTGGGCTCCAACGGGCTCCTCAAGATGGCGGGCGACCTCTATGGTCTGATCACGGGGAAGATGGACAACACCGTGTCGAGGCAGGCGAAGGAAAATATTGACTACCTTGAACAGGGTAAGTCCAAAGACCTGCGACTAGCCCAGCAAGCCCGCAATGCGGCAGTATCCGCCGAGAAAAACCCTTTCAAGCAGGCGCTGATTTACGTCGAGCATACTTTCGCCACTCCCAGTCTGGCGGCAAACACGCTGGCCGAGACCGCCCCGGCATTGGTCGCTGGCGGTGGTGCCGGTGCCGGTGCCAAAGCCGTTGCTGGAAGAGTTCTGTCGGCCCCCGCCGCTGTTAACGTGGGTGTGGGCGCATCGATGGCGACCAACGCCGCCATGATGGGATCTGGAAGCGGTGGGGCGCAATACGACACCCTTGTCCAGACGTTGGACAAGATGCCGGACGAAGACGCGATGAAGATCCCCCAGATCGCTGAAGCGGTCGGGGAAGGTAAGCCCCTTTCAATGGCAAAAACTGCTCTGGCGCTCCAGATCGCCCGACAGACCGGGATGGCTGCGGGAGCTATCGGAGCTGCCGCCCCTTTCATTCCGGGCGCTCAGACCCTTGAGCGGGCTTTTGCGGGGGCTCCCAAAGCTGCTGGGTCGGTGCTTTCGGGCATGGCGGGCGAAGCCGCGCAGAATGCCGTGCAGAACGTGGGGGCCAAAGTGGCGGAAAACGTCCTCGCCAAACCAGTCGATCCCACTCGTGAGGCTTTTGCGGATACAGGCGGATCTGCGGTTGAGGGAGCCGTCATCGGCGGCTTGGCTGGGGCGGGGGCGCATCTGGCCCAAAGAGAACCAATTTCCCGTCGTGAACCTATATCGCGTCCGGTGCCAGAGGGTGAAACTACGGCGGGCAAGTCTAGCGAGCCACTGGCATCGGATGCGACCAGCAAAGACCTTACCGTTCTCGAATCCACCACCGACCACCCGAGAATCTCACTTCAAGAGGTTGAGAAGATGTCCCCCGAGGAATTCGCTGCGGCTATCGATACGCGGACCGCAACTTCGCAGGGCATTGAACCACGTCCCGAAGACGTCTCGACCCTTGAGAAAATGCGTCAGCCCCCCGTCGCAGCAACGGACGAGTTCGTTGCTCCGGTCCAAGAGGCTCTCGACGAGTGGAGAAGTCAGAACCCTGATGTGGGGACCAATATTACCGTCATCAACGACCCGAATATGCGGAACAGCCGCAACTATGGGATTCGCGGATATTTCGATCCGAACACGGAGGAAGTAGTCGTCAATGCAGCATTCACCAAGCCTTTTGAGGTCGAGTCGGTAGTCCACCATGAACTGGCTCACAGCCTCCTGTCGTCGGAAGATGGTCAGTCGGCCTTAGTTGATTTCGCGACACGCGATATCCCCCAAGGCGAACTCGACGCCATCGCCAAACGCTACCCCAACGCCGACAACCTGATGTTGGTGGAGGAGTGGATCGCTCGCAATCAGGAGAAATCGCCGGGAGTCTTTGCCCGTATCATCGCCAAGATCCGAGAGTGGATGAATGGTAAACTCGGTATTCAGATGACCAACGAGGAGGCGGCACGAGCCCTGTTGCGCGAGCTTCGCGATCGTGGGGCTCCGGTGGCCGAGGGAAGTGGAGAAATGCGCCAGAGCACGACGGATCAACCCCTTGACATCGAATCGGAAAATCTTAACAAGAATACCAATGAATCCACTAGCGTCGAACAAGAAGATTCCCGACCAGCGCGAGCACTACCAAAAAGCCGCTTCTATGTCTCTTCTGATGAGCGAGGAGGAGATTTTGCAAGAGCTATCGCCGAAGCAGCGCGACTCCATAAAAAAGGCGCGGCAGTTGAGGTTAAGTCGCCAGAGTTCTACTCAGACCCCGAAAACCACCTCTACTTTTCCGAAGACGGCCTAGCTGGAGCAGTGGTAAAGCCCGATGGCGATCTGGTGTCGGTGTTCAAACACCCTGACTCGACCGCCAAAATGCGCGACATTCTCATCGATGCATCGCAAGAAGCGACCAAGCTTGATGGGTTCGATATCGACGAGTTCTTGCCGAATTATTACTCGCGATTTGGTTTCAGACCCGTGGCGCGAGTGACGTTCAACGACGATTTCGCCCCGCCTAAATGGAACTTTGAAGAGAACGGTCGGCCCGACAATGTGTTCATGGTTCGAGATCCCGAAAACAAACTCGGGTTGACCAAGTATGATGCGTATTCGGAAGTTCGTGACAGCGTTCCGTTGGTCTCGTACGAAGAGGCTTTGAGGATTCAGCAGGAAGCAGTTGATAAAGTCGCGTCGGAGAAGCCCAAGGGTGGGGTTCTCGCGTCGGAAAAGCCGGATGAGCCGTCCGAGCCCGAGCGGTCGAGCCTCCTAGCCAAGCAGCCGATCCGCGAGAGCACGACCGATGATCCGGTCGAACCCGACGAGCCAAAAGCGGGCTCAAAAAAGGCTGTCCGCACACCCAACGAAGCAGTACGGAAACTTTCCGACGACTACAACGCTCAGATGGGATTAGGTCCGATTGAACATGGTCACTACGTCAACTTTGACGAGGCTACGGCTAGGAAGATTGCCAAAGCCTACGACGCGATGCCTGAAATTGATCGGTCTCCTGAGACCGTAAAGGCGTATGAGGCTCTTGCAAAAGAGGTGAACGACCAGTGGGACTTTGCGGTCGAGAACCTCGGCATAAATTTTGAGCCGTGGACCGAAGATGGACAGCCCTACGCCAATTCTCGCGAGATGATGGAAGACGTGAGGAACAACAACCACCTCTACTTTTTCCGAGGGGGAGGTAAGCATGAGTTTATGAGTCAGGTTGACCCTGAAACAGGTCTTACGTCCATCGACAAGCTTCGTGCAATCCATGATCTGTACGGACACGCCGCCGAAGACTATCAGTTCGGCCCGCGTGGCGAAGAGAATGCTTGGCTCAAGCACAGTCAGATGTTCAGCCCCGAAGCTCAACGAGCCCTATCGGTCGGAACCAGAGGTCAAAACTCGTGGGTCAATTTTGGAGACCAAAACTACGACGAAAATGGGGTCAACAAAAACATCCCCGCCAAAGACCGACCATATGCCCCTCAGAAGATGGCGTTGTTGCCCGAAGAGCTTACCGACTGGCGCTCTGCACTCGGGCAATCCGAGCCCGAGCGGTCGAGCCTCCTAGCCAAGCAGCCGATCCGCGAGAGCGTGACCGAAGATCCCGTCGACGTCGCCGATTTACCCAAAAATCTCAGGGGCGACTCTGAAGGGTTCATTCCGATCTACATTACCAAGCAAAATGCTCTTCCGACGGTCGTGACGGGCAAGAACAAGACGGTAGAAATTCCAGTCATTGATTTCGGTCAATATGCCGACAAGGTTTTTAAGGCCAAGGGCGTGTCCGAGTTCGCGGGCAAAGATATCACTCTTGCCGAGGCTCATGTACCCGTAATTCAAAAGTACTACCCCGGTCTCAGCCCCGAAACGTACCAAGCGAAAGACGTGCGTGCCGCTGCCGACATGGTTGCGAACGACATGTCGGACAATCTGTTGTTCTTGCACGATCTTGCGCTCGACACGTTTGGTCCTGAAGTGGTGAAGCGTATGTCGAAGTGGTACGACGGTGCCAACGTCATAGCCAAGAAATTTGCCGACCAATATGGCATCTCCGTCGAGCAATCGGCAGCGATTATCGCCACGCTCTCCCCGCAAAAGAACTGGTTCGCCAACGTCAGTCTCGCCGAAAACGTGATGGACGTGCTACGCAACCATCAGGACACCGTGTTTGACGCCGCAGTGGAAAAAGCTGCCCGGGCTTCAATCAAGATAAGCACGGGCACTACAGCGTCCAAGCGGGTCTTGTACGATTTGATCCGAAATCTGTCGGGCAAGAAGCTTTCCGACCTCGATAGTCTCGAAGAGAAAACGGTCTTCACTCGGTTCCTTTCCCAGTCGTTGCATCCCGAGAGTGCGTACCTTGTGACTCCTGAAGGTCAGTTGACCCCGGGGTCGTCGGTCCCAGTCTCGTGGGCGGGGATCTCGATTGCTTCCAACGCGGTGAGTTCGTTTTTGGATGGGTCGGTCAACAATCTCACGATGGCACTCGGGGGCGGGCACAAGGTGCGAAATTTTAATGGTAACGTCATCGATCCGATGAGCCCGCTGTTTTACACGTCCGACACCCACAACGTCGCGGCGTCTCTTCTGACCCCATTAGGTGGCACTGCCTTTGAGGTGAAACACAATTTCGGCGGGAATGCCGACGACCCAGCGGCACCGAGATTGCCGGTTGTCGGCACCACGGTCACCGGCTTGCAAGGCACTTATCCCCTCTATCTTGAAGCTGGTCGCCGTGCCGCCCAACAGCGCGACCTGTTGCCGCGCCAAATGCAGTCTATCACTTGGGAGATGGTCCGTATCATGTTCACCGACGACATGAAAACTGATGCGTTCCTGTCCTCGATAAAGGGGGTCCATGATAAAGTCCGCAACGGGTCGTTGGGTATTGACGATGCCAGAGATGAGGTTATTAAATTGTCTGGTGGCCGAGAAGCAATCAAGGCCCGTCCCCCCGAATGGCTAAACAAGTAACTGTCCCTTTGTCTGGTATGTCCGACAGCGGTCGGGCAATGCGTATGTGGGGAAAACTGACCAAGCGGCCCGTCTCTTCCGCAGAAGCCAAAGACCTCGACCTCGCGTTCTCTGGTGGGCCAGCAAAATCCAATTTAGGGGCCGAACCCATGTCGCCGATTCAAGACAACGACGAGGAACCCAAGAGCAATGCGGTTGTAACTCGGCGACAAATTTTTCGGGGGTGAAAAATCCCATGGGTTCCACCAAGGGTAATGGGTAAGAAAAATCTCATGGTCGCCCGGTTCGTTCCCCAACGGTGGAACAACCTGCGACGGGCCATTCACAGCCTGCGGGTGGGGAGCCGGAAAGTCTTCAAGGAGCTGGACCCCCGCTACTCCCAATGCCAGACGCATGTGACCCGATTGAACGACGCCTATGACGGCCAGCGGGTTTGGAAAAAGCGGCGCAAAGGAATGCGCGTCACCGTCTGGAGGCTGAAGTGAATACCAAGTGGCAGGATAAAACGGACGCGATAGAGCTGGGCCTAGCCATTCTTCAGTGCCACGCCAAAGAAGGGAGAATGTTCACCCTGCAAGATATCGCGAGCTGGTGTGACTGCCACGCCCAAGCAATTCGCAGGATAGAACTGATCGCACTACGAAAAGTCCGCAACCGGGTCCGGTTTGGAAAACTTCACCAACTACATCAGGAGCTTTGCTGACCTCGTCAGCCCTTGGTAATACCCCAGTGGCGCTTGCCGTAGACGGCTACCTTGTGAGGGCCGAAAATTTCCTCGACGGCCTTCACTACTCCCGGCCATGCGGGCTCGAAATCATCGCCCCCGATGACCCCGCCGTTCCGAACCTTGGGATACCACGAGATGATGTCGCTGACCACGCTATCGTAGTCATGGGCCGCGTCGATGAACACGAAGTCGAGAGAGTTGTTCGCGTAGAGCTGGGACGCATCGACTGAGCGCATCGCGTGAACGTTACCGATCACCGGCCTAACCGGCTCTGTATTTCTAAGGAACTCGGCCTTGAGCGAGTTGGTGTCAACCAGACCGTGCTCGGACGAGCCTTGGAAAGTGTCCACAACGTCGAGGACGATATTCTTCCCGCTGTTGATGATCTCCACCCCCATGAACGAGGTGGACCGCCCCTTCCAGCAACCGATCTCCACGAAGTGGGCATTGTCGAATCGGATAACGGCCTCGCGGTAAAGGGGACCGTCCTCAAACCATCCCTCGACCGAGGAAAAATAGTGGTTCAATTGACGTGATGGCTCTCGGGCGAGTACCAGCCCTCGCGGCGTAGGTCGTCCAACTGGCGGAACGCCTGATCGTAGAGCTTGGCGCAAGCCTCCAACGAATAACGCTTGCGGGTGACCGATGCCACCTTGGCACGGTCGAGTTTTTTCGTCGCCTCAATCGCGTTGCACCAATCGCCAAGCGTGTTGCAGCGAAAACCGGAGACGCCCTCGATTACTGTCTCGGTAAATGCGCCGTAGTTGACCGACACCAGCGGAGTGCCGCACATCATCGCCTCGACGCCCGAGCCCGCGAACGGCTCAATAAAGTTGGACGGCATCAGCATGCAGCGGGCGTTGCCGATCAGGTCGGAACGCTTCCGGCCATGCACCGGGCCGACGTACTCAATGTTAAGGCAGGTGTCATCAGGGCGTGGGTCGCTCTTGATGTATTCCATGACTTCCTTTTCAAAATTGCCCTGACCGGCGTAGACGAACCGAGGGGGCAACTCTTGGGTCGCCTTGCACCGCTTCGCGTACTCGCGGATTATCGCCCCAATGGTCGGCATGCCTTTTTCGGGGGTGATGCGACCCATGTAGACGATGTAGTCGCCGCGCCCGTCCCCGATGGACCAGTCGTCGAGGTCGAAATAGTTCGGGACCACCCAAGAGTAGAACCGGTTCTGCCCTTTCTCATCGCGAGCCACCGATCCGTCGTGGTCCCAATGTCCCCAATGGTAGTGCCGCCAAGCCTGCGACTCGAAGATTCGCCAAGCCCCGAAAGGCTTGTCGCTGTAACCGATACCAGACTCCACATGGACGCACTGGGGGAAGATGGCGACGAGTTGCTCATGGGCACGACCGAATGGGTGGAGAATGAAGTCCCCCGGTTGGACACGCTTGGCCAGCTCCACGATGAGACGGTTTTGAAAGGTGGGCCATCCCCGCTCGCCGATCACGGCATGGTTGCCGTGGAACTCGGTCTTGTCCTTGCGGGGGTAGAATCTTGCAAACTCCTCGGCGTTTAGAAGGTTGACCACCGTCGCGTCGGGCACGATCGAACCCTCGTTGGTGTAGACGATGGTGTCCCATCCGAGGGGCTTCATCATCTTGGCCCACCGGCGGCATTTGCCGCTGAAAGCGCAGTGAGAATAGTCGTCTGTCAGTATCGTGTGAAAACACGCTACCATGTGCATGGCGGGCAAAGCGGGCATTTTTCGGGATTAACTTGTTAAGAAAATCCGGTCAAGTCTCTTCTTGCCAACTCGATTGCTACGGGCTAGCCAATCATGAGATCGCATGAGCTTTGTAGACCTGTTTTTCAATGCTGCGGGAGGGGGAGTTTTTGGTGCTTTGTTGCATCTTGGATCGGCGTGGTTCGACACATACCGAAAACAGAAAGAAGCCGACATCCAGATCAAGTTGATGGAAGCCCAATCGGCTTCGGCAGAAAAGAGCGCCGCATGGCAGGCATTCCAAGCCTCGCAACTGGCCGGTGCCGCCGTCTTTGCCGTCCCAGCCAACGCCGCATCATGGGCCTCAAACCTTTTTACTGCCGTGGAGGCGCTTAACCGCGTGACCCGGTCGGGACTTTGCTGGATCGGAGTGTTGTTCATCGTGGGCATGTACTTTTCCGCCGCGCCCGCGCAACAGACCGCCATGCAGCCGGAAATTTCGCTGGGGGTCTGGACGTCAGTCTTCTGGTTCTTCGGTGCCCGCTACTCCAAACAACCTGACAAATGAAGAGCCTCGCCATAGTCCTTCGCGCTTCGCAGCTCTACGCTCACCAAGCCCACAACCTGACCACGGGCTGCAACTTCTTTCAGGACCACAAGGCATTTAGAAAGTTTTACGAAGCCTACGAAGGCAGCTACGACTCTGTTGTGGAGCGGATGATCGGGCTCACCGGCGGCTGTGACATCGCCGCAATCACCAAGGGCGCTTGCGATATCGTGGAAAAGACACCGTTCAAGGACGCCCGCAGCGCATACTCGGTGTTGCTGGCGACCGAAAAAAGTATCTGCGCTGTTTGTGCCACCGAGAATACAAAAGCGACCTTGGGCACCCAGAATTTGTTACAGGGAATCGCTGACGATTCCGAAATTCGCCAATACCAGATTCAACAGCGTCTCAAAGACAACTGATCCTATGAACCTACCCGTCACCTACTCGCCTTTTAACTGCCCCACCACCGGAAAAACGGGCATCCAAGGTATTCGCGGGGTTAACGGTTCGCATGATGTCTTCGTCTCTGGGACGCTTGATACCGGGTCGCTCCAATACGGCCTGATCTATCGCGGGCCGCTCTCGCACAACGGTAGCCTAGGTCAGTGGTATCAATTTGCCTACACCAGCCCCGACTTTAGCGACGTGGTAAACACCTCCTGCTACGGGCCGAATAACCACCCCTTGGGCATCGAGTGGGTTGGGTCGTATAAACGGACCTCCACCGGTTCTTCGGCGCTTGGTTGCCTCTACCAAGGCCCGCTCGACGGTTCCGGCAGTTGGACCACCATCTCGCCCAATAACGGCGACACCGAGAACGTCTACGTCCACAGCGTCATGGGTGGGCTGGCGGTCGGCAACTACGACACCAAGCTGACGAACGGTTTCGCGTTCATCTACAACCTCGCGAGCAAAGCGTTCGATTACATCGTCGCCCCGAATGCGCTCACCACGACGCTGTACGGCATCTGGCACAACGGTAAGGAGAGCTACACCCTCGCGGGCGGCTTCACCTCGAAAGACTTGGGCAGTGCGTCTCAGGCGTTTCTCGCTGATTGGGATAACCGCACGAAGCGGATGACCAACTTTCGCACTTATCAGGGCGACAACCAAAAAGGCAGCAGCCTAGTGACCCACTTTGAGGGCATCACTGAATCTCCGGGCGGTTACAACATCGCCGCTGGTTTCTCCAGCAAAACGGATGCGGATGGGGCAGCGTTTGCCCACATCCGGCGCAACAACGACGGCACCTTCAGCGAAGCCATGTGGCAGACCCTTCGCTACCCCGATCAGGCGGTAAAAATTACCACCTCAGACACCGTCTTTCAAAGCAGCGTCCTCGGTATTTTGGTCTCGAAGGACGGTCTTGCCTCATATCTGGCTCGGATAAACACATAACCAATGCATACTCCTCTTACCCCCAAGGACGTTCTGACGACTATAGCGCCCGCCGTCGCCACCATCACGATCGCCCAATTGAACAGCTTATTGGGCGTGGTATCCGGTGCCTTGACCATAGTGTATCTGATTTGGAGATGGCGGCGCGACTACAAGAACGGTCCCCGCGTTTAGGGTGCCACCATCTTGCGGTAATTGGCCATCACCCGGAGCATCTCGTGTTGCGCGTTGCCCCGCTCCCGCAGAGTCTCAACGATGGGCTCATCGATTGTGCCTTTGGCTAGGATGCGATAAATCAAGGGTTGCTGGGCCTGACCCTTGCGGGCAACGCGGGCATTGAACTGGTCGTAAAGCTCGCGGGACCAAGTTGGGCTGAACCACACAATAGTTCTGCCACCCTGTTGTAGGTTGAGTCCGTGACCAAGCGAACGTGGGTCCGCCACCAGCATCGGGATGTTGCCGGTGTTCCATGCGGTCTCGATGTCCCCTTTAAACTTCGATGCGTCCACTGCGTTTTTGAACTTGGCGCAGATCCGCTCGCGCTCGTGGATGTAGTTGCACGCCACCAACAGGGGCTCGGTAGTTTTTCGGGCCAGCGATTGCAGCGCGGTCAGTTTCTCGTCGTGGAGCGCCGAGAAAGTCTTGTCGTCATTGTAGACTCCTCCGCCCGCAATCTGGTGCAGTTTCCCTGCCAGTGTGGCAGCGTTGCGGGCAATCACCTCACCATCCATGGTCTCGATGAGGAACTCCTCCTCCAGCTCGTCGTAGGCATCCTGCGCCAATGGTGGCAGCGTGACCTCGACGTCCTCAAGGACCGCGTCGGGCACGTTCAGATAGTCGGAGCTTAGAAGCGTCAGGGTCAGGTCGGAGATTTTAGCGTAGACCTTGTTTTCGGAGTTTTTCTTCGGCTCCCAATTATACCGCATATAGTCGGTCGCATAAAAATGCGCGTCGCGGTATGCGGTGTAGGATTTCCCGAGTCTCTGACCGTCATCCAGCAACCGGATCTGGGCAAAGAGTTCCAAAAGCGAGTTGGGCCTTGGTGTCCCCGTTAGCCCCCAGCGTCGGTGCTCCTTGAACAGCGGTCTGATGGCGTTGATGCGCTTGCTGGCGTGGTTCTTCGCCTTGGTGATCTCGTCAAAAACCACTACGTCGCAGAACTTCAAGTCCTTCAACTGCGAGAGTCGGTCGTAGTTGATGAGGTATATCTGGGCGTTTTTCGAGGGCTTACCCGCCAAGACGTGTTCGATTTTCATCCAACGAAACTGGTCCCACTTCGCGATTTCGTTCGGCCACGTCATCCGCACGACCCGCTTGGGGCCAACAATCAGGGCCGCACGAATCGCACCCTCCTGAAACAGGTTGTTGAGGGCGGTGAGGGTTGAGGCGGTTTTTCCCAGCCCCAGCCCCACGTTGGCGTAGGCTCGGTCATGGTCGATAAGGTAGTCGGCCATCTCTCGCTGATAGGGTTCAATCGGTAGTTCCATTGTGGGCTATTTCTTGCAGTTCTCGAAGCACGTCACAGCAGTGCTGCCAGTTGTCTGATGCATCGACCCAACAACCGGCTTCTTGCAATCTCCGCATCTCGCGAAGCTGAAGCTTGGTGGGCTTTTTGCCGGGTTGTTTCAACTCCAAGAACAGGATGTGGCCGTCGCAGATGATGATCCTATCCGGCACCCCACGATTGTTGGGGCTCACAAATTTGTACGTCAGCACCCCATGCTCGGAGCACCATTTGACGACCTTTCTCTCCAGTGCAGATTCTCTCACTGGGTTGGCTTGGGTTGGGAACGCTTAGAGCGTCGAGCATGGGCTTCAAATCCCGGTTCGTTTCCCGGCAAAGTACGGGACAGGCGTTTTGAGTCCCGACCAAAGGCAGCACTATCCTTTTCCCACGCAGTCATTTCGGGTGCATAGCCGCCAAATCGCCAGCCAAAGGAAAAAGCTAATGCCATCCGCTCCGATTGTGGGCAAGCCAGTCGCCCAAGTTTCATGGCTTTAGAGTCCTCTCGCAATTCTAGTAAGAGTTCTGGAGTAGCTGTAATCATTGTGAAACCAGTTTTCATTTTATTGCGCGTTTACCAGCCCATTGCCTCAATCGTGTTGGCGAGCACGGAGCGCATTTGCGGAGACAGATTGAATCGCTCGGTGTTGATTTCGAGGGACCGGCGAATGTCGCCGCCGTTAGCCATACGCTCTGTCGCGGCTTTCCAGTCCATCAGCATCTCAACTACGTCCAACAGGTTCATCCCATCGACACCGTTTGTGAAATGCTCTGGGTGGTGCGAGTTGGCCGCGTAGTGGTGATCGAGTGCAGGCTTTAGTTCGGCAAGTGCCGCCTTGTATTCCGGCGACCCGTATGCGATCGCCTTCAACTTAAGCGTGCAGACGTCGAACGTAGCCTTCTCGGGTTCGGCCAGCTTGCTGGTATCGTGGATTGCGGCGCGGCGTTGCAACCCACCGCAGCAGTCAAGCAGCAGTTCGTTGACCCGGCGAATGTGCGCCAACGTATCGGCGCGGGAGTCGTAAGTAGTAGTTTCGGTATTCATGTTAGTTCGCGTTCGGCTTCATTTTTCAAATCTTGCCTGTCATCGTCGCAATCAAACTGGCAAAGGTTGCGATAGAGGCGCTGCGCCAAGGCACGCATCTTGTTGTAGTCGCGTTCAATTTCGCGAGCGTGTTTGGAGCCAATAAGCCCGCAAATTTGCCCGTAGCAGTCCGAGTCAGATGCATACTCCTTCGCATTTACGCGGGGCGTGTCCTCTGGCTGCGGTCGTAGTTTATAGCTCATTTTGCGCGGATGTATTGGTAGGAAGCGTTCACTTCGTCCCCGTCTGGACGTATGATGGGACGGAAAGCACCGTCGGTGTTCAGGCACCAGTCCCCACTCACAAGCAGCTCCGTCGGGAGAAGCCATCGGAAACCGGGAGGTGAGACGATTTCGCTCTGCTCAGATGCGAGTGCCTTACGGGCTATGTCTCCGAGCCCGAAAGAACGGATGTTTAGATCGGATTCCAGCTCGATTATTTCCCCCATTGCGGCGCGAAGTATCGCAACTTCTGCCTCTAACCGGTCGCTCTTTTGGTTCAGCTCCCTTTCGAGAACTCTGGCAAAATCAAAAAACGGCTGAAGGTTGCAGGGATTGTCCGCAAACTTGTTTATGGCGTCCTGCGTTCGTGGCGTGTTGTTTTTCATTTTATGATCTCGGGCGTGATCTGGTCGGCGCGTTCAAACAGCATCAGACCCGTGGGCTTGGGCTGGAGCGCGAAACGCTTGGACAAATACTTTTCGGCTTTTGCAAGCGCCTCCTCGGGACTGTTGGCTTTGACCTCGGCGGCACCTAGGATGTTGGCTGCGATGTAATACTTTTTGGTTTTCATATAGCTAGTTTTTGGATACGGGATAAAAGTTTGCGGCGCTCGACCTTGGCGAGACGTCCCAGCAACCGGTTTATGATCGGCATACGGCTGGCACCGTGGACCTCCAAGAGTATCAGACGGCGCAGGTCGATCTCGGCAATTCCGATCAGGAAAAGCTCGTTGAGCTGGTTCCAGCCCCCGAGATGCGATTTCAAGCGGGCAATGTCCTTTTCGGAGACCTCGACAGGGTTGTCAAAAATCTGATACTTATTAGGGAGGTGTTTCATTTGGTATAGTATGGAGTGATCTTGGCCTCGACCTTGAGCGGAAGCCCCTCTGCCCATGGGGGCAGTGAAGCAAGCGAAGCCGCAAAATCCTCGGCAGTCTGGTTGCCCAAACGAACCGCAAGTGCTTGGTCGTGGATGAGGGCGAAGGGCAGCATCCACTGCCGCTCCGTCTGGCGGGCACCGTAGGACATCACGTCTGCGGCAATCGCCTGAGTGATGTTCTCGGCGATCTTGCCGCCGTAAAGCTTGATGCGCCCGTAGTTCACGCTGCCGGGAATCTGGCCCCAATAAGTAAGCTGCATCCCAAAGCGCGAGTCTTCCTCCAACTGTGGGTCGGGATAGGCCAAGCGACGACCCGAGGGGAGCGTGAAAAATAAGTACTCACGTTTCGCCGCAGCCTCCACCACGAAACCACCGAAAACATTGCCTCGATAGCTTGTCGCCTGTTTCGCATCTGAATCGAGGACGCGCCAATACTTCGTGATCGCCGGATGAAGAGCCCGGTAGGCATTAACGCATTTCTCGGCCAGCGCCACAGAACAGGGAACACCATACTGCTGGCAAGTGGACAGGAACTTTTCCGCGCCCATGCTGTATCCACATCCTAGGATCGTCCGCTTGCCCATATCCCTCTGGTCGGACGTGATTAGACCTGTGGTAACATTAAAAATTACCGACGCCATCCGCTTGTAAAGGTCCGTGCCATCACGCCATGCCTTCAGCATGCCCAGCTCCTTCGCGCTCCAGCAAAGAATGCGGGCCTCAATCGCGTTGTAGTCGCCGTCGAGCATCTCGCTACCGGGCTCGTGGACGAAATGGCGAATGCACGAAGCCAGCACCTCAATCGGTTCACCGTAGATGGCGGAAAGTCCTTCAACCGTGCCGCCCCGCGAGACGTAGTCGTAGGCTTGCTTGGTAATTGGTCGCATCGCGGGCGTGGGCTTTTTCGCGTTCTGAATCTGCGGACCACCCGCTGACCAGCGCCCAGTGCCTGCACCGTAGAACTTCAGCACCCCACGCATCCGACCATCGGGGCAGGCCCAGTCGAGCATGGTCTCAAGCTTCTTGGTCGCGGCGTAGGACAACTGGCAATACAGCGTGACCGCTTGCACCAACTCGGGCGTCTTGGCCGTCAAGTCCACCGCTTGCAGCGTCTGCGCCTGCATGTCCTCAATGGCCAACCCGTGCGCCTGCAACCAAGCAAGCACCTTGGCCCGCTGCGTGACCTTGAGCCCGGTAAGCTCGGTAAACTCGCCACCGGCTTCGGCCCATACTACGTCGAGGATCTTCTTTGCATTCTGAAGGGCCGGGACATTCACGGGAATGCCCATGTCATTCATGCGGAGCGTGAACAAAAAGGTTTCGAGGTTCTCGCCCTTGAGGTCGAACTTGACGCGCAGGATGCGGTGGATCTCCTTCTCTGCTCTGACATCCTGTTTGCAGTAGTCGCAGAACTGCGCCCACTTCTCCCGGTGGTCGCGGGGCTCGTTGAAGCGCCCATCTTCCTGCGGCATGGAGAAAAACTTAATCAGGTCTTTGCCCTCCTTGTCTTTGCGGGCGTCAATCTCCAAGGCGTCACCGCAACGATCCAAAGATTCGGGCAGTCCGGCGATGCGGGCCATAGCCTGAGTGCAACGCCACTTGTCCATGGAGATGTAGGGGTCGAATCCCGTTGCGTGGCAGACAGCCTGCTCAAACGGCGCGTTGAAGCATCGCACCTCGTGCGCCGACGCCAACAACGCCAGCGCCTCTGGGTCTGACTCGACCCCGGCATCGGCAAACTTGGGGTTGACCCACAAGTAGACTGGGGAGTCGTGGTCCGCGCCAGAGACCGCCCCCATGAAGATCTCCGTGGTCGAGTCGCAACCATAGCGAGCCGCACCTACACTGGGTAGGTCGGCTCGGCTGCGGGTCTCGATATCGAAATGTACGTTCACAAAAATTGTGCGCGTTGACGAGCCGCGCCCCTCGTTTCCTCACCGCCTATCGCAAGGATCAGCGGGAACTGGTATCCCCATAGCCTTGCACATGTCTGTCTCGCTAATACCGAGCAGGGTGATCAACTCCTGCGGAGGAATTGACTCCCGAATCATCGCTGACGCGATGGGGTCTGCACGCAACTCGTGCGCCCAAGACGTCGACTTAGACAGGGGATTCATCGTCGTCATTGATCACTTGGAACTCCTTGGTCGGGTCGATCGCACCCTCGCCAAACTTCTTACCATCCTTGTAAAACTGGATGGAGCGAAGCTTCGCGTTGATGCGCCTGCCATACAGATTGTCCTGCGCCCAGACCTCAATCTTTGCGTAGACGTAGCAACCGGCATATACTATACCATCATCCTCGGTGAGAGGAGTGAGGTCGCGATTGACGACCAGCGGACGCTTTTCGCAGCGGGCGTTGATGAACATAACGCCTTCGCCGTAGCCGTCAGTCTCGGACTTCTCGGACCCGTCACGCAGGCAAAGCTTCTGCTGACCGGGGTTCTTGCCCTTGAAGACTTCCTTGATCAGGGAGTCAATCGAGGCTTTGACCGTGGCGATCGCCTTGGCGTTGACTTTCTTGTCCAAGATGAACGTCGCGTTGTACGACGACTTGGTATCGGTGGGCGCGAACTTCTTGGGTTGGAAGATCGCGGGGAAGGACAGGCGCACGTTTTCAAGCGTGAGGATGTGTTTGGTGACTTGATTGCTCATATGACGTCTAAGTTTTCGAGTTTATCGATTTTGGTTTGGATTGCTGGACGAGAATCGTCCTCTGGGACAAGCGTGGGCTTGCCTTCCGGTCTGGTGATCAAGCTGTCGAACTTGTTGGAAAACCTGCTCGACAACTCCATCCCCTTGAGAGCTTTTTCCGCTTGCGCGGGAGAAATGAGGTCAGCTCTGGGCCTCAGAAGATCCATCGTGAGATGGTTGGAGAGCAGCTTGGTCGCCGCCTCCATGTCGCTCCACTGTCTGTTCGCCTTGCCCTCCACCAGCTTGAAGCCAGCGGGCTCGGCACCCCCCATCAGCTCGGAGACCTCTTGGTCTTCGATCGCTTCGAGCCAGTCGCGCAGCACCTTCTTGGCCTTGAGCGCCTGCACCCTCTGGGCGCGAGTAAGGACGCCCGGGTCGGGCAAGGTGATGATGCGAGCCTCCTCTGGCAGCGCCACGAGCCCCTGCGTCGCGTAAGCGGAGCAGATGCCCTTGGCCGGACAGAACTGGCATGCCTTGGGGTGGGGCTGAAAGACCCCCGCTCCCCCCAATGCCTGACGAGCCTTCGCGCCAAGCACCGTCGTGAACATCGCCAACTCCCGGCGTGTCATCGACCATGTACGAACCGCTTCGTGGTTGTTGCGGTCGCGGGGCTGAACAATTGAGAGGTGAACCGGGAACTCGTCGCCAAACTCAATGATCTGTTCCCACTCCCGAATCTTGCTTTCTGCGTAGATCGCCAACTGCTCGTTGTTGACTGCATCGACGGACACTCCGACCCCGTACTTCAGATCGTCTATAAATAGACCATAGGATGTGCGGGTTGCAGCGTCCACGATGCCGTTGCGGCTGGAGAGATAGAAAAGCGGAACCCGCTTCTCGACCTCAATGCGCCAACCCACGGCATCCTGATGCGATTGGACGTGGTCAACATACTTCTGAACATGGACGAGCATGTCCTGCGAAGCGGTCTGTGGCACGGGCTGATCGCGCAACATCGCCGCAGCCGCCTCGTGGGCCTGAGTGCCCTCGTCGGCGTAAAAGGACGAGTCGTCTGGGAGTTCGCTTGAGTGGTCCACAATGAACTGCGGGGACGCAGTGCATCGCGACCAGCGGTGGGCCGACGAAGCCCCAACATCGATTTTGGATCTATTACCCATTGTCGAGCACGGCTTGAAGCTTTTTGACGATCTCGGGCCATTGCTCGGGGTTCGCTTCCCCAATGCGCTTGAGCCCGAAAGCCTTGTTGATCGCGACGACGTCGGCGAGCTTGCCAGCGTCGAGGCACTTCTGAGCCACGTCCCGCACCGATTGCAGAGTGCATTTACCGCTCGTGGTCTCGACCTTGGGGGTCTCCTCGACGCTCGGGGTCTCCTCGACGCTCGGGGTCTCCCCGACCTTGGTCTCTTCGACCTTGGGGGTCTCCTCGACCTTGGTCTCTTCGACCTTGGGGGTCTCCTTGACCTTGGGGGTCTTGGCCTTGGGTGCGGCGTCAACGGTGGGACCGTCGATGCGCTTGATGGTTTCGGTCAAAGCCAAGATGGCTTGAGTCAATGCTTCTACTTTCTGTTCCAACATATATTTGATGGCTGATGGTTGATGGTGACTAACAAAGGGAGAGAACAATCATGACACCGAGCAGGCCGAAAAAAACGACCGAGCCGAGAATCTCACGAGTGGCGTTATTCATGGGTGGGAGGACCAATACTGTTTTTGTTTTTCTGTCAAGACGCGGCGAACACTAATCCCGACTATGACTCTTAAAGGGTGTCGATGCGCTCCTGCGCCGCCGTAATCGCTGCGTCCGCAGTCCCGGCACGGTCCGCAATCGTCCAGAGATGGTGGCGGCAACCGTCCACCAGATGGCGACCGATATTGACGTAGCCCAACTCACGGAGGATCGCACCGAGACCTTGGTCCGTGAATGGCGGCATGTTATGCACGGGCAGCACTCCGCGCAACGCGGTCAGCGAAACCAGATCGCGGCGCACCAAGGGATGCGGTTCATCCTCCAATGCGTCGGAGATGGCGCGGTTGAGCGAGCTGGCAGTGTGACGGGCCATTTCGTTCAGGTAGGGGGTGGCGGGAGCCCGCCCCTCGGGATTGAACTCAGGACAGATTGGCCACGCCTCGAAAAAGGCGCGGAGCCCGGGAGCCAAGTCACGGCAACCTTTGTACATCCGGTCGAAGTAGGCGTCGCCGCCCAAAGCCTGAATGTGGGGCTTGGTCTGCAACGCGGAACTCAGGGCGAAGTAACGTCGGTCATCCGAATGCACCGCCAGTGCGTCGAAGTAGTTGGAGAAAAATAAGTAGTTGCAGATATTCGGCACCGTCATCACGGGCTCGTAGATCTGGCGGACGGAGATCATGTCGTCCGAGATGAGCGGCTTGAACTTGTCCATCGCCTTGTAGCGGTTGTTTCCCATCAGGTGGATCTCGTCCACGATGGTCACTTGGTGACCGTAGGCCCAGCCGTTGTGTGAGCCTTCCAAGACGTGTTCCGCCGCGAGGCGCTGCACGTTCACGCGCCCGAGGACGGTCTCAATGACGAACCCAACGAGACCCTTGCCTGCGCCCACGCCCGACTGGATGAAGATCGCCCAGCGGATCTTTTTCCCGGGGAACTGCACCATGTAGGCGATGTAGCTCGTGAGAAGTTTCCAATACTTGATGCCCACCAAATTGATGGCGTGCTCCTGCCAGAGCGCCCCAGCCTCCTCGGCCATGTAGCAATCCGGTTTGACGTAGTGGGGCCGGTAGACGTTCACGAACGGCACGCCATCGACCATGATTATGCGCTTCTTCTGCGAGGGCTCGTAGCGGAGATTCTCGACGGCAGGCACGCCGACATCGTGCATCAGGTATTCGGATGCGCTGATCTCGGGATTCGGCGAGCGGTGGATGAGGTCGATCACCTCTCGCCGCATCTTCCGATTGTCGATGGCGCGGTAAAACATGTTGGGGGCCGTCAGGAAGACGATGTTGCTGGCCCATGGTGGCTGCGTCGCGGCGGCACGGGTCGCGGCGGCAGCGAGCCGCTTGACCTCCTTCGCGATGTCCACCGTGGTCGGGCCGCGCAATCCCCGCGACTTCGTGACCCCGTGGAGGTCGGAGATCAGCACCTTCTGCTCGATCGGGCCGATGACCGTCGAGAGCTTCGCAATCCGCTTGGCCCCTTGGTCGAGCAACTCCTCGCTCGTGCGGGCCGCGTTCCTGATCCATTCCCGGGCCGTCTCAAACATCCGGTTGGACATGGGCCGATTGTTCCAGCCGTTCTCGGTCGCTACTTTGACGACCGTGCGGATCGTGACCGGGACACGGTCCTTGGGGTTGGCCGAGAAAGACTCCCAACGATGCCGGGTCTCGCTCAGACCGGGGTACTTCGACGGCGCGGTCTCGGACCACTCGTCCCAGATCGTAAAACCGGCTTCCCCAAACTGGTGCTTCAGACCCATGCCGATCTCGACCCATGTCTGCATGGAGCAGTCGGCGGGAATCTTGGAGACGGCGTCTGCCATTTCCTCTGGCGTGATCTCCTCCACCGGAGCCCGCAGATAGTCGATGTCCGCCATGTCCGGTTCCGCCGGGTCCGCAGCGTTGGTCTTGGGGAGGGCGGCAAGACCCTCGATGACGGAGGCGTCGAACCTCTGACCATCGGTCTTGGTGTAGACAATCGGGGACTCCGTCGCACCTTGGTATCGCACCGGCAAATACATCGGCTGCACCACGACCTTGGACTCATGCGTGACCGAGTTCATGCCCAGCAAAGCCGCGACTGCATTGACGGCGTTGGGGTAAGAGCTGGCCGCGATGGTCATCGTGTCCACGACGACGCGCAGCCGGGGCTTCTCGGGCGTCGAACGGGCCGTGTGCCAGACCATGGCGTTGAGCTTGTCGAGCAGCTTGTCAAAACCGACTGTCAGGAGACGCGTTGCCTCGGCTGAGTCATCGATGTCGATGCACACGAGGTTGGCCCCAATCGCATTGCCGGTGGTTCGCGGGCTCACCGGTGCGCGGAAGATTGCGGGCACGATGTAGGACGTCTTCTTGGCCTCGTTCTGCTGCTTTTCTGGCAGCGCAAGAAGGTCGGCCTGAGTTATCGCGAGCTGAACAGGATGCTGGATCACGTTCTCCACCAGCTCGGCGAATGTTTCTGAACCGAGGACGCTGACGCGGCCCATGTTGCTGGGGTCGCCGCCGAAATATGGGCCGTTCATGTTTTCTTCCTCCATCGGAGCTTGCGGGCCTCGTCGAGGCGCTCGGTGCGGCGCTTGATCTCGGCGCGGCTGTATTGTTTCGGTTTGCCCTTGGCCAATCGGCCAAGGCGTGAGGCGAGTTCAGAGGGCGACATGGGTGATAGACGGGGCGGGGCGCATAACGCATAACCGGATATGCATAACGTGCGCCCCACCGTGTCCTGCTCCCCGCTCCGCTTGCGGTCAACTCAAAAACCAACCCTCGGCCCGCAAAAAGTCCGTCAGCGCAAGAATCTTCGCCGTGCGGAGGGCGACGGGGAAGACCCCCTCTTCGAGCGGGGGCCGATATTTGAGCGCCAAGACCAGCGTGCCAGCCTGCCCCGACCCGCTATGGCCCACCGACACGGTTGCAAGCCGGTCGAGGTCGCTCACCTGTAGCGGGGTGAGGTTGAGGTGCGAGAGGGCTTCCGACTTTTCGCGCTTGAGGCGAAGGTCTTCCGCCTTCGACCAAGCCCGGGCCTTTTCCTCGGTCGCGGCCAATTCCTGCAAGGCGAAGGTCGCCTTCGTGACGAAGACGAAAGCGTGCTTCTGCCAGAGCGGGTGATTGGTGTCGATCGTGGTTCTCGGCAGTTTCGTGTTAGGGGCCGAGAGCACGAATCGGGCTCCGTCACCGTCCCACCCCAAACGTGTTTTCGGGAGGGAGACGCGGAGTCGGGGTTGGTTCTTGTTGGGCACGTCTAGGCTGCGGCGACCGAATTCACCGATCAGGTCGTCTTCAGCCCACCCAAGCGTGGCGAGGAACGTTGGGATGATTGGGTTGTATTTCATATGTGGTTACGTTCGAGGTCTGGGTTCAAATTTTCCCCCACACGTTGGAGTTCACGGGGATCGTGAAAATTACCCGGGCCAACGGCACGATCACCGATGGGATCGGGTCCATGATGGTCTTCTTCGTCGGGCCGGACACCAGTTCGCCGAGCCCCTTGCTCGTGCCCCACTGGCGAAGCTGTTTGACGTTGGTGAGGACGAGCGTGCTGCCGTCATTGACGCAGTCGCCGCAGAAGACGAATCCGCTATCGACGACGACAATGTGCCAACCGGTTGTGGTGATGTTGTTATTCATGGTGCGTACTTTGTTTGTTTTTTACTGACGTGAAAAATCAAGAGCTGTGAGCGCGACGAGTGGGTCGTCAGCGCGTCGGGCGAAAACGCCGGAGCCGTCGCCGTCGCCGCCGTCGCCGCTGTAGCCGTTGCCGCTGTAGCCGTCGCCGTTGCCGTAGCCGCCGCCGTCGCCGCTGTAGCCGTTGCCGTAGCCGTAGCCGTAGCCGTAGCCGTGGCCATTAAAAATTATGGTAGTCATAAGAGTTGAGAGGAGCCCTCCCCCGGGGAGGAGGGCTCTTGCTCAAACCTCAATCGCGATTGTCCGACCCGTGTCGGCGACCGACTCCGTCGTACAGACCCAGAGCACGGGCAGGTCGCCGACCTCGGCGATGGTGGGCTCGGGGCCGTCGAGGTCCGTGAGATAAACCAGACCGGCGAACGTCTCGCCCTCGTCGGCCAACTCCTGCACCCGCGCAAACACGGGCCGAAAGTCGGTGCCGCCGCCGCCCTTCGCCTCGCCCGGGATCTCGTCGCCCGGGCCGATGCGATACTCCGCAGCCACCCGGGAGTCGGCATCGATCAGCAGCACCTCGCAGCCGAGGTCCGCGATCGACGCCTCGACCTGAGCGTTGAACTCGCTCAGAATCCGACCGTCGATCGACCCGCTCGTGTCGCGGACGATGACCACCGTGCCGACGTTATTGACGCGGCGGCGCGGGATGATCGTCGCAGCCAGCGCATGGCGGCGAGCCGACCGGGTCCAATCGTTGCGCGTCGCAATCGCGGAGCGCAGGAACTCGGCGGTCTCCTGCCGCCAGTCGATGGCCGTCTCGGCCTTGACCGCATCCACCAGCCGCTGAAGGTCGGCGGGCAGATCACCACAACCAGCCGCACGGCGGGCTTGGTCGGCCTGCACGAGGTTGCGCTCCCACTGCTCGCGGAGCGTCGCCGCCGGGGCGATGCCGTCGTCGCCCTTGCCGGGGGCGTCGTCGCCCTTGCCGTCGTCGCCCTTGCCGTCGTCGCCCTCGCCCTCGCCCTCGCCGCCGGGGGCGGGAGCCTCGGAAGCGTCGGGGGCGGGAGCGGGAGCGTCGGGAGCGGGAGCGTCGGGAGCGGGAGCGTCGGGAGCGGGAGCTTCGAACCCACCGCACTCGCCGGGGTCGCCGCCCGCGCCGTCCTCGGGCTTGGCATCGTCCGGCTTGCCGGGTTGCGGCGGCTGCTTGGTGCGGAGCAGGCGGGCCAGAATCTCCTCCTCCGCGAGGCAGTCGAACTGCTCGTCGAGCAGACCACCCTCGGGCATCTTGGTGCCGGGGATGGTCGAGAGCACAGCGTTGATCGCGTAGTCACCTGCGCGGTTGCCGTCCGCGTTGACCGGGAGCCGCCAAAAATGCCCGTGAGCGCAGTGGAGGGTCTCGTGGAGGAGGACGAACCGGACTTCCTCGTCCGTCCATGCCTCGACCTTGGCCGGGTTCCAGCGGATCACTTTGCCGTTGGTCGAGGCCGTCGGGGTCTTTTCGTCGATGACGTCGGCGAGATTCTGCGAGAGACTCCCATAGAAAACGGCAGTCGGGTGGGAGAGAGCCCAGTAGCGGGCGCGGTCGATTTTCAGTTGGGTATTCATGGTAAAACAGGGTTCAGGTTGCGTTATAGGTTGCCGAAAAGGCCGACGAGCTGCTGGGCTCGGTCGGCCACGTTTGCCCGGGCGATGGGGTCCGTCCGCAGGGTCTCCGCGTCGAACTCGATCAGCTCTCCAGCCTGCGCGGCGAGCGCCGTGATCGCGGGGTCGTCGCGGAGGTTCAAATCAGGGACCAGCGCAAGAAGGTCGGCGAGGTTGCTCACCAGCGAGTCGCGGAAGATGCTCTTGGGGTCGGCGAGCTTGAGGGCGACCTTGGTCACCGCGTCGCGCAGGCGCTCAGTCAGCTCCTCGTGAGCCGCACCGGCTGCCTCGGCGAGCCACTCGGCCCACTGGCCGACGTCGGGCACCGACAAATATCTAGTCGTGAAAGCGAATTTGCTCTTCACGATTTCGTGCGACGGCCATTGGCTCGCGATGTAAAGGCCGTTGAGGCGGGCCGGGGCGCTCGCCCGCACGGCGTCGTAGTCGGCGAGGAACTGGACCACCAACGCCTCGATCCGCGAGGCGTAGGTGCCCATGAGATTGGCGTGTTCCAACTGACGAGCACCGGGCAGGAGGCGCAGACCCTTGTCCGCAGCCGGGAGGCTTAACCTGTAGTGGTCCGCCCGAGCCTCGGCGTGGAGGCGGGCGATTTCTTCAAGCGCCGGGTGGGCACAAATCTTGACGTCGACCCGGGCCTCATCACGGAGACCGTGCCGAGCGTTTTCTGCGGCGGTTTCGCCCGCGTGGCGCTTGACCGTGCGCCATGCTCCGACGTTCAGGGTGGCGATGATGGCTTTGCTGGAGAGCTTGGCGTGGGAGGGGACTGACGAGGTGATGGAGGACATGTTTTTGGATTGGACTGACGTTTGACTGAGTGAGAACTGAAGAGAGCCCATCAGCGCGTGCGCTGATGGGCTCGATGAGGTCTCAGACTGCGACTGCGAACAGCTCTTGGTTCGCCAAAAACCAAGTCTGCCACTCCTTATTTCCCGCCAACCGGGCACCGACCCGGCGGAAGGCGTCGCGGGCAGCGAACGCACCCTGCACCCGGGGCAGGCGGCTGATGTACCGGATGAAGGCACCCGCGAACTTGGGCTCGCACGCCCGCCCCAGCATGGTGGCGATGAGGTATTGGGCTGCGGGCTCGGTGGGGAGGGGCGCACCGTCGGGGTCCATCCACACCTGCTGGGGCGTGGGGAGCTGGTCGGCCAGCGCGGCGAACGCGAGGAATTCTGCGGCGGTGCCGCGCCCGATCGCGGCGCTCACCGTGTCGAGGTCCGTGATGCCAGCGGCGAAGAGCCGCCCGACCGTGGCCCAAGACCGGAAGTCGGGGAACCTCGCCGCCGGGTCCGCAGCGGGCTTCCACGCATAGAGGGTCCGCCCGCTCGTGCTGCGGTGCCAAGCGATGATGGCAGAGTCGAAGTCCTCCCCGCTGGCCCAGTCGAGCCAACCCTCGACCGCAGCCGCCCATGTCGAGAGGTAGGTCGGCCCGCTCGGGGTCGACTCCGTGGTCGGCGTTGCAATGGCAAATGCAACGTGGAACCGGGAGCGCAACGGCTCGCAGAGCGCGGTGACACCGCTTTTGTCTCCCGGTCGGTTCGTCGCGCCCCAGATGAGCACCTCGGGCGAGATGCTGCCGTCGTCGAACAGGGTCATGCACGCGGCTTGGACGTCGGTGGGCGCTTGGCCGAGGTCGTCGAGGAAAAGGATGGTCGGCACGTTGGTGTTCCTCAGCTCCGCGAGGAGCGCGAGGGGCAGGGCGCGGGTGATCCCCGACGCGAGGTCGGGGACGTAGCAGCCTGCGAGGTCGACGCGTTCCGCAAGGCTGGTGCGGAAGAGGACGACCTTGTAGCCGCAGGCGGTAGCAGCGGCGAGGACCAGCGCGGTCTTTCCGCAGCCGGGGGGACCGACGAGGAGCGTGCGCTGGCGGGCATTGAGGAGGCGGGTGAGGCGGGACAGGGAGGACATGTTTTTTGTGTTTGGACTGACGTTACTGGACTGGAGGAATGGTGACGGCGGCGTCGTATGCGGCGTCGGCTGCGTCGTATGCGGCGTCGCGGACGGAGGCGGCGACGGCGTAGGCGGCGTTGGCGCGGGCGTTGGCGGCGTTGGCGTGCTTCCGCTCGTAGAGGCGGGCGTAGGCGGCGGCGTGGTAAGCGGCGGCGGCGGCGACATCGCGGACGGAGGCGGCGTCGCGGACGGCGGCGTCGGCGGCGACGGCGTCGCGGATGGCGGCTGCGTAGGCGGCGTTGCGCCCAACCTCCGCCAGCGTGGCGTAGATCTGGTCGATCCGCGCCTGCGTATCGGCCTTGCCGTGCATTGCCTCGTGGTTAGCGAGGGCGTGGGCTACCCGGCGTGCCTCTGCCGGGTTGCCCTCGTAAAGGGCGAACAGCCGGAAGTAGACGGGGTCGAATGGTTGAGAGCGGGAGACGGGGTCGTTTTTCATGGTGGACTGTGTTTTATGGTTGGACTGAGGAAAATTAGCGGCAATCGAGGTCGCACGTTTCCGCGCAAACCTCGTCGGAAATATCCGACCCATCGACCGCCCGGATGGAGTAGGTGAGGTAGCTATTCGCCCCGTTGGAGCGGCGAACCGCTCTGAGGTGGCGGCGACGGGCCTCGACGGCGGCGCGGACGGTGCGATGGCGGCTGATCGTGCGGCCATTGAAGGTGTCGGTGAGGGTGATGATGGAGGACATGTTTTTGTGTTTTTGGCGGAGCGTGATTGCTCCTCTCAAAACCCGTGGCCGGGTGCTGAGAGGAACAGCCCATTGCTGGGCTGAATCCTAAACAGAGCTGATGCTCTGGCTGGCCGGGTCATCGCGCTGCTGGGCGCTCTCACCGGGTAGTTTCGCTTGCGAGCGGGTGAGTCATCGCGCTTGTGCGCTACCTCAACCCCGCCTGATGTATTTGATGCCTTTCGATTTCATCCGGTTCGCCGGTTCGAGTCGTTTCGGTGACCATGCCGCGTTGCACCATCTCCATCCGCACATGGGGCGGGTTTCGGCAACCTGTTTTAGGGAGGGAAATCGGGGAGAACTTTGGGTCGGTGACCCTCGTCCTTCTACCCTGAACCCTAACCTACCACCAGTTGTAGTGTGTTGGGGGTGGCTTGCGAGCAAATAAACACATTTCGTGTACGATTTCCCATAAGTTGTTGGGGTGGGGGCAATTACAGTTTCGTGGTGCGTTTGGCGGGGTTGCGGGCCTAGTGCGGGTCGAGGGGTTGGGGCGCAAATTACCACCTTTTTGAGAGAGGCATATTGTTTTAACTCTCTGCGCGAGAAAATAATAATTCCATGAGGTAGGTCATAGAAAATAATATTCCCACAGTAAGAGGTTTCAAGAGCATGCATCACGAGAAAAACTGGTTTTCGGTGACGCACCTCATGGAAAGAATGCCTCACGGAGCTGATGCGTTGTTGCAGCCCCCTCCACCCCCACACATGGTCACTGATGCGCGAAAAACTCCCCAAGGGCCACGGCCTAGTGAAATGGCGGCACATGGTGCAACCGGGAACGCTGGGGATTCGGATCTGGGACGAGCACACGCTCCGGTCGGACCTCACGAGCAATCAGCGCATGCGTCGGCGACGGGCGGACCGCAGGCAGTGCAAAGCGTGCAACTGCCCGCCCGAGCCGGGGCACATGATGTGTCGCACGCACCTCGATATGCATCGTGCGGTGAACGCACGCTCCCGTGCGCTCGCGGAGCAGAGGTGTCGCGAGAAATGGGGCTGCTCCACCTACATGTGGAAGCGAATGCAGCCGTTCCCCAAAATGTGGGCTGCATACCTGAAGTGCAAATTGGGTGCATCAGTCATCTGAAATGGTGGTTTTGTAAGTGCCTGCAAACCGGTCGTTTGTGTAAGTCACGCAAATCATGTGCAAATCGACGCCAGACGCCCTGCAATCGGTTTTACGGGCCTCGGAAGAAAAAGGGCTACCATGGTAGCGGGTAAGAAGGGGTTAAATGGATAAGTGGTTGGTCGGGCAATGAGTTATGCGGAAAAGTGGGATAGGGGGTTTGA
>Ga0209084_1000417_pt1 | contig 39967 bp, 77 predicted proteins | sample C_130820_MF_Meta_FD_187309 | JGI IMG/M metagenome (GOLD analysis project Ga0209084, IMG submission 187309) | Freshwater microbial communities from Lake Croche, Canada to study carbon cycling - C_130820_MF_MetaG (SPAdes) (version 2) | ecosystem: Environmental > Aquatic > Freshwater > Lake... | reverse complement strand
GCAGAGAAACGTATAGATGCTTCCAATAAACCAGAGAGAAAGACCAAAAAGAAGTGAAGATTGTTATTTTACTGGTGTTATTACTGACAACCTATATTAACCTTACTGCGTTACCGACCCAAGATTATGTGCATAACAATCCATGGAATAGGACGGTAGTAAGATGAATGCTGAAGAACGAGAGTATACGGAGAGAAAAAGTCTCTCCAAATTGAAACCATGGTACAAAGAAGGTTCCGATCAGGAGCCTCCGAAAAAAAATTTGGAGGACAAAAATACTGAGGATGAAGAAAACGATTGATGATAGTTACCAAACAAGAATTGCATAACAGATTCACCTATGATCCTGAAACTGGTAATCTGATTAACAAAAGAAAAAGACCAAATCCATTTTTTGGTACGATTAACGGTGGTGGTTATATTATAGGTAGAATCAACTATAAATTTTATTACCTTCACCAACTTGTCTATATTTACCATCATGGGTCTATACCTGATGAGTATGTGATAGACCATATAGACCATAATAGAAGAAACAATAGAATAGAAAACTTACAAGCCATTAAGAATTCTGAAAATTCAAAAAAGAAAAAATTTGTAAGAAGTGAATATAAGAATGTTGTTCAGAGTTTAAAACATGACGGTAAATGGGAAGTAAGATTAACTCTGGGACCTTTTGATACACCTGAAGAAGCATATAGGAGGTATCAAGAGATTTCCTCCTAGAAAAATTTTTAGGATAGAGAAAAGTAAAAATTCGAAATCCTCTGGTGGCCCCAGAAAATAAAATATTGCAATAAAGAGTTTGACCTATGGGGCTTTTTTCTTACCCTAAAGCTCTAAAGTCAAAAAAAAGGACTGACAGCCACCAGAGCTATCAGTCCAAAGCAGTAGCGGTGTTCAGCTACCAGTACCTTGAGCGTACCGCTTATTGCGTGAGAGCAATAAGCAAAAAGAATTTTAAACTAACAAAAACCACGATTAATGCTGTTGTTACCATGTTTATCTCCTTAAGCGGACAATTGTGTTACTGTACAAGCTGATGGCTTGCGGTTTGCTTTGATTGCTTTGGCACCAACTGGAGTGGCTTTGTCAAGCAAGCGCTGTAGCTTTGCCTGTGCCTTGGCGATAGCAACCTCACGGCGTTCAGCAGCCTTGGCAGCTTTGTAGACCTTAGCGGCCAGCTTCTCTTGCCTATGGTATGCCACGGTCTCAGCAATGGCAGCTTTGAGTGCTTTTACTGCCGCTCTTTGCTGATTCAAGGTTAAGCCGTTAACTGAAGCACAGGGGAAGGTGTAATTGGTTGTCATAATATGTTTCCTTTTGTTTGTTTGTATGGGTTAATTATACTGGATCCAGAGGATTTGGCAAGCATCCGTGGAATACTTGACCAAAGCTATGGGTTATTCCTCTGTATTAATTAATTCGGAAAGAAAGCTTTCCAAGTTGGTTTTTGGTACGGACTCTAGCAATACAGCGATAGCGCTAAAATCACCATTGTCCGAATCCACCATGATCTGGTGTAATGCTAAAGATATCAATTCGCTTTTTGTCATTTTGTTTCCTTTTTAATTACTTTACATTCAAAGCTGTGACTGGTATGTAGCCATACATTTTCCACTCCATTCGAATGAGCAGACTATATGTGGCTTTGGTATTGTTCGCCAAATGCATGGCCTCATGGACTTGGCCACGGACTTGGTAAATTTCTCTTTTTGTCATTTGGTTTCCTTTTTGATTTGATGGATCAATTATACTAAAATTGGAGGATTTGGCAACCATTATGCCGCTAACTTGACCAAAATGGTGGGATATTTTACAAAACCCGTGGTGTCTTTTTTGGCCTTGCCTTTAGCGTACAAACCAACAACCACACCCTTGGGGTCTAGGAATCGGAGGTCGCTTTCATCACCGTTAAATACAGGCAAACCCATATAAGTGGCAGGCATCGGTTGGGTTTTCTTCAAACCGAACACGGTGGCAATATTGTAACCAGAAGCGATAGCCTTGGCTACATCGGCATCATTACCATCAGCATTGCTAAAGGTCAATTGGTAATTGGTGATACCAGCAACCTTACGGCCAAGCACCTTGGTATAATCATAGAATTGGACATTGGGAAAGCGAGCAAAGATATTTTGGTAGAATACGCCATTGTCCACAAAACCATACTTTTCCCATGATAGGTCGCTAGTACCATTCAAGCGGATAGCAGGGATTAAACCAGCTTTAGCGGATTGCTTGATGGCCAATGTAATATCAGCAACCAACCACTCCATGAAACCATCACGCTGCTCAAAGAAAAAATTGGTTTTTCTGATCCTTGCCAGCTGAATGGCGTTGGTTGTCTCGCCTTTTTTAAACATACCACCACGGCCTGCTGTGTTCAAGCAAGCAGCAATACAACCGGCAGTAGCCTTTGGACAGGTGTTCTTGCCTGAAAGGTCAGCTGGTGCCAAATGTAAAATGTACGTCATATAGCCTTGAGCCATACCTTTGAGGGTCTTTGGATTGCCTGTAGATAATAATTTCATTTTATGTCCTTTTGTTGATTTGATGGATGGATTATACTGGAATCCTAGGATTAGGCAAGCGTTTTTTGGTCTTGAATTTCACATAGTATGAATTTAGCAACATTCAGCTTTTGCCTAATTTGCTCATTCGAATTAGACCAGCTGCTCAGCTCTTGGCAGTCCGATAGAATACCCATCACAACCATTTCCAAACCACACCTTTCAGCGGTAGCGGACCTCATATAGTGGCTACGAATTTCCTCTTCGGTCATTCCATACATTTTGGTTTCGGAGTATTGAGTCATTTTCTTTCCTTTTTGATTTGATGGATCAATTATAGTGGATTGGTAGGAAATGGCAACCATTTAATAATACTTGACCGGAGTATACTGTTGTTTTTTGGCACTTGCCTTTGGGGCTGGTTCGAGTATAATGGACCCTATTCGAAAGCAGGACTGGGGTGGACGCAGAGGTTACCTGTATGAATAATAACCCACTCCCCCGCTGTAATACTTTTATCTTATATTGCCAAAACCCTGAAAACCTGTATAATTCTAATCTTGAAAACGAAAAAACAGGCAGGAATTGAAAATGAATACTTTAGTACTCCAGACAAAAAACTGAGAACCATAGTATACAGCTTGACAATCCTCTGGATTATGATAGAATGGACTCTTATTAATTGAAAAGGAAACACTATGACCGACAATGATTTTATTGATTTTATTAATGATATTGAGCCAGCTGTGACTATTTGCGGCTTGACATTTTCACCTGGCGATATCTTGAAGGAAATGGATCCCGTTGCTTTCCGTTGCTTCAAGAGCGATTTTGAGGCATCCATGGAAGAAGACGAAGCCACGGTGTAATACTTTTTTACTACTGTACCAAATCACAGTTAAAACTTTTTCATTACAAGGACATCAAAAATGAATACTTTAGAATCAATGGACTATTTTGAATACTTAAGCATTAAAGAATCTGCTGATGAGCTTGAAGAGCTAGAAGCTCTGGCTCAAGAGTGGGAATTGTATCACAACCAAGAAAGCGAGTGGGACTATGAGTGAAATAGCTATCACACTAGAAGAAATTATTTTCCATCTGGGTAGAAATACTTGGACAATCGAAGAAACCATGGAGGCTATGAATGAAATCATAGAGCTAGGGTTCGCCAAGGAGGCTGCATATGCTTTCAGTAAAGGTATTGCTGAGTGGCACGCTAATGGTATGCCTGAGTATAACCCTGTGGAAGCTCTGAGGTATCGCTGAGGTAGCTTCCGAGGTAAGAATTCTGGGGGTTTCTGAGGTAAAAATATTCGGAAATGCTCAGGTAAAATCTCGGTCAAAGTCTAAGAGAGAATGATTATCATTTACTTCCTATGGTATGCGACATATCCTACGCTTTTTCTCTGGTTTTCCCACATATCCTGCTGAGGTACGCTGATTTCACATTATGAAATATCCACAGCATATCCACAGCGAGGTAAACGCTGAGGTAACATAGAGGTAAACCCAATAAAATATTGGCTTTTCCTGTATAGTACCGACTAACATTGGTGTTGTGAGGTAGCAACTACTTGACCTTTTTGGTCTAGTATTACTTGACAAACCAAGGTAAACCTGTACAATTGGTCTTTTAGTTAACAAGGAGAGAAAATGAAATTACCTTTTAAATGTATGATATTGGATAAAGAGCCTGTTCTAGTCTCTAATCCTTTTTCTGGTGAATCTTGTATGTTGACACCTGAGGCAGTTGCCGTATATGACACAATCAAAGGTTGTGAGATGGTTGGTGATTATGATACGATGGCAAAAGGATTGGATTGGTTCTCTGAACACTTTCCTTCTGAGTATATGACTTTATTGGATTGATTGGAGAATTATGATGGAAGTTTTTATTGTTAAGAGTTTTGGACCCGAAAGTGGTTGGGTTAATTTAAAAGCATTTGATAACAATGATAGTGCGGTGGCCTTTGCCAATACAATTGAAAAGCAAATACCTGAAGGTAGCGAAGATGAGTTGGTTGAAATTGAAGTTTTTAATGTAAGGAGTTGGTAATGAAAATTGATACAGCAATTAAGCAGTTAAACAAAGAGCAGGAGTTCTTAGGTCTTGGCCTATTGGAACTATTACAAGATATTCAAAAGCATGGTCGGATGATATACTCTGAGCGGACTATGGATGCCTACGGTGTTTTCATGGCTGAAGGTGTTAAGTTGTTTTCTAGTACAGAGGAGTTAATATGAGTTTAGGTCTTTTCCCTATTTGTGAGTTGGAAACATTTCGTAAGCGTATGGCAAGTGAAGGTAAGTATTATAGAATCCGTTATCGTGGACCTAGGAACACGGTATTGGATCGTGGTCGTAACCGTGCCACAAGAGCAAGCACTTGTTTGAAGGTGAATGCTGTTCAATTTGCAGTTTACAATTATTAACAAAGGAACACTATGAGCAAATTTATTGTTTGGGTAGGTGGTGTAGCCGATTATGAAGGCAATGATTTGAATCAAGCCAAAGCGGTCTACAAAGAATGGATTGCACAAAACTACGATGATGTGATTTTAGAAGAGGTATTATCATGAGCAAACTCATAATCGGATTTGTATCCAGAGTGGAAAATATGTTGTTGGAAAGCAACAGTAGGGCTTGACAGGACCCTTAAAACCTGTATAATTGTCTTTATCTTATTTAAATCAAGGAGTTTTTTATTATGTCTAATTTGTCTAACCATTCTGATGATATCATGGCTTCAGTTGCTCATTCTTTGATGAATGGCATCAAACCTGTGATACCATCATTGAAGAAAGTTACTAAACCAGTAACACCAGCAACACCTAAAGTTGCCAAACCTGTAGTTGCTAAGACTGCCAAACCATCCAAGATTGTACATCCTGATGGCACCGTTTTCTTCCGTGCTGACCGTAATATGTGGATTGCTATGGCTGACGGCAAACAAGAAGCGGCTCGTGATACTGCTGAGAAATGTGTGCAGTTCATTAACAAGAAATATCCTGGCTTGACAGCCAACATTTTACCCAAGGAGTAATTGATGCGTACTAAGAGACTAATTCCGTATTTCAACAACAGCCAAAAAGTCCGTGTTATTGTAGACGGAGTTGGTATCTACATGACCGTTGGTCAGGTTGAAAACTTGTTTGCCACGACCGGTCACCAAGTTGCAGTATGGAGAGCATTGGAAATCCTTGGTCTTGACAGACTGAAGAATCCAGAAGTAACAGGTCTTGGCACCTCTGTTAAAATATATGACAATGCTATACAATCAAAAACCATTCCTGTTCAGGTGGATCTATTATGAGTTATAGACCAAACAATTTTTATCTTATTCAATATATTGATGAAGATGGCAAGGACAATTCTTGCACCTTTTGGGCTGAGGATCGGTTCGAGGCGGTTGCTCTATTCAATGACACCTACAATCATATGGAAATTGTGGATGTGTTTGTATCAGTCATGGAATATGATGATGATGAACCTGATGGCCAACCTGATGAAGCACAGGAATGGCATGATTTTGATCCAGATTGTTAAGGAGTTATGATGTACAGTTATAAAGATATGTTATTGTGTTTAATTGCCATCTTGGTACTTGGCGGTCTTTTTGTGGCCATGATTGTATACAGTAATCCACAAAAGATTTGTGTGGATAATCAATTGTATGAAATTCGCACCGATTATGCCGTGGCCTTGGATGTACGATGTTTACCAGTTGATAAGGATTAATAATGCGTAAAAACTATCTATTGCTCACGTGTGGCATTTTGCTTACACAAGCAGGCCATGCCATGTGGACGGAAGATAAGAATGGCAATACCATCAAAGCACCAAGCCGTAAGGAAGTGTTAAATGTGGTAGATCTTCGTATTATTAAGATTGTAGATAAGAAAACCATTAAACCTATTAAACCAACAGGTGTGGCCAAGATAACAACGGCCTCACTTAAAGATACTGGTCGACCTATTGCAGGTCAAACCAATGAGGATGTGGCCTGTTTGGCATACTCCATCTATCGTGAAGCTGGCAATTTACCAGTACACGACCAATATGCTGTTGGTCAAGTCCATATCAATAGAGTACGGGACGGTTCTTGGGGTCGTACCTTGTGCAAAGTGGTGTATGCCAAAGCACAATTCAGTTGGACATTAGAAAAGAAATTGGTCAATTGGTCAGTCAAACAAAAGGCAAAGTTTACAGCAATGGCACAATCCTTGATTGATGGTATCCGAGTGAAATCACTTGACAATGACCGAGTTCTATGGTACCATGCTGATTATGTTAATCCAAAATGGGCAAACAAGAATAAAATTGTGGCACAGGCTGGTCCACATATATTCTATCGTGATATACCACATTAAAAGGAACAAGAATGAAAGAAATTATGGTACAAAATGAATTTGGAGTATGGGTACGTGATGGATTTGCTGAGTGGTTAAGTATCCATGCACTTGGAGAAATTATAGATCCCAATCCCATTCATAACGCTGTGCCTGTTGATATATTTGCATTAGCTTTGATTGGAATAGCAAAGGAATATGTATGACAGGTTTTAATTCTAAGCGTATGATGGCCAGAGAGGCTGAGACTTTGAACGAACGAATTAAGTTGTTCAAACAACAAGCAGGCATAGATTTTAATCCCGACCAAGAAGGGTTAGATCATTTCGCCGAGTTGATTATTCAAGAGTGCCTCAACATATGTGAAGATATGGGAGATAAAGGTAAAGATGGACATTACTGTGCAGATAAGATTGCTAAAACATTTCAGAGTTGAAGAATGACACCTAAATTTTTACAACTACTTGAAAAATGTATTCTTGACGGAGTGATTCTTGGTCATCAAAGAGCGTACAAATATAACGATAGTCCAAATGAATCGGATATTAACCAATCAATTGTGAATGAAGTGTTCAACGAAATACATGAATGGTTTGATTTTGATGAACAAGGCTTTAAAGGAGTAAAAGAATGAAACCATATTATCTAATGAAAGAAACAACCAATTGGGGTTCTTACAATGTGTCCAATGGTTTCTATGTGTTTATAGATAAACCAAAAAATCGTGTAAACAAAGCCGTTGGTTTTGTGAGAGGAGATGGTTCTGAATTGAAATGGTTTTCCGTACCAATGACCATAGATTTCAAAGGTCGACAATTTGAGGAAATAACATAATGAAATTATTTAAACTATCAGCATTGGCTTTGGCCGTCAGCTTAGTAGGTTGTGGTGGTGTAATAGAACAAGTATCTAATGTGGATTTTTCACAAGTAACACCAGCATTCCGTCAACATGGTAATCATATTGAAAATGTAGAATCGTTTAACTTGGTTGCTGTGAATCTTAAACCATATGCACCAGACCAAATCAGGCAAGCATATAACATGATACCTGTACCAACAGATTTAACCAATCTAACCAAAGAGCAGGCAGCATCTCTTGGTGCTGGTCAAACCATATATGTGATAAGTGCATACTACAATCCAAATACAGCAAATGATTTGGCCACATTCAATGCTCGATTTGGTTTGCCTACTTGTAAGACCAAAACATTAACATCCAAAGATGCCTTACCATTGGCACCAGCAGATTCTACTTGCACATTGGTTCTTGCCAATGCCACAACCGATGGTAGATTAACTGATACAGTTCCTGTATTCAATTCAACATGGGCATCTGAAGCTGCTCTTGATGTTCAATGGGCTCATGCTATAGCACCATTGGCAAGAATTGTATTAGTGTCAGGCGTTAATTCAACGCTAGCATCCATATTTGGTGATATCACATTGGCCAATAAAATGGGTGATGGTATCGTATCAATGAGTTTAGGCGTTCCAGAAGTATCATTTTCATCCACATTTGATTCTTATTTTAATAAGAGCAATATGACCTATGTGGCGGCTACAGGCGATTCAGGCAATGTGGTGAATTGGCCTGCCATATCAACCAAAGTATTGGCAATCGGTGGCACTTGGTTGAATTACTCTAATAATACAAGAATTGAATTAGGATGGACTGGATCAGGTGGCGGTGTGAGTTCTTATATACAGAAGCCATCTTATCAAAGTAATATTAACACCAAGATGAGGTCTGTACCTGATGTATCATTCAATGCCTCACCACAATCAGGTCAATTTGTATATGTGACACAAGGAAATGCTAAGATGGGTTATTGGTTCTCATTGTATGGCACTTCAGCAAGTACGCCTGAATGGGCTGGTATTCTGGCCATTGCTAATGCTAACAGAGCACTATCTAATAAACCACCACTTGGTGTACCAAATAATAAAATATATTCAGTATACAATACATCCAACAGCTTGTATGCTACAGATTTTTATGATATAATGAGTGGAACAAATGGCAAATGTGTGACTTGTACTGCTTCTGCTGGATATGATACAGTAACAGGTCTTGGTTCGCCTAATGTGAACAATTTATTGGTTGCTTTATCTAATTAACAAAATGAGTACTTTTGTTATACTCATTCAAATATTGATAGAATTTGGTCTAAAGTGACTGGTTTTGAGCGTCTGGAAGCGCTTTGGAACGCTTTCCAGAGCCATTTTGATACTAGGACCTAACCTATCCCGACCTCATAATACTTGACCGGAAAAAAGTAATACTTTCTACTACGGTTGACAACCAAGCCAATCCTGTTATAATACTTGTATTGATTCAGTAATTCTTACTGTTCTTTTTAGAAGTCTTATTTAACAGGAGTGTATATGCCAAGAGGAGTTCCAAGTGCTGGTTTCCGTAGAACCAAGAACCAAAAAAACGGTCCCGTTACAGTTACCAAGTATTTGAAGCCAACAGTTACAATTCAACCTTTGATCGATGCGCCAACATGTGCATTTTCAGTTGTTGAGCGTTTTGACTTTATTACAAAATTTGTTAGAATGCTCGCTAAGAGTTCTATCAATTCTTTTGTGTTGACAGGATCTGGCGGAATCGGCAAAACCACTGCCGTTATCAATACTCTTAAATCATTAGGATTGAAAGAAGACTTGCCAGAGCAACCAGCTGGTGACTTCATGGTTATCCGTGGCTTTTCTACACCAAAAGCTCTGTATGAAACATTATTCGAATTCAAAGATAAGATCCTTATCCTTGATGATGCTGACCAAGTGTTCCGTGATCCTTTGGGTTCCAACTTATTGAAGGCTGCATTGGACGATAAAAAAGTCCGTGTTATCAATTGGAATACATCCAGAGAGGATGAAGACATTCCAAATCGTTTCACTTATACAGGCAAGATAATCTTTATCTCCAACCTGTCCATTCAACAATTCCCACAAGCCATTATCAGTCGCTCACAAAAAGTTGACTTGACTTTGAATGTTGAGGAAAAGATTGATATCATTACTGAAGTTTTCAAGCATGTTGAGAAACCTGCCAAGATGAAAGCTGATGTATTGGCTTTTGTTAAGAAACATGCCAAGAAAGCCAACGATTTGAATATTCGTTCCGCTATGAATTTGTTCCCAATCGTTGAGGAATGTGGATCTAATTGGGAAAGAATTGCAGAATATTCGTTCTGTAGTTAAAATACAACAGACCAAGGATGTGCTTGCCATATCCTCTGGTTCTGGTATAATAGAGTCTTATTCAGTAAATAAAAGGATTTAACATGAGCAAGTTATTGATTCAAACCCAAATTCAAGAAAACTATGCCACCCATGATTGGGACGGTCAAGGTGAAGTTCCACAATATTGGAAATGCAAAGGCGGGAATGATTATTTTGTTCCTAATTTTACTGATTACAACAATACCACAGCTGCTGTAATGGCTATGCGTGGTCAAATAGAAGAATCCAACGATTATTTCATTGAGCAAATCATCTCTTGGGAAATTGTGGCCGATGATTACATGACCGATTTTGAGCGGTCACAATTTGAGTATATGGGTAAAATAACTTATCCCGCTAAAACAATTAGTCTTTAAGGAGTTGAGATGAAGAAATTTATGTTCATTGGTAAGTTTTGGGTACCATTCCCATCCTCGGAATACGGAGGTTCATGGTCTGTTATTGCGGCAGATAAGAATGAGGTAGCAACCTTGTTAAGAGCGCAGGTAACAGATTATTACACCCAATATGATGACAATATGCTGGAATCTATTGAGAAAGCCAAATACTTTGAGTTGGCTTGTCAACCTGAATCCATGGTTATTGATACATTCTTTACCTAAAAAAGTGCTTGCCATATTTTTATGGTAGGTGTATAATCACGGTGTCCCCTTTAATGTTTAATGGAGTTTGTTATGAGTTTTAATAAGAATGCTAAAGCCTTTATCTTGGCTGCTGAAGAAAGATTTGGTATCAATGCCACATTGACCAGAGATAATATCACCAGAGTTGTGAATGAATCTGGTGTACCCTATCCATACTGGTTAGTGTCTAAAGCTGAATATAGAGTTGGCCATGGCCAATACCAATTGCCTGATATTGGTTCAAAACCAATTGCTGTTGTTGAACCTGAACCTGAATTAGAAGTTGCTTTAATGAGTAGTGCTCAAACTATCCTACGCCAACCTAAACTGATGGATGAATCTGATCCATCCATACCTGATATCTATCCCGATTATGTACCATTCGGTTTCTACAACGATTTGAATCGTATTGTGGCATCCAAGATGTTCTATCCTGTTTTCGTTACTGGTTTATCTGGTAATGGTAAGACTTTGATGGTTGAACAAACCTGTGCCAATTTAAAGCGTGAATGTATCCGTGTTAATATCTCTATTGAAACCGATGAATCAGACCTGTTGGGTGGTCCTACATTGGTGAACGGCTCTGTTGTCAATCGTGATGGTCCTGTTTTAATTGCTATGAAGCGTGGCGCCATTCTATTGATTGATGAGATTGACCGTGGTTCTAATAAGCTTATGTGCTTACAAGGTATTCTAGAAGGCAAACCATATTACAATAAGAAAACTGGTGAATTGGTTAAACCAAAATCAGGCTTCAATGTGATTGCTACTGCCAATACCAAAGGTCGTGGTTCAGAAGAAGGTCGATTCTTATCACAAATTCTTGATGATGCTTTCTTGGAAAGATTTCCAATTACAGTAGAACAGGAATATCCTGATGCTAAAACAGAATTAAAGATTCTTATGCCATTGATTGATGACAAAGAGTTTGTTAAGTGCCTAGTTAAATGGGCTGATGTAGTTCGCCAATCGTTTGACCAAGGCGCTACAGATGAAATTATATCCACAAGGCGTTTGGTTCATATTGCCAAGGCCTATAACATATTTGGTGACCGTATGAGAGCAATTGAACTTTGTGTCAATCGTTTTGATACAGAAACCAAAACAGCATTCTTAGATTTATATTCTAAAGTAGATGCTGAAGTAGATGCACCTGTGGCCAATACTGTAACACCAACAGTTGCTACAAGTGATGATGTACCATTTTAATTGAAAAGGATTTATATTATGAATACAGTACGCAAAGGTAAAATTAACCGCCATGAAAAAATTACTATTCTACTCTTATCAGGAAAGCCAGTATCACCACGGGAGATATTCCATGTGTTTGAAGGCACCGATCAAGAAAAAGTCTTATATAGACTATCCACAAACATCTATAACATCCGTAAAGATGGCGGAGTTATTAGAGTTCATAAAGAAGGTCGCAAAGTAAGTGGCTATCAGCTGATGAATCCGGAAGAGTTTGACAAGTGTGGTCGTTATGTTGGCAAACCAGCAACACCAGTTCAGGTAACTGTACGGCACGGTTCAGAGGTATTGGAAACAGTAGAGGTTTAATATGATTAACTTTGAGTTTAAAAATGATAATTGGACAGCACTAGCAATTCAAATAGTGTTGATTATTGTATCATTTACAATCAATGCTTGGATTATTAATGTGTGTTGGAATGAATACTTGATACATGCAATTAGTGGTCTCCGTGAAATTGATATGTATCAGGCTCTTGCTATTCGTATTCTTGCTTCTTCTGTTGTTACAGGCATTACCTTCGAAAGGAATGAGAAGTGAATGAATGGGATAGAGATAACTTAAAGTGGATTCGATCTTCACCTGAAGAAGAGTTTGATGAATGGATGGCACAAGCAAGTGATGAAGAAATCAGGTATGCTATTGGTTTGTTGGCTATAGCTAAGAAACAAATGGATGATGAGATTACTTATTTGAGTGATTGTGATATTGTGGATTTTAAAGATGCAAAGGCATTGATTGAAAGGATTAAATGATGAAGAATGTTTTATTATGTGGTTTGGTATTGTCTCTAGTGGCATGTTCAAGTGTACCAAAGATTGAAGGCTTTGATAAACCTAAATTGATATCTCGTAATGAGGTAATCCAAAGTGCCAAGGATTGTATCAACGCCAAAATGAAACCTACGGTTCAGTACTTGCCACAGAAGACGGATAATGGTACAATCATGTTACCAGTTGAAGTTCATTGTGATGTTTACAAGTAATAGGTGATTTTATGTTGATGGATTCTCTAGCAGTTTATGGTTTGACACCATCGATTCTACAAGTGCTAATTGTAGCAGGCGTTGCTTTAGTTATTGTTGGATTTTATTGGCACTATATTCTAGCTGGTGGTGCTGTCTTGTTTTCAATATACATATTGTTTACAGCCAATGCTGATGTTATTGAAAGAAATTTATCAGACTCTTCAATTGTAGCAGTTAAACCTGTTATGACTATTGAAACAGAGAAACAGAGGTGGTATCGACAATTCATGGAAGACTGTACGACAATTGCAGAGAATTCAAAAGAAACATGTGAGAATATTTGGAATGACCGAATGATGGATGAATCTCACCTTGAGGTTAATCCTGATGCTGAACTAAGTAACGCTTCTTATAAAATGAAAAGGAATAAATTATGATTAATTTATATCGAGGTATCATAGATATCTTTACCAGACAAGCCAGAATATTGGAAGATAAAATGACTGGTCATATTCGTGGAACATTTGATTATGATCCAGAAGACAATGCTTATGGTTCTGCCGGGTTTTGGAATCTACAGGCAGAAATTTGTTTTATATTATTTGTGAAACTATTTGTTGTAATTGGTATTGTATCAGCTATTGTGTTGGCTTTTATATTTTTCCCATTACATGCCGTTAAGACTGCCTTTATGAAGATGTTTAGTTCAATGCATTCACACCAATTTGTAACAGAAGAAACTATTCGGAAAGAACCAAAATGAAAATAGCATTGTGCTCGGATCTACACCTTGAGTTTGAGGATATCGACCTCAAGAATGAGGATAATGCCGATGTATTGATTCTATCAGGTGACATTTGTGTTGCCAAAGAATTGCCTATTTCAGAGTCATCTAAAGGCAAACTCTTTAAAGATTTCTTTAGGCGTTGTGCTTTAAGATTTCCACATGTAATCTACATTATGGGTAACCATGAACATTACAATGGTGATTTTCAAAAGTCTGCTCAACTCATTAGAGATGAAATGGCACAATATGCCAATTTTTATTTTTTAGATAAAGAAACAAAAGAAATTAATGATGTTGTTTTTATTGGCGGCACATTGTGGACTGATATGAACAAGGAAGATCCTATCACACTATGGGACATTAGTCGTAGTATGAATGACTTCCGTATTGTAAGCAACTCTGCTCGTAAAGTTGGATCATCTGATAGACCTTCTAGGTTTTTGCCTGAAGATGCTGTTGAAGACCACAAAGCAATGGTGTCTTATATTGATACCACATTAAAAGATGTGGCGCCATGGAAATCTGTAGTTGTAGTTGGCCATCATGCACCATCAAAACAATCAATTAAGCCTAGATATCATGGTGATTATCATATGAATGGTGGTTATAGTTCTGATTTGGAATCTTTTATTCTTGATAGACCACAAATCAAATTGTGGACGCATGGTCATACACATGATCCTTTTGATTACATAGTTGGTTCTACCCGTATTGTTTGTAACCCACGTGGTTATGGTGGTTATGAAGATGTAGCTGATACATTTAGTTTAAAATATTTGGAGATATAGAATGGGAATGTTTGACTATGTTCATTATGAAGGTAAACAGTATCAATCAAAAGATACTCCTCACCAACTAATGGACAAATATAAAATTGAGGTTGATGAAACCTCAGGACATAAAGGCCTTTGGGTTGAAGAGTATGATACAGAATATGTTGATGAACCAGATCTGATTATGAAAGGTTACTTCAAAGAAATTAATCAACGTTGGGTTCGTTTGGAAAACTTTGATGGCTTGATTGTTTTCTATCGTCAAGGTGAAGATAAAAAATCATGGATAAATTATAAGGCCTTATTCATGGATGGTGTTGTAATTAAATTAACTTGTGTTGTGGAGAATGAATGATGAGTGAAGAAAAGAAATTGTATTTGGTTGAAACCGTATCGATGTTTAGACACCAGTATGTGGTAGAAGCCAAAGATGAAAGCCATGCCTTAGATGAAGTGACTTATTATGTTACAGGCGGATCAAACCAACTTGAAGAGTTCTCACAGAAACATTTGGATGAAATTATTGTATCATCTAGAAAAATCAATATGAAGAAATATCATAAGTTATTTAATAAAGAAAATGGTTACCTTGCCTCATGGACTGATGAACAAAAAATAGGATTCATTAACAAGATTGATTATGATGAAAATTCGGTCAAATTCAAAGGTGAATACTTTAGAGAAGTTCAAGAATGAAGAGAGTTCTTATAACTGGACATAAAGGTTATATTGGCCAACACCTGTGTAAGATGCTGAAAGGCAAATACAAAATCACAGGTGTTGACTTCAAAGGTGAACCTAAAGCAAACATATTTGATTTAAGATTTCCAGGAGAAGAAGAGTATGATACCGTCATTCACTTGGCTGCTTTTGTTAATGTTGGCAGTTCTGTTGATTGGCCTTACACTTATTATCATAATAACATAGAAGGCACACATCAAGTTCTTACTAATGTAAGATATAAAAATTTTATATTTGCATCTACTGGTGCAGCCGAAAATCCTGTAAGTCCCTATGGAATATCCAAGCGTGCCGCTGAAGATGTAGTTGCTAATCATTGTAAAAGGTTTGTTAAAGACTACACTACATTCCGATTCTACAATGTAGTAGGATCCGATGGATTTCCACCAACCAATATGGACGGATTGATGCATAACCTAATCAAATCCAAGACCACAGGAGAGTTTAATCTACATGGCCATGACTATGACACACCAGATGGCACGGCACTCAGGGATTATGTCCATGTCAATGAAATCTGTACTGCCATACATAAGGCTATCAGTAAACCTTCCAATGGCCTGGAGAATCTAGGACATGGTGAGGGAACTTCCGTATTGGATATGGTTGAGACATTTAAGAAAGTAAACTCAATTGATTTCAAGGTAAACCTATGTGACAGGAGACCAGGAGATTTACCGGTTTCTGTCCTAAAAAATGTCTCGCCATATATGGAGAAACAGTATACAATAGAGGAACTATTGGAGATTACATGAAAGTTTACATAAGCAATTACAGAAACCATTGGTTGTCACCATATACCATACTAAAGGCTGTTTGTTTTTGGGAAAAAGATGATGGCGTCTTTTATAACCTTGAAGACAAACCAAACCATAAGTATGAAAAATGGATTTGGTGTTTGGATCCTATTTGTATGGGTATTCAGAAGGTGTTAGACTTCATTCATCCAAGAATTGAGTATGTGAAGATTGATCGATATGATACCTGGTCAATGGATCATACCTTGGCTAACATTATTTTACCAATGTTGAAGCAACTAAGAGACAACAAACACGGTGCACCTAATGTTGATGATGAAGATGTACCAGAAGAATTGAAATCTACTTCAGCATCACCAAAAGAAAATGAATGGGATATTGATGATAATCATTTCAAACGCTGGGATTGGGTTCTTGATGAAATGATTTTTGCCTTTGAGCATAAGAACGATGATACATGGCAAGAAGCATTTACTTCAGGCGTAATTGACCATAAAAGTGTAGCTTGTGAATGGGACGAGAACGGCAAAGCCAAAATGTTTAAAATGGTAGATGGACCAAATCATACATATAAGTGTGATTATGAAGGAATGAAAGTTGTTGAAGACCGTATACAAAACGGTTTTAGACTTTTTGGTTGTTATTATCAAGCATTGTGGGACTAAAATAAGGAGATTCTTATGAGTAATGAAGAAGATAAATTTAAACATTCTAAACGGTTACTCAAAGATGAAAATGCTGTCAAACGACAGACTAAAATTGCTGAGACTTATGGTGTCGAGGTGAAAGACCCACACAAGTTTGCTAAACAACATTCAATGAATTGTGGTAATCCAAAATGTGTAATGTGTATGAACCCACGAAAATCTTTCCATGAAAAAACAATACAAGAACAGAGACTTGAACAGGTAAAATTACAGGAAGAATAATGTTTTCTATTTTAAATTATGTGGAGGCCAAACGCCGATTAAAACAATCGGCTGAGACTATTGAGATGATGGGTGGTCAGAGAGAATGTAACGAAATGGTTCTTGCTCAACATGAGATGATACGACTTGAAAAAGACTATCACAAAGACCAATCTGTTAAATTCCTTTTTGTTGTGGCAATGGTTACTGTAACCATTTGTTTGTTTTCAAATTTCTTTAGGATGTTTTTATGGTATTAAATGATAGTGTTAAGTCATGGAGCAAAACTGTGTTAACTATTTTGAGTTGGATTGTTTTGTGTTTAGGTATATTTTTTATATATGGCGAACAACAAAAAGATGTGTTAAAGTTAAAAGAGTATAAAGATGGTATACAGAATCATTTGGTGTGGGATATTAAAGGAGCTTGCTTCTTTGTTAGACCTCATACCGATGTGACTACATATTTAATTCGTGTTAGTGATTGTGATAGAAAATAAGGAGTGTTAAGATGAGTTTGTTTATTGAAGTTAATTCTATTGAAAAAGGTTGTCCAGTTATGATTAACTTGGATGAAGTTTTAGAGATTGCACCATTGATGGAGGGTGGATGTGCTTTGTTCTTTGCTGATGCAGCTGCCGTGAATGGTAAGAATGCTATGAAAGTAACAGATTCATACGCTCTATTCAAACAATTGGCAATGCAAATGGTTACACCAGAAGATATTGCTAAAAGATTTACAAAAGCCAAACCTGAAGTGAAACAAGAACCTGTTCAACCAACCAAAGTTATTAAAGGTAAAGGTGACATGGAAGGTTTTGATATTCCAAAACTGTGAGATTGAATGAATGATTTAATGAGAGCCACTTCTGCGTGGATTAAAGATGACTGGAATAGTAATAAGTTTCGTTTTGTTATTGAGTTGTTCGCTTGGGCTATTAGTATCGGGTGTTCGCTTACAATGGCGATTACCGTGCCTAATCCTCCCTTTATGGCTATGTATCCCATATGGATTACTGGTTGCTGCATGTACGCTTGGGCTGCTTATACTAGGAAATCTTTTGGAATGTTGGCTAACTACATCTTGTTAACCACGATTGATACAATTGGCCTTTTAAGGATGGTATTATGAACAGTAAACTTGAATTGAAAGACTTCAGGGCTCAATTTTTACAAGATATGTTTGTAATAACCGTATTAAATAATAAAGAACACGGCACTTATTTGGAAATTGGTGCCAATCATCCTTCCCATTATAACAACACTTTCGTATTAGAAAAACGTTTGAATTGGCTTGGTGTTTCATTGGAAATATCTTCTAAACATAATGCAATATGGCTTAATCAGAGAAAAAACAAATGTTTAATTGCTGATGCTCTGACAACAGATTATGGAGCCTTGATTGACGAATATAATCTAGGTAATATTATTGATTATTTGAGTGTTGATATTGAACCACCACAAAATACATTTGATGCTCTAAAAAGAATACCACATGATAAGGTTAAATTTCGTGTGTTAACTTTTGAACACGATTCTTATTCTGATGAAGAAGGTCTTCGTATTAGGTCTGAAAGCCGTGAATACCTATCCAACCTAGGATACCATATGGTCGTCAATGATATTGGTATAAATGGTTCTAGTGTTGAGGATTGGTATGTTTATCCTGAACTGGTTGACATGAACCGTGTTGATATGTTACAATGTAATAACGAAACAATGATTAACTACAATGAATATTTTTTACCTAAATCCCGATCCTAAAATCTGTGCTCAAGAACACATCTCCAAGCACGTAATAAAGATGATACTGGAAAGCTGTCAACTATTATCAACAGCTCATCGTGTCATTGATGGTTCACAGTTCACAGATAAAACTGCCAATAACCGTAATATCACACGATACAGACTAGAAGATGAACGTGAACGTATTCTGTACAAAGCTACACATATAAACCATCCTTCAGCAATTTGGTGTCGTATGTCCGATAGTAACTACAATTGGCTCTATCAATTGACCGTAGAATTGTGTAATGAATATACATACCGATATGGTAAAGTCCATAAATGTGAGTCATTGTTAGAAGACCTTTGTTTTACACCTAATAATATACCTGAAGGTCCGTTTACAGACCCAATCCCAGCAATGCCTGATGATGTAAAAATACCAAATAATTCTATGGCTTCATACCATAATTACTACATAAATAATAAAAAGTCCTTTGCCTCATGGCAAGGTCGTGTTAACTCTCGTAATGTACCTAACTGGTTTAAATAATGCCAACTTATCAATTCTTAAATACTGAAACAAATGAAGTTGAAGAACATCGTATGTCATATACGGTGTTAGATGAATTCAAACAAAACAATCCCACACTACAACGGTATTTTACTGCCGATAATCTACCAGGATTTGGTGATGGGCTTCGTATGTCTACTCCAGGTACTGGACAACCTGTAAAAGCTTTCGAACAAGGTGTGATTCAGCGTATGAAAGATACCATTCCTGGTAATAATCTACATCGGTCACATAAAACTAAAATGCCTAGAGAATGGTAAACGTGAAACAAATCCCAGCTTTATTTTTACCCAAGAAAGGTGTGCATGACCAAAAAGCCCCCTTGACTACAACTCCTTCCGTTAATATCAATAATAACAAAAGGAGTCCTAATGTCCAAAAAAAGAATGATGTCCAGAGCTCAGCGTATATACTACGAACAATGTAAGAAAGAACGAATATTAAAAGAATTGGCTGAATACGCCAGAGTAATGAAAGAGTTGGAAAGTAAGATTGCTTACTACCGTGGTGTAGACATATAAATATAGTATACTCAATTAAGGTTTAAAATGTCTATATCTTTTAGTGGATCTACTTTAACATTTAGTGATTCCACTACAATGACCACAGCATCTGTGGCTGGTCCACCTGGTCCTACTGGTCCAGCTGGTTCACCAAGTAGTGTACCGGGTCCAACAGGAAGTCCTGGACCAACAGGTCCCACAGGTGGTACTGGACCAACAGGACCAACCGGACCAACTGGTCCTGCTGGCACACCATCATCTACTTATGGTGCTGTAGGATCTTATGTGGCTGCATTTATGAATTCAGGTACAGTCTGTACAGTTTTTAGTTCTGGTAGCACAATAGCAGGCGCTTGTTTAGGTAGGGTATCTTGTGCATATTTAGCGTGTGCAAATTATAGGGGGGGAAGTTTTAATTCTTTGAACTTGTCTAGCCCTTCTAGCAACGCTCTAAGGTCACTTGTAGGCGCAGGTAATCTTACATCTTTAAGTTTGTCAGGAACATGGAGAAGTATGACTACATCAAGGCAATATGTTTGTACTTGTTATAGACAAATGAATTTATTTGTTAGAACTGTTTAATTAGGGTTTAAAATGTCTATTTCATTTTCTGGTTCAACATTAACATTTAGTGATTCCACTACAATGACTACGGCTTCGTTAGCGGGACCTCCTGGACCTGCTGGTCCAGCTGGTTCACCAAGTAGTGTAGCGGGGCCACCAGGTCCTACAGGCACACCATCATCTACGTATGGTGCTGTTGGTAGTTATGTGATTGCCGGAGCTCCAGCCACAACCGGTTGGACAAGACCTGGCTGTACAGCAGCTGGAGCTTGCCTTTTCCGACAAACTGATACATCTTGCGTAACAACTTATGGCGGATCATTAAATACTCGGATCGCATCTTATCAATTTCTTCAGGGATATGTTTTACAAAGCGAAAGTTTAAGTTTATCTGGAACTTGGAGAGCTATGACCAGTCATTATCATCCTTCTGGTGACAGCACTAAAAAGCTTAATCTTTGGGTGCGAGTTTCTTAATTAATTTGGAGTAAAAAATGTATACAGTAGAATCAATTACAAATATTGTCTATCGCACAGAAGACAAAAAACACATCAATTGTAAAGTAAAATTTGCTGAATTTGATGAACCTCATCCATTTACAGCTAGTGATACTGATCCAGAAGATCATGGCGTAAGCATTTATAATGATATTGTGTCAGGTAAATATGGTTCAATCGGTGACTATGTTCCACCTCCACCACCAACTACAGAACAATTGTGGCGTAGAGTTCGTGATCGTAGAGATACACTTCTTACACAATCGGATATTTTGGTGTTGCCAGACCGTTGGAATTCTTATACAGAACAAAAACAAAACGCTTTATCGGCATATCGCCAAGCATTAAGAGATATTACTACTCAATCTGATCCTAGTAATATCGATTGGCCAACACAACCTAATTAAAACAAAATGTCTATTTCATTTTCCGGATCAACACTAACGTTTAGTGATTCTACCACCATGACCACAGCTGCTGTAGCTGGTCCACCTGGTTCTACTGGTCCAACTGGATCTACAGGAGGTACAGGACCCACAGGTCCTGCTGGTTCTAATGCATCGGTTGTTACAACATATGGTGCTGTGGGGACTTATGTTATAGCTTTTGCATCTGCTGGTACAGCTTCAACATATACAAGACCCTCATCTACTATTGCAGGTGCTTGTCTGAAAAGAGCAAGTGATGCCGCAATGGATTGCGCCGGTTGTTATGCTCGTATTGGAGCATTGAATAGTGTAATATATAATAATACTAGAACTTGGAAAGCATCAGATCTTCCTGCTTCCAGTTCATTGGGTCTTTCTGGGACATGGTCTGCAATGGCACATACATATCAACGTTATTCTTGTAGCCCTACAATCGCTAGCTTTTATATTCGTGTTTCTTAATTAAAGGTATTATTATGAATGGTGAGTGGTGTTATTTTAAAAACAGATTATCTAAAGAAGTTTGTGATTATATCATACAAGAAGGCTTAAAGTTACCTAAAGAAGATGCTAAGATAGGTGTTGCTGGTGCCATGAAAGTGGAAGAAACCAGAAAATCTAAAATCTCTTTTATAAACAAAGGCAATCCATTATTCAAAGCCATCTTTAGTGAATTATGGCACATGGGTATACAAGCCAATGCAGACTTCTTTGATTTCCATCTCTCTAAATTAGATTTTATTCAGTTTGCTGAATATGATTCAACATATGGTGGTAATTACAAAAGGCACCATGATGTATTTTGGATGAACAATGATCCAAAGTATCACCGTAAATTGACTTGTGTAATTCAGTTGACTAATCCAAATGAATATGATGGTGGTGACTTAGAGATATTTTCAGATAGTAAGATTGATGCTACTGAAATAAGAACACAAGGCACAGCTATATTCTTTCCATCTTTTATGGAACATCAAGCAAATCCAGTTACAAAAGGCACACGGTATTCTTTGACGGCTTGGTTTGATGGACCTAAATGGAGATAAATATAGGATATTTAATCAAGTCACATTGCTTGGCTTGACACCTATATAAAATTGTGATATAATTCGTTAATTAAACTTGGAGATATTATGGCAGAAACAGCAGAGATTATTGGTGAGTGTTCCGTACCACCAGAAATGACACCAGAACAACAAGCCAATAGACTCAATGTGGAATTCCATTTCCCATCAGCAGTTTATTGGATTAAAAAACCAGAATTCTTAGAAACGGCAAAGTTTGTATCTAAAGAATACCTAAACAAAGCCAAAAAAGATAAACCAAAAGATAAGTTAATGGACAAGTTATTTCCAGTAACTATGTCCGATTCTTTTTACCATGATGATAGAGTGCGTGATTTGGCCATGTATATTGCACAGACCTCTTGGAATATATTAGGTGAACAAGGCCATCATATGCAGACACAAGAGGTGTTCTTTACAGAGTTTTGGGCTCAAGAACACCACATGAGATCCGCTAACGAAGAACACGTACACGGATTTGGATGTCAAATGACTGGTTTCTACATTCTAGAAGCACCAGAAAATTCATCAAGAATTTCTGTATTTGATCCAAGACCTGGCAAAAAACAAATTAATTTACCTGAGCGTGATATGTCACAGGTAACATATGCTTCATTCGCAGCCAATTATATTCCCGAACCAGGAACATTATACTTTTTGAATTCATGGTTGCCACACGGTTTCACTAGACACGGTTCTGAGAAGCCATTGAAATTCATTCACTTCAATTTGAGTTCAAGGTGGTTGCCACAGCCAATGCCTGATGCAAATACACAAACTACAGCAGAGATTATCTAATGAATAAGTATCATATTCGTTTTAATAAATCAAGAGGTCAAGCAAACCGTGGTTCTATGGATCACGTTTGGCGTGTCTTTGAAAATGGTGATAAAGAATATCTTGTTAAGAACTTCAAGATTAATGTATCACCATCTTATTCTGAAACAACTGGAAATGGATTAGGTGCTGATGACTGGAATATTACTTGTGAAGGCTTCATTAGCTTTGACAAAGAAACATCCACAGCTATCATTAACCCAATTTCAACGAATGTTTAATTATTGTCCGCCTGTAAAATTACCCGACTTAGAATCTAAAACATTTGAAGATGGTAAACGATATTATGTAACACCAGAAGGCGAGAAATTGCCTTCTGTTACTACTGTGCTTGGTGCCATGAAAAAGGCAGAAATCATGGCATGGCGTAAACGTGTTGGTGAAGATGCTGCTAATGCTATTTCACGCAAGGCTGCGGGTCGTGGCACTAATGTACATACTCTATGTGAACGCTATCTTAATAATGAGAAACTTGGTAACATCATGCCAGATGCTAAAGAGATGTTTACCGATTTAGTTCCATACTTGAATAACATTGATAACATCTGGTATCAAGAACAAGCACTATGGTCACACCAACTAGGCCTTGCTGGTCGTGTTGATTGTATTGCTGAATATGAAGGTGAACTTTCAGTTATTGATTTTAAAACTTCTAAAAGAATTAAAACAAAAGAAAGTATTCAAGACTATTTCTGGCAAACTTGTGCCTATGCTTTGATGACAGAAGAGCTAACTGGAATACCTGTTAATGATTTGGTTATTATTATGGCTGTTGACAATGAGAAACCAATTATATTCAAAGAAAAGACTGAAGATCATATTGAAGGTTTACTCAAGGCTATTCAATTCTATAATAATCAATCGTAAATGCCACTTGCCTTTAAACTCAAACAGGTGTGGCATTTACGACATCTTTTAATACTAGCTTCTTCATAGATTGGTCGCCTACAACTCCAGAATTTATTCTTTAATGAATCTGGTAGAGAATCAAATATCTCACGTTTGGTCATATCAATACACGGAAATATTGTTGGTACTTTGGTAAATGCCTCACGTATTTTAGCAGAACGAATACGTCTTTCTTCAAGTGCTGCATTGTTATCTTCAGCATTCATACCATAAGCAATAAACTTAATTTGTGGATTAACAGAAGCAATAAATCCAGCAAATAGACTCATTGTATCTGTATCAAATAGAAACCGAAGACCAGTTGGTGTATCAAATACTGGTGAATTAATTCCACTATCCGAATATTCAAATTCAAAGCCTAAATTCTTTAACTCTTCAAGAGCAACCTTAACAGTAATAGCTTCCGCTCTTTGTCTATTCTCCACATTTTGATTATGAACGTGGTGTATGTGTATATTGTATTGGTTGTAATCGGTGTCGGTCAGTAATCTATAAATCATTCCTAGACTGTCCAAACCACCTGAATACATGGCTAAGATTGTTTGTTTTGATTCCATATATAAAATGTGTATACTTCATTAATAGTATGTTCTTTAGGTTGTGGTGTCAACTCATGAGCACGAGGATAATAACAGGCATATTTTGGATTCCAATCAGGATTTATAAATGTTCTAGAAATAAATCTGTCACAATGATTGGGTATGACTGATAGTAATTTTTTGGTGAATTCTACACCAAAAGCTATACCACCATCAAGAATGATTGTGTCCCAATGTTCATCAATTGTAAACCAATCTTTTTTTATTATTTTAGGATCATCATATATTGGATCAAGGTCCCATGCTTCTGTACATATAGGCAGTAAAGCCCAAGTACAACCTAGAAGTAATATTCGGCCTTTACAATAACTTTTATAAACATCACAATCGCTTGTTGATGGAATACAACTAGGACTTATTTTTTGAAGGTTTTCCCAATGCCAATGTGACTTATCAGGCCATTCAGTTATTTCATTCATCATATATACTATACTATACTATTATTAATTAAGGGACACTATGAAGAAACTATTTATACTACTTCTGTCCGCCGTGACGTTATCATCGTTCGGTTGGACACAAAGAGCACCACAAGATCCAAACACTTGTGCTGTACATGCACCATACGGATTTCCACAATCAATTAAACCTGTTGGTGCTATCTGCCGTCAGGCATATTTCGTTGGTTATGATTCGGCTGCAAAACTACCTGAGTATGTTACATATACACTTACACCACCAAATGCAATTGGTTGTGTGGCCAGAACAAATGCATTTGCCACAGACCAATCTATACAAAACGGACCAAGACCAGATGATTATGCTGGTACTGGTTACGACAAAGGCCACATGAGTCCTGATGGTGATTTAAGTTGGGACCAACAAGTAGAATATGAATCATTCTTAATGACCAATATGTCACCACAGGCAGGTTCATTGAACCGTGGTATCTGGAAACTCTTGGAAACATCTGTAAGAGGATGGGCAGTACAACTCAATCAGCCATTCACAATTTATGTTGGTGGCATCTATGACGCTAACGATAAAAAGATTGGTTCTGGTGTTGTAGTACCACATGGATTCTATAAGATTGTTATTAATCAAGCAACAGGTCAAGTTGCTGGTTGGGAGTTTCCACATGTTGCACCATATCCAAACCTTGGCAATGATTTGACTAAATTCCGTAAAGGTGTTGGTCAAATTATGGCTGCAGGTGGTGTACAGTTTGCCTTCCCTGCAAACGCAAAAGAGTTACCAGTAGGTCAAGAATGGCCTGTAGATTTTGGTGCTTTGACTAAAGCCAAACGTGCCAAATGTGGTAACAATGCTTCGGATGACTAAATAATCCATTGACATTCTAAAAAAGGTGTGTTATAATGAAGATTAAGAAACTAATAATGAAATTAAATCGTGCTGAGTTTGAACATAAACTCAACAAGGTAAAAGAATTATGGTTTAAAATTCTAAAGAAATCTATAAGACATAAACATACAGAATCAGTTAGATGATATCTGATATTGTATTATTCTTATCCATAATTGCTATCGTTATAGTTAGTGGATTATGGATATGGGCATATTACAATGATCGGTTATAGTTGTATGAAGTAAATCAAAAAGCACTCAAGACTCGGGGGCAGTGCCCGAATGGTCCACCAATTATTTTTTCCAGATAATAGAAGATAATTGATGGGCCATACACAGGATCGATTGGGTAACAAGTAGATGCATGGACAACTCATCACAGAGAGATGTAAAAAGTAAATTAAACTAAACGCAAACGATGAAAAGTTCGCATTAGCAGCCTAAACGCTGCTTAGGGTTTCGGTAGGTTTCCTCGTAACAGAATAACCTATCATTTTAATAAACACACACTCACACACAAGGAGAAATCTATGAGTAAAACACCTTATGAAATTCGTTTTCAATTATTGGAAATGGCTAAAGACTTGCTTATGCAAGACTTTTTTAGTAAAAAGGAATCGGTTATGCAAGAATGGCATATGAAATTGGAAGTTGATAAATCAACTCCTTTACCTGAAATTCCAAGTTTTCCAAATGAAAGTGACATTATTGCAAAAGCAAAATTGTTAAATAGTTTTATCTCTAACGAAATATAAACGCAGACTAGGGTTCGGTGGATTCCTCGTAACAGAATATCCACCATTAATTTTAAATAACAAGGAGTTTGAATGGCAACGACAGTAACAATTGGACAAGTACCAATTAATACAACATATAGCTTAGTTACAGGCACTACAAGTGGTGTAGGTACAGGAGCTAAATTTAATGTAACAAAAACAAATGGTGTTTATACGACAGTAATTGATCCTAATAATTTGGGAACTGGTTATGCTGTTGGTGATATCGTAACAATTCCAGGTGCTTCACTAGGTGGTTCTGCTGCTAACTTTGATATCGTTACAGTTTCTAGTATTGCAACTGGTGGTAAAATCTCCACATTTGGAACAGTAGGAACTGGTCAAGTTGGTAACGGTACAAACTATACCGTTATTAAAGTAGATGGTACAACTGGTGTTGATACATATCCAATTCTTGGCAAGAGCACAGACTTTACAGTTACTAATGATTTGACAAATAAGAATATTACAGTTGTTTCTTTGTTAGATATTACGGCTTCTTTTAAATTGGATAACCATGAGCGTGTAGTGTTCTCTGATAAAGCAACAGCATTTGATATTACTGGTAATGCTGGTGAAGTATATGCTTTGTTGAAAGCCTCTTTTGGTGGTACAGTCAACAAAACATATCAAGGCCTTGGTATTGCTTTAGAAGATGCAGGCACAACAAGTTTGGGTATTTCTGACCTTATCGTCAACTCAGCACCATTCAAAGCATTGGCAACCGACAATACAAATTTTGTTAATCTTGTATATACAAATGTTATGGGTACTGCACCAACAATTGCACAAGCATTACCATTCATCAATGCTTTGGCTGCAGGTACATCAACACAAGCGCAACTGTTAAACACAGCTGCACATCTCTCTACTTTTCAACAAACTCTTGGTTTGATTGGAGTAGCGCCAGCAACAACTGGTGTTCTTTCGACTGCTGGTATTGATTATATACCTTCAGTTTAATTCATTTCAAAGGAAATCAAAAAATGAAAAAAATCGTACTAGCAAGTTTAATCGCATTATCTTTGGGCGCATCAGCAGCTGATTTCGTATCAGTTGATGTAGACCATGTAAGAGATAGCAAATCTAAACAAATCAGTACTGCCGAATATGTTCGTGCTGGTAAAGAAATTGCCGGTCTACAACTAGGTCTACAAGAACGTACAGGTATCTATCACAATGGTGCAGGTACATTTACAAGTCTTGAAGGTACAGTAGGCAAGACAATTGGTCCAATCACACCATACATTGGTTATGGTTATGACAATGGAGTATCAGGTAAGCCAGCATCAAAGTATGACTACGGTCTTATTGGTGCTAATGTTGGTGTAAAAGCAGGTCCAGGTTTTGCCTTGGCTGGTGTTAAGACCCGTGTAAATTGGGATAGTGCTAATCCAAAGCAGACAGTTGCTTTCGGCACATACAGCGTTCCAGTTACAAAAGGTGTAGCAGTTAATTTGAATCTGAGCAAAAGCTATCAGACAATTACTGAGAACGCCTACGGTCTCGGAGTATCCTTCAACTTCTAACAGTTGTGGATGATTGGGTTAGGGGAACCCATTAAAACCCCGATTCAAAGGAGAACTAATGAAGTTTCTTTTAATAAGAACTTTTGTGGTATTGCTTTCTTTAAGTTTTTTACCATTACTCGCAAATCCATTAACAAACAATCCACTATACGAAATAAGTCACGAATTCAATAAACAATTACTATGCATGGCTAGAAACATCTACTATGAAGCCGGTAGAGAACCTTACGAAGGTAAACTGGCAGTAGCACAGGTTGTCAACAATAGGGTAAACAGTTCTAAGTTTCCCAAGACTATATGTGAGGTCGTATATCAAAAGATAAACAATACATATCAATTCTCATGGGTTGGAGAAAATGTATCCACCCAAATGAACAAGTATGTATGGGAAGAATCTTTGATGGTTGCTAAGAAGTCTATGACCAATAGTAACATACACGAACTCTTATCTAAAACTAAAGCCATGTATTTTCATTCGGTTTCGGTTTCACCTGATTGGAACCTTAAGCGTGTGACTAAGATTGGTAACCACATCTTCTACGCATCCAAATGACATCTAAATTCACAATAGAATATCCAGATGGTAATGAATTTTTTCTGATTAAGCATGTTTACCAACTTTTGCCTGAAACTGGCTTGCCTCATGAAGAAACTCATAGTATAATACTATCTATTGATGAAATTAAAGAAGTGACTAAACTATTAAATGAATATGCCAACGAAAACAGAAATAAATGAATTCAGTCTTCTGATTGAAAACTTATCCTATGAGGAGAATCTTCCTTATATGGATGCCATACTACACCATTGTGAACAAACTGGTATGGAAATTGAAGTAGCATCAACACTACTAACCTCGGTTTTAAAGGCCAAGATTCGTGAAGAGGCAGAAGAAGTTAATCTATTAAAGAAAACATCTAAGCTGCCTATATGATTGAATTGGTTCAAGTTATCACACAAGAACAAAAAAGTTTGGTAAAAAGTATTATTGAAACACACCACTCTTATGTACCTACAAATTCATCTGTTGGTCGTAGGATTGATTGGTTGATATACCAAGATACGGATACTTTACCTGAATGTATTGGTATGATTGGCCTTGGTTCATCCGTATATCCTCCACCAAAAGATATTTTGAATTATTTGAAAGTGACCAAACAAGAATACAAATTGATATTCAATCAAATATCCAACAATTGGCGTTTCTGTTTTAGTAAGTCAGTTAAAAATGCTGGCACTCAAACTCTTAAACAATTAAGACAAAAAGCACCATCAGCCTGGAAACAAAAATATGGTGATGACTTGAAACACATCATTACTTTTGTTGGTGCAGGTAAAAATGGTGCAGTTTATTTGGCGGATAATTGGTCTAGGATTGGTGAAACCTCAGGTTTACCGGCACACAAATCATCCTCCATGAAATGGAATAATAAAGAAGAATTAAAAGAATTGTTTGTAAAACCTACGGGTGAAAATAAGAAAATTATCTTAATCAAATCTTTATAGGATCATTTATGCCAAGCAAAGAATATTATGAAGGTCGTGATATGGAAAATAACCTTTCATTACAAGACCAATTGAAGAATATCTTTTTATTTGATGATGTTTTTTCGGATGGATCTAATTCAACCAAAACCGACATCTATGGTGTTAAAGGTAATGAAAAGTTTTCTGTGTCAGTTAAGAATGTATCTGGTCCAAACACACAAGTGCATTTAACTACACTCAAAAAATTAAGCAAAGCTTTGAGTATACCTGAAACTGTGGCCACTAAATTAAAATATTGGCTTGGTGATGAAGATGAATTTGATTCTTGGCTAAAAGAAGGTTTATCTTCTTATGAAAAAAATCATAAAAGGATATCAAGCCATAATATTGAAGAATGGTCAACTGTAGAAAACTGGTTCAATGCCAACAAAACAAATATTTCTCGTCTGTTAATAGAAGGTGACAAAATAGATAAAACAAAATATTTGATATGGTCAAATAAAAAGACCAAAAAATTTGAAGTTATAGATGTTTCAAAGTTGATTGAGTTTATTGATAATGAATGTGTTTGGATTACACAACCAAATGGTACGGTGTTAAGATGTGTAAATCAAAACAACAAACCTATTTTTCATTTACAGATGAAAGGTAACAGACAAAATGGTGGGTATAATCATACACCACAATTTCATATTCATTCTTATTGGCCAAAAGATATTATATTATCCGATGGATTTATCTAATGGTAATTTTAAGAATATTCCGAATTTTAGGCTTGACAGAAGCCTAAATATAATATATAATGATATTTCGTGACAATACTCCGTTCATACTCCGTTATACTAGAAAGGTAAATTATGGATTTTTCTAAATTGAAAACTGGCTCAGGCAACCTCGCCAAACTAAAAGCCAAAGTTGAAGAACTAAGTGCTTCTTCAGAAGGACCCTCCAACAAAGACAACTACTGGAAACCAGAAGTAGATAAAGCTGGCAACGGCATGGCTACGATTCGTTTTCTACCAGCATCCCCAACTGATGGTGAAGATGGACTCCCTTGGGTTAAAGTGTTCTCTCATGGATTTCAGGGTCCTGGTGGTTGGTTAATCGATAACTGTTTAACTACCAACAATCAACAATGTCCAGTATGTGAACACAACAACAAATTGTGGAACTCTGGCGTTGAAGCAAACAAGAATGTTGCTCGTAATCAAAAGCGTAAGCTCAATTACACAGCAAACATCTACATTGTATCTGATCCAAAACATCCTGAGAATGAAGGCAAAGTCTTTCTATTCAGATTTGGTAAGAAAATCTTTGACAAGATTACAGAGGCAATGAATCCTGCTTTTGCAGATGAAACACCAATCAATCCATTTGATTTGTGGAAAGGTGCTGACTTCAAACTCCGTATCCGTAAAGTTGCTGGTTATCAAAACTATGATAGTTCAGAATTTGCATCTCAATCAGCATTGCTTGATGATGACGCTGAATTGGAAAAGATTTGGAAATCAGAACACTCTCTCAAGGTTCTATTGGATCCAAAAGAGTTCAAGTCTTATGATGACTTGAAAGGTAGATTAGATAAAGTTCTTGGTGAAGCACCTGTAGCAAAGACTACAGTTGAAGCAGCTAAGGCGATGCCTAAGAAACCTGTTGATGAAGAATTGATGGCCGAAGAAGATGATGACTTGGCTTACTTTGCTAAACTAGCAGAGTCTTAATATCTCCTGAATTTGTTATGATGTTTTGATTTGATACCCCGCCTAGTGCGGGGTTTTTTATATTGGCCGATAGTTTTGTTTTTGTAGTTTCTGTAATGTAGGATCATCAATACGAACATCTACTGTGCCGTCTTTAATGATGCCACTACCTTGGCCACCACCAGACATTTTCACACTCTTTGAATTGTCTATTGTTATTAGTTTTGGTGCAGGTTCTTGTATCAACAAATTATTATTTTGCGATATGGACTTTTGAACTTGCTCACCAATTGGATTTGGCATTGGTGGTGCCATTGATGCTGTTAGTTGTGTTGACTCATTTGCTTCATCTATTGGCCTTCTTTGTTTTTTAACACCATGCATACCACCAACATAGGCACCACCTTCTGTCGTAACACCAGCATCAGCCGTTACGAAATCAGTTCTTCTTGGATCCATTCTTGCTGCTGTTGCTGAACCTTGTCCCGCTTCTGCTGTTGAAGCTTCGACTCCAGAAGGTAATGGCTTTGCTGTTTGTTTTACTTTTGGTGAACCATCAGCATTGTAATCTGCACCATACTGATTATCCCATTTAACTTGGTCGGATAGCAATTTTTTGGAAGCTAAACTTCCGGAAGATATATCTTTTTGTGTTACATTTCGGTGTAATGCATCACCAGCCTCAGGTCTTTCTTTTCCTTTTGGTAAATGAGGCAATTCTGTATTGGTTACCAAAGGCATTGCAACATCAGGACCATCAGCAATCTTTTTCAGTTTATCTAAACCACCAGCATCAATAATAGCTTGTTTATTTTTTTCCGGATCTTTTAAAAGTTCTTGAGCTCCTGCTTTACCATTTTTAACAATCTCTTCTAATTTCTCACGACCACCCAATTTTTCAATCAGACCTCTATCATTACCCGCCAAAGCGTTTGCAGCTTCTTCTGGTCCAACAGCAGACATATTCGGAACATTTTGTTTGATAAACTCTTTTGCTTTTCCAGATAGATAAGCCGCTAATGCAACTGCAACTGCAGCTGCAACGGCAGCTAAGATAGCAGGACCCAATAACCCTGCGCCAAGTGGAGTTAATAACCTCAGAGCTAAAGATTCTAAAGAATTAAAGCCTTTCAACCAGTTTAACTCAGTCAACCATTTAAATGGTTCCAATAACTTATCAATCATACTCTTTAAAAAATCAAAAATTCCACCTTCTTCTTTTTTGGCAGGATTAGATGCTTTACCAGTGTATTTCATACCAGTAATTGCTTCTAACAATTCTTTATGTCTTAATATTTTTTCATCTTCTTCATTGATTTTATCTTTGATGGTGCGTTCTCTTCTTTTTTCTTCCGCTTCATAACCTTTCTTCATCAAATTATAAAGTTTAGCCAATACATTGGTAACTGAATCACCCTTTCTCATTCTCTGCCTTTGGCCTTCAGATACATTCGTGTATAATGCACGACCCATATTTTCCATATCAGTATCTTGTGTGATACCAGCAGAAGAATTGCCTCTTCTACCACCAGCAAAATAACTAATATCTTTTTGACTTCTACCTGTCATACGACCAAGAATTGCAGCACCAAGATTACCAGTTAATTTCTTAGCAATGTTTAAAGGATCAAATCTTTCTTTGATGCCTTTCATCTTTGCTCTAAATGATTGTGATATAGAAGAACCAATAGCTGAACCGACACCTTGGCCAGACACGATGTTTTGTGCTATTAGGTCTTTTAGTCCCGTATTTTTAATTCTACGGGCTTCTTGATATGACATTGCCATTTTTTATCCCTGTTGTTGTATTGGTAAATCAGGCCTACGAGGAGAAGAGAACACAGGAGGAGTACCTTTATTACCATTTATGGCAACATTGGTTTGTGTATTATCCATAATAACTGTAGTGCCTGATGTGCCTTGTTCTTTGAGGCTTTGGTTTTTTATGGATTCTGAAGCTACTTTTTCACCACTTTCATATTTTGATACATTTTCTGACAAAGCAGGTTTTGTTGTGCCTAATTTTTTCATTCTATCAGCATCAAGAGCTCTACCAACTTCTTCTGGTGAATTTTCTGCTTTATTACCACCTACCCCAGAATAATAAGATTCCCCTTTTTTTAAATTCTTTTCACCTTTTTTCATGTCATAAGGCACACCAACCGAAGCAAATTCCATTGCTAGTTCTAGAATGGCTGCATTTTTGTCATCACTTAAACCTTTGATATATTCGTCCACTTTTTTGCGAACTACACCAACTAAACCATTAGAAAATAATGAATCTTGAGTGTCTGGATCCAAAAAGGTTTTATCAGGATCCAATGTTAATTTTTTTACCAAACTTAACATTGTTGAAGGAATGATTTGGTATCTACCTACTGCAAACAAAGTATCGGGACCACCTGGTTTCATATCTGGATTGCCTTGCGGAAATCCTTTTGTTTTTGCTGCTCGTTTTAAATATTGAGAAATACTCATTTTACTAAAATCTATTGGTTTATCTGCACCAATAATTTTGTCATTAACAGTTCCTTTGTTATATGCATTATAACCACCAGCAGCTTTACTTTCATATTTTGAAATGTTTTCGGCCAAAGCTTCTTTGCCAGCTAATGCGCCAGTAACAGCAATTGCACCTGTAGTTATCTTAACAGCTTTTGATACACCTGATGGTATAGAAGGTTTAGGTACTGTAACAGTAGGCGTTGGTACAGGTTCGACGGGTTTTGCTGTTACTGGTGGTTTTGCTTCAGTTGCAGGTTTAACCGGTTCAGCAGTTTTCTGTGGAGTTTTAGCTGGCTCTTTAACGGGTTCTTTGACTGGCTCTTTAGCTGGCTCTTTACCAGGTTCTTTTTTAGCAGGCTCTTCTTTTTTCTTTTCTTCTGGTTTCTTTTCTTCTTCTTTCTTTTTCTCTTCAAGCTTTGGTTTTTTTTCTCTTTGTTTCTTTAAAGCTTCAATCAATTCATTGTGTCGTTTTTTATCTTCATCACGATGCTCTTGTTCAAAATTTCTGTATAACTCAAAATGAATTTTTCTTTCATCTTCAGCATACTTCATGAAGTTAAAGAGTTTACCAGCCACATCTGAAATAGAGTCTTTTTTGCGTAAACTATTTTGTTGACCTGAAGATTGATTTGTGAAGAATGCTGTTTCAACATTACCCACTTTGTTTACTTTGGGTTTTTTAGGTGCAACAGGCTTAACCGAAGCAGGTTTAGTTTTTGTTTGAACCATCTCCTGAGTAGCATTACGAGAGTCTTTAGTAAAGTCGGATGCAATCATTCTAGGATCCATCCGACTTCTAAATCGTTCAGCTGTGTTTTGTAGGTTCTCTGTCATCTACTTGCTTGTCTTTGCTTTATTTTTTCGTTTTCTTGTTCAATATATTGTATAAGCATAGACACATAGATGTCTCTCTCCCAAGGAATCATATTGTCAAGTTCTGTCAAACTGTATTTGTGATGTTGCATCAAAGCAAAATTAGTTTGATAGTGATTCCTCAAATTATCATGACGAAATGTTAGCCGAAAAAACTGTCTAGACCCTCCACTTCTAACTTATGATGGAAACCACATTTACCACAGTCTAACTCAATTGTCTTGTTGAGTTTTGGTAGGTTATTAAAGAAATTCTCTATCTTAACAAATTGTTGTTGGTTCAATGACTCAACAAACTCAGTCAATTCTTCCTTAGAAGATTCTTTTGCATAATAGTATTGTTCACCATCAAAAATGTATTCTATAGAGTTAATAATCATCTCAAAGGCCAAGTCGGTGGCTGATGATAATCCTGTTGAATTAGACAGAATAGAAAACTCTGGATAATTCATTTTGATGCTTAACTTGGGACTCAAAACAATTATATCGGTTTGGTTTTCTGGCATCTCTACTTTGATATCCAATATATTCAATTTGGATTCCATCAAATGGCCACATGTTTTATCTTCAACCAAGTTTTCACAACGGTATTTGTTTTCTACCACCTCACCAACAGAACGAGCTCGTAGTTGTAAGAATAGGTACTCAACATCTAAGATAGGTAACTTGTCAACATCAACATTTTCAGTTAAGATACAATTATGTAATACTTGTCGAATGTTCTTTTCAATGGTGTCTTTATCATCAGACTCCATAGCCATCATCAGATTACGTTGTTCTTTGACCAAAAACGGTCTAAATCTTATTTGTTTTTTCGATAACGGTAATTCCAGTTCATATACTGGCGCATCAATTTTTGGTAAAGCCATATTCACTCCATATTAAAAAATAATTTACAGTCTTTCTTCGCCATATTCATCATAATTTAAACTTCTTTCCATTTGTATAGAATCAACTTCTTCACGATTTAAGGCATTTATTGTTTCTGTAGCAATCAAAGGATTATCCATTGGTATATTTGTGGAGAATCCATCTGGTCCCAATCCATTAAAACTATCAGTAATATCGGACAATACAGATTGTACCAAACTCGTACCAAGAGCCTGTATTGAATTGTTCTGCCAGTATGTATAAGCAAATGATACGGCTAATTTGTGGTGTTCAGTTGAAGACCAATCTAAATCTAATTGATTAACTGAAATAGGATAAGCATCAATCAAGTTGATAGAATATGATTTTGAATTTGTTACATCATACTGATTGATAGTAATAGATGTGGCATAATCATTTTTATATCTAAAATTGAATTTGTATGATGGATTGATATATTCTAACCAATAATCAAAGAATAATTTTTCAGACATATCATCCGACACGATAAAAGTTAATTCGGCCTCATTGTATTGTGAGTGATATGGAAACTTTTCTGTTGGATTGGCACCAAACCTTTGTTCAGCCGTGGCCAATGTTCTGCTTGGTAATTGAGCAGTTTCACACCTGAAAGTTAAATTTCTGGATGTGTTTCTAAATGGATAAAGTGTGAGCGGAACAGGAATTAAAACATCAAATCGACTTGGTCGAGCTATGTCCGTTTTAAAACTGGATGCAAAATCTGTTATTGAACCTGACATTTTTATGAATTCCTAACTTCTTCCATGGATTCTTTCCATATCTGCTGTGGTTTTTCACCTTTGAACTGGTGAACCGGTAAATACATGGCTGTTTCCCACTCATCAGGTTGAACCGCCAGAATTCTAGACTTAATGTGAGGGAACAAGTACTTTTTAATACACGGCTTGAACTCTCGGAATCTCTTGGACGCATTTAATATGTCGTATGTGACTCTCATACGCTTGATTTCATCCTGATCGTCCAGGATTGCAAACTGCATCAATTTCCTAAGGAATAAAATCCTATACTTAACTGGTAAGTAATGTAGGTTTAATCCAAGGAAACCATCATCATACTTTTCCAATATCAAAACCAAAGGAAATCTATCATAGTATGGTAATTCATTTTTCATCTTTGGATCATACAAAAAGAAATACAATCGGCCTTTAATGAAACTTCTCACATATCTAGATTTCTCTCTAGCAATACCCTTGACCATACTGACTGGATTTTTCAACTCAGTAATCTTCTTGGTGAACCAAGACATAGACTGACGAGATAATCTCTGCAAATTAGATGCGGAATGTTGTTCGGTAAGTGTGGTTAAGATTGATTCCATTAGAGTATTTAGTTAGAGACCAAGATGGTCTTCAGTAATCACTCTGAATTCCCAACCACGGTCTATACAGAATTCATTAGCAGCCTTCCATTTGGCTTCATTGACACCCCATGTGGCAACTTCATTGATGAACTTTTTTGTTACTCTTTTCTGTGGTTTTGGTGGTTGTGTTTGATACTTTGGCTTCACCTCAAGCATCAAAGTTCTCTGTTTACCGTCTTTGCTTTTGATTTTGACCAGAAAATCTGGAAAATATCGGTGCCATCTATTGTCAACTGGTGACATGTAAGGTACAATCAATTCTTCTGAAGCCCAAGATACCACAGAGTCATTACGGTCGAGCCAATCCATCACTCTCGCTTCCCATGATGAGCGATAAATGATGTTTCGGTAGTCCCCAATATACTTTTGAGGATTATTAGGTGTAAATCGTCCTGAATATGCCATAAATATATGTATATCAGTTTTTATAGAAGAAATTAATGGCCATTATTTCAATACCAACATCAATTGGTGGAGTGTCGATACCTGGACAAATAGGTCAAGGTATAAAAGGACCACTTGCAGCTTTGTTCCAAAATAATGATGTTCAAACACTTAAATATCCAGCTGATTTGGCGACTGATCCGACTAAATCACATTATGTGACATTTTCAGTCAAAGAAATTGTGCCGGCTAGTTACACAAGCACCGTTGGTGTTGTAGCACAACAGAGAGTTAATGTCGTTGGAAACATAACTGGTGCATTACAAGAAAACTTAGGTAAATTTACCAGTGAAGAATTTCCAAAAATTGCACAACTTGGAAATAATATAGCCGAAAGCCTAAAAGATGGTGTGTCTATAACTCCAAAAAGGTTTTCACCAAGAGGTGTTATTTCATTATACATGCCAGATACACTAAATGCACAGTATAGTGCTTCTTGGAATGAATTTGAATTGGGTGATTTAGGATCAACTATTAGAAATATTGACCAACTTGCTGGATCAGCAGTTGCTGCCTTTAAAGATAAAGGTGTTGGTGGATTAGCAAGTTTGCTCAGTTCTGATCCAGCTGTCACAAAAATTATAACAGATAATAAATATGCTAAAGCCTTTGGTGGTGCTATTGGTGTCGATGCTGGTAAATTAGGCACATTACTCTTAAATGCACAGGGTTACTCAGTTAATCCTCAAGTTCAATTGATGTTCAATCAAATTTCTTTAAGAGATTTTGGTTTATCTTTTACTTTTACACCAAAATCAAGAGATGAATCAAAAGAAATAGATAGAATCATTAAGATGTTCAAATATCATTTCTCACCAGCATTACAAAAAGGTAGAGACACTTCTTCAAACAGTATGTTTTTGGAAGCTCCTTCTGTTTTCAATATTAGTTTTAATGTTAAAGGTAGTGAAAACAAATATTTACCAAAATATGGTGATTGTGCCTTAACGAACATTGAGGTTAATTATGCACCAAATGGATGGGCCTCTTTTGAAGATGGTGCACCTGTACAAACAACACTTTCATTACAGTTCAAAGAAATGGAAATTGTTGATAAAGATAGAATTGGTAAAGGAACTTTAAGATAATGCAATACTTCAATTCTATACCAAAAATTATAACATCCGATAACAACGGAAACGGAATTATATTAACCAACTTGTTAAGCAGAGTTAGTATAAAACAAGATTTATTGAATAATCCAAATTTATTTTACTCATACGACTTACAAGAAGGTGACACACCAGAAATCGTGGCAGCCAAATATTATGGTGATGCATATAGGTATTGGTTGGTACTGTATGCCAACAATATTATGAATCCAAGTTGGGATTGGCCACTTTCTTCTGGCCAATTTGATTCATATATGAAAGACAAATATTCGGCCGCAGCTGCTGCAGCCAATATATCAAGTGTTATTGCCTATACAACTGGAACCATTCAAGAATATAGAAAAACTATATCGACAGTTGATGGTAGTACATTACAAACAAACACAATAACTATTTTAATTGATGAGGATACTTATAATACTTTGGCCACAGGATTGACTACTAAAATTCTTCCGAGTGGTGCAACCGTGTCTCAAACAGTAACAGGTCATGCTGTAAGTATCTATGATTATGAATTAGAAAAAAATGAAGAGAAGAGATCAATTTACATTATTGATTCAATTCATGTGTCACAGTTAGAATCACAATTTAAATCATTGATGGGAACTTGAAGTGTCTAGTACTCCTGTGCCTCAAGGCTTACGTTATTCCAAAGACTATGCTCTAGAAACGTTGACATTGTTGTCAGCAACATTTACTTTGGACATGAAAATTGGCCTTATAGAATTATCATATAATGAGGACCTGTTTAATAATGTTACTTCAGGTTATTTAATGATGACTGATGCAATGGGTTACATTGAATTGATGGAGCTCACAGGTAATGAATTTTTGAGAATGAAATTTTCTAAAACATCTAATGATAACTTTTCAATAGATAAGATATTTAGAGTATATAAAGTGGCTAAGCGTGAAGTTGTAAACAATATGAACACCGAATCTTACTGTTTGTATTTTACTTCAGAAGAAACAATACTGAATGAACAAACAAAAGTATGCAGAGCTTATCCAAACAAAATCATTACTGATAATATTATTGATATTCTAAAGACCGATTTAGGTGTACCTGATAACAAATTGAATGTTAAAAACTTTGAAACAACTTACGGCCAATATCAATTTGTAATACCAAACATCAAACCATTTGATGCCATCAATTGGATGTCTACATATGCCAGACCTTCAGAAAGTAAACCTGGAGCTGACATGTTGTTGTATGAAAACAAGTATGGTTTTAATTTTAAATCATTGCAAACATTATTGGACACTAAAAAAAATCCAATTTATAATAGATACACATATAATCCTAAAAATATGAGTTCTAATGATATTGTTCATGA